>ERZ795061.5792-NODE-5792-length-10016-cov-9.364321_pt1 | contig 10016 bp, 7 predicted proteins | sample MGYA00375145_ERZ795061 | MGnify/ENA primary metagenome ERZ795061 (study PRJEB30190, sample SAMN05720144) | anaerobic digester metagenome | isolation source: active sludge of municipal wastewater-treating anaerobic digesters | place: USA | collected 2014-12-22 ... | reverse complement strand
GAAACGCTTCTTCTGAATAAAAAAGACTTTACCGAGGAAGAGTTTGATATGGTCACATCGGAGTATTTTTCATCAGGAGTTGAGTATATAAAAAACTTATACTCACCTACTATAATAGATAATGAGTATCTGCAGGAGCTTAAAAACAATGAGGAAAAGTTTTTTCTGTTTCTTGCCAAGGCTTATCAGAATGAAGAGAGTAAGCTTAAAGAGTACTGTGATGAAGCTGTAAGACATTATCCCATAATGAAAAATGCTGTTGAGTATCTTCTGAAAAAGAAACCACAGATAAAGAGCGTTCATGAGGTTTCTTCCGAGCAAAGGCAGCCTGAGGATGAACTGCAGCTGCACAAGCTTATCAGCCGTGCCGATAACCTTGTGATGGACGGTCAGTACTATGATGCGCTGACTCTGTATAAACAGATTCTTTCTTTAATTTCGTTATCTGAAAAGAAAGCTTCTTCTTTTAAAGAATCTCCGTTATCTTTTGAAATAGAAAAAAAGATTTCCGATCTGAAATCAAGGTATTCAAACGAGATAATCTTTCAAAAAAACAGTCACGGAAGCAGCGAAAGGTAAAGACTTTTATGAGAATATTCGAGTATGATGCCGATTCTGACAGAATGAATATTTTTGATGAAAAGATCTTTTTTTCAACGGTTAAGTATCTGCAGGAAAAATTCAAGAGAGAGTATTCTGTAACGGCAGGCAGCATAGTGGCTGTATATTTGCCTACGTCCGCCCTTACCAATGCTGTTGTCTTGGCTCTTTACAAAATGGGTGCTGTGGTCAGCAATCTGTTTTCTTCTTACGGGGATCAGGCTCTTAAAACCAGGCTGGAGCTTCTTAACCCGGATTATATTATTTCATGGCGCAGTATAAGCTTCAAACTTAATAAAATTCGTGAGATAAAGGCTGAAAGCCTTTTAAGTTCCGACATACCTATTGTTTCACGAGATGATGTTGCGATCACCTCCACGCCGGATCTGGCATTTATACATTTTACTTCGGGGACTACAGGAATGCCTAAGATGGTTCCGCACTCAGCAAAAGATCTTAATGGTCTGAAAATGTCTATTGAGAAGGTCTTTGATATCAAAGCCGGGACTAACTACCTTTGTACGGCTGATTTTGGATGGGTTACGGGATTTTATTACGGAGTATTCATGCCTCTTATTTCAGACCTGAACTTATTTATTGTTAAGAACATGAACGGGTTCAGGCTTATGAAGGCTCTGAGCAGGTTCAGGGAGTGGAATATTGAGGTGATCTATACTTCTCCGAGTTTTCTTAACATAGCTTACCGGTTTTTCAGAAAATATGAGACCAATATAAAGCAAGTATATACGGTAGGAGAGAAGCTGCCCATAGAGACCAAAAAAAAGTACTTGGAGCTTGGGTATGAAATTACCGACACATGGTGGCAGACAGAGCTTGGCTGTATAAGTATCAGCGGCAGGGTAAAAGCTCAAACTTCATTTCCATTAGGAACCATGATTGTTCAAGATTATATAGGCAAACCGCTTGACTTTGTCGATATAGCACTGCTTAATGACGATAGTATAGTACCGATACAGAGTATTCTGCGGATGCCTCCTGCAGAAATGACAGGGGAGCTGCTGGTGAACCGTATAACGCATCCAAGTATAATGAAAGAATATTATAAAGCCGATGAAAATGCCCGTAAAAAATTTATAGGAGACTACTATAAAACCGGAGATCTTATAAGACTTTTACCCGAGACTGAGGATCCCCAAAGCTATAACATACAGTATATTTCACGGGCAGACGATATCATAGTAATTGCCGGAGAGCTTATATCTCCGGATGAAATTGAATCGCTGGTCATGAAGAAATTTGACAGTATAAGCGAATGCTGTGCCGTAGCGGCGGATACAGAACATCCGGCGGATATAAACCATACGGAGGGTAAAAAGATAGTGCTTTTTATATCGTCAGACAGAAAAAGTTCATCTGCTGACGCGTCAGACGGAAAAAGCTCATCTGCTGACGGCTCTTGTGCATCCGAGATTACACAGGAACAAATAAAAAAAGCTATTGCGCAAAACCTTATGCCCTCAATGGTTCCTTACAAGGTTGTAAAGATCGGAGCTCTTCCCAAGACAGAAAGCGGAAAGATAAAAAGAAACGAGCTGAGGAGGATGGCCAATGAGCTTATTCAGAAATGAGTTTAAAACTTTTTTTTCCATGGAAATTGATGAAAACAATATAAATAAAAAAGTTCTAGAGCTTAACATAGACTCTTTGAGCTTCTGGGAGTTCATAGGTATTCTTGAAGAAAAGTATGGGATTGAGTTTGATATGCTGGAACTATCGACATCTATAGACAGTATCGGCGGGCTTGAAACACTTTTTATGAAAAAGGTAAAAAAAGATGGCTGAGTCGGTTATCAGAGTAAGATCTGTCAGGGACGAAATTTATAAAAAAGACAGGTCCTTCAATCTTCATTGTTATCTTCCGGATGCAGGAGTAAATGAAAAAACAGGCTTAATGGGCATTCATACCGGATACTGTCTTAATCCTGAAAATGTTTTTTTCAAAAAGATGAGGAAGGCATACGCAGAAAGATTCAACGTTATAACCTTTACTGCCGCATATATGGGAGTTGAGGCCAGCTTGAACCGAAAGCTGATTTTCAACTCTGAAAGATCAAAAATCACTCTGCAAGATATAAAAACGCTTACTAAGCCCGACAGGTGCATAGATCTGAGTCATGAACTTTTTCTGGATGAGAAGTTTGATCTCCTTTCTGATTCTCAGGAAAGGGACGATTATGTAGACTACGGATTCTGTCAGTCGTTGGACATAGCCAACGGACTGTACTATCTGATTCATAACTATTCAATAAATACTAAACGGATATATCTTCTGGGAAGTTCTCTGGGAAGTTATCTGTCGCATATGGTCATGAAATTTCTGCCTAAATCCGTTAAGGGAATAATCGATATAAGTGGTCTGGTCGGAATAGAAGAGGAAAGAATAACCAACGGAAGATACTGTAAAGCGTTTCTGCCCAATTACTTTATAAGTATGAAGACACATTCTTTGTATGAGGAGATCTCTCAGCAGCAGATAGATATAAGAAACCTTATCATGCCTGAGCATTTTTCCCCTTCGCAGGCAAAAGTGGTTATGCTAAGCGGTGCAGACGATATAATGGTTCCGGTTGACAAAAAAATGCAGTACAGTAAAGTTCTGTCAGAAAGAGGGATAGATAACCTGCTTAAGATAATCGATGACTCTTCGGTTGACGGTAAGCTTGTAACCCACAGCGGCCACTCATTGGGTTCAAATATTTTGGGAATATTTGACAGCTTGTTTCCCCAGTTTGAAGAACTCTTTTCCCAGAATGACGGTATGGTTGAAAAATCCGGGGATGCTTATCGTTACAAGGTATATGGCGGCTACTATGAAACTGTAATGAATGAGTTTATTGATATAAAATACCATGAATCCTGAACAACTGTAAAAGATAGTAAAAGTCCTCCTTCAGGGAGGACTTTTTGAGTCATAGTAAGAAAACAAGACAAGTTGGCCGAAGTGTATGTATGTTCACTATATTCTGCACAGCAGTTGCAATTTTTGTTGAACTTTTGTATTTTTTGTTGAAAACGATCTTTTCAACCCTCTCAAAGAGAGTTCTTCCCCAGAATAGATAAAACTTCTAATGTTACACATGAATTTCTTTTAAGAAACATTTGCATGTCTATGGAAAATTATCAGCAGGACATGTTCTGCTGCATGTTTAGAAAGTTTTTCATGAAATTAAATCAGGCGTAACATACAAGTGTATAATTAAAGAAGACTGTAGTAAACGGTTTATCTATAAAACAGAGGTATTTTAATGAAAAAACTATTGGTTCTTATACTGCTTATAATCATTTCATTTTCATCTTTCGCACAGAGCTATGGTCTGACCATAGCAGGGGGAGCCGCTTATGTATTCAAATCTATGGGATTTCTGCAGGCGCTGGTGGAAGAAGGCTTTTTTCCGCAGGAGTATTACACCACATCCATGGGAGGATTTCCCGGATACTTTATGGCTGCGGGGATAGAACCAAAATCTGTTTATGAAGTTTTCAAAATCATAGATTTTGAAGAGATGTTTGATCTTTCCTTTCCTCTTAACGGAGGATTCGTCAACTCCCAAAGGCTCATGGATCTGGTGTATGCTGTCAGCGGAGTAAGTAACTTTAGTCAGTTTAAATATCCGCTTCATCTTGGCGTTCTCAATCTTAATACGTGGGAAGACAAGTATATTTCTGAGGGAGACGCTTTAAAAGCGCTTGCTGCATCTACAGCGCTTGAGGTTTTTTTTGAGGTAGTACGTTATCCTGATGGCTCTTACTCTGATATAGGGCCGAAAGATCTTATGGTTAAGTATCCTAAAGACCGTTTTGGAACTGACAAGACGTTTCTGATGCGTATCACGCCCAATCCCAGAATTGTAACCAGCAGGGATTACAGCAGTATTATAAATATAGCCTACCTTCTTATAGATATTGGGGGTTTTTACGCCAATAATCTTTATTCGGCAGATAAGATAGACTATGACCACATATTCAATATGGATGTCAGTAGTGAGATAGATCCCAAAAATTTTTCAAAAGCCATAGAGCTTTACGACATAGGCTATATTGAAGGAAAGGAATGGGTAAAGAACAACGATATATTTTCTCAGTATTCTATAGAAAAGAACAGTATTGAGCCTAAGGAGATAGATTACAAGAAGATATATACAGATTTCAAAACCGAGTCCATATACAGGCCGCGTGATTTTTATTATACATTTAAAATTTCTCCCGTCCTGAAAGAAAACATGATGATGAGAGCTTTTATCTACTCTGAATTTGGGGATTTCAGGCTTTCTGCCGGGGAAATTGTGAAGTATGATTTCAGCCTTGATACTTTTATCAACGGAAAGCTTTATTACTTTCCGTTCGAAAACAGCAGAATCAGCTTTGACTACATAATAGACGATTCCTTCAGGATTGATTTCAAAAACTATTTTTTGAAGGAATATAAAAATCTTTTTTCCGTTAACTTGGGGCACTACAATAAGTTTAGCAAGCTTTGGTACAACTTTGCAGATTTTCGCTATGATACAACCGTTTCAAACAGGCTTGAAGAAAACGGATGCTTTTTTGACAGCAGGTTTTCAACAGACTTTGAAAAGTTCAATTATGAGTTTCAAGCCGGAAGTATCAATCAGGCGGGAAGTGCGACCTTTTATTCCAACATAGGCTACGCTTATGGGGATGATATGGGTAGAGTCAATCCTGATACGGTATTTGGCAGCTTTGACCAGAAAGTTTATCTGAACGAGAAGATAAAAGTTTCTTTGATGAAAGATATGAACTTTGATATTGCTCAGTTCATATATCTGAATGATGCGTATGTTTTTTTAGATTATTTTCTGACGGTAGATGATTTTAAAAAAGTTAATCATACTATAAAAGCAGGCTTTGAGCTTCCTTTTTCTTTTGGCGGAGTTTTCAGGATTCCGGTTGAAATGAGCGTTAAGTATAAAGATGGTTTTCAGTTTAGTCTAACCCTTCAGACAGAATAAAAAACTCCCCTTCATATGGGGAGTTTTCTTTTTTCTTACTTGGATACGGTCTTTTTAATTAGGTTAAGTAAAAATTTTTCGCTATAAGGAGGATACTTTTCTTTTATATCGAACTTTCCCTTGAAAAGCACGCTCTTATAATGGGTAAAGGTATCAAAGGAGCTCTTGCCATGGTAGCTTCCCATCCCGCTGTTTCCTACTCCGCCAAAGGGCAGATACTCTGAAGTAATATGCGATATAGTGTCGTTTATGCAGGCTCCGCCGCTTGAAATAGTATTGACCGATGTTGATACAAACTCAGGATCGTTTGAGAAAATATACAATGCAAGAGGTTTTGGGTACTTCTGTATTATTTCTCTGGCTTTTTCTCTGTTGGCTACTTCTATTATAGGTAGAATAGGTCCAAAGATTTCATTTTGCATTACAGGGGAGTCAAGAGAAGGATTTTCTATGACTGTAGGCGATATAAAAAGTTTTTCGCGTTCACAGATACCGCCATAGATAACCTTCTGATTTTTAATGTATCCTTCTAATCGTGAGAAATGTTTTTCGTTTATGATTCTGGGAAGTTGTGCATAGCCATTTGGATGGTCTTTATCCGCAGAAGCATAGAAAAGTTCTATATACTTTACAAGTTCTTTTATAAACTGTTCTTTTATTTCTTCTTCTATCAGAATATAATCAGGGGCTACACATGTCTGACCTGCATTTATAAACTTTCCCCAAGCAATTCTTTTGGCACTCAGAGTAATATCGGCTGTGCGGTCGATTATGCACGGGCTTTTTCCACCCAGTTCAAGAGTCAACGGAGTGAGATTCACCGATGCTTTCTCCATTACAACTTTTCCTACCTGAGGGCTGCCTGTAAAAAAAATGTAATCATTTGGTTTTTCAAGAAGATATGAGGTTTCCTCAATGCCACCGCAGACTGTGCATACATGCTCTTTGAGAAATACTCCGGAAATAATTTTTTCCAGTGCAGCCGCTGTGTGCGGTGCGTATTCCGAAGGTTTAAGTATAACGCAGTTGCCTGCTGCAACAGCTCCAACAAGAGGAGCAAGCGCAAGCTGCAGTGGATAGTTCCAGGGAGATATAATAAGAACATTACCGTAAGGTTCAGCAAATATTAGGCTTTTGCCGGGAAAAGCCGAGAGAGGAGTTTTTACTTTCTTTGGTGCGCAAAGAGCAGGTATGTTTTTCATAAAATAATTTATTTCTGTCATGAGCATATAGGTTTCTGTAAGAAAGGTTTCTGTCCTGCTTTTTCCAAGATCTTTTTCAAGAGCTGAGCATATAAGATCTTCGGAGTCAGATACTTTCTTTTTTAGCTTAGAAAGCAGTTCTACTCTATTTTTCACATCTTTAGTATAACCGGTTTCAAAAAAACGTTTCTGATCTTCAAAAATTCTGTCAAGCTCACTTTTGGTCATAAAATTCCTCCTGCTGAAGATAAAATAATTATCTTATAAGAATTTTTAATAGTTGCAAAAAGTTTAAAAAGATATATTAAAAAGATAAAGGTCTTTTTTAAACAATGATAATCAGTTAAAAATGATAATTTCCACTCTATTTTTATTAGTTACATTGATGTATAATATAATAAATAATATTATATGTATGTTTAATATTGGGTGAGATTATGAAAAAATATATCATACTCGGAATTACTCTTTTTTTAATAAACTGCAATATTTTTTCAAGTGAACAGTTAAGAGTTCTTGGGGATAAAAACTTTCCACCGTATGAATTTTTAAATGAAGACGGTCAGATTGATGGGTTTTTAGTCGATCTGATGTTTTCTTTATCTAATGAAACCGGCAGAATGTTTGATATACAGCTGAAAGACTGGACTCAGGCACAGGAGGAAGTGCTTTCGGGAAAAGCCGATTTTCTAATGGGAATGAAAGTATCTGAAAACCGCCTAAGAAACTTTGATTTTGGTGATCCGTACCTGAAAATGGATATGGTGGTTTTTACACGGTATGGTTCAGCTATAAGGTCGATCAAAGACAGTACAGAGCTGATAGCTGCCGTTGAAGAGAGTACAGCTTCACATGATTGGCTTGTGAAAAACGGATATAAAAACATTTTGAAGGCTTCTGACTATAAAACGGCCCTTGAGTATCTTCTCAACGAAAGTGCCGATGTTCTAGTAGTGGGAGATTACAATGCGGCACAGTATTTTATAAATGCGCAGGATGCAGGGAAAAAGCTGGTGTTGACAGACCGCCTGGACTCAAATTACTATGCTTTTGCCGTAAAAAAGGGTAATAAAGAACTTCTTAAAGAGCTTAACCAAGCACTTTCAAGAATAAAAAAAGACGGTACCTTTGACAAAATATACAAAAAATGGTTTGGAGAAGATCTGTATAACTACTCCAGAATGAAGGATATATATAACGGCATATTTATGGCTGTATTTGCTGTTCTTTTGGTGATGATTGTGTTTCTGACGATACTTTTTATAAAGCTGCGCAGACGCACAAGAGAGATCCAGACGAAAAATATTGAACTTCAGACGGCGTACAGGCATACTGAGGACCTTACACTTAAGCTTCAGACACTTATAGATATTTCTTCCAAGACCATATTCAAGAAAGGTCTGAGTGAGCAGACTTTTTTTGACGAGCTTCTGAAGGCTTCTTTCAAAATAGTGCCTGAGGCAGATTACGGAAGCATATCCTTGGTAGATGAGGACAGATGGTGCTTTGTTTCTGCTGTGGGGCATGATATTGAAAAGCTCAGGGAACTTGATCTTAAGGCTGAATATATGATAGATGCCCGTGATATAAAAATAGTAAATCATATATTTGAGGAAAACAGAAAAATACTTCCGAAGGAACTTTTCGAAAAGATCAATGAAGCTTCCGTCAGGGTAAAAGAGTCTATGATAGTATCCATGGAGATCGAAAACAGACTTGTGGGAAATATATCTCTTGATATAGGAGAAAACAATCCCTATGTTTTCACAGAGGAATCAAAAAAAGCGCTTCGGAGCTTTGCGAATATTGCAGCTTCCTTCATGGCGTACAAGAACTTTCTGTCTATGAAGAACAGAGTTCAGGAGGAAGTGATATCGGCTGTGCTGAATATACTTGATATGCATGATCCCTATACTAAAGGTCATTCTAAGAATGTTGCAATTCTCTCCAGAAGTATTGCCGCTGAAATGGGATATGCCGAAAATGAATGCGAAAAAATATACTGGGCGGGTTTGGTTCACGATATAGGCAAAATCCTCATATCGGTGGGTATACTGAACAAGCCTGCCAAACTAACTGTTGATGAATATGATGAGATAAAAAAGCATCCTGTTTACGGATATGAATTTTTTAACAGGAATCAAGGTCTTAAAGATATTGCCGAAATTGTTCTTTATCATCACGAGCGTTATGACGGCAGAGGTTATCCAAAAGGACTTCGTGAAGGTGAGATTCCTGTATTTTCAAGAATAATAGCTGTGGCTGATGCTTTTGATGCAATGACAAACAATCGGTCCTACCGAAGAGCGGTAAGCACCGATGAAGCAGTTGCAGAGCTTAAAAAAGAATCTGCCAAACAGTTTGATCCTCATATTGTAGATATAGCTGTCAGAATAATTCGTTCTGAAGCAGGTCTCAATATTTTTTCCTGAAAACTCCGGAAAGTATTACTATTCCTACAAAAATAAGAAATGCTCCGAATACAAGCGCTCCGGGAGCGGTTGAACTCATACTCAGCATGAAAAAGAATGCGGAAATAATACTGAGGATACTTACCGGTATCATAAGAGCAGGTATTCTCATACCAAACAGATAAAGCTGGAAAAGTCCGACTGCCGGTGCCAGTATGAATACAGGCCATAAAAAAGCCATATAGGCGTAGTCAGTAAATCCCAGGAAAAGAAAGAGCAATCCTATAGTACATAAGATGCCTCCAGGAACAAGCAGTCCTGCACGTAATGGTGCGGGTCTGTGGAAAAAGCTCAGTTCAAAGGCGATACCTGGTATAAGGATAAACAGAGGCCATATTAAAGCCCATACTTTCACTTGCGGAAAGATAACCCCAAGAAGAATAGTGACTCCAAGGAAAATAAGCAGTAAAGAGATCCAAATAGAACCGTTGCGTGAGTTATACATTTTTCCCTCCCTCTTTTGATAAAAATCAAAAAATTAGAACTTTACAAAATAAAGGCCAAGAACAAAAAATGTTCCCAAGATCAATGAAACTAAAAAGGTTTTTTTGGAGTAATTCATAAACTGGCTGAAAGAAAGGCTTTTTCCGCCGTGCTTTTCCAGCAGTGACACTCCGACGATGTTTTGGACAGCACCTAAGGGGGTGAAGTTGCTTCCGAGGTTTGCCCCTACTGCGTACGCATACCATAGCTCTGTCGGCGCCCCATAGCCTATAAGTATTTTAACCACGGGTGCTAAAAGAAGGGTTCCG
>ERZ795061.5786-NODE-5786-length-10027-cov-13.179001_pt1 | contig 10027 bp, 8 predicted proteins | sample MGYA00375145_ERZ795061 | MGnify/ENA primary metagenome ERZ795061 (study PRJEB30190, sample SAMN05720144) | anaerobic digester metagenome | isolation source: active sludge of municipal wastewater-treating anaerobic digesters | place: USA | collected 2014-12-22 ... | reverse complement strand
TTCTTCCATCACTTGAGCCTATTAATCGAGATACGGAATCTTTTTCTTGATACTCGGACATATCAAAACGAACCATATATTTTTCAGATCCAAATTGAATTGTTGAAAGAATCTTTGAAAGTTCGGTTTTCCCTACTCCCGTAGGACCCACAAAAAGAAATGTGGCGATTGGCCCCCCTTGGCGGGCTAATCCACTGCGATAGGCTCTAAGCGCATCAGCAACAGAACTAACCGCCTCTTCCTGATCAACATAAGTCTTGTGAATTGTATCTTCCAAATTTAACAAAGCTCGAGCCTCTTCTTTTCCCGTCTTATGAATAGGAACATTAATTTTCCTTTCAACCACTTCTATAACCAACTGACCGTTGATTTCTTTTAAACCGCGTTGAGTCGCCGTAGAAATTGCTTCTTTAAAAACATCTCGGGCGCTTGCCGGTAGTGGTTTATACCTAAAATATTTTTCCGCTAAAACCACCGCTTGTTTAATGGCTGAAAAATTTACTCTTACTCCATATTGTTTTTCGTGAATAATCGCATCATAAGTCAAAAGTGTTATTGATTCTTCCGAAGTTATTTGTCCAACCCTGACAATTGAAAAGGTATTGGCAAAATCACTTCGTTGCTCAATAAACTCCTTATATTCTTTGGGGTAAGTTGCTCCGATAACGGGAAAGGCGTCGCTTTTTATAATCGGCATCAATATATCCGAAAGTTCCATGGTGTTACCATCGGCAGTTTTTGCTAATTGATGAATTTCTGGGATATATAAAATTATATTTCCTGCCGAAACTATTTCTTTAACCACAATTGATAAGCGGGAAGACAACTCCTGATAACTGGCCCCGGAAACAAGATTCCCTATTGAAAGTTCAACCAAACGCCTATCAAAAAGAGGGGCGGGAACATTGTCGGAAATTATATTAAAAGCCAAATGAGAAACTAACGATTCTTTTCCAACTCCGGGCTCCCCGATTAAAAGAACATTTCTACTTCCTTGTCGAGAGAGGCTATCAATCATTTCTTCATACTCTTTTTTGTGTCCAATTAAAAATCCTTCCACTCCCATTCTTGCTAAATCGGTCACATCTCTAGAAAATCTGTCTAACACTGGCGTGGGACGGGATGTGAATGTTCTATTAACTCTATGAGGTTTTACTTTTATACTTTTTATAGCAAATCCCCCCGTAAACAAAGGTATTTTCCATTTGTGTTGGGTGTAACGGCTAAAAACAATTGCTCCATCAATATCTTTTCCCGTAACACTGAATATATCAAGAGTTTTTTCTATGAGAGAATCCTTTAGTTGAGCAATGGCCGAAAAAAGAGTTTCACTCTTGATATCATGTTGAGTGTGAAAATCCGCAGTTAAAGCGGCAATAAACAATATTTTTTTAAGCTGATCTAAAAGATCTTCTTGGGAAATATCCTTTTTATCTTTATTTTCAACAATCCGCTCTATTTCTATTTCTATTCTTTTGCGAAAATCTTTTGGAGATATATCCAGCCTCCCAAGAGCCTGAGTGATGTTTGTTTTATCCAAAAGACTGGCCAAAAGAGAGAGTGGTAAATTAGCACCAAGTCCTTGAGCTCTTTCAAATGCAGAAATAATATAATGAAGAGTTTCTTTGTCTACACAAAGAGCTAAATTATTAGAGGGAATATTTCCGGCAAAAAAATCTCTCACCGAATAAGGAGCACTTCTGGAATGAAGCAAATAATCAATAATTATTAATGCCATCAAAACACCAGCCCATCTGAGAGCTTGAATATCGGATATAAAACAGGCAACCACAACCCCCAACAAAACAATAAAAAACGTATAGTAGATAATTCGAGCCAAAGATCTTGAAAATTTATCCGCATTAAAAAGCGGGTGAGAAAAAATTGACGTATTAACAAGCGTTTGATGATCTATTTTTGTTGATGAATTATTTCTTTGCATGCTAAATGGATTGGATTATTCTGTAAACTATAAAAATTGGGATTAACACCCAAACAAGATAAGTAATTGAAGCAAAAATAATTATTAAAATATAAGAAATTCCACCCGTTATAATTCGAAACGCTCTAAACATAAAGCCTAGAATATATCCGTAGATATTATATTCCTGATAAAGCGGCTGAAACATAAATCTCATATTTATTCGCAACGCCAATCTTCTTTCCATGTTTCTAATCGTTTGAAGCGTCCAACCATAAATAAGCTGGCCGCTGTTCCAATACCAGTGCTTAAAAAACAAAAAGATGTGGAAAAAAAGATTTTTAATTATATGTAAAAAGAGCATTGATTTTATCGCTCGATAATAGTTGATAACGGGAAAATAATTGATAATAGTTGTTTATTATCAAAGATTATCTGTTATATTATCCGATCATTTATTTCTATTATCTATTGTTTTTATTATACCAGCTTTTGTCCCTTAATAAAAACCACCCCATATTTGTTGGAGTGGTTAAATTTGTTATTTATAATCTGTTATTTATGCTTACGACTGCTTATTTTGTAAGTAATCGTAAATATTAAGTATTGCTTTCACCCCGTCTCCAATGGCTGGATTAATTTGAGCATACAAACTATCAGTAACATCCCCAGCCGCCCAAAGACCGGAGCAGGAAGTTTGGAATGTTTTATGATCAACAATAATATGCTCGTACTTATCTATTTTCACAAAATCTTTTATCAAACCCGAATTGGGTTTCCAACCTACCGCGATAAAAACCCCGGAAACATTGATTTCTTTTTTTTCTCCGTTTTTTAAATCTTGATATTCTATCTTATTAACAAATTTGTCCCCGAATATTTTTTCAATTTTAGCGCTGGTAATCAAACTCACTTTTCCGCTACTCATTATTTTTTCATAAGTGGATGGATCGCCTTTGGGATTATCGGAAAATTCTAGAATAGTAATTTTTGAGGCATAAGGAATAAGATCTCTAACAGCCTCAAGCCCACTATTTCCACCGCCAATAACCACAACGTCCTTTTCTTTCATGAGCGGAGCGTCACAAATTGAACAATAAAACACGCCTTTCCCCTCATACTCTTTTTCACCCGGAATATTAAGTTTTTTATAACCACTTCCTAAAGTATATAAGATTGTTTTGGATTTATATATTTCTCCCGAAGAATCGGTAATTTCAAAAACATCTTCATTCTTCTTTATAGAAACAACCGTAACTCCATCTTTTATTTCTGCTTCGGATTGGGCGCGAAGATGTTCTTCTAAGTTTTTTGCCAATTCAATTCCACTAATGGATTTAAAACCTATAAAATTTTCAATACTTGCCGAATTAACGGATTGTCCGCCAAAATACTGGGTAAGTAAAAGAAATTTTATTTTTTTTCGAGCCGCGTATATTCCAGCCGCAACTCCAGCCGGTCCCCCACCTAAAATAATTAAATCGTATAACATGCTTTTAAATAACAAATTACAATTTCTAAATTACAAATAATTTAAAAAATCAAAACGATTAAAAAATTATTTTTTATTCCCAATAATTAAAGGAAGTGTTTTCTTTATTTAAGTTCCCCATAAAACCCTAATTACTGATTACTAATTACTATTCACTATTCACTAATTACTATTTACTGATTACTATTTTTGTAAAGCGTGATCAATTGCTTGCTTGTCAAACCCAACTATAATCGCTCCATCAATATCTATTACCGGCACCCCCATTTGATTTGATTTTTTCACCATTTCGGCAGCCGCTTTTTCATCCTCCTGAACATTGTATTCCTTAAAAGGAATACCGATCTTGGTTAAATACTCTTTAGCCATTTTGCAATACGGACACTGAGTTGTTGAATAAATTATGACCATAGTTTTGTTTAATTAAAAATTTTAAATTTATATATTCTCTGTCCACTAGTCACTAATCACTAATCACTATTCACTAATCACTAATCACTATCTACTATCTTATTATTTTTTCGTATTCTGTTAAATCAAACGGATTAGTAAGCTTTGTCGCTTCACCTCCTTTTTTAATTATAAACACACTGGGAGTTCCGGTGATACCGGCATCTCTCATGTCTTTATCATATCCTTCTATGTTTTTGGTGTATTTTTGATTATCCAAACACGAAGAAAACTTGTCTTTATCCATACCTATTTTCTGAGCAGATTCAATCATAAACTTTCTAGTAAGATTTCCGCTATTTTCATTTTGTGTTCCTTTTGAAAGTTCCTCAACTTCAGCATTAAAAATAGCATCATACATATCCCAAAATTTTCCTTGTTCAGTGGAACATTCAACCGCTTGTGCTGAAAGCCATGATTCCCCGTTTCCTATTTTATTGGCATATCCGTCAATAAAAGTTAAGGTTTTGTAAACCATATTGGCTTTTCCTGTATCAATAAATTCTGTTTTAACTTTTGGCATTATGGAAGCAAAGAGTTGAGCACAAGCGACACACTGAAAATCTCCAAATTCCAAAATAGTAAATGGAGCATTCTCTGATCCTATTTTTTGCAACCCGCTTATTGATAAACCAGCAGAAGACATTCCATTTCCGTCTCCATTAGGAGATTGCTTGGAAGAAACATACCAAATGGCGCCAATAACTATAACAAGAGCGACTACTATACTTGCAATTGAAATTATTTTATTTTTATTCATTGTGTTTTTGCTAATTATTAACGTTCCCAGTATAGCATATCGCTATCGCACAAAAATTGACTAGTTAAATATTTTTCCGCATTATAACTATATACCCAATTCGGGTTAATTGCCTCAAATATGTTTATTCGATTTAAACAAACAATCTTGCTTATTGGGGATATAATTCTCCTTTATGGATCGTTAATTCTGACCCTTGTTGTCAGGTATGGGAAGGTAAATTACTTCTTAATAAACGCCCATTTAATCCCGTTTTCATTCGCTTTTTTATTATGGTTGGCTATTTTTTACATAGTCGGTCTTTATGACATAAGAACTCTAAGGCGCGGATATTTGCTTTTTGAACAAATACTTGTGTCAGCTTTTTTGAGCACGGCTTCCTCTATAATACTTTTCTATTCAATTCCCTATTTTAAAATATCTCCAAAAACAAATTTGGTAATATTTGCTCTTGTGTTTGTTATTATTTTCGCCCTGTGGAGATCTGTTTTCGGATCTATATCTAAAACTCCTCAAAAAAGAGTTCTTATAATCGGTAGCGGCAAAGATGTTCAGGAGCTTGAAAAATTCCTTTTTGAAAATCCCCAAGTCGGTTATAAAGTAAGCTTCCAATTGCAAACGATTGAAAATATAACCCCTCAAATTATTGATGATATTTTACCCGAACATAAAATTACCACTGTAATAATAGACCAAAAAACAGCTCCGGCTGAATCTGTTTTTGACAGTCTCTATCACCATATGGGAGATATTGAAATAATCAGCTTAACGACTGCTTATGAAGTTATTATGAAAAAATTACCCGTTGCTGATGTTAAAGATTTTAGTCTTGCCACATCAATGTCCAGAAGTCGCGGCGTTTATGAAGCCTTAAAAAGGCCGCTTGAATTTATCGCCGCCATAATTCTTTTCATAATTCTTTCTCCTTTTATGTTTTTGATTTGGTTTGTTATTAAACTGACTTCAAGAGGTCCTGGAGTTTATTCCCAAATTAGAGTCGGAAAAAATGAAAAAAACTTCACTCTTTATAAATTTAGAACTATGCGTTCCGATGCCGAAAAATCCGGTCCTCAGTGGTCAGGTGTCAATGATATGAGAGTAACTTTCTTTGGAAAGCTTTTGAGATTTACTCACTTTGATGAATTGCCCCAGCTAATCAATGTTATTAAAGGAGATTTATCTTTCGTTGGGCCACGACCGGAAAGACCGGAATTTGTTAATAGTTTAAAAAATCAAATTCCTTATTATGACATTCGTCATATGATTAAACCGGGAATCACCGGCTGGGCTCAAATAAATTTCCGTTATGGATCGTCAATTGAAGACACGATGGAAAAACTTCGCTACGACATTTTTTACATAAAAAACAGATCCTTGGGAATAGATTTTTTGATAATTCTCAAGACAATAAAAATGTTTGTTTTCAACTACCGATAAGATCTTGCAGAGCTTTATTAAGAGCCGATTCTGCCGTATACTAAAAGTGCCATGAAGGCGCTTAAATCTTTCTTTTTCGAAAATAAGTCAGACTATCAAACCATCGCCAAAAACACTTTTTGGCTGTTTTTTGGGAATATTTTTTCCAGACTTATTCGTTTTGCTATTTTAATTTATGCCGCCAGAATACTTGGAGTATCGGGGTGGGGAGTTTTTTCTTACGCCTTAAGTTTAGCGGCGTTTTTTACCATATTCATAGATTTTGGAGTAAATGCCATTATCACCCGAGAATCAAGCCGAGATTTATCCCTTCAACATCAATATTTCTCAACCGCTCTACTAATAAAAATATTTCTTTTTGTTTTGGTTGGTTTTCTTATATATTTTGTCTCTCCTTTGTTTATAAAACAACCCGAGGTTTTAGCCTTGCTGCCTTTGGTTATATTAATTGTCGGTTTTGATGGATTGAGGGATTTTGGAGCAACTCTTTCCAGGGCGTGGGAAAAAATGGAAGTGGAATCATTTATTCAGATTATCACTAATGTTCTTATTGTTATTGTCGGATTTGCCGCTTTATATTTTTTGCCATCAGCTAAATCTTTGGCAATTGGTTATGTTATTGGAACGGGTGTGGGAATGATAGTCGCCTTTTATCCCTTTAGACACTATTTTAAAAATATCCGCGGAACATTTTCTAATAAGCTTATAAAACCCATTCTTGCCGCCAGTTGGCCTTTTGGAATGATGGGACTTATGGGAGCTTTGATGCTCAACACCGACACAATAATGATTGGATGGTTTAAGGACATTAATGAAGTTGGTTATTACAGTGCCGCCCAAAGAATCGCTCAACTCTTTTATATCATTCCAACGCTTATTGCTACTGCTTTTTTCCCCGCTATGGCAAAAAGCAAAGATGATCCGATTAAATTTAAAAATTTTGTTGAAAAATCCCTTACTGCCTTATCTTTCATAGCCTTGCCCTTAATGGTTGGAGGAGTGTTATTGGCTGGACCGATTATAAAACTTCTTTATTCATCTTTATACACACCGTCTATTATTCCTTTTATATTGATGAATTTAACCTATATTCCTGTTTTTATATCGGCTGTTTTAGGAAATGCTTTGTTCTCTCTAAACCAAGAAAAGAAACTGGTTAGTTATGTTGTTTTGGGAATTGTGGGAAACTTCCTATTTAACCTCATTCTTATTCCCTATTTTGGAGGCATTGGAGCAGCTGTTTCTACTGTAGTTAATCAGGTTATCATAACTATTTACTTGTTTAGGAAGATAAAAAAAATAAGCTCATTTACCTATTTTGAAAAGATAACTAAAATGTTGCTTGCTTCATTAATTATGGGGATTATTGTTGCTATTCTTAATTGGTTTAGTATTAATGTTATTATTTCAATAATTGCCGGAATGATGGTTTATGTTTCTGTTTTGGCGGCACTTAAAGACAAATCTCTTGAAACGGTAAAATTAATCATTCAAAGAAAGAATAATTTATTATGAAAAAGGTTCTTATTGTTATCACTAAAGGAGAAATTGGAGGCGCTCAAATTTTTGTAGAAACTCTCGCTAAAGATTTAACCATTAAGGGATGGGGTGTAACCGTGGCTTTTGGTGATGGAGAATACCTTGCAAAAACTCTAAGCGCCAGCAAAATTGGAGTTGTAAAGTTTCCGTCGTTGATTAGAACAAACAATCCGATTACCAATATCAAATTCATCATTGAACTAAAAAAATATCTTGATTCCAATGATTTTGACGTCGTTCATTTTAACAGCTCCAATGCCTTGCTTGGAGTCATTGGCGCCAAGCTCTCAAAAAAACATCCCAAAACCGTTTTTACTTTCCATGGTTTATCTTATCTTGACCCCAATCATCAATCTTCACCAATAACTCGTCTTATCTATTGGTCTGTTTTTAAACTTCTTCTCTTTTTTGTAGACGAAAAAGTTTTTGTCAGCAACACAAATAGAGAAGAAGCTATCCGCACTAATTTAATTGGGGGCGGTCATTTGATTTATAATGCCCGATCTGTAAATTATTTAAACAAAAGTTCAGCCCTTTCCTTTTTGGAGGAAAAAATCGGATCATCTCTTAGAAAAACAGTAATTATCGGATCAATAGGCCGTTTTGCTTATCCAAAAAATTTCCAATTTTTAATACGTTCAATGTCAATTCTAGCAAACTCATTTCCATCTCTTCGTCTTATTATTTTGGGAGACGGACCTCAAAAAAAAGAGTGTGAAGAAATCGTCAGGGAATTTTCTCTTGAAAATAAAATATTTATACCCGGAGAAATACCAGATGCGGCCAAATATGTTAAGGCTTTTGATATATTCGTATTACCCTCTTTTTATGAAGGGTTATCAATGACGGTTATTGAAGCTATTAGTGCCGGACTTCCCGTTCTTATTAGCCAGGTAGGCGGTAATCCGGAGATTGTAGAAAACAACGATTCCCAGCTTTTTAATCCCGTCAGTGGATTGAATTTTAGAGATAAGCTTCGCGCCTTGATTAATAATAAAATGCTTTTAAAAAAATTGTCTGTTGAAAATTTGCAAATATCCAGAAAATTTTCTCAAGAAAATATGGTTGATGAGTATGAAAAAATATATAATTTAAAATAGTTAAAAAGTAATCTCATTACATTATTAGTTATTAAGTTAATGAGTTATTAATAACATACTAACTTTTAACTGATAACTTATTCAAAATTATAAATTATTCCTATGCCCAAAGTTTCTATCATAATGTCCGTATATAATGGAGAAAAATTTCTTAAAGAATCTATAGACAGCATTCTGGGCCAAACTTTTAAAGACTTTGAATTTATTATTATAGATGATGGATCTAAAGATTCTTCAAAATCAATTATTGAAAGTTATTCTGACCCGCGAATAAATTTAATTTCACGAGAAAATAAAGGCCTCACTCCATCGCTTAATGAGGGACTCAAATTGGCAAGAGGAAAATATATAGCCAGAATGGACGCTGATGATGTCGCTACCCCTTGGCGTTTAGAAAAACAGGTTGAATTTCTTGATTCTAACCCCGAAATTGGTCTTTGTGGTAGTTGGGCTATTATTATAAACGAAGAGGGTGAAAAAATCGGAGAGTATAAACTACCAACAACAAAGAAGAGGTTGAAACGAGTTATGTTTTGGCACAATCCATTCATTCACCCGTCTATAATGTTTAGAAAAGAAATAATTCAATTGGTCGGTTTTTATAATGAAAAAATAAAATACGCCCAGGATTATGAATATTGGTCCAGAATAATCAGAATATTCCCGGGAGCCAATCTGCCGGAATTTCTGATGAAATATCGGATAGTTAAAAAAAGTATGACTAGAAAATCTAATTTGCCTATGCGTTGGGAAGGAGTAAAAATAAGAATGAAATACTTATTTAATTTATAATTTGAAATTTTTAATTTTTAAAAAGATTAAAAAAATAAATTATGACAGAGAACAAGTATGATCTAGAAGAGAGGACTTTAAAATTCAGTAATGATATCATTGAACTTGTCAAAAATATCGGAAAAAATGCTGTCAATTCACCCTTAATATCTCAATTAATCAGATCTTCCACGAGTATAGGAGCCAACTACAGAGAAGCTAATGGAGCGTCATCAAAAAAAGATTTCAGAAACAAGATTTTTATCTGTAAAAAAGAGGCTAAAGAAACTTTATATTGGCTTGAATTAATCAAAAAGATAGACTTTAAAAAGGATAATATTTTATATTTACAAAAAGAATGTCTAGAATTAACGAAAATATTTTCTAAAATATGTTCTTCTATTAAAGATTAGTGTTTTATATTATTTTTTCAAATTAAAAATTCTAAATTATCCATCGTATCTTCATTTCAAATTTCAAATTAAAAATTATAAATTATCTCTATGATTCTCTGTTCCCCTCAATACGGTCTTAAACCAAATTCCAATGCCGGAGGT
>ERZ795061.5778-NODE-5778-length-10034-cov-4.559976_pt1 | contig 10034 bp, 9 predicted proteins | sample MGYA00375145_ERZ795061 | MGnify/ENA primary metagenome ERZ795061 (study PRJEB30190, sample SAMN05720144) | anaerobic digester metagenome | isolation source: active sludge of municipal wastewater-treating anaerobic digesters | place: USA | collected 2014-12-22 ... | reverse complement strand
TCCGGGTCAGGTGGAGTCGCATCGTGAAGACCTGTCGCCCCTCGGGGGTCTTCAGGGCCAGGGTCGCCGTCAGGTCCGCCTCGCCGCCCGTCCGCCGGACACCGACTCCGATCACCTGCCCCTCCGACAGGACGTCCCGGATCTCCGGGTGCTCCCGGAAGGTCCGGTGCAGCAGCCACTCGAAGAAGCGCTCCTTGGGGACCGACGTGATCTCCGCGGCCTCCTGCCGCTCCAGGAATTCCGTGCCCTCCTGCCGGAACAGGGGTTCCGAACCCATCCGGTCCAGGGCCGCGGACTTCAGCACCGCGAGGTCCTCGGGCCAGACCCTCCGGGCCGCCGACTGGACGTCCCCCTTGCGCAGGTCGCCCAGGTACCCGAAGAAGGCGGTCTTCACCTCGGCCTGCCCGGGGTCCCGGACCGCGACGGAAAGCACCACCGAGGTGCCCGCCAGCACGGCCAGGGCGGCGATCACGACCGATTTCGGAATCGACAGCATGGGTTCCTAGTCCAGTTCGATCTTCTTGATCCGCTCGTAGGTCTCCCGGGGCTCCGGAACCGGGGTCCGGGGCCGATCGATCCGCTTTTCCGGCACGGCGGGGACCGGCTGCTGGGGCGCAGGCGTCACCGGCCGTTCCGCCACGGGCTCGACGGGTCGTTCCGCCGGATCCGCCTGGGACGCCGGGTCCCCGGGGGGATCGCGGCCCAGCACGTATCCCAACAGCAGCCCGTGGGCAAGCGGCAGCAGCAGTTCCTGGCTCGAGGCCAGGAAGGCCAGCACCTCCCCCTCCCCTTCCCCCCGGGGCACGGTGGCCGTTGCGATGGCCTCCCGGGTCCGGTCCTGGATGCCCACCCGGGGCGTCGGGCAGTCCACCATCCGCATCCCCTCGAGGTCGGCTCCCTCGAGGTTCGCGTCCTCCAGGCGGGTCCGGACCAGCAGCGCGTCCCGGAAGGACGCCCCGGCCAGGTCGGCGCCCCGGAGGTCCACCTCCACCAGCACCGCTCCCCGGAAGTCCGCCCGGGTCAGCACCGCGTTGCCCAGGCGCCGGTGGACGAACCGGGCCTTCACGAGCACCGCTCCGACGAACCGCGCCCCGTAGAGATCCGAGGCATCGAACCGGGGGGCGATCAGCGTCGCGCCCTCGAAGTCCCCGTTGGCCAGGGAGGTCTCCTCGAACCGGACCCCCAGGAGGTCCGCCTTGCGGAAGGACACCTCCGGGGCCTCGCATCCCCGGAAGAGGCAGTCCTCCAGCCGGGCCTGGTGCCATCGGGCACCCCGCATCCGGGCCCCGACGATCTCCGATCCGCGGCAGAGGACCCCCCGCAGGGAGGCCCCCTGGAGATCCACCTCCTGCCACTCCGCCCCGTCCATGCGCACTCCGTCCAGGGGCCACGCGGAAAGTTCCATCCGGCGGACCAGGCACCCGGAGACATCCCGAGCGCCCACGGCCCTCTCCAGGTCGGTGACCGTCTCGATGCGCCGCTTCCCCTGGCTCATCCGGACCTCCGTCACGGCAGCGGGACCCGCACCTCCGCGGCACTCACCTGGGCGGGCCGACGGGCGACGATATCCGCCTGGGACTCGAATCCCTCCTTGGGGGTCCAGCCCAGCACCCAGGTCCGCTGGCCCGTCTGGAGCGGCTCGCCCGGCCCCTGGGTGGGCACGACCCCCTGGAGGACCAGCAGCGGCTTCTTCCCCTTTACGACCGACCACTTCAACTGGAAGAAGGTCGGCGTGTGGATGCTCGGTTCCACGGCGTCGTCGATCCCGTCGTCCACGAACGAATCGAACTCGATCCATTCCCCGTCGAGCACCAGCAGGCGGTTCACCGGCCCCAGGCCCTGGGCCTTCTCCTCGGCCTCGGGAAGTTCCATCCCCAGCAGCAGCAACTGGAACCCGTTCCCGAAACCGGGAAGTTCCTGCCGGGACAGCAGTTTCCATCCCCTTCCCGAAAACTCCCGGACGACGAAGCGGTGACGCGTCTCCCCAGGATCCGGATTCCCCTGGGCCCCGGCATGCCGCGGCGCCCACGAGGCCAGCAGCATCATCGCACCGACGACCCTGACAGCGGTCTTCATCCGTCCTCTCCTGCGGTCCCTGACCAGGGGAGCGATTGAAGCACGTTCGCGGATCGGAGGCAACGGGGTCGCCGCTCCCGGCGTTGACACGACCCGTCCTTCCTTCCTACCATCGCAACGCCGTTCGGCGTCGTCGCAGGGAGGGACCGGTGTCGCGATCCGGAGTCGGTTCCGACGTCAGGCGCCTGTCCCTGTTGGCGATCCTGATGGCCACCCGGCGGCCCCTCTCCATGGCGGGCATCCTCCGGCGTCTTCCGGGTTTCTACCTGCCGGAGGGACAGCATCACGAGGATCAGGACGAGACCACCCAGGAGAGCATCCGCCGGAAGTTCAACCGGGATCTCGCCTTCCTTCGTTCTCTGGGATACCGAATCACCTATTCCCCCGAGGATGCGACGGACGAGGAAGGCTACCTGCTGGAAAATCGCCCGACCCGGAGGACGGCCGCTCTTTCCCGGGACGACCTGCGAACCCTCCGCCTCATCGAGGGCATCCGCCCCCTGATCCGGGAGTCCCCGCTGGACGAGGCCCTGCGCATGGCCTTCGCCCGGATCGAGGCCCTGGGCCAGGGCGTCCCCTGCGACCCCCGCAACGACGCCGTGGTCTTTTCCCTGCGGGAACTCGGCAGGCCGACCCTCGTTCCACGGGTCCCCGAAGCGCTGCTGGGATCGGTGACGACGGCCCTCCGGGATCGCAATCCCCTGAGACTCGCCTACCGGTCCGTCCGGGAACCGTCCTCCCGAACCAGGAAGGTGGACCCCTGGGGTCTCTTCCTGAAGGCCGGCGTCTGGTATCTGGTCGGCTGGTGCCACCTCCGGAACGCTCGCCGTCTGTTCGCGATGCACCGGGTGGAACACGCCGAGATCCTTCCGGGGTCCCGGACCGTCCCCCCGCCGGCCGACTTCTCGCTGGGCGACTGGGCCTCCAGGGAACCCTGGGAACTGCCGTTGCACGACCCGGTCGAGGTGACCCTGGAACTGGACGAGGTGGCCTCGGGCCTGCGCCATTCCCGGCTGCGATCGGCCCAGGCCTCCCGGGAGGGACCGGACCGTCCCTGGAAGGTCCGAGTGCAGGCCACCAACGTGGATCCCCTGGTGGGACTGGTGCTGGGCCTCTGGGGCCACGCCCGCATCGTCGATCCCCCGGAAGTCCGGGATCGCCTCCTTGCGATCGTGGACCGCCTGGTCCGGGAACACTCGGAGGAGCCCCCCTGATGGACGCGTCCCAGGCATCCTTCATCCAGATCCAGTTGCTGACGCTGCATCTTCGGCAGGCCGGGGGGCCGATGACCGTCCGGGAACTGGCCCGCCGCGCCCGCATGCCGGAGGATCAGGTCCGCCGCATGCTGGAGGACCTGGCGCTGGTTCGCGGCGACCCGAGCGTCTACGAGTACGTGGAAATCCTCCTGGATGGGGACATGGTCGAACTGGGGCCGAACACCCAGGACGTGGAACTGGGTGCTCTGGTCCTTTCGCCGGCGGAGTTCCTGGCCCTGGTGCACGCGGTCCGGGAGGCGGAGCAGGCGGGGCTGGGAATCACGATGAAGGCATGCATGCCTCTGCTGCGGCGCCTGGCGGGATCGGTCCGCCCGGGGGAGGACCTCCCGGTGGAGTTCCACCTGGACGCCCTGCCCGACGAGTGGATCGCGGTTCGGGACGTCGCCATCCCGGGACGCCACGTCCTGGAACTGGACTACTGGACCGCCAGCCGGGACCGTGTCTCCCGCCGGAGGGAGGTGGTCCCCCTGCGCCTCCGGAACGACGGCGGATCCTGGTACCTGGAGGCCTGGTGTCTAGCCAGTCAGGAGAACCGGACGTTCCGGCTGGATCGTGTGATCGGCATGAGGGACACGGGGCGGGTTCCCGCGGATCCGGTTCCCGAGGATGCCGCCCCCCCCTCCGGCAACAAACGGACGGCCCGAGTCCGAATCGACCCCGAGGTGGCCCCCTGGGCCCTGGAACGCATCCCCGGAGCCCGATCGCTCCCCGACGGTTCCGTCGAGGCGGTCATCCCCTTCTCCTCGGAGGTGCTCTTCGCGTCCTGGATCCTGTCCCTGTCGGGACATGCCAGGGTCCTGGATCCGCCGGATCTCCGGCGGCAGATCCGCCAGCGCCTCCGGGAGGCCTTCCTCCAAGACGGTTCCCCCATTTGACGCATCCCCGTTCCTCGGCTAGGCTCCCCTCGGCCATGATGGCGGGGAACAGGGATGAATGGGACCCTCCGGTGGACCTGGGTCTTTCTCCTCGTCGCCGCGGTTGCCCGCGCCGAGACTCCCCCCCCGGAAACCCCGGACGCGACCTCTCCGGGAGGATCCGCCGAGGAGGCCCTTCCGGGTGTCGATGACCTGCTGGGCCGCCGGGCCGATGAAGCCGTCCGGGACTGGTCCGCCCTGCCACCCCGGGACCCGTCCCGCACCTTCCCCTGGTTCGAGCACCACGGCTACTTCCGGCTGCGCATCGACGGCTACTGGCGCCCCCACCTGGGAACGGAGGCCATCGCGAACGGGACCACCGTGAACACCTCCGCCTACCGCCCGCCCCTGAACGCCAACGCGACGAACCAGGACCCGGGCCAGGACTGGATCGGCGGAGCCAACATGCGCCTGCGCTGGGCCCCCGTGCTCCACGTCTCGCCCCGGATCGAGGTCCAGGCCGAGGTGGACGTCCTGGACAACCTGGTGCTCGGCAGTACGCCGGACGCCGACCCCGACCGCGCCGACGCCCCCCTGCCCGTCTACTCCCGGAGCCAGGCCCCGGCCTCGGCCACCCGCATGGGGGGGCGCGACCCGGTCACGGTGAAGCAGGCGTTCGTGTCCTGGACGCCCTTCCTGCCCCCGGACGACCGGGGCTTCCTGCTGCGCCTGTCGGGGGGCCGCATGGCCCGGCAGTGGGGTCTGGGAATCCTGGAGAACGCCGGACGGGACCTGGATTCCGACTACGGCACCTACCAGGACCGGGTGAATCTCCTGGCGCGAATCGGCGGGATCTACACGGAACTGGGGTACACCTGGGTGGCCTCGGGGCCCAACACGATGGACCCCTCGCAGCCCTACGGCGAAACCCACGACCTGTCCAACGCCGACGACGTCTGGGACCTCTCCCTGGCGATCTTCCGCCGCCCGGACACCGACGCGGAAAAGCGGAAGCGGTACCGGGACCTCGTGGTGCTGAACCGCCCGGTGGTGGACGGCGGAGGATACCTGGTCTTCCGGCGCCAGAACCTGGACGTGAAGCCCGCGATGGACGGGTCCGTCACCGCGATGCCTTCGACTCCCTACGACGATGTCGCCCTGGAGAAGCGGAACGGCTGGATGCTGACCCCGGACCTTTGGCTCCGCCTGGAATGGAAGCCGTCCCTGAAGGAGCACGTGCGCGTCGAGGTCGAGTTCGCGGGGGTCTTCGGCCACATCCAGAACGTGCCCCGCTTCCGGTACGATGCGGTGTCCTCATCCTGGCAGGCCGACGGGTCGGCACCGCTCGACATCCGTTCCTTCGGCGGGGCCCTGGAGGGGGAATACGTCCGGGGCCCGATCTCCACGGGACTCTACGCCGGGTTCGCGACCGGCACCGACGCCCCCTGGTGGGGCTGGCGGGATCGGAACAACGTCACCACCAACCGTGGCCTCCGATCCCTGCGGTCCTTTTACTTCCATCCCGACTACCGGGTGGACCAGATGCTGTTCCGGAACGTCGTCGGGACCGTCACGAACGCCTGGTACGTGAAGCCCTTCGTCCAGTACGACCTCTTCGAAGGGGACCAGGACGCCCTGGCGGGACGCCTGGAGGTCCTCTACGGCAGGGCCTTCCAGGCCAGGGCGACCCCCGGGGGCAAGGATCCGAACCTGGGCGTCGAACTGCTGGTCCGGCTCTTCTACGAAGAGAAGGGGGCCTTCTACGCGGGCCTGGACTGGGCGACCCTCTTCCCCTTCGACGGCCTGGACCTCCCGGCGACCTACGGCTGCCCCGAGGACGGCAGCGGCAACCCGACCGCCTGCCACGCCGCCCGGAACGCCCGCTGGTCGATGGCGGTCCGGGGCCGGTTCGGGGTGATGTTCTGACCTGTCTCCGTCGCAAGGATTTCCCCTCTGTGAATCGTTTGCACACCCATGGAGCGTCGGTTCGGTCGAATGTCGCTTTTTGGGCGTTTTTCCAGCACGTTGCAATCGAAGGAAGAATGCACTTTCGGGCACATTTATTGCAGGATGAAGCGCTGGGTTCCGGGAGGGAGTGGCCGATGAACCATCGCGTTCCGGCAACCGGTTTCACGCTGGTGGAACTGATGGTGACGGTGGCGATGATCGGCGTGCTGGCCGTCATCGCGATCCCCTCGGTGATGGAGGCCATGCAGAAACGGGAGGTGGTCCAGGCGTCCCAGGCGGCCCTGGACCTGGTGGAGTACGCCCGGGTCCAGGCGGCAGCCCGGAATCGCGCCTACGCGTTGCGCGTGAGCGTGGCCTCGGGCGGCACGGCGGGGGGCCGCATCCAGTTGTGGGAGAACACGACCTCCTCCTGCTTCGGGTTCAACGCCGCCGGCCCCGGTGGCGAAACGTCCCGGATGGTGCGGGAACTGGACCTGTCGGCCTCCTATCCCACCGTCGTGCTGTTCGAGGTCCAACCCCAGGACCTGCCCAATTCTCCGCTCTGCATCAAGCCCGACGGCCGGGTCTTCCAGGTGGTGAACGATGCCACCGCGGTGATCATCCCGTCGGGGGACAACTTCGCCGGCGGGGATGCCCGGATCCGGTTCCAGCGGCTGAACAAGATCGGGCGAAGGGAGGGGCCGGTCCACGCGCTGGCCATCCCCTTCAATGGGCTTGCACGGGTGGTGGTGGAATGACGTCGTTCCGGTGTGATTCCAGGTTGTCCACCGGGGTCCGGGGGACCGGTCCGGCCGGACGCGCCCTCCGGGGATACACCCTCATCGAGGTGCTGGTCGTGATCGCGGTCACGGTGGTGGGCTTCCTGGCCCTGACCCACCTCCAGACCTCGGTGCTGAAGGCCAACGAGAACGCATGGAACATGACGGGAGCAGTCCGCCTGGCCACCCACGTCCAGGAAACGATCCGATCCGAGGCCCTGCGGTGGTACAACGACACCTACAACGGCGCCGGCGGCGTCGCACAGAACGACTTCCTCTACCTCCGGTGGGTCGGGCCGCCCAACCTCAACGGCACCTCGGGATGGCGTTCCGCGGGCTTCTACCCCGACGGGACCCCCTTTGCCCTGGTGAACCAGGTGGGGATCCAGCCGGCCTGGGACGCCGGCGTGCTGCGCCACGTTCCCGGGAACCGGAACGCCCGCTACTGCGTGGAGTACCGGCTGACCTGGCTTGTCCCGGACTTCCTGATCCGCTCCGAGGTCCGGGTGCTCTGGCCCCGACCGGGTGCCCGTGCGGGGCTCTACGACTCCTGCCCGGCCGACATGGTGAACCACCCGGAGGACGTGTTTTCCATCACGATCCCTGCAACGGTGATGAAGAATGTCTTCGTGTCTCCATGAACTCGGGACGCCCCGTCGCGGGAAGTCCCGATCCCGTCTTCCCGGCCAGGCGGGCCTGACCCTGCTGGAGGTCCTGATCGCCGGGGCCGTGTCGATGATCCTGATCGTGTCGGTGTACGCGGTCTACTCTGCCAGCAGCCGGGGCTACCAGGTCCATCGCCAGGTCCTGGGCGCCCAGCAGCAGGCCCGCTTCGGGTTGGACCAGTTGATCCGGGACGTGTCCCTGGCCGGCTTCCTGGGGACTCCCGATTCCCAGGCCGACCCCAACGTCTGTCCCAAGCCCGCGGGAAGGCTCCGGGGCATCGTCATCCAGGAAGGGGGACCCGCCAACGGAAACCCCAGGCTGTTCCCCCAGTCGGTCACCCTCTTCGGGGCCTTCTGGAGCCAGGTCATCTATTTCTCCGAGAGCGCCGTCGGGAACCAGGTGGTGCTCCAGGCCGGCGCCACCGGGGCCCCCTTCCCGGCCAACGAGGACGAGTTCAATCGCATCTTCGCCCCGGGGCGCTTCCTCCGGCTCGTCAATGCCGACCAGTTCGAGATGTACCTGCCGATCCAGTCGAGCAATTTCCAGAACCGCCTGATCACCCTCCAGTCGCCTCTGCCCACGGCGGTGCCCCCGGACTTCTGCGGAGTCCAGGGCCTCGGGGTCGGCCTGGAGGTCAACGTGGTGGGCTACGTCCGCTATTCCCTGCAACTGGACCCTGGCGAGCGGGGCAAGGTGGACCTGGTCCGGGAGGAGATCGACGGTTCGGACCCCGCCCTGGCCCGGGTCCTTCCCCGCTCGGCCGTCAGGGTGGCCGAGTACGTCGCCGACCTGGCCTTCCTGGACTTCACGCTGGACGTGGACCGCACCCGGCGTCAGCCGACGATCCAGGTCCTGGCCACCCTGGAGGACCTCCAGGCCACCGGCAACCAGCTGCTGGACCTGAGCGACGCCGCCCGGCCCCAGGACCTCCGGGCCCTGACCGTGATGCTGACCACCCGGACCCAGGAGGAGGACGAGGCCTTCCCCTTCGTGGCCCGGGCCACCCGGAACGATCCCCTGGACTCCTACGAGGTGGATCCCGCGATGCGGGGATCGGCCCGGACGGTGACGATGGCCCAGAGGGTGACCCTGCCCTCCTTCGCCGTGAGGAACGTGAAATGAGGCAGGACTCCAGGTGCCGACTCTCCACCCGGCCGGCCCCGGCACGACAGGAGGCCGGGTACATCCTGATCGTCGCGATGCTGGTGCTGCTGGCCCTGACCAGCCTCGGGATCGCGGCCATCGAGGTGGCGTCGAATCACCTGAATCTCACCGGGAGCGCCCGCATCGCCCACGTCGCCCGGACCATCGCGGCCTCGGGCGCCGAGGGAACGATGGCCTTCGCGGGCATGAATCCCTCGGGATTCACCCAGTTCGTCGCCGCCCAGAACGGCGTGGTCCAGATGCGGGACCTCTCGGCGAACTTCTATGACACCTCCACGAACGGCAGCGGGTCCTTCGGGCGGGAGGCGGTCACGATGAACACGGCATTCTGGCAGAGCCGGATGACCTCTGCGGTGACGACCCACCGGGCCCCGGGGTTCCAGGTCGGCGAGTACTGCTTCCGGCGCTACATCTCGGAGACGCAGTCCGTCTTCCGGAACGACCTTGCCCCGGGGAGCCAGAACGCGGAAACCCTGACGCTGGACCGGAACGCCCAGGCCCGGGCGATGGCGGCGATCTTCGTCGGGCCCGTGGGCTGCCCATGAGGAGGGCCATGAGTTCACGCCTCCGGACCCCACCCTGTCTCTGGCCGCCTCTCCTGGCGGTCCTCCTGGTTCCCCTGGCCTCCCGGGGCCAGTCCCTCCCGGCCCACGAGGTGAAGCCCATCGTGCTGATCCTGCTGGACACCTCGGGGTCCATGGAATACGACGCCGACCAGCCCGGGGTCGAGACCGGCGACAACGACGGATCCCTGACACCGCCCACCTGCGCGGGAGTCGGCAACTCCGGGAAGAGCCGGTACATCGTGGCCACGGAGGTCCTCACGGGCACCTTCGGCGACTACCAGTGCGTCCTCGAGGACCGTTCCAACAACTCGGTTCCCCCGTGTCCGCGGGAGGACTGTCCCTACCCGGTGCCCCACGTCGTTCCCCTGGGAACCCAGGCCGCTGACGGCCTGATCGATCGCAATGCCTACGACTTCAAGTTCGGCGTGATGACCTTCGACACGAAGGCCTCCCCGGCCACCAACGAGAACGGCGGCTACTCCTACGGTCCCGAGCAGGGCGTCAACTACGGCGCCCGGAACGCCACCGCGCCCACGGGGCCGATGGTGACTCCCAGCGCGTCGGACGACCCGGCGGACGTCTTCGCACGGAACCAGGAGGTCCAGGCCTCGATCCGGTCGGCCATCCCGGTCGGGGGAACCCCCATCGCCCCGCTGCTCTATGACGCCCGCTACTTCTTCCAGAGCGATCCCTCCATCCTGAACG
>ERZ795061.5772-NODE-5772-length-10042-cov-7.246220_pt1 | contig 10042 bp, 8 predicted proteins | sample MGYA00375145_ERZ795061 | MGnify/ENA primary metagenome ERZ795061 (study PRJEB30190, sample SAMN05720144) | anaerobic digester metagenome | isolation source: active sludge of municipal wastewater-treating anaerobic digesters | place: USA | collected 2014-12-22 ... | reverse complement strand
TCATTCAGATCAGGAGCAATCTTTAATAAGACAGGCTTAGGTTTTTCTTTAGACCGGTTCAACGCTTTTACTTCGCTCAACAATTTCTTTAACGGTTCTTTTTCCTGTAACTCACGCAGGTTAGGGGTGTTTGGCGAACTCACATTCACAACAAAATAATCGACATAAGGATAAAGGGCTTCAAAGCAAAAGGAGTAATCATCAACTGCCTTATCGTTGGGAGTAACTTTGTTCTTGCCAATGTTTCCACCCACAATCACGTTCGATTTTCTTTTCCTGAGTTTAATAACCGCTGCATCAACCCCGCGATTATTAAAACCCATCCGGTTAATTAATGCCTGATCTTGCGGGAGGCGAAACAACCGGGGCTTATCATTGCCGGGTTGAGGTTTGGGCGTCAGTGTTCCAATCTCAATAAATCCAAATCCAAACAAAGCCAATTCATCAATCAACATGGCATCTTTATCAAAACCTGCGGCCAATCCTACCGGATTAGGAAACGTAATTCCAAACAAGGTGCGCTCAAGTTTAGGATCGCGGACGGAGAATAACTTTCGGAACAGGAAAGACAAGCCCGGCACATAGCCACTCACTTTTAAAATCTTAAATGTAACATGATGAATAAACTCCGGTGGGAAAAGAAAAAGCAGTGGCCGGATAAAGAAATGGTACATGAACTACTTCTTTTTCTTCTTTGCTGGTTTGGGATACTTCTTAAACCCCTTTTGTACAACAGCGTCAATTAAACTTTGGGCACTCGTGCTTGACATTTCAAAAGTTGCATTAATCCGCCACACCATCAGGCTTCTTTTATCATTCATATCAATAACCAGATTTCCCATACGATAATCACGCGAATAATTTCTATCCATCGAACCCGGGGTTAAGCCCATAGGTCCAACCGAACCTGCATCACTTTTAGAAAGAGTTCCTACTACATACGACACTACTAAATCAGCTGCTGAATCTACCTGTTTCAACCCTCTCAACTCTAATTCCTTTGTTACAGAATCCTTTATCCATTTGTCTACCTGTTCGGCAGTCACTTGTTGCTGGTCTTTGGGTGTTGTCAATTCACCTTCTCCAAAACGGAAAGTCTTGTATTGGGTATAATCCCGGTCTTTATCATACTCAACCTTAAACTCCTGGCCCATGGCTGTGTATGCGCTCAGCAATAGTGCATATAAAACGAGGTGCTTGATCATAGAGTAAAGGTAATCAAACTCCGCAGGGATTTAATAAAAGTTAAATTATTTCAGCTAGGTGAACCGGGTTAACCCAAGACTAACTCCGCGGGTGAAATTCCTGAATCACCTGCCGTAAATAATCACGGTCAAGATGTGTGTAGATCTCTGTTGTTGTAATTGACTCATGCCCCAGCATCTCCTGCACGGCCCGTAAATCGGCACCACCTTCAATTAAATGAGTGGCAAAAGAATGGCGAAACGTGTGTGGGCTGATCGTTTTGTTCAATCCGATTTTCAGAGCAAGGTCTTTGATAATCATAAAAACCATTACACGGGATAACTTCTTGCCTCTCCGGTTTAGAAACACATGGCTTTCCGAACCCTTCTGCACCGGAACATGTACCCGGATTTCTTCCAGGTAAATTTTCACATATTTTAAGGCGTCTTTGCCAATCGGCACTAAGCGCTCCTTATTTCCCTTTCCAATGACCCGCAAAAAACCAACATCAAAGTAAACGTTCCCTATTTTAAGGTCCACTAGTTCAGACACGCGAAGGCCTGAAGAATATAATACTTCCAACATAGCCCGGTTACGCCCACCTTCTGGTTTGCTCATATCGATAGCCTCCAGCATTTTCACAATTTCTTCATACTCGAGCGTATCGGGCAATTTGCGGCCTAACTTCGGCCCTTCAATAAGAGCCGTGGGATCTTTTACAATCAGCTCTTCAAACAACAAGTACTTATAAAAGGCCTTAAGTCCGGATAGAATACGGGCCTGGCTGAAGGCGCTCATCCCTAACTCATTAATATATTGCAGAAATGCCTGCAGGTGTTTGGATGAAACGGTTAGTGGACTGATGCCTCCAAATTTCATTTCGATGAACTGAGCCAGTTTCTCTACATCGCGCACATATGCCTGAATGGAGTTGCCCGACAGCGACCGTTCCAATTTCAGATAACTGCCAAAGTGTTTGATATGACTTTCCCAGTTTTTCATTCAATAGGCTTCGACAGGCTCAGCCTGAAACCTTAACTTTAGTGAGAGATAAATTAAAACACCTTCGGGTACAAATGTGCAAATTATTTTAATCTTGATGATTCTATCAGGATAAATGCTGGCGATGGCATCAGTACCCGAGGAAAAATTTATAAACTGAAGTATCGTTAGTATAAATTTTGAGCTTAACTTGAGGCATGAAGATACAAATCATCAACGGCCCAAATCTCAACCTGCTGGGTAAGCGCGAGCCGGAAACCTATGGCAAACAGTCTTTCGAAGAATATTTCCACCAGTTAATATCACGTTTTCCGGATGTAGAACTTCATTACTATCAATCGAATGTTGAAGGCGAGATTATTAACAAACTTCATGAGGTGGGCTTTAGTTTTGATGGTATCATCCTGAATGCCGGGGCCTATACGCATACCTCAGTAGCGATACACGATGCCATTGCAGCAATAAAGACACGGGTGGTTGAAGTTCATATCTCCAATGTGTATGCCCGCGAAGAATTCCGGCACAAGAGCCTGATCACCTCAAAATGTATTGGCCTGATTACGGGTTTTGGAATGGAGAGCTATGCTATGGGGATTCAATATATTCAAAATTCAAAATCATAGTTTCGTACCTACACTTTGTTCTGATTCCCCTAAGTAGATCTTGGACTAAATCGAAGAGAATTTTAATAACCAGAATAACTATTCAATTTTTATAGGAGGACCTACTACTGTCATTTCGTGGTCTTCAAAAATCTTTGCGACCTGCTGTTCAGTTGGGCTGGATTTAAACTTTGACATCTCAACAAAAAACTCTTCAAGCTTGCCAGCTGGCTGGAGTGTTACAATCATTTTTCCTCTATCGCTTACCTGAACCCATGAATGAGGGACCTTCCTGGGCAGAAAAATACTTTCACCAACCTTTAGCTTATATCTAACTCTTCCTACCTCGAAATGATATTCTCCTTCTGTAACATAAAATATTTCATCTTGAAAATGATGCACATGCATGGGTGTTCCTCTTTTTGGAGATAACCCAGTTTGCTCGAATATTGCCAAGTCGCCATTTGTATCACTTCCCGATACTTTGACATCCAGGATATTTACATTTACACCCTTTAATTGAATGTGGCCATGTAGTCTACCTTCGTCCGCGTTGGCCTTAAATCCTTTATCATTTCTAACTACATCTTGTCCTTTAACAGTAATTGATGTGAATGATGTTGCCAAAGCAGTGAGCACAAACCTTCTTCTTTTCATAAATTATAAGTTAAAATTGCTGGGCCTATCACTTACAATGTACCGCTAATATCCGGATAAAAATGTTTCACACTTTTTTAACTGTTTATCCAACTAATCTTCACTGATAGACAATCACAACAATTGTCCTAATTTTGATATTCAACAATTCGAGTTATGATTTCCTTCTACCCCGGCCCTTCACGTGTTTATGATGAGATTCCTGATTATGTAAAAGAGGCCTATAAAAGTGGCATTCTGAGCATGAACCACCGCAGCGAAGAATTTATGCTGTTGTGCGAAAAGACGGTGACACTGTTGAAAGAAAAACTTGACATTCCAACATCATACACCGTGTTCTTCACTTCTTCAGCAACAGAATGTTGGGAGATTATTGCACAATCCATAATTTCAGAAAAGAGTCTCCATATTTATAATGGAGCTTTTGGTGAAAAATGGTTTGACTATACCAGCCGACTTGTGCCGGATGCCCAGACATTTTCGTTTGATCCGGAATCAAAACTGGACATCAGGAAGCTCCCGTTAAGAAATCAAGAGGTAATTTGTATTACCCAGAACGAAACCAGCAATGGTACGGAAGTGAACAACAAGCTGATTGCTGCAATCAAACGAAAAAATTCACGTGCTTTAGTAGTGGTAGATGCTACTTCATCAATGGCAGGTATCGAACTAAATTTTAAATCAGCCGATGTTTGGTTTGCCTCTGTGCAAAAATGTTTTGGGTTACCTGCAGGCTTAGCTGTGATGGTGTGCTCGCCCCAGGCGATGCAATACATTAAATCCGGAAACGAAAAAAAACACTACAATAGCCTTTTATTCATGCAGGAGATGATGGCAAAATGGCAAACTCCTTATACGCCTAACGTGCTTGGTATTTATTTATTGATGCGAGTGTTGGAGAAGAGTAAGACTATTAAACTCATTCACGAAAGAACAAAAAAACGTTTCATCGCCTGGCAAAAATTTTTCAGAGGGGCAAAGAATATGAAACTCTATATTAAAAACCAGGGCGTACGTTCCCTTACGGTACTTACAATCACCGCTACACCGGAACGCATTATGGAAATTAAGAAAAAAGCTAACGTGGCGGGCTTTCTGTTGGGTGAGGGCTATGGCTCATTAAAAAATGAAACCTTCCGGATCGCTAATTTTCCGGCTCTTAAAAAAAATGAAATCAAAATGCTTCAAACTTTTTTTTCCAGGTATCTATAACTCATCCTTCATGCTGTACCAACCCTATTCACAGTCATTTGAAAATATTGTGTTTAAACTGTATATTTCAGATGTATGGCAATCAGAGCAAATAAATTTCTAAAGTTTTTCGCCATTGCCCTTTTTATGCTGGAGTTTCTGGCTCCCGCACTTCCCTGTGTGGCTAACACACCTACTGAGACATTCGACAAAACCTCTCTTGATAGTACTTCAACTCATTCAGGCATCTTTCTCGCCTTATTTGCTGAACAATTGAATGAAAATGAAGAAGGACGAGAAAACTATAAAAGCCCTTTACCTTTCATCGATTCCTATTTCGGTTTTAGTAGTTCCCGTCACACGTATGTTCTTTGCGTAGTTTCCCGGCAGATCGAAAATAATACTCATTACTTCCCTTGCCAGCCTTTATTCAGGCTTCATTGCACCTATTTGATTTGAGTGAATTCTAGTAAAAGACTAATTCCATTTGGTCTTTTGCGTGCAGAGTAGCCTTTTTTCCTCTCTCTATACTTTCTCAATGATTCTTCTTTTTAAATCTTCATTCATTATTGCCCTTGGAATATTCCTAGTGCCACGCATATGGAAGGGATATGCCAGTCTTTTACCTATTCTATTGCTTGTTATTCCTTCTACCCAATGGGCGATAGACGCTTTGATCGCTGGGCCACAGCAAATTGCTTTATTAAATTCCTTTTGGAGTGGAGACTTAATGCTCGTCATCGACCGGATGAGTGCATTCTTTATCCTGATTATCAATCTCACGTGTGTCACTGGGATTATTTATGGTTTGGGTTATACCCGCCACTATTTAGATAAAAAGGGGGCTATTTCGATTTCTCTTCACTTCTATTCATTCATAGGTCTTCAGTTCGCAATGCTCTTGGTTGTGATGTTGCGCGATGGATTCGCTTTTTTGGTAGCCTGGGAATTAATGTCTTTGTTTTCATTCGTGCTGGTAATTTTTGAAGGTGAAAAAGAAGCTACGCTCAAAACAGGCATCACCTACCTTGTTCAAATGCACATGGGTTTTACGTTGCTTCTTATCGCCTTCCTTTATGTAAACAATCTTGCTGGAACTTTCGGTTTCGATGCTTTGCAGGTTTACTTCTCGCAACACAACAATTTCTGGCTCTTTCTGCTCTTCTTTTTAGGATTTGGAATTAAAGCCGGATTTGTACCCTTGCATAGCTGGCTTCCTCATGCGCACCCCGCTGCTCCCTCGCATGTATCTGGCGTGATGTCTGGCATTATGATTAAAATGGGACTCTATGGAATTCTTCGTGTGCTTACTCATGTGCAAGGTCAATTCCTGGAAATAGGATTTTTTGTTCTTAGTATGGGTGTCATCACCGCCCTTACAGGAATTCTCTATGCGATTTTTCAGAAGGACATTAAAAAAACCCTGGCGTATTCAAGCATCGAAAATATTGGGATTATTGGCATTGGAATCGGATTCGCATATGTTGGCAAAGGATTGAATAACGAACTGCTGATGACCCTGGCTATGGCCAGTGCCTTGCTTCACATTTTCAATCACTCGTTATATAAGTCACTCCTGTTCTATACAGCAGGCAATGTTTACTATTCAACCCATACCCGAGATCTGGACCGGCTTGGTGGATTGGCCAAAACAATGCCCATCTCTGCCCTCTTCTTTATGGTGGGTGCGCTGGCCATCAGTGCTCTTCCTCCTTTTAACGGCTTTGTATCAGAGTTTCTCTTGTATAAAGCCGTATTTGAAAACATTACTGCCAGCGCGTTTGATGTATCGCTGATTAACCTGGCAGTACTCGTGAGTTTGGTTGTGATTGGAGGACTTTCCGTATTTGCGTTTACTAAAACTTTTGGAATCGCCTTCCTAGGTAGCCGAAGAACTCCCACCCATCATGAAGCAAAAGAAGTGCCTTTCATCATGCGCATATCTGGTTTTATTATTATGCCAATCATGCTTTCTATTTGTCTGTTTCCTGGCTTCTATTTGCCAATAGTATATTCAGTTGCAGGCACATTTACTAATCTGGATCAATCTGAACTAGTATTAAATAACACCCTTGAAACACTGAACTACATTAGTATTGGCAGTTCAATCTTACTCGTGGTCTTTATCATTATCATGGCTATAAAAAAAGTGATGCAGACAAAGTTATCAATTGCATCAGGCCCTACATGGGGGTGCGGATACACAGCCGGTGACTTTAAACATCAATACACAAGCACTTCGTACATTCATAGCGTGCGCGAATTAGTTGGCCCTCTGGTGGATGTTAAGGGAACTCATACTCTCTTTGAGGAACAAGAAATATTTCCACATCCTCGGCAGTTTTCAACTCAAATGAATGATTTGATTGAAGAGAAAGTGGTAATAAAACCAGTTCACTACATTACTAAAGAATTGCCCAGGGCGGGTTGGGCGCAAACAGGTATGATCAATCATTACCTCGTTTATCCGCTTGCTTTTTTAATCATCATTGGTTTGCTAACTCTTATAGGATTAATGTAATATGATGGTCATACTTTTTAAGATCGCTTTACTCCTGTCCTTCGGAATGTTCTTTGTTCCAAAAAAGTTCAAATACATTCTTGGTCTGGTGCTTCATCTGGTGTTGCTTGTTTCCAGCACATCGTGGGCCTGGTATGTTTTGAACAATAGCACACTCACAATTGATCTGGGTATAACCACCTGGAGTGGACCTATAAAATTGGTGATTGATCCGTTGAGTGCTTACTTCATGCTGATCATCAATCTGATCTGCTTCTGTGGCATGCTTTACGCTTCGGGTTATTTAAAACCTTATTTGCCAAAAAAGAGATCAGTGTTCATTTCACTACACCTCTTTAGTTTTCTATGGTTACACGGTGCTATGCTGCTGGTAGTTTCTATGCAAGATGGAATTGCCTTTTTACTGGCGTGGGAACTTATGTCGTTATTCTCCTTTATCCTTGTAATTTTTGAGGCACAAAAGGAATCCACCTTAAAGACGGGTATTAACTACTTACTGCAAATGCACCTGGGCTTTGCCCTTATCATGTTGGGTTTTCTTATTGCAGCCAATCAAACAGGCGAATTAAGTTTTGCCGGTGTCAACAAATTCTTCTCACTTTCAAGCAACACTCCTTTGTTCCTTGTATTCTTTGCCGGCTTTGGCATTAAAGCAGGATTTATCCCCTTCCATTCCTGGCTTCCACGTGCTCACCCGGCAGCGCCTTCGCATGTATCGGGAGTCATGAGTGGAGTTATGATTAAGATGGGTATCTATGGGATATTCAGAGTCAGTTCGCTTCTGCAGCAGGATCTGCAAACCATAGGTATTATTGTGCTCACTGCAGGTATTGTTTCAGGTTTGTTGGGTGTAATCATGGCTATCATGCAACACGACCTGAAAAAACTATTGGCCTATCACAGTATTGAAAATATCGGAATCATTGGAATTGGAATTGGTGTTGGCATTTTAGGAAAAGCAAATGGTGAAACTTACCTGATGATACTTGGCTGGGGTGGCGCTTTGTTGCATACCCTGAACCATGCATTATTTAAATCACTTCTTTTCTTTACAGCCGGTAACGTTTTCTATGCTACCCATAAGATAAACATGGATCACCTGGGTGGACTGGCTAAAAATATGCGTTACACTTCAGGCGCCTTTTTAATCGGAGCGTTAGCCATCAGCGGAATTCCACCATTCAATGGATTTATTTCGGAGTTTCTGATCTACAATGGAATCATTAATCATATGTCGGACTCAGCTTTTACATCTTCTATTTTCAGTGTTGTTAGTATTCTGAGCTTGGTGTTAATTGGCGGTCTTTGCATTTACTGTTTTACCAAAGCATTTGGCTTAAGTTTTTTAGGCACACGAAGAGCCGAGCATAGCGCACCTGTAGTAGAAGTACCGGCTATTATGCTGGTTCCCGCATTCATCCTTATTCTATGCATGTTGGCGATAGGATTAGCACCTGTATTTTTTGTAAATCAGGTGGTAATCGTTCTTCAAAATCTTACCCAGACTTCATTAACAATTGAACCCTTGTTGTATTCGCTGCGGTCAATCAGCCATGTGAATATTGCCTTGATCATTGTCATCATCACTATAGCCGGATTACGAGCATGGCAACAAAGCCTGGTGAAAGTGGCAAAAGGTCCTACCTGGGGGTGTGGTTATACGGCAGGAGATTTCCGACATCAATATACGCCCACCTCGTATGCCGATAGTTTGCGGGAGTTAACCGATCCGCTTATAGAGTATCATCGCGACTATAAGTCATTTGAAGAAAGTGAGATATTTCCACCACCCAAATCATTCCATACCGAAAATAAAGATCTGGTAGAGGAAAAAACAATTCTAAGCTGGGTTCATTTGATCGTAAATCATTTACCTAAAGCGGGTATTGCTCAATCAGGCCTGATCAATCATTACCTGATTTATCCCATGCTCTTTTTAATGTTGATAGGATTCTTAATAATAATAAACGTTTTGTGATATGCTTGCACTGATTCTAATCCTGGTGTCCGCTGTTTACTTTCCCGGAGTGATTGTAAAAACCAAGGCAATCTTTAGCGGAAGAAAGGGGCCTGGTATTCTTCAACCCTGGTATGATATCTTCAGGCTCTTGAAAAAGGGAAGTGTCTATAGTACTTCGTCCAGTTTTGTTTTTCAGATTGGTGCGCCCATCTATTTGGCTACAGTAATTGTAGCCGCCCTGTTTATTCCATTCGAAGAAAATAATTCAATCATATCCTTTTCAGGGGATTTTGTTCTATTCGCATATCTGTTGGGGTTGGGAAGGTTTATGATTATTGTTAGCGCGTTGGATGTTTCCAGTGGGTTTGAAGGAATGGGCGCTAATCGTGAAGCATTCTATTCCATGTTGATGGAGCCAGCCTTTTTCATCTTGTTGGGTTCATTAGCGATGTTCACAGGTTACACCTCCTTTCACGATATTTTTGCATATCTCCATTATAACTCCTACTTCTCATTTATCATTGCAGTTATCGCAGGGTATGTACTGGCCAATATCACGCTGGTAGAAACAAGCCGATTGCCCGTTGATGATCCACTCACTCACCTTGAACTGACGATGGTTCATGAAGTAATGGTTCTTGATCATAGCGGCTTTGATTTGGGAATAATAAAAATTGCCAACAATCTGAAATTCATTCTATTCAGCACCTTGAGTGCAAACTGCCTGATCCCACAATCCATGGGGCTATGGGTGCGTGTCAGCGTCTTTTTAATCATGCAGGTTTTTTTCGCAGCCGGCATTGGCTGGCTCGAATCCTTCCGCGCCCGCAATAAAATGGCCATGAATGCCCAATACATTCTTTCCATTAATGCAGTTGCCCTCATTCTGATTTTCGTTGCGATGATCATAAAAAATAAAATTTA
>ERZ795061.5771-NODE-5771-length-10043-cov-4.646776_pt1 | contig 10043 bp, 6 predicted proteins | sample MGYA00375145_ERZ795061 | MGnify/ENA primary metagenome ERZ795061 (study PRJEB30190, sample SAMN05720144) | anaerobic digester metagenome | isolation source: active sludge of municipal wastewater-treating anaerobic digesters | place: USA | collected 2014-12-22 ... | reverse complement strand
TGCTCGCTCCCTCGCCTATCGACTGGATATGTCTCGGTCGCTGCGCGCCGTGCGCATCACAGCTGGCCACCTCACGACGCTTTTCAACAAGCTGCTAACGACCGACGGCAGCCAAACAAGTAGGTTTCTGATTCCGTGTGCCGCAGTTCCTGACCCCGCGATGGATCGAACCATTGGCAGAAATCGCCGCGCACCGCATCGATGCGACACTCCTTCCCCAATTCCCGCCAACCAACAAGGGGCCGGGAGTCCACACTCGGAATCAGGGCGAACTGTAGCCCTCCTGATCGACATCAAGCCGGTGAGTGAATTTCCGGTTGCAGGGGGTGCTAGACTTCGACACAACACCTTTACCGCGCCGCCGCCCCACCGGGCCGGTCGACCATAAAAAATCCGACCTGCGAGGACCACCGCCGTGAAACCCATGATCTCCGCCGATTCCCACATCGTCGAGCCGCCCAACTGCTATGTCGATTTCATCGAGCCCAAATACCGCGCCACCGCGCCCCACATCGAGAAGAACAAGCACGGCGTCGATACCTTCGTCATCGAGGGCGTAAAGCATGGATTGCCCCTGGGCCTGCTCGCCGGCGCCGGCATTCCTCCGGCGCAATTGCGCGCCCAGCGCAGCGCCAACTTTGCCGACCTGGCCCGTGGCAGTTGGGACCCCAAGAGCCGCATCGCGATCCAGGACGAAGAAAACGTCTGCGGCGAAATCATTTACGCATCCGTCGGCATGGTGATGTGCAGCCACCCCGATTTCGCCTACAAATCCGCCTGCTTTCAGGCCTACAACCGCTGGCTCCAGACTTTCTGTGCCGGCGCGCCCAGGCGCCTGTTCGGGCTGGCGCAAACGGCAGTGGCCTCGGTCGACGAGGCGATTGCCGACTTCCGGCGCGCCAAGGAGATGGGCATGGTCGGCATGATGATGACCGGCAACCCCCAGCACGAGGACTACGATCACCCCGATTACGACGCGCTCTGGCAGTGCGCCGTCGATCTCGATCTGCCGATCTGCTTTCACATCCTCACTTCCAGCGATCACGGCGTCGAAACCGCCTTCAAGGCCGAGCGCGGCCATGCCGCCAATGGCTTCATGAACATCATCCGCGGCGTACAGAACGTGATGGGCGTGTTTCTCTTCGGCGGCGTGTTCGAGCGCCACCCCAAGCTGAAAATGGTGGTGGCCGAGGGTGACGCCGGCTGGGTACCGCACTATATGTACCGCGCCGATCACGCCGCCGAGCGGCTGGGTACCGGACTTGAGCGTTTCATCAGCAAAAAACCCAGCACTTACGTCGCCAACAATATCTGGTTCACCTTCCAGGACGACGCCACCGCCTATCAGACCGAAGTGCTGGTGGGCGACAAGGCGCTGGCGGACAGCGGCCACCTGATCTGGGCCAGCGACTATCCGCACACGGATTCGACCTACCCGCGCTCCCTCGACGTGTTGAACCGCCAGATGGCCCGCCTCACCGAGACGCAGCGCAATGCGATCGTGCACGACAACGTGAAGCAACTGTTCAACCTGCCGGTTGACTGAAGTCAGGGCTGGGCCGCCGGTGCTACCGCCTATTTTGCGGCGGTGGCACCCGGCACCGGCTGGTACTGCGCCAAAAACAGCGCCACCGCGCGTTTGACCGTGAGTGCGCGCTGCGCGGCAGAGGGGATTTCGACGCCCAGCAACGCCTTGAGGTGAAGGTCGGAACGCACCAGGCTGAGAAATTCCCGCGCCATTACTTCAGCTTCCGGTGTGGCGAGCGAGTCCCAACCGCGCAGGGCACCCAGATAGTCGGCCAGTTGCATGACTACCTGGCCGGGGCCCCGCGCATAAAAAACCCGCGCCAGATCGGGGAAGTTGACGCCCTCCGCCATCACCATGCGGTAGAGCGCCAGACTCTGGGGTTGTACGAGTACATCGAGATAGGTCTGTCCGAAGCGGGTGAGCGTTGCGGCCAGTTCCTGTGTGGTATCGGCAGTGTCAGGCCGCTGATGTTCGATGGGGGCTGTCATCCGGGCGACGAGGGCCGTGATGATTTCCGCGAACAGATCCGCCTTGCAGCCAAAATGGCGGTAAACCGTGCCTTTGGATCCACCCGCCAGCTGTACGATACGATCGATGCTCGCGCCCGCATAGCCGAGCTCCATGAACACCTCGGTGGCGGCTTCGAGAATCGCCGCACGCCGGATGTCACCCCGTGTGGGCGCCGGTGACTGCATGATCTTGTCCCTGTTGTGTGGCCGGGGGTGGTCCGGGGCAGCGTCGAACAAGCGGCGAACCCGGTTAACGCCAACACCATTTGCGCACAACGGTTGCGCGAGCTCCACCCCCACTGATACCGTACCGTACAGTACCGATTCAATGATAACAACGGCACCCCGGCAACCCATCGCCGGGCGAGTACCGGACCAGTCTCACACCACGGCTACAGGGATCGCGGATCATGAAGCGCAAGCTGATTCTGGCACTACTGGGCATTGCCGCTCTGACGGCGATCATCGTTACGGGCAAACACTGGTGGTTCGAAGGCCGCTTCTGGGAGAGCACGAACAACGCCTACCTGCGCGCCGACATCACGGTCATCAGCTCCCGCGTTGCCGGACCGATAGCGGACGTGTTTGTAAAGGAAAACCAGCATGTCAATGCCGGCGACATTCTTTACTCCCTCGACAAGTCCGCCTATACCGCGCGCCGCGATCGCGCCCGGGCACTGGTGGCGCAACGCACGTCGGAACTGGAGCACCTGCAAACCCGACTGGCACACCAGGGTGCCGCCATCAACGCCAAGGAATCCGAAGTGCTGACGGCGCGCGCCGAACTGGAGCGTGCCCGCCAGGATCTGATCCGCGCCGAAGTGCTGCAAACCAAGGGTTATACGGACCGCCAGCGCTACGACCACGCGCGCACCGATGTCGCCCGCGCCGAGTCCGAACTGGGTCGTACCCAGGCCAACCTCGCCGCCGAGCGGGCCCAGCTCGGCGTGTTGTCGGGTGAAGCCGCCGAACTCAAGGCCGCGCAGGAACTGGCAGAGGCCGAGCTGCGCCTGACGGAAATCGATCTGTACCTCACCGATGTGCGGGCGCCGGGTGCCGGCATCGTGGGCAACAAACAAGTCGAGCCCGGAGAATATTCCCTGACCGGCGTGCGCAAACTGGCCCTGGTAGACCTCGACGACATCTGGGTCAGCGCCAATTTCAAGGAAACCCAGCTGACCCATGTGGTGCCCGGTCAGAAAGCCGTGATTGATGTCGATGCCTTCCCGGACGAGCATTTCGCGGGCATCGTGGAGAGTGTGTCGCCCGCGAGCGGCGCCGAGTTCAGCCTGCTGCCCCCCGACAATGCCACTGGCAATTTCACCAAGATCGTGCAGCGCGTGCCGGTCAAGATTGTCCTCGACCACAGCAACGCGATGGTCGCGCGGTTGCGGCCCGGCATGTCGGTGACCGCTCGTATCGACACCCGCGGCAGCGGGGAAGCCGATAACAAAAAGCTCGCACAGAATGACGGTTCCTGAGTGAGCCAAACTCCAACGGACCTTCTACCCAAGTGAGCGGCGCGGCCATAACAGCAGCCGCGGATGCCGCGCCGGATCGGGTTTCCGTCGGCACTTGGCTGACCGTGTTCGGCGGCGTGCTGGGCGCCTTCATCGCCGTTCTCAACATCCACATCACCAACGCCTCGCTGAAGGATATCCAGGGCGCGCTGGGCGCGACCCTCGAAGAGGGCTCCTTCATCTCCACCGCCTATCTGACGGCGGAAATCATGGTGATTCCCATCACCGGCTGGCTCACCCAGGTGTTCGGACTGCGGCGCTATATCCTCTGGAATACCGTGCTGTTCATGTTTTTCACGACGCTCTGCGCGACGGCCTGGAATCTGGAATCCATGCTGGTATTCCGCGCCCTGGCGGGGTTCTCCGGAGGCACGCTGATCCCGCTGTCGTTCGCGATCATCCTGACTCTGTTGCCCGCCAGCAAGCAGGCGGTCGGTATGGGCATGTTCGCTCTGACGGCCACCCAGGCACCCACCATCGGCCCGACGCTCGGCGGTTATCTGTCGGAAAATTTCGGCTGGGAGACTATCTTTTATCTCCAGCTCGTCCCCACCAGCATCATGTTCTTCCTGCTCTGGCGCGGGCTAAAGCCGGCAGCCGGCAATCTGGCTCTGCTGAAAAAAGGCGACTGGTGGGGAATCGCCACCATGGCGGTGGGGCTCGGCACCCTCGAAATCGTGCTGGAAGAAGGCAATCGCAAGGACTGGTTCGAATCCGATTTCATCGTGCGTGGCGCGGTGCTGGCCGGGATCAGCCTACTGTTGTTCTTCATCATTGAGCTGACCGGTAAAAACCCCTTTATCAACCTGCGCCTGATGCTGCGGCGCAATTTCGGGCTCGCCAATATCGTCAACGTGGTGCTGGGACTCGGACTCTACGGCTCGGTGTTCATCATGCCGCTGTACCTCACCCAGGTGCATGGTTACAACGCGCTCCAGATCGGTCAGGTGATGATGTGGATCGGCCTGCCGCAGCTGGTGATGGTGCCCATCGTCTTGCGTCTGATGAAAATCGTGGACCTGCGCATTCTGCTCGCCATCGGCGCGGGCGTATTTGGCCTGAGCTGCCTGCTCAATATCCACATGACCACCGACTACGCCTACGACAGTATTGTGATGCCGCACCTCATCCGCGGCCTCGGCATGCCGTTCATCATGATCCCCCTGTCGGTGATCGGCACTGCCGGCATTGAGCCGGCGCAGGTGGGCTCGGCGTCGGGACTGTTCAACGTGATGCGCAATCTGGGCGGGTCCATCGGTATCGCGCTGCTGGCGACTTTTGTCACCGTGCGCGAGCACTTCCACTCCAACCAGATTCTGGAGTCGGTCTCGCTCTACAACCCCATCACCCAGGAGCGCGTGCAGACCATGACCGGGTATTTCGCGTCCCTGGGCGCCGATCCGGAACTGGCACAGCGGCAGGCACTGCTGGCAATCGACGCCATAGCGCGCCGGCAAAGTCAGGTGATGGCATTCAACGATGCGTTCTATGTGATCGGCACGGCCTTTATCATCAGCCTGTTGGTGATCGCCTGCCTCAAGAAAGTACCGGCGGCGGGGAGCCACCCACCCGCAGCGGACTGACAGCTTGCGGAAAAGCTGTCAAAGATACGGCGAAAACAACCAGCACAGGGCATCACGGGTGCGCACGGCGAGCGAGCGCCCAGCCATTTCGGCACCGGTAACCGGGCGCGAACGCTCCACCAGGGCGTCGAACAGGCCGCTCATTTCAGCGCCGAACGCCGGATCGAACACCTCCACGCCGAGTTCATAGTTGAGCCGCAAACTGCGCGGATCGATGTTCGCCGATCCCAGCAGCACATAGCCCTCATCCACCACCACCAGCTTGCTGTGGTTGAACGGCGGCGGTTGGTAGAACACGCGCACTTCCCGGTGGAGCAGTTCCCAGAGCAGGTTGCGGGTCGCCCAGTGTACATAGGGCAGATTGCTCCGCTCCGGGAGCAGGATAGTCACCGCGACGCCACGCAATGCCGCACTCTGCAGACCGGCAATCAGTTCCCGTGACGGTAGAAAATACGGCGTCATGATTCGTACACTGTGCCGCGCGGCGCTGACGGCGGACTGCAATACCAGCGCGAGCTGATCCAGATTCTCGTCGGGTCCGTCCGCGATCACCCGGCACTGACTGGACCCCGTCACCCCGGTGGCTTCATCCGCCGGAATATCCATTGCATCAACCGTGGCTGACCCATCTCCGCCGACCTGCCGCCAGGTATCGTTGAACACCCGCTGTAGGTCGCCGACTACCGGCCCTCCCAGCTGAAAATGCAGATCAGCCACCGGATGTTTGATGCACGGCGGGGCCAGCAGATGGCGATCGCCGATATTGATACCACCGGCAAATGCCACCGCCCGGTCCACCACCAGCAACTTGCGATGATTGCGCAGATTGACGGCGAGATTGGGGGGCAGCAACCGGGGCCGGTTGAAGGATCGCGCGTCGAAACCGTCGCGGCGCAGACGCCGGCGAATGCCGGGGGAATACCACTCGCCCATGCCGTCCAGCAGCACGCGGACTCGCACTCCGCGCTGCTGCGCGGCGGCCAGCGCCTCCACAAACCGGTGTCCGGTCGCGTTGTTCTCGAAGATATAGGTGGAAAGATCGACACTGACCGCGGCGGCGGCGATGGCCTCCAGCATGGCGGGATACGCCTGCTCGCCATTGCGAAGCGCGGTAATGCGATTGCCCGGGCGCAACGGCATGCCGCTGATGATGGCGCCGGCGCGCGCCAGATCGGACAGCCCAGACACGGGGAGACCGGCACCGCCAGGGCTGCGCAGCTCTGCGCTCACCGCCGGAGATGGACGATTGCTGCGGCGCGCCCGTGCGCGCACCCGGTTGATGCCGAACAACAGGTACGCTACCGGCCCGGCGATCGGCAACCCGAGAGCGACGACCATCCAGCCGAGCGCCGAACGTGAATCGCGCTTGTTCAGCAATGCGTGCCAAGCCGCGCCCAGACCCAGCAGCGTCTGCACGACCAGCAGCACCCAGCCCCAGCCCCAGCCCCAGCCCCAGCCCCAGCCCCAGCCCCAGCCCCAGCCCCAGATCAGTGTCATGGCATCACTGGCGTCATTCATGCCAAGACCCCTCCGTTCAGGGCAAAGTCCGTATTGTAGCCGCGCACTGCTAGGTCGAAGGCTGCGCGCTGAAGTATGATTCCGGCGTTTTGCCGCGCTGCCCCTGTTTTCTGCCGAGGAAATTCGGATGACCTTCTCCCACCTGCTCGCACCCCTCGATCTGGGTTTCGTCACGCTTAAAAACCGCATCATGATGGGCTCGATGCACTCGGGGCTCGAACTCCTCGACCGGCCCTTCGAGCGCCTCGCAGCCTTCTACGGCGAGCGTGCCCGGGGCGGCGCGGGACTCATCGTCACCGGCGGTTACGCTCCCAACGACACCGGCCGTATCGAGGACGGCGGACCTATTTTTCACCACGCCGACGATATTCCCAGTCACCGCCTGATCACCGACCGCGTGCACCGCGAGGGCGGCAAGATCCTGCTGCAGATCCTGCATACCGGACGCTACGCCAAAGACCCGAGCATCGTCGGCGTGTCCGATATCCGTTCACGCATCAATCCGCGCGTCCCCCGAGTGCTGTCCAGCGAGGAAATCACGCAGTACGTCGAAGACTACGCCAACACCGCCGTGCTGGCGCGTGCCGCCGGCTACGACGGCGTCGAAGTCATGGGCTCGGAAGGCTATCTGATCAACCAGTTTCTGGCGCGGCGCACCAATAACCGCAGCGATGATTGGGGCGGCAGCTACGAAAACCGCATGCGCTTTGCACTGGAAGTCGTGCGCCGCATCCGCGCGCGGGTGGGCGCGGATTTCATCCTGATGTACCGCATCTCCTGCATCGATCTGGTGGAGGGCGGCGCCACCGGCGCGGAGACCGCCGAACTCGCGCAACGCCTGGAAGCGGCCGGTGTCAGCCTGTTCAACACCGGGGTCGGCTGGCACGAGGCGCACATTCCGACCATCGCCTACATGGTGCCGCGCGGGGCCTGGCGCTTCGCGGTCCGCAACATCACCGACCACGTCAAGGTGCCGGTGGTGGCGTCCAACCGCATCAATACGCCGGAAGTCGCCGAAGACATCATTGCGGGCGGCGACGCGCACATGGTGTCGCTCGCCCGCTCGATGCTGGCGGATCCCGAATTCGCGGCCAAGGTACAGGCCGGGCGCCCCGATACCATCAACACCTGCATCGGCTGCAATCAGGCCTGTCTCGACTTCATCTTCAAGGGCAAGCCTACCCGCTGCCTGGTCAATCCGCGCGCGGGACGCGAACTGGATGGCGAGGAAGCGCCCCGTCGCACCGGGAGTTCACGCAAGGTCGCGGTGGTGGGCGCCGGTCCCGGCGGCCTGTCGGCGGCCGTCTCCGCCGCGCAACTCGGGCATCAGGTCACCCTGTACGAAGCCAGCACCGACATCGGCGGCCAGATGAATCTCGCCAAGCGGGTTCCCGACAAGACCGAATTCCATGAACTGATCCGCTATTACCGTACCCGGCTCGCGGACCTGAACATCGCGGTGCGCCTCAACACCCGGGCAACACCCGAGGCACTGAAGGCCGCCGGCTTCGACGCGGTCGTGGTCGCCACCGGTATCGGCCCGCGCACGCCGAACATAGAAGGTATCGACCATCCCATGGTCATCCCCTACGCCGACCTGCTCGCCGGCCGCCGCCAGGCCGGGCCACGGGTGGCGATTCTGGGCGCGGGCGGCATCGGCTACGACGCCGCCATGCTGCTTCTGCACGGGCACGGCGACAGCGCGCCGGACACCGCTACTTTCCTCGCCAAATGGGGCGTGGACACCAGTCTGCGCGCACCCGGCGGCCTGTTGCCGGGCGGACCCAGATTCCCGGCGCCGGCGCACCAGATCACCCTGTTCCAGCGCAAACCCGGCGCCATGGGCCGCAGTCTCGGCCTGACCAGCGGCTGGGTGCTGCGGGCGGAACTGGAAGGCAGCGGCGTGCGCTGCATCCCGGGGGTCAGCTACCGCAAAATCGACGACGCCGGCCTGCATTACCGCCTCGGCGACGAAGACCAGGTGCTGGCGGTGGACAGCGTCATCATCTGCACCGGCCAGGAACCGCTCGACGAGTTGAGTACAGCGTTGGGTGCCTTGCGCATCCCGGCCCATGCCATCGGCGGCGCCCGCCAGGCGGCGGAACTGGATGCCTTTGCGGCCATTGCGGCCGGCAACGAAGTCGCTGCAACGCTCTGAGGAAGCCGCCCGATGAAGTAATAAAAAACGGGGCCGAAGCCCCGTTTTTTATTGCGCTGGCGCCATCAATCCGTGGTTTCCGGCGCGTCCGCCATCGGCACGGGCTCCGCCTTCGGCGCATGGGACGCCTTGGCAGCGCGCTCCGCATCATCGAGCGCATCCTTGATGGACAGCTTGATGCGGCCGCGGGCGTCAACGTCGAGCACCCGGACCTTGATTTTCTGGCCTTCGGTGAGGTAGTCGCTGACTTTCTCCACGCGCTGATCGGCGATCTGCGAGATGTGCACCAGGCCATCGGTACCCGGCATGATGGTCACAAAGGCACCGAAGTCCACGATCCGCGCCACGGTTCCTTCGTAGACTTTGCCGACTTCCGCCTCGGCGGTAATTTCCTGGATGCGGAACACCGCCAGATCCAGACCGTCCCGGTTGTCGCAGTAGATACGAATCGAGCCATCGTCCTGGATGTCGATGGTCGCGCCGGTTTCTTCGGTAAGCGCGCGGATGGTGGAGCCGCCCTTGCCGATTACATCGCGGATTTTTTCCGGATCGATTTTCAGGGTACGGAAGCGCGGCGCGTTATCCGCGACTTCGGCGCGGCTGACCGCGATCACCTTGTTCATCTCGGCCAGGATATGCAGGCGCGCGGCGAGTGCCTGATGCAGCGCCACCTCCATGATTTCCTCGGTGATGCCCTGGATCTTGATGTCCATCTGCAGCGCGGTAATACCCGCCGTGGTGCCGGCAACCTTGAAATCCATGTCGCCGAGATGATCTTCGTCACCGAGGATATCGGTCAGCACCGCAAAGCCGTTCTCGTCCTTGACCAGGCCCATCGCAATGCCCGCCACCGGCGCCTTCAATGGCACCCCGGCATCCATCAACGCAAGGCTTGAACCGCACACCGACGCCATTGAGCTGGAACCGTTTGACTCGGTGATCTCCGACACGACCCGCACCGTGTAGGGAAATTCGTCTTCGCTCGGCAGCATCGCAGCGATACCGCGCCGCGCCAGGCGACCGTGGCCGGTCTCGCGCCGACTGGTACCACCCATGCGGCCGGTCTCGCCGACCGAGTAGGGAGGAAAGTTGTAGTGCAGCATGAAGCGATCACGACGTGACCCTTCCAGTGCATCAATCATCTGTGCATCGCGCAGCGAACCCAGCGTAGCGACCACGATGGCCTGGGTTTCGCCGCGGGTGAACAACGACGAGCCATGGGCATTG
>ERZ795061.5768-NODE-5768-length-10047-cov-6.353683_pt1 | contig 10047 bp, 6 predicted proteins | sample MGYA00375145_ERZ795061 | MGnify/ENA primary metagenome ERZ795061 (study PRJEB30190, sample SAMN05720144) | anaerobic digester metagenome | isolation source: active sludge of municipal wastewater-treating anaerobic digesters | place: USA | collected 2014-12-22 ... | reverse complement strand
AAAGTATGCCGGAATTTATGTGGATGAGCCCCTTTGACACCCGCTTTATCAGCCAGGCGCACGATCAAATGTCGCAGGCTATTGGAGTTAAACGGATGATTGCCACGGTTGATAAATACTGGCGATTCTGGGTCATCGCGATCTTCGCGGTCAGCCAGATAGCGCCATACAGCCCGGCGGGTGCTCTTTCCAATGAACACCGTGCGCCCTTTGCCGCCTTTTGCCCCACCTTCGTCCCCATGCTTGATGACAACTTTACCGGTGCGCAAATCCAGTTCGCCGATTTTCAAACTGCAAAGCTCGGAAGCGCGCAAACCGGTATCCAACATGAACATGATCATGGCTTCATCTCGTTTGGCCGATGGTCGCCGGGTGACAAAATTATGGCGATTGATTGGATTGTACTCACGGGAGTAGACGCAGGCTTTAAGCAGTGCCGCAAGATCTTCCTGAGTAAAGGCAGCCACCGGTGCTTCTTTATAACGTGGTCCCGGGATGCCTTCCATGGGGTTCTTGATTTTGAACTCTGCAACCGCCCAACCGAAGAAAGCTTTGAAAGTGATCCAGTGGTTTCGCAGTGTTTTGGGGGAGAGTTTGCGCGTTGGCGCCTCATGCGCAGGATTCGGTTTGGCGAAAGTGTGGGGAACATACTCGGTACGCAGATAGGTCATGTAATCGAGCACATCGGCAGAGGTGATCTTACCGACCGGTTGATCGCCTATCTTTTCCATCCACTTACGCAGCACCCACTCATACGAATCGACCGTCCGTTGGCTTAAGCCTTCGGCGGTTTTGTATTTGACGAAGCCGTCAATACAAAGAGAAAATAACAGGCCTGAGGGATTACGGTTCATCGAAAAATCCTCCTAAAAGTGATTTTTCGTAACCATCGACCCTCAGGCCTATCAAAAAACCGTAGCCCCAGGGACTACGGTTCTCGTTAGTAGCGGGGAGTGGATTCGAACCACTGACCTCCGGGTTATGAGTCAAAATCCTGAATCCGTGCCATTTGTGCGGCGGGCTCTGCAAATCAGCCGACCTGACGAACTCTGGTCCACACTTGCCGGGCACGCTGCGGTAGCTAATCGATATTCGTATAGTAGCTGTTTTTCCTGGGTTCGTCAAGTACTTTTTGCAATCTGTTTATTCCTTCAAATTTAGAAAGGATAATTGTGAGGGGAAAAGCCTAGTACTACTTATACAAATATTCGAGTACAGATGGTGAATTGCGTTTTGGGCTTGAAATATTTTAATTGATGATTTGTAATTCTTTGCATTTTTCTAGCCAATAAATTTTAAGGGATTATAATTAGACAGTAGTATTTCATAAGTTGCACTGTGATTGCAACTAGCTTTGGGTGAGCAATAAAAAATCCCAGTAAGGGGGACTTCTGTTATGGATTCACGCGCCTATCAAATACAAAATACTTAGTGGCAAAATATCAATTACACCGAATGGTATAGTGTTTATTATTTTTTGTATGTCAGAGGTATTTTGTGAGTAAAAAGATTCTTTTTTATATTTGGGTCATTGTTTCTATAATCGCTGGGGGTATATCGATTCTGGTGACCATTAATATTCCCGCAGACAGCAAGAACGCAGTGATGTTTGGCCTTTCAACAAGCAGGCTTGCTATTTTGGCTCTGCAACTTTTTCTTGTGATTGGCGTTATTTTCACCTTTTTTTTTGAAAAGCCAATTCTGCGTTTCATAACCACACATTTTAACTCCAATAAATCAAACAAAATCGTAACTTCATTAGGAATTATTTCTTTCTTTCTTTCTTTTATGGATGGTTGGTGTAACATTCTTTCTGTAAAATGCAGAACCTTAACAAAAGTGGTGAGTCAGAAGTATCCTTAAGGTGTCTAAAACCAGAAAAGGAGACTCGAAATGACCCACCAAAATAATTATACCTTTGCAGATGAAATCTTCGAGAAAGGGTTGGAAGCAGTTCCCGAGATGATGCGCGTGTTGATCAATCAGGCAATGCAAGTAGAACGGTCAAAATATTTACAGGCTGAACAATATGAGCGTACTGAGAAACGTCTGGGGCACGCAAATGGTTTCAAAGCCAAGACCATGAAGACCCGCATGGGAGAGATTACCTTCGCAATCCCGCAAGTCAGGGAAGGAGGTTTCTATCCAGCTGCCCTTGAAAAAGGCTTGAGGAGTGAGAGAGCTCTCACGATGACCCTGGCCGAGATGTATGTTCAAGGAGTCTCAACGAGAAGAGTGAAGGCTATCACAGAACGGTTGTGTGGGTTTGCGGTCTCTTCAGAACAGGTCAGCCGTGCTACCGCCCAACTGGATGAAGTGCTGCATGAGTGGCGGGAAAGACCTTTGGGAGCGGTCAGTTATCTCTACGTGGATGCTCGATATGAGAAGGTTCGTGAAGCTGGACAAGTTCGTGATGCAGCGGTTTTAGTGGCTTCAGGGATCACTCCAGAGGGTGAAAGGCAGATACTAGGGGTTTCTGTATCACTCAGTGAGCATGAGACCCACTGGAAAGCCTTTTTGAAAGGTCTGAAAGATCGTGGACTGAATGGAGTGAAGTTAGTAATTAGTGATGACCACGAAGGTCTTGGAGCAGCCAGGAGAGCAATATTCGGTAGTGTCCCATGGCAAAGATGCCAGTTTCACCTGCAACAGAATGCTGGTGCTTATCTGCCTAAACAGACAATGAGACTGGAAGTAGCCGCAGAAATCCGCTCCATGTTCAATACATCTGACCGAAAGACGGCTGAAGAACTTCTGCAAGCGGCTATCCAGAAGTACGCTGTTTCAGCTCCGCGATTATCCGCTTGGTTGGAGGACAACCTGGCAGAAGGGTTTACAGTCTTTGGATTTCCGCTTGATCACCGCAGATCTATCCGGACCACTAATAGTTTGGAGAGAGTCAATAAAGAGATACGTAGACGGACAAGAGTGGTCGGGGTTTTCCCAAATGAGGCAGCATGCCTCAGGTTGGTTTCCGCTTTACTTATGGAGATCAGTGAGGAGTGGCAGATCGGAAAACGTTATTGTGCTGGCAAGTCATTGAATTGTTAAAGAACTATGGGTATTTCTGACTCGAATTTACAGAAAAAAGGTTGCGTAATCCCAAAGATATACGCTATACTTACTTCAATCAAGATGTATTATGGAGCAACCCTTTTGCGAATTGCGATCGTACATGATGCATTGTGTACCACAGGCGGGGCTGAACGGCTGCTGCTCTGGATGGCAAAAGCCTTTCCGGAAGCGCCGCTTTACACCTCTGTCTACCTGCCCCAAAACACTTTTGAGGAATATAAAGGACTCAATATTCGAACACTGCCTTTAGCTGGAATGGTAAAGAGTGAACGTCAGTTCAAGCTGCTCTATCCGTTGTGGCTTATGTTGCTGCAGCAGAAAAATTTCGACGCGTATGATGTCGTGTTGACCTCTTCAACCTATCTCGCCAAGTTTATTCGCCCCGCGCAAACTGTCCAACATTTCTGCTATCTTCATGCACCCTTCCGCCTGGTGTGGAAGCCGGAATCGTACAGCCAGGATAGCCTGCCTACGCGCCGGGCGGCAACCTGGCTGGTGATGCGCTCTCTTCCTTTATTACAGCGCTGGGATCGAAAAAACACGAGAAAGATCCCCAAGCTCGCTGCAAACAGCCAGAATATCGCCAATGAAATAAAAAAGGTGTACGACATGCCTGCGGAAATTATCTACCCGCCTGTTGAGCTGCCCCCACCAACACCCGAGGTAGTAAAAGGCGATTATTACCTTTCAGTTTCACGCTTAATTTCTCACAAACGGGTTGATCTTTCCGTACAAGCTTGCACAGGGTTAAAGAAGAACCTGGTCGTTGTTGGTGAAGGACCTGAAAAAGAGAATTTAAAACGCATCGCCGGTGATACGATTCATTTTGTCGGCCGCATCAGCGATGATGAGCTGAATAAGCTTTATCGAGAATCAAAGGGGCTGATTTTTGCCAGCCATGAAGACCTCGGACTCATACCGCTTGAAGCGCAGGCATGGGGCACACCGGTGATCGCCTTTGGTAAAGGCGGCGCTCTCGAAACGATTCAAGAGGGAATCAGCGGGCTATTCTTCCACGAACAAGAAGTTGAAAGCCTTACAGAAGCAATCACCAAATTTGAAACTCAGTCTTTCGACTCTCAGTTAATACGTCAGTGGGTATCAAGGTTTGACCCTGAGAGTTTTTCTCATCATCTCCGCCAGTTTGTGACCGGGGGTTGAAAATACTAAAAGTGCATTTTTGCTTAGGTGTTAATCTGTAAAGAAAAGGGGTTCTCTTGAACGAAATAAAAGAAAGCGGCAAAGCTCTACCAATCATCCGAACAGAATATAAGCCCTGGCTCGTTTCTGGTATCTTACTGTTCTCTGATCTGGCGGCCATTACAGCATCTTTCTTTCTCTCGCTCTATTTAAGGAAGTGGTTAATCCCGTTAATCGGTGGGACGCTTGACTACAATCAAGTTGCTCCGCTTTTCCTGCTTCTGATACTCATCATCCTGATTGTTTTCGCTTTCGCAGGTTTTTATCCTGGACACGGCCGTACAGGGTTGGGGGAGTTTCGTGAAATTGTTTACATTGTGTCATTTGCCCATATCGTAGTCGCGATGATTGTTTTCATTCTGGGTTATGGACCGCGTTTTTCAAGGTTGATGTTCCTCTTCTCATGGGTGATCGGCATGGTGCTCATCGTATGTTTTCGCCTTATCTTGCACAATCGGGGCTCATTGCTCCGCTGGTGGGCGCAGCCCGCTGTGGTGATCGGCAGAACATCTGATACCACCATGGTTATACAGCATCTGAAATCTGCCCGCAGATTGGGCTACAAGCCTGCGGCAGCTATCCTTACAGAAAAGAGCCCACAACTGGAAATAATTCTCGGCGTACCGGTGTTCGCTTACTCTGAAGATCTGCTGCATGGATTCCGCGACGCCAACATCCAATTAGGAATTTTCACCGACCGCTCATTTGCCTCGAGTCCGGCAGATCGTAAGAGTCTGCATGTTTTCAGCCTCATCTTTCCAAAATTGATTTATGTGCTTAGTGACTCTCCACTGAGTATGGTGGCGTTAAAAACAATGGACCTCGACGGGCATCCTGCGCTGCACATCCGGTATAACCTGCTTAATCCGTTTACAGATTTCGTAAAAAGAGTGATTGATTTGGTGATGAGCCTGATCAGCCTGGTAATAACCCTGCCCTTATTTCTTTTCTTCTCCATCTGGATTAGGTTGGATTCTCGAGGTCCTATTCTTTACAAACAAGTGCGGATGAGTAAAGGCGGTAAGCATTTTAATATGTACAAGTTTCGTACTATGGTAGTTGACGCAGACGAGCAGCTCAAAGCCATCCTTGAAGCAGATGTTGATTTGCGTGAAGAGTTCGAAAAGTACCATAAATTGCAAAAAGATCCGCGTGTTACCAGGGCAGGCAAGTTGTTGCGAAAGACCAGCCTGGATGAATTACCCCAGTTAATCAACATTATCAAAGGCGATATGAGCTGGGTTGGACCTCGGCCTTTCCAGCCAAGTGAATTGGAACAAATTGGTGAATCTGCTGAAATAATCCATCGCGTTTTGCCGGGTCTCACTGGCTGGTGGCAGGTAATGGGGCGCCACAACGTAGAATTTTCAGAACGGCTTAAGTTGGACGAATACTACATCAGCAACTATTCATTATTGATGGATGCCTACATTTTACTAAAGACCGTCTTCATCGTTGTTACCGGGCGTGGCAGTTGATCGGGTTTGAGCGAATGATTTGCTGCGTAAGTGTTCAGCAACAATTTGTGAATACAATTTATAGAATTAGTCACGTTTTATCGAAAGGACATTCTATAACATGACAACCAAACCTAGACAAGTAACTTGGTCTAAAAAAACCAGCGTCCAATTATTTGGTTCGCTTGGTTTCTTACTTATGTTATTCGCATGCCTGTATCTGTTTTTTACAATCAAAGTTTACGAAGGAAACTTTTTATTTGGATTAATGCCTTCAGCGGTGATTGAAATGGTTTTTTTCATTTTAGTAGCACTCACACTGCTCATAGTTGCCATTGCCTCATTGATATCGTGGAATACAATCGCACCACTGTTGGAGCGGATAATTACTCAACATGCTTCATTTTTAAAAGGGTTCTTTATCATCGGTTTGATCTTAGGATGGGCGGCTTTCACCATCCCACCAGATTTTTTCCATAATTCTTCAGAATATTATCGATGGTTGCGACCTGCGCTCGGCACATGGGGATTAATCACGGTAATAGGGTTAACCTTATATCTTTTCGATTCAGGAAAACTGCTTCATTTGGATGAAACCACAAAGGTTGTAAAAACACGTGTGTTCTTCCTAGTTTTTTTGTCCTTGTCAACGGTTTTTGGTGTGGCATATTTGAGTGGCTTTGGGCTTGTGAGCGATACTCCATTATGGAATGTTCCGGGTATACCGATCAGTGGTATTCAAATGTTTTTCGCTGTCATAATATTTGTCTTATTAACTTACATTGAACAAACTTCCCCGAAATTTCGATCATTACTGCTAAATCCTCGTGTCCAAACAGTGTTGTTATTAATTATCTTCTTTGGAACTGTGATCGTCTGGGGTTTAACCCCATTAAATGGTGATAGCCTCTCGTTAACCACAAGCAACAACAATCCAGAGCCATATCCATTACGTGATGCCAAGGTGCATGATCTGGGTGCGCTCTCCATTTTATATGGCGAAGGGATTTTTTTTAAAGGCTACACAGATAAACCACTATATATGGTAATTGTATCGATATATCATTTGATTGCAGGATATGATTATCATCTAATTCAATGGGCACAGATCGTTTTCCTTTCAATTATTCCAATTTTTGCATTTTTGCTTTCTACGCGTTATCACTCACCTCTTTTTGGGTTACTAACTGTTTTCATGATAGTAACCCAACAGCAGAATGCTATTGCATTATCACGGATTATCTCTTCTGTTAATGTAAAGATCCTGGCTACTGAAACTACTGTTTTACTTGGAATTGTTATGCTCACTTTCATTTTATTTAAATGGAATAATGAAAATAGCAATAACACGTTGCTAATTGGAGGGGGTATCGTAGCCTGCTTATCCCTAATCCGGTTGAACCCCCTTCTCCTTCTCCCTTATCTTGCCTTGTTGGTCGCCTTCTACTACCGTAAACAAAAAAAAGAGATCCTTCCCGGTTTAATGTATCTCATGGTAGGTTTTTTCATAATTTTCATCCCTTGGACGATAACTGGTGTCAGTCAGTCTGGAAAATCATTCCTTTATCTTAAGGTGAAAGATATACTTGAAAATCGCGTCGATCCACTAATAATATCGCCAACAAATAACAGTGTAATTATCGCGACTCCTTCATCTGCAGATATACAACTCACAAGTTACAGAACTCAATCGTTAGTTGCCCAATCAAATCATAATCAAGATCAATCACAGATGATTAATCAACCCCATGAGCAGGTACATATAGAAAACTCAGTTGTGTCCGGTAATTCATTTACACAGTATTTCACTTTAATGACAAGTCATTATGTTCACAACATTATCACTTCGATAATGCCACTACCTGATATCTTAACGCATGATCCCATCAGCAAAATCGCAAAGCGAAATTATTGGTCTGATGAAATGATTTGGGATGGCAAGCTTCGCGGTGCTCTAATTCGTTTTATTGTCATAAATATCGGTCTGATATCATTGGGAGTTTCCTATGGCTGGAAAAAACATCGCTGGCGCGGATTGATCCCTCTATCGATTTTCTTGGTTTACAATTTTGCGATCAGTGTATCGCTTACATCAGGTGGCCGCTACATCGTTCCAATAATCTGGATTGTCTTCTTTTATTACGGAATGGGATTTGCTTTCTTGGCAGATTCGATAATAAGGTTATTGTTACCTGATAAATCATGGGATAGGGAAAAAGAACAATTACCAAAGACTATAGTGAATAAGAAAAAACCTCTCCCGGTCATTATCATTTTAGTCTTTGTCGCGTTACTGATCCCCGTTTCCAACTTGTTAGTACCTTCTCTCGTGCGACAGAATCCTGCAGAAAAAGCTGCGCTGGTTTTTATAACATCCGGAATGGAACAAACATCAAGTAATAACTTACAGTATGGTACTGTTCTATATCCAATTTACGAGTCAGGTTCAGATTTGGTCGAGTTCGATTTTTATTCGGGGAGAGAAGTCAAGAGAATTGCTATAGTACTTACTCCTGAAGGAACAAGTAAATTGAACGAGAAGAGACTGGTGTTCGGCGAGCCAATTCTTCTTGAATACAATAACCAAAACCAATTGATCAGGATATTCTTAATACGCAATAATCAGGTAGTCATTTTTTGGAAATTACTAGACTCCTAAAAATAAACATTAGAACCAATGAAGTGCCTCATATTGTGTTGAGTTCGAATTTAATCCAATTTACATTACCCTGTGCAAACAGAGTGAACAACTATAAACAATGCCTTATTCGAGAATCTCCTAATACACATTGACGAGCGTGTTTTATTACCCGATTCTTTCAATGTGTACATTTCCCAATCCAAATTAATTGTTACACTGATAGCGTTCATTAAGCCCATCGATAATATGGGAGTCTTCTTCTGTCAGCCTATATTGTTGTTCAGTATTGCGTAAAAAGGAGCAAACAAAACTAGGAGATTTTTTAGAAGCTGAATCTAAAATTTCAGTGACAACCGTCCAATTTTTCTCAAGTGTAAATGCGTTGAGATAGGGAAGGTATTCCAATGCAAAAGAGGGACGGAGCAATAAATCATAATTATTAACGATCTCTTGGTGCTTACCATTATTCTGCAATTTTGAAAGTACTTGGAAATTTAAGCACCATGGGTCTGTGTTTTTGTTCGGAAAAAACCGATTAAACAACTGGACTGTTTCTGTGTTACGGATTTCGGAAATATTTCCAGTGGATGAGTACTTTGCAACATTAGCAGAATATGTTGGAATTGCCGGAAGGTAATAATCAATGTTACTCTGGTCAAGAACTGTAAAACAAGTATTGAACCCATATGGAGCAACACCATAATCAAAAAGACTTACAGAACTAACGCTTTTGGAAAGATTACCGGAAAAATGGAAATTGACATTTTCAAATTTAAACTCATGCAGAGCAAGAGCTTCTTGATGATCCTTTGAAAAAACCAGCACGTGATCAAGTGTCTCTTGATCAGACTGTGGAGCATAAAACCAATCAATTATCGAAGACAGGGTGGCATCTGACATATACTTGAACGGTAAATCATTCGAAATGATAAACGCGCCAGCTTCCAAATCAGGTATTCTTTCATGTAATTGATTCATATATGAACTCAGCATTATTTGTTCATGTCGAAACTCATACTTGACCATGAGATTCTTGCCTAGCGCCAAAGCAATAATTATTGAGACAATCGAAATTTTTAATTTACTATTATTAATGTATTCAAAAATGGAAATGAAAAATATGCAACTGCCAAATATAAAGGGAAGGACAAAACGTGAAGATAAACCATTCAATGAAACATCCAAACCTGTAACCCAAAATGGCCAACCAGCTAAACTTAATGCAAAAAAGGCGAGCAACAATCCTTTCCCGTTAAATAGTGACTCTGTTCTAAAATCTTTGTTGTTCTTTGAGAAAATCAAGAAAATAACATACGTAACAATAAAACTGAGCATGACCAAACCTAAAGTTGCATAATAAAGAGTTGTCTGATCTTTGTGGGTTATTATGTATTTAATCGGTTCTACCCAGGCATATACACCAGTCTTAAATAAATCGGAAAAATAATTGGATACAAGAATTAGGATTCCTTGGAATGGGTTACCTTTAATTATTTCAAGGGTATTAAGGCTGTAATTGTAGGTTTGGTAATCAAAAAGCAAGACTCTCCAAATACTTACTGTGATTAAAACAATCACCCATGGCCAGTAGAATTTGGCTAACAAGGTAAGTTTTTGTTGTTGGTGTAACATTCTTTCTGTAAAATGCAGAACCTTAACAAAAGTGGTGAGTCA
>ERZ795061.5764-NODE-5764-length-10051-cov-6.590336_pt1 | contig 10051 bp, 13 predicted proteins | sample MGYA00375145_ERZ795061 | MGnify/ENA primary metagenome ERZ795061 (study PRJEB30190, sample SAMN05720144) | anaerobic digester metagenome | isolation source: active sludge of municipal wastewater-treating anaerobic digesters | place: USA | collected 2014-12-22 ... | reverse complement strand
ACACTCCCGCTCCGCAGCACGCCTTCGAGGACCGGCCCGTTCGGTGTGGAGACCAGCGTGATGACCGCGGTCGAAAATCCGGCGATACGAAGTGAGCCTGACGGGGCCTGGCAGGCTCGGCGCTCGTAGATCGGGACAACCGCCACCCACTGTCCAGTCGCTGGATTTTTCTTGGCATCGTACAAGGCTTTGATCTGTGGAAAAATTGCGGCAAGGTTGCCGCGAACGAACTGGAATTGTGATCGATTGGCCGTAGCCGTCGGGCTGCTCAGGCTCCCTGCCGTCAATCCCGACAACACCGTCCGAAGACCCGCAACGGTGGACGGCCCTTGAGTAAACGTGGTCCATCCCGTACAGGGGCCCATGTTGCCGGCCTGGTAGAACACTACCCGTTTGCCGTCGATCGGGCCTTGCGCGACGAATCCTGACGCGATTCCCACAGGAGCCGGCAACCCGCCGGGAAGAACCTCTCCGAGCGGCGTGAGGGCAGCGGTCGCTGTTGCGGCGATATCCAGCCGGCGAATGCCCAGCAGACCGGCCAGGAAGGTCGATGTCTGACCGGAAGCGCGGACCAACAAGGCATCCGCGCCGATATTGGTGGCAGCGAGGCGTTGCGCCGCTGGATTCCAAGCCCCGATCCGCAGTTCCGCAAGCGTCAGCGTCGCCAGGTTGATCCGGTTCTGGTCCGCCACCTGAGCCGCCGCCCTCAATACGCGCGTTTGCTCTACGGCTGAGAGCATCTGCGTCGCGATCGTATTCGGCGTGCGTTCGTAGATGCCGCCCAGCTGACGCGCGCCGGCCAATGCCGCGGCATCCGCGACCGCCTGGGCATGATGCCGTGACAAGAGCGCCGCACCGATATCCACGACGACTGCTCCGACCAGAAGCAACGCAGTCATGGCCACGGCGACCACTACGGCTACTGCCCCGCGATCGGTCTGCCACAACGATCGGGGCAATCCTTCTGCTGCAGGCGATCTACTCATGTCGCATCACCGTGCGCGAGCGGAGCGTCACAGTTCTTCTGAGTGCCGGGATGACATTTGCCATCACATAAAACTGATAGGGTGCCGACACCGTCACGGTCAGATCGGTCCCGCTAGGGCCACCCGCGCCAGTGACGGCAATCATGGGCGTCACGCCGGTCACTCCTGCCTGGGTAAACACCCTGCGTGCCAGTGCCTGAATGTCGGCAGCAGTCGGCCTCGGTACGGACTGTCGAATGCCGAGACGCGCCCCCTCCCGACTAGCCGTGGCCAGCACCTGTTGCCGGGACAACGCAACGCCGAACTCGATGATCCCGAACAGAACCATGATCAAGACGGGAAGCAAGAGGGCAAACTCAACGGCAGCGGCGCCTCGCTGGTTCATACTGCCTGGCAATCGAGGCCACCGGCTGGCGAACCGGCGGTTGTCGTAATGCCTAGGGCTGAACAAATAGCGGTGGAACGTCACCCCTACATCCTCACGCGCATTCGTGGCGACGTCTCCGGTACACCCCAGGCAGTGGCGGTCGTGTTCGACATGTCCGAGCTCGGGGGGCTTACGCATCAGGCGGTCCGTTTACGGATGTACGTTGTCCGCCGACGGAGGCATTGCGGCGCCGATCGCCTCTTTCATCCCCGGAGGAGGCAACGGTGGCGCAACCATTCCACCGTCTTGTGAACGATCGAACGTTCTGCGATAGCCACGCATGACCATCTCCGCCGCCAGCCCATCCAAGGCTTCAAGGTCACTCCGCCGGCTGTCCGACGTTCCGATCTGCGCTGCCTTCAGGGCCGCCAGCGATTTGCCGAATTTCTCTTGCATCTGCGGCGGACTTGCGCAACCGGTCAACAACAGGGCCGTCAAGGCCATGGCCGCCGAAATCGCTTCGTGTTTCATTTTCCTCGCTCCTTCCTACGGCAGTCTGCTTGTCACCGGCGCCCGTGATGGACCGATGCTCAGGGAATCATGAGGCCGGTAGCCTCGTGCGATTTTCCTTCACGACCGGCTGGCACCTCCACGCCACGCATGTCCGATGCGCTACCTTGTCGACTCGGCAAGCGACCTTTTAGGTAAAAATCGACGTCGTCCGGGTCCAGATACCCATCGGTGGGCAGCGTGATCTGCGCATCCGTCATCGACCTGACAAAATGCGGCGTGACAATGATGACCAGTTCCGTTTCATTCTTCTGATATTGCGCGCTGCGGAACAACGCGCCGAGGATGGGAATATCGCCGAGGACCGGATACTTCGAGACCGTTTCCCGAACACTCTCCCTGAGCAGACCCGCAATGGCGAAACTCTGGCCGTCCTCCAATTCAACCATGGTGGAGGCGCGCCGCGTCGTAATCGCAGGCACGACAAAGCCTTGTATCGAGAGCCCGTTCGCGAAATCCAACTCCGAGACTTCCGGTGTCACGGTGACGGCGATCTGGCGCGCGCTCAACACCACCGGGCGGAAATTGAGCTGGATGCCGAATTTCTGGAACTGAATGGTGGTCACGCCGAAGGCTTGCGGGACGGGAATCGGAAATTCTCCACCGGCGAGGAACTGCGCATCCTGTCCGCTTAAGGCGATCAACGTCGGTTCCGCCAGTACCTTCACCAGATTGTCTTCCTTCAAAGCATCGATGAAACCGGTCCAATTGGCCGACCCGCTCTGAAAGCGAAACAAGGCGTTCACGGCTTGCCCCAGCCCGAATCCGAAGGGCGGCACAGCACCGAGCGGCGAAAGGACGGATGAGGCGTCGCCGGAAGGAAGAGGGGACGCCAGTCTCTTGAGGACCGATGCGCCGAATTGACTGCCGGATCCGTTCACATAGGAGAGATTGACTCCGATCCTCCGCAACATCGTCCGGTCCATTTCCGCAACACGGACCTCCAGCATGACTTGATGGCTTCCACCGACCTGCAGGAGATTCAGCACCTTGCCCGGCGCATAGGTTTCGGTCACGGCGAGGACTTGTGTCAGAGCTGCCGAACTGGTCATGGTACCGCTCAAGGCGATATGCTCTTGCGTCGTCATGACTCGAAGGGCCTTCTCGTCAGGAAAGAGGGCGTGGAGATGTTCCTGGAGGCGCGAGACATCCGGAGACACCACCACGTCATAGGCGGCAAAGACTTCGCCGGTGGTGTTCCATAAGGTGAGGTTCGTCACCCCGGCGGTTTTTCCCATCAAGTACACCTGACGAGGGCTCAGCACGAGCGCATCGGCCACCCGTGGATCGGCCACGGATACTCGGGCAAGCGATGCCGACGTTTCGATGAGCATCGATTTTCCGATCGTGACGGACACCCGTTCGACAGGTCGTGTTTCCCACTCAGCAGCCGAGCAAGGTTGCGCCGAGATTACAGCGAAGGCGCCCCAGAAGATCAGTTTCCACCAGCTCACCTGTTGATTCCGCACGCCACCCATTGTCTCTGTCACATACCTTTCTCTGCCTATCGAGCAGCTAAAACTTTACTTCCGTCCGTGAAGCGCCCCGGATTACTTCCACCGACACTGTCGGCGGACGGATCGCTGCGTCGGCGATGGAACCGTCCTGAACCGGTGCCGCCGCCACAGTGTTGCCTTCCCGGTCGCCGGTTGACGTGCGCGCGGGAGTCCGGGTTTCATCCGGCCTGTTGAGGCCGGTGCTGTCGGGGGACGCGAGCGCGCCTCCCGCTTCCGCACCAGTCGCCACCGCTGCTTGACTATGCACATAGGGCTGAAGCCGAGGCAGTGTACCCACAGTTGTCGACGCGTCTGCCGTCGGCTCGGCGCTCGATGCGTGAGCCTGCTCCCTCGCGCTCGCGCGGATCATTCGATCGGAGGGCCGGTCACGAACGATTCTTCGTTGTCGCGACACAGTCTCAGACGTCCTCTGTGGGTCTGACCTCTGGGCCTCGAAGAGCGATGACACGGTCGCACCCGGTGTCGTGACGGTCGTCGCGCTGCGCGGGTTTCTGAGCGCCAGATGCACTTTTCCTTCCATTGATGCGAGTGACAGCCGCTCCGCCTCGTGGGGAGTCACCTCCAGCGTGACGACGGTCGGCGGTGTACGCGAGACCTTCTGGCCTGAGAGAAGCGACTCATCTTCTTTGGCAGAAGACGAATCAAATCCGGTCGACAACACGGTAATGTCGCCTAACACCAGCTTCGTGGCTGACTCGCCGCCGTTCAGCACTCGAGACATGGTGGTCAGAACGTCCACGTGGTCGCCTGATTTCAGGATCCCTCCGACTGCCGTGACATCATCCACTTTGATGGCCATGGCGCGTTTCTCGGGATGGGTGATGGCCGCGATGCCGCCGGTCGTGACGTCGGTCGGCGCGAGTTTCGAGACAAGAATAGGTTCTTGCGAGGCAAGCGGCGTCAACAGTACGCGACCGATCAGTTCATCGTCCGACGGGAAGGTCCCATCAGGGACGCTCTCGGAGGGAAAAGACACCACACGGACGGCATCACCGGACAACACGGTTCCCCAGGGAAGCGCGTGGGCAGCCACGGCGACGGACGTCATTCGATTGTTCGCGCTGAGTTCGGTTCGCGTCTCATCCAGTAGTTGCTGGACATAGCCATATGCGAGTAGGCTGCTCACCGCTCCGATCGTTCCCCCCAGCCCGATCACAAGGAGTGCCCGTTGCCGAGATGTCAGCGCCATGGATATGTTCCTCGCGATACAACGTCACCACCGGCCTAATAACGGGTCACGCGGTCTCCCCGGTATGCCGCTGAGAAGTTCATTCTGCTTCCGCCGTGGGGGTGACAGGGTGCCACCGTCTCCCGGCTATTCATACGATCCGTCAAGAGATCAACGCCAGATCTCCTCGCCACCACAGGGTCAGTGTCGTCCCGAGCGCGATCACGATACCGTACCGGAGCAACGGTTCTGGACCGGTCGACGTTGCAGAGGGTGCCGGACAACCGGTGAGCGCGATCGTCAGACACCCTGCATAGACGGACCGCAGCATCATCCGCCATCCCCGGTGCCGGCAACTGACGCCCAGTGCATAGAGCCCGCCGAACAGGGCGATGGCCACGGCGGCCTGCATCACGCCGAACGGTCCTAAGCAGCTTCCGACCGCGCCAAGAAGTTTCACGTCTCCGGCCCCCATTCCTCCGCACGCATAGAACCCGATCAGCAGAGCGATGCCGACACAGTACCCGGCCAGACTACCGACCAGGCCACTCAGGCCATCGTGTGCGGTCTGTAAGGTGATGCCACCGCTCACACCTGCCATCGTGAGCCAATTCGGAATCAGGCCCCTCGCCGCGTCGCTGACCGCCCCGAGGATCACCACGACCAGAACGAATAGCATCATGTCCATCGTCACCTCGAAGGGAGATCCGACAAAGCCATGGGTTCAGCGAATCAGGCCGGCCAATCGCGTGAACATGTTCCTGATATTGCCGCCGAGCGTAAACGCTGCCGTGGCGATGACCACAGCGATCGCAGATGCGATCAATGCGTACTCAATGGCCGCCGCACCGTCTTCCTCGTGGAAAAATCGTCGCATGGCATTCAGCATGACACTCTCTCCTTATTAGAAAGAACCAGATTTCGTAGGCAGGTCACCGGCGCCTACCCCTTCCGACTAATGTATCGGAGGAATACTCGTTAGACTTAAGGCACGCCGCACTGTTTTCAATAGTCGTCAGTCCCAGCTATAAATTGCCTCCACACAATTGCCAGCGCCATGGAATGTCACCTTCTGACACAGTGCGCGGACGAGCGCGAGCCCGCGACCGAACATCGAATCATTCATGGACAAGGGTGCGGCGGGGTGGATAGCATCGAATCCCGCCCCGCTGTCTTCGACACGCACGATCAATCTGGCACCGCTCGCAGATGGAGTATGCGTTAAGGAGATCTGCACATAGCCGTCTTGCAATGCGGCCAGGCGTCGGTCGCGCTCCTGGTAATAGGCGTCGAATCCATCGGGCGACGTTTTCAGATTCGATTGTATTCCCAGTACGCCATGGTCGATTGCATTCGAGATGAGTTCCGTCAACACGGTGAAAAAGCGCTCCCGGTGTCGAGCATGGCCGGGGAGCAAGCTCACTAGCTGCATCAAGTCCGGTAGTGGATCCTCGGTCCGCATCGTGTCAGGCCCCAATCGGACCTCGATGTGCCAGGGAAGCTGCCACGAACGCTCCCGTGAGGGCGGATTAACCCGTACTGCGGATCGTTCGAGAACGATATCGCAAGAGACATCGACTATCGTAATATCGTCTTCTTGGGCACCTCCATTGGCGAAAGCGGTGAGTGTGGCCACGAGTTTCTCGAAGGTATGCAACGCCGGACCTTGCGTGACAGCCTCATGAACCCGAGGCTCGCCGAACAGATCCCCCGATGGGCTGCGCGTTTCGATCACGCCGTCCGTATACAGAATCATTCGGTCGCCCGGCTGTATGTCATACGTTTCCAGATTCGGCATGAACTCTTGGGCAGACAGCACCCCTAGGGGAGGATGCTGCGATGCCCATTGCAACCGAACCCCCGCACTCGGATTGATGACCAAGACGGGTGGAAGCCCGCCGTTCCACACCGATGCCCGGCTGCGGACCGGATTGATTTCGATTGCGCTGGCTGCACAGAAGATTCCGATCGGCATCGTGTGGTTCAACTTGCGATTGATCTCCCGTAAAATATCCCCAAGCGCGTGCCCTCGTTCGGTCATTCGATAAAACACGTCGGCCAACGGTAATGCACCGATTGCGGAGGACAACCCATGGCCCGTGAAGTCGCCCACGAGGACATGAAGAATGCCGGTCGGAGTCGTCCCGGCTAATACGACATCGCCGCCAAGGATGGTCGCAGGCGCCACATGGTAGTTGATGCCCATTCGCTCCATGCAGGGAGTCGCCAGAATTTTTGTGCGAATCTCATTTGCCACATCGATTTCATGGAGCGAGCGGTCACGATACGATTCAAGTTCCTGCTTCTGTTCAGTAACTCGCGCGTGGAGTTCCTGCACGCGTGACCAGGCTGAGAGCTTCGCCCGTAGGAGGGGAAGACTATACGGTTTTGTGAGCACATCATCCCCTCCGGAGGCAAGACATTCGGTCAGACCTGTTTCATCGGTCACGGCGGTCAAGAAAATAATCGGCACGAAGCGCGCGCCGGTTCGCTGTTTGATCAGCGAAGTTGCCTCTTTGCCGTCCATCTCCGGCATCATCAAGTCCATAATGACCAATTCCGGCTGTTCTTTTTCAAACTGGGCGACAGCTTGTTTCCCGTTCTCAGCCAACACCACGCTGTGACCGTCCTTGCGCAGCAAGACTTGTAAAATCTGCCTATTCACAACCGTATCGTCTGCTACAAGGACTTTCATGGGATGGTGACCAACGAGTGAAAATTTGCGATAGAGAGAATGCTTTTAATTTGAGGGGAGCACTTCAGGAGATGGACACGGGCTTTTCCGCCACCGGCAAACTCGCGTAATTTTAACAACATGCCAAGTCCTGTGCTGTCGATATACTCCGTTTGGGCAAAATCAACCACGTAGTGACTCGACGGGACAGGCCGCGTTGTGTAGGCTTCCAGGAACGTACGATGCATCCTCGCGTCGAAGCGTCCAACCGGTATTATCGTGAGCGTCGCTCCGTCGGCCGATTCCTCAATTTTGAACATGGCTCCTCCGTTCTTTATCAAAGCTCGCCTCCGGTATCGGCAATAGCTTCAGAAATCTAAAGAAAAATGTGCGGACGAGTTTAATTTCTTGTAGTTTGAGAGAGCGAGCAACGCGGAGTGAAGCATAGGGGCTAAGGTTTTGGTTCCTGCAGACCGAAAGAAGAACCGGCGACACATACAACGGTGAGAGACCATTCCTTATGGCGATGATCGTTTCAATCGGCTCAGGCAAGGGCGGTGTAAGAAAACCGCGCCGCCAATCTGTCCATCTTATTGGCTCAGCAAGGCAAGCGGGTGGTTTTGGCGGATCTGGACGTGGGTGGAGCGGATGCCCATATTCTGTTCGGCATGCTCAACCCTCCCCGCACCTTGACGGATTTTGTTGAACGACGGGTTGAACGTCTGGATGCTGTCCTTCAGCAGGTCTCGGCACACCCTTTTCTCCAGTTGATCCCCGGCACAGGCGATACGCTGGCCACGCGGATCCCACAAAAACGAGGGCATAAAAAAACCTTCGTTCCCGCAGGGGAACAAGAGGTCACATGCCAATAAGGCAGGAGAGCTCCTCCGTTACCACGCGGAGAATTGCAGACAAAATGTACGCACGCAACGCCTCGCTGCTGAATCAGATAGCAGACCAAATGGAAACCATGACTGGAGGTTCTGGCGTCGTTGCTCGTTTTGAAATTCCACAACCCACCATTCACACTGGAAATACGGTGCACAACATCAGAGTAGATAACGGCGTCATCGGAGCCATTACCACGGGGCAGATTAAAAGCCTGAATGTGGCGCTCGACAACGTTCAAAATGCTGGTTCACCTGAACTCACCAACACTCTTCACGTACTCAGTGAGGCTGTACTCGCATCGTCAGACCTGTCACCGGAAAAGTAGAAAGCAGCCATCGAGCACTTGTCTCACCTTGCAAATCAGGCTGCTCTGCCAAGGGAAAAGCGCCAGGCCGCAATCGGCGTGACGATCCTTGAAGGTTTTGAGCGGATCATCAGCGCATCTTCTGGCTCGCTGGCAATCTGGAACACAGCCAAGTCACTCCTTCAAGCCCTCTTCTGATCCTTCACAATCCATAGCCTACTTATGTGGCTAAATTGTGGCAGGACTACCTTGCCAGATCGAGTCAGATCGGTTCCTCTCCTGCCTCTGCCTCTACTGTAAGTGATTGAGAACGGTACGATGAGATAAGATGTCAACTTACCAGTCTCGGGTGCTGTAGGGGTTTCAAATCTCACCCCCTTTGCCTGTCCCACCGAAGACTTGAGCCTGCTACCGTTTTGCTACCATAGCACCCTGCTCTAGCCTAACGAGCATCACCTATTCGAGGTCATGATTCGTTATTTTGCATAAGGATACATCATCCTCGTTCGTCACTTCGTTGGTTTGTAAACCGCCGGTTGGGGGTTCGATTCCTCTCGCCAGCTCCACAAATTCCACTGACGAATCTGTTAAGCACGTGGCGGCTCGTGAATTCGCTCCTCGCGTCTCGGGTGCTTTCATTCTTTCTATTGCAATTCAGATTAGTCCGGAAGCTAGGCTGTAGCCCCTTTAAGCTCTCGTCGCTTCATACCAGAACGATCATAGAAACAGAGCCGCAGAAAGATGCGCCAGTTCACGTCTCAACCGGTTCCCCAGACCTCTAGAGCCTCATAGAACCGAAACGGTCAAGAATGGACACCTTAACAGCGATCCCCCCTAAAGAGTTACCGACTTTGAGGACTAGGCCTCCCGCAAACCTCCGAATATAGTTGAGAACAAGAGCGACTCAACTGACCCATGCTGGTTCCAGTGAGAGGCAAAGGAGGCGCGATGAAAAATCGATATAGCCAACGAGTATCAGTAGATTGTTCCGTCATGTTTGCCGGAGAGAGCATGGTTGCTGAAGGACGGATTCTCGACCTCTCCCTGCCGGGATGCCTCATGGAAAGCTCAAAAACACTGGCCGCCGGTGAATATATCCAACTGCGGCTATTTCTGCCGGACCAGCAGGCTCCTCTGCATGTCGAACTTGCCGCCGTCAGATGGGCCGAAGACTCGAAGGTTGGCATCGAGTTCATCCGCACATCCAAACCCGAACAACATCGACTTGAACAATTCGTGCACCGGACTTCCGGATGCGATACTTCCTCAACGTTGAACCATCAGGGTGTCCTTGCTGGATCAGTACGGAATGAGAAGCAGTTGTAGTTATTTCCGCACATTAATCCCCCGGGAAGTACTTGCCATGCCGAAACACTTCAAACTCCGTACTTACCAGAGAGCCAAGATTTGCGGAACAGGATACTATCTCTCAGAAGATTTTCTAGGCAAAGGCACCGTTTGGGATATGTCGTCGGGAGGGTGGCGGATCCAAGGGGACCATCAAGTCAAGATTGGCATGAGACTCACACTGCGGATGGACCTGCCTGATGAACAGGTTCCATTGGAAATCGAGC
>ERZ795061.5754-NODE-5754-length-10057-cov-9.409018_pt1 | contig 10057 bp, 5 predicted proteins | sample MGYA00375145_ERZ795061 | MGnify/ENA primary metagenome ERZ795061 (study PRJEB30190, sample SAMN05720144) | anaerobic digester metagenome | isolation source: active sludge of municipal wastewater-treating anaerobic digesters | place: USA | collected 2014-12-22 ... | reverse complement strand
ACAAGGACATCTTCGCCATCACCCTCATCAAGACCCTGGCGGTGTTCTTCGTGATTGCGTTGTTCTATCTGACGGGTTGGGTGTGAGGCAGTTTCGAAGCTCTGTCACTTGCGGTTGAAGTGCAGACTTCACTCGACTTGGCTTCCTCCACCGCGGGCGGGAGAAACCCAGCTTTCGCGCTCGTTGATGCCCTCTCCCGCTGGCGTACTCAGAGGGCATAAAGGAAATGGCTAGGGAAACTCTGATTTTGCCCTGAGGTCAAAGGCTGACCCGGATTGGAGACTACCCGATGACGCATAAGCAAATGACCCTGTCGGCGCAGGCGGATGCTGGTTTTGATCAGTTCCGCAAGCCGACACGACGTGATGTCTTCCTGTCGGAGATGGACAAGGTTGTACCTTGGTCTGAGCTGTGTGCTGCCATTGAACCCCACTATCCGAAGGTGCGCGAAGACGGCAGCGGCCGTCGTCCGATCGGTCTGGAGCGGATGCTGCGGATTCATTTCCTGCAACAGTGGTACGCGTTGTCGGATCCGGCGGTGGAGGAAGCTCTCTACGATTCCACGTCGATGCGGCGTTTCGTGGGCATTGATCTGGGTCAGGAAGGTGCACCGGACGAAACGACCGTTTGCAAGTTCCGCCACCTGCTGGAACAGCACGGATTGGCAGACACGATATTTGCCGTAGTGAAGGCGCACCTGAGCAAACAGGGCATGAAGCTATCGCAAGGCACCATCGTGGATGCCACGATCATCGCGGCACCCTCCTCGACAAAGAACCGCGACAAGAAGCGCGACCCGGACATGCATCAGACGAGGAAAGGCAATCAGTGGTACTTCGGCATGAAGGCCCACATCGGCGTGGACAAGGCCACGGGCCTGGTGCATGCGGTGACCAGCACGGCAGCTCATGTTGCCGATGTCACGCAGGCCACGGAGCTGTTGCACGGCAAGGAGCGGCACGTGTACGCCGACGCCGGCTACACGGGCGCGGACAAGCGGGATACAAAGCGTGGGCGGCACTGGCACATTGCCGCCAAACGCAATCTGATCAAGCGAATCCAGGATCCCAAGCTACGCGACCTTCATGAGCACATCGAGCACATCAAGGCATCGATCCGTGCGCTGGTGGAGCATCCCTTCCGCGTCATCAAGCGCCAGTTTGGCCACACCAAGGCGCGCTACCGCGGGCTGGCCAAGAATGGGGCGCAGGTGAAAACCCTGTTTGCGTTGGCCAATCTGTGGATGGCCCGCAAACGACTCCTCGCCACGACAGGATAGCTGCGTCTGAAGGATGGGAAATCCTGACGAATCGAGGCAAAAACCCCCGAAAACGATGAGAATCGAGGCCTCAATTCGCGAGCGTACGAAGCGCTATGCGCGACCTCAGGCGCTTCATGCAAATTCGCTGATTGATCAGACCATCCCTAGGGTGAGGGCTGGGTTCCATCTGACCTTGTCTGCGTCTGTACACATGCGAGGGATGCGCATCGTTGCGGCGGCAAACCGGAAGTGGGCGTGATGCCCGATCCGGTTTACCCTTGTGCGAAACCGTGACCTCGGAACGATAACGCGATGGTCGTGCACATGGAGAACCGCAGTGGCTGGACTGAAGCCAGGACTCTACGAACAGTTGCTCAGCCTCAGCCTGAAGCGCGAGCTGGATGCACTGTCGGCTCGGCACCACGCGGAGCTCGACCGCTTGCATCCTGCCGAAGCGCCGGACCGGATTTCCCTGCACCTTGCGCGATTGATCAAGCGCGCAGTGGAAAGTCTGGATGACGACGCACGAGCGCTGGAAGGACTTGAACTCGCGCGCAGGATCATTGGGCTGTTGATGGCTCAGGATGCCTCCGGCACCAATGACTCCGATCAGCTGCTCGATAGCACCAACATCCTGCGCTCGATCTCGGCGCTCATGCCAACCGGCGGCGTGGCGAAGGTTCCTTTGCCCGATACGCCCTTGCTGGATACCACCTTGCTGACCAATGCGCAGGGAGAACCCAACATCGGCCACCAACTACGCACCGAAATTCCATCCGCCGATCGGATCGACGTGCTGATGGCATTTGTTCGAAGGTCCGGCATCCGCCCGTTGCTGGAACTGCTGCACCGCCATGGCGACATCGGGCGAAGCTTGCGCGTACTCACCACCACCTACACCGGATCGACCGAACTCGCTGCACTGCAGGATCTCCAGCAAGCCGGCGCAAACATCCGCATCTCGTATGACACGACCAGTACGCGCCTGCACGCCAAAGCCTGGCTGTTTCATCGCGACTCGGGTTTTTCCACCGCCTACATTGGATCATCCAACCTCACGCATTCGGCCCAGGTGACCGGGCTTGAATGGAACGTGCGTGTGTCCGGCGCACGCAATCCCGATGTGATCGACAAGTTCTGTGCGGTGTTTGAAAGCTACTGGAACAACGAAGATTTTCGCCCCTTCGACGTCAACGAGTTTCGCGAGATGGCGCAAAGGGAGAAAAGCCCCGGGTTGGACCTGATGCCCAGTCCGGTGGAGATCAGGCCCGAGCCCTTCCAGGTGCGATTGCTGGAACTGATCGAGCTGTCTCGGCAACGCGGAAGGCATCGCAACCTGCTGGTTGCGGCGACTGGCACCGGCAAGACGGTGATGGCGGCACTCGACTATCAGCGATTGCGCGCTCGCCTGCCGAGGGCGCGATTGCTGTTTGTCGCCCACCGCAAGGAAATCCTGAACCAGAGTCTTCTCACTTTCCGCCACGCGTTGCGCGACGCGGCATTTGGCGAGCTCTGGGTTGATGGACAAAAGCCGAATGCGTTCCAACACGTGTTCGCCTCCATCCAGAGCCTCGCCGTTGCCAACCTCCAGCATCTGGATGCCGATTGGTTCGATGTGCTGATCATCGATGAATTCCACCACGCCGCTGCGGATACGTACAAAGCACTCATCGACCATCTCGAACCCCGGGAAATGCTGGGGCTTACGGCAACGCCCGAACGCGGTGACGGCGAACCCATCCTGCACTGGTTTGACGAAAGCATTGCGGCGGAACTCAGGCTTTGGGACGCCATCGATCAACACCGGCTCTGCCCGTTTGCCTACTACGGCATCAGCGACGGGACCGATCTCACCCGCATCGGTTGGCGTCGGGGCAGCGGATACGACATTCAGCAGCTCACCAACCTGGTCACTGGTGATGGCGTTGTGGCGAGGCTGGTCATCGAGCAGACGCGACGCCACGTCAGCGACATGGCAAGTATGCGTGCGCTGGGTTTTTGCGTATCGATCACGCATGCGCAGTTCATGGCAGCGCAGTTCGAAGCAGCCGGTGTATCCGCGCTGGCGCTGACCAGCCAAACGCCCATGCTCGATCGAGAAGCAGCGCTGCGTGATCTGGAATCGGGGAAGCTGCAGATTGTATTTACCGTGGACTTGTTCAATGAAGGGGTGGACATTCCCAGTGTGGACACCCTGTTGTTTTTGCGACCCACCGACAGCGCCACACTTTTCCTGCAGCAACTGGGACGCGGCCTGCGACGCTTTCCGAACAAGACCGTATGCACGGTGCTCGATTTCGTGGGTCGCCATCGCAAGGAGTTTCGCTTCAGTCGGCGCTTGGGTGCATTGCTGGGCGGCACGCGAGCCCAGACTGAAAAGCAGGTGGAGCAGGGTTTTCCATTCCTTCCCTCTGGATGCCACATGCAGTTGGATGCCGTGGCATCCGCCGAGGTTCTGCGCAATTTGCGGGAATGCCTGCCACGGACCTCCGCTGCGCGTGCCAGTGAACTGCGCCGGTTCGCCGCAACAATCCCTGAGCGACCCACCCTTGCGGCATTCCTCCAGGAATCCGGGTTGGAACTGACGGACATCTATTCGGGCAACTACGCATGGTCCGATCTCTTGCACGCCGCGGGTATTCCCATTCTGGCCGAGGGGCCGCAAGAGCGAACCTTGCGCAAGGCCATGGGCCGCCTGCTGCACCTGGACGACAACGAGCGCATCTGTACTTACCGCGATTGGGCGCGTTCACCCAATCCACCTGACGCAGCCAGCCTGGTATCTCGCCAGCGTTGTTTGCTGCACATGTTGTTGGCGCAGATCCTGCAATCTGCGCAGCGGGAAGGAGAGTCGCTGGAAGCCGGCGCCGCCGAGCTGTGGAAGCATCCACAGGTGCTCGACGAATTGGGCCAGTTGATGGATGTGCTGGAATCGCGCATTGATCACATCCACCAACCGCTCGACTGTCGGCCGGATGCGCCCTTGCAATTGCATGCGCGCTACACACGACCGGAAATCCTGATGGCGCTTGGCGAGACGAAGGTCAAGACGGCGACTTCGTGGAGGGAGGGCGTCAAATGGATGCCTGAGCAAAATGCCGACGTGTTTGTGTTCACGCTGGATAAATCCGGCAAGCGCTTCTCACCCACGACGCGCTACCGCGACTACGCGGTGAGCCCGCGCATCATCCATTGGGAAAGCCAATCAACGACGTCCGCCGCGAGTCCAACAGGAACGCGTTATCAGCACCACGTTCAACAAGGCAGCATCGTCCTGCTGTTTGCGCGCCTCTCGCCCGATGATCGTGCGTTCTGGTTTCTCGGCCCGGCGCGCTACATGTCCCATCAAGGCGAGCGACCGATGGCCATTCATTGGGAACTTGAGCAGCCGCTACCCGGAGACCTGTTCCAGGCGTTTGGCGCGGCCGTGGCGTGAGGCTTGCCCGGACGCCTGACCGTACCATTGTCAACCCGCGATGCGTCGCCGATCAAGACTTCGGTTGGGTTTTCCGCACACTTTTGCGTAAGAAGATGATCTGGGCTGTGCCGCCGGTTCGGTGGCTTGCCATTCAATGGCTCGAGGGGTCAACGGCATGCAACGCATTGCGCTCATCCTTGTGATTCTTGCGGCATCCACATCCGTGCAGGGCGCCGAAGTGGTTCAGGGCGAAGGCGGATACGAGTTGCGCGAGCGCTTCGCCTGGTCAGGCAGCCATGCGGCCACGCTCGGCGCGGGCGGCACCACGGTGTGGTGGGACGAGCGCGCCTGGGATGTGCGCGGCGATTCCGCCTACATCGCGGTGACGCCTATCGACGCCAGCATCAGCAACCGGTTTCACATCGACATCCACAAGGCGCTGTCAGGCGACCCGCGCGATGCCCGCCTCGACAACGACGACGCCATCGTTGGCGGTGATGGCAGCGCCGGTGTCGGCGTGATGCATCTGGATTATCAGGACATCCTCGATGCCCGCTTGCGCAATCCGCTGCTCATCTCGCCGCAACGTCCGGCGCGGGTGCGCTTCTACGCTTCCAGCTTCAACACGACCGGGCATTGGTGGGAGCTTTCCCTGACGCCCGCGGACCGGGTTGTGGCGGGCGAGTACACCGGTGTTCCGGGTCAAGGTGATGCAGGCTTGCTTGAGCCCTGGCCCGGCAGCACGAATCGCCAACCCGGGCCGGGCCATTCGCCCGCCGAGGATTCCATCAATCTGGTCATGTTCGGTGCCAGTGACGTGCCGTGCACGACCGGCTGGCAAGTGCGCGCCGCCGTCACGCGCAGCGTGGCGGGCGTCACCCAGCAGTTCGTGAATACGGCAAGCTCGTTGGACGACCTCATGCAAAGCGATCCGGCACTGGCTGAAACGCTGCTGCATTGGGAAGTGGAGTTTCGTACGGATGGCGTGATCCTTCGCTCCGATCCGGAAGAGGATGGCACCTTCGAACTTGTCGAACAGTGGGCGCTTTCAATTCCCTGGAATGAAGTGCACCTGCACCTGCTGGGTGTTGCCTACCAGGCGGACCATCATCCGCAGGAGCCCTGCTTCCTCGGCCACATGCGGGAATTGCGCTGGCGCGACCTGCGTGCGTGGCCGGTCAAATATGCGGCGACGGATGTTTTCCCCAAGAACGCGGGTGCGCAACAGGTACCCACCGAAACCGGCTGGCGCGCGTATGACCTGCGCGACATCCAGCGTTTCGGACCACCGATCAATGGCGTGCCGCAGCCGAATCAAACGGAGTATTCGGTTGCGCATCCCGGCGCCTGGTGCAATGACCCGGGATATCCGTGCTTTGACAACGATGCCAGCGTGAACCTTGCACTTTCGATTCCGCCACTGGCCGGTCATGACGTCACACATGCGCGCTTTGTCCACGACGGTCGCGCGGCGGCGGGCAGCAACGCACGCGCTACCTTGCGCATTGGCGGTGCCCTGGTGGGTCAGTTGGACACGCCCGCAAGTGTGCCTGGCGCAGAAACGCAGGCATGGGTGCGCAGTGCGTTGTCCATTCCGGTTGCGGCCATCGCGGCAAACAACGCCATCCAACTGCAATTGGATCCCGGCTTCTATATCGATCGCATGGAAGTGGAGCTCGCCTATTCGTCACAGGCTGCGTCCGACCTGCTGTTTGCCGATGGTTTCGATCCGGCCGCAACGCTTGAACCCCTGCGATCCTTGCGCGCCACCGCCGCAGGGAAGAAGTTGCCGACCGTGCGCTTTGGCGAACCGGCCGGCAGCGGCTCGCATTGCAGCGGGCCGTGAATCAGGCGCAAGGGCTCGAATGGAACCAAGTCAGCGCCTGATCGGTGACGATCAGCGACTGCGTTCCCTAGTCCTGCGAGGCAACCAAACCCGCATACACGAACGCGCCGGCAATCCTCTCGCAATCGGCATCGCTCACTCCACTTGCGCGCGCAGTGGCGAACCATTGCGATTGCACGGTCATCCGCATCGCTTCGATGATGTTTGCCGCATCCTCGCGTTGCAATCCGAAGCGCGGTGCTTGTGAGAGCAGGTTTCCGACGGTGGCGGCGCGACCGAAATCACCGACCGTCAGTGCAAGGTCGCGTCGCTCGACGCTCACCTGCGGATTGGGTGTGAGGTCATACGCTGGCGACAGACTCCAGTGACCGCTGCGCGCCAACACTGCGTGATTGCGCGGGTGGTCGTCGTTGTTCGAGATCATCGCGTTGAAGCACATGCGCCGGAACAGCTCCCGCACATCTTTCTCGGCCTCAAGACACGCGCGCCTGACTTCCTCGGCCAGCAACAAATACGACCAGCGCGGTCGATCCTGATAGCCCTCGTCTGCGCGCAGCATACTCAAGCCGCTGACCATGCGGTGGCGAAAGTATCCTTGCTCGGCCTTGTCGCGATCGAAGCGACGTACCAGCAGCACATCGCGTCCGCCGACGGACACCAGCTTGCTGTGTGCAGCGTCAAGCCCACATGTTGCAGCCAGGCGCAGCATGGCGTGCTCGACCCGAGCCATGTTCCACCGATCATCCTTGAGGTTGAACTTGGCCAGCCACAGCGCATTCTCATCTTCGACCACCACCTTCGGGCGCGCGCCACCCATTGAGGTTCCGGCACGAATCAGCTCGGCGACCTGCGTAGCAGTCACGCCGCGTGCTTGTTCACCCTCATCCAGCAGCGCTTCGGCAATCTGCTGGAGCTTGGCCAGTTGCAGGGTCTGGTTGTAGTTGCGGCGCGGTGCGGGCGGCTGCACGTTCAAGCCGAAACCCAGGGCCCCGGCGCGGTCGTCGGCCGATTCCAGCAAATAGCCGAGCTCGTCCGCAGGAGGCCTTCCTGCATGGCGATCGATCACCAGGCGACCCCAGTAATCCGGACCGGCATCGCGCAGCGCGCCGAACACGCCCCTGTGGTGGATCGTTTGGTACTCACGTTCGCCCAGGCGAAGTTCGACCGGATCGATCTCCACGGCGTCATCGCGTTGCAGATAGCGACGGCCATAGACGAAACGCCCAAGCGGCACGCCGTTGCGTCCAAGCTCCAGTGCAAACTTCCCCGCCGTCACCGCTTGCACGTGTCCGGGCAGGGTGATGTAGACGAAGCATTCACTCATGGTCGCTGTGCCCCGGCGTCAAAAATCATTGTCGAGGCGACGCTTGGCGCGACCGCGCTCGCGTCGAGCGGATAGCGCCAGGCCGACTTCATCCTTGCTCGGTGCTGCCAGGTCATCAGCTTGTTGCAACAAGTCATAGGCCCAAAGCAGCGCAAGATGGGTGGCGATGGCGGTGCCGGGCCTACCCTTCTCCGCATCGGCCACCGCACGTGGTCCCGTGCCGATCTTCTCCGCCACCTCGACCACGGTAAGTCCACGGCGCAGACGAGCCGTTTTAAGGTTCGCGCCCAATCGTTGCAATGCCGATTCCACTTCAAAAGGGGGCGTGGAACGAAGGAGATTGGCTTTTGACATGCGCTTTAAAAGACACATTAAATTTCACTACGTGCTTTATAAGGCTGAATTATTGGCGTGTCAAACTGACCTGATCCGCAGAATTCAACGCACTCCTGGTGGCTCGCAAGCCAATCCTGCGAGTTACAAATATGCGAAAGGGTGCAAACGAGATTGTGGCAGTCGAACTGCCACAAAAAAGCCCGCGTCGGTGGCGGGCTTGATCATCGTAAAATGCTGATTTTATTCGCAAATTCTGGTGGTATGGGTGGACTCGAATCATGCTGATAATGGTCATATACACAGCCATGTACTGCAGCTATATGCGCCTACATACCGTCAAAGTTACCGTCAGATCATGTTCATGCCCGAAACCTGGAACGAACGCGATCGACGAAATCCAGCACGGCTGCGGTAGAGTCAGCCGTTATGCGGGGAGTGCAGTAGGCGCCAGTGTGGAACTTAAGAACTGTACTCATGCGGCTGAATAAAAGGGGCGAGCGGTGTCAGATGCGATGCTTTGGCTTGCGCAGTTCCTGGTTGATCGAAAACTGCGCGGGCCGTCGGGGAAGCCACTTCATGCGTATCGAATCAGTGAGTCCGAATTCTCGGAGTTGACTGGCGCGCTCTCCGGAAAGAGGCGCGAGTTCGATAATCCATTGCACAAAGTGCATTGGTGCGCATGCTTCTGCATGCATGTGGCGGAGAGCTACCGCCGAAGATATAACGCTGCTACCGGCTGGACATGGCAGCTATTCGAGGCGCCGCTTGGCTTCGTGTTCACTCCACAGGAGAGGAGTGAGATCGTGACTGCAGGCCTCAAATACTGGGGTCGGGCGGTGCGCCGGCACGACCGAGCAAACGACTACCTGGGGTCCCTGTTCGCGGAAGGAGGACTGCCTTGGAGCTTGATCAGTTCCCCGACGCATGGCTTTGGGCGTGCTGTGAAGAGCGGCGTCCGTCATTATTATTTGGACAAGGAAAGCGGCCGCTCGGTGGTCGCCCGCATGGCCGGATTCCACAACTACTTCCCTCGGTCATTCAAGACCGAAGAAGTGTCGCTATTGCTCGCGGGAATCGTCACACAACTCATTTCAATCGTCGAAACATTCCAATTCCGGGGGTCGGAACACCCGGTGCTTCGACTTGACCGCGAATTGCCGGGCTGGCGCGACGGCTTTCCCATCCCGCTAGATGATGGGAATGCGGTCCAACTTGTGAGCGAATGGCTGGTTGATGCTGACCGCGAGCGACAGGCGTGGCAGGTTCGGCAGCTGCAAGACCAACCGAGCACATGCAAACACAGACTGTCCGACGGAGATCCAAGCCTTGGTCGCATACGGACCTATATCGAGATCCAGCGAGAAATTCAGTTTCCAGTTCCAGGCGCGGGGCTGTCGAACACTCGGCTCGAGATGGTTTGCTACGAAGGCGATCGGCCCGTCCAGGGTGTCGGAAGCGTATATGCCGTCGTTGAAGAAGGGACTGTGCGGCTGCGGAGTCCAAAGTCCTCAATTGAGTTGAGTAGGGCGAGTTCTGAGCACCAGCTCACTTTGAGGCTGCTGGACTCGGGCGTATGCGTTTATTCGATCGCGTTAGCTGATTCAGCGATCGAGGCAGAGCACGCACCCGTCATTTTTGAGCGCGACGAAGAGGCTTGGTGGTACCTATCCACGGCTACCTGCACCACTCGCTCCGATCGACTCTTGGTCAGACTTCCCTCAAGTTGGATTTTGGCCGAAGGCGAGGCAGCCATCATTTCCTCGTCGGAGTTGGCGAGCTGGTTTGAGGCCAGCGCCGACATAGTGCTGTCCGGCGAAGGCGAGCGGCCGCGGCGAGAGTGGCACGACGTCGCGTTCCGGGCGTTTGGTCGAC
>ERZ795061.5752-NODE-5752-length-10060-cov-11.786107_pt1 | contig 10060 bp, 8 predicted proteins | sample MGYA00375145_ERZ795061 | MGnify/ENA primary metagenome ERZ795061 (study PRJEB30190, sample SAMN05720144) | anaerobic digester metagenome | isolation source: active sludge of municipal wastewater-treating anaerobic digesters | place: USA | collected 2014-12-22 ... | reverse complement strand
AGTTGGGAGCCTCTTTTGTGATCTGAACATCGTGCGGATGTCCTTCCCTGAGCCCGGCGCCTGTTATCCTGATGAACCTGGCGTCTGCTGCCAGCTGGCTGAGGTTCGCCGCGCCGACATAGCCCATGCCGGCCCTTACTCCTCCCATCAGCTGGTAGACGGTGTCAGAGACTGTCCCCTTGTATGGGACCCGGCCCTCGATCCCCTCCGGGACGAGCTTTCGGGCCCCTTGCTGGAAATAGCGGTCGCTCGATCCCTCTTTCATTGCGCCGAGCGAGCCCATGCCCCTGTATACCTTGAAGCTCCGTCCCTTGTAGATCTCGGTGTCGCCCGGGCTCTCCTCCGTGCCCGCCAGTAGCTTGCCGATCATGACCGCATTCGCGCCGGCTGCCAGCGCCTTGGTGATGTCACCGGAGTACTTGATGCCTCCGTCGGCCACGATCCTGACGCCGCATTCTCGGGCTGCGGCCGCGCAATCGGCCACCGCTGTCAACTGCGGGACTCCCACCCCGGCCACCACACGCGTGGTGCAGATCGACCCGGGCCCGATACCAACCTTCACACAGTCGGCCCCCGCACCGGCTAGGGCCTTTACGGCTTCACCCGTTGCGACGTTGCCTGCCATCAGATTGATGCTGCCGAAGTCCGCCCTGATGGCCCTCACTGTATCGATCACTCCCCTGGAGTGCCCGTGGGCCGTATCTACGACGATCATGTCGGTGCCGGCATCGATCAGGCTCGCCACCCTATCCATGGTATCGTCTGTCACGCCCACCGCTGCAGCTACTCGCAGCCGTCCGTGCTCGTCTTTTGCTGAATTGGGGTACTTCTGCGCTTTCAATATGTCTTTAATCGTAATCAGGCCGCGCAACCTGAACGCCTCGTCGACAAGCGGGAGTTTCTCTACCTTGTGGCGCTTTAGGATCTCCACGGCTTGATCGACTGTGGTGCCTACCGGCGCCGTGATCAGGTTGTCTCGAGTCATGGCGAGAGATACGGGTCGGTCAAACTCCGTCTCGAACCTGAGATCACGGTTGGTGAGGATACCAACGAGCTTGCCGTCTTCGGTTATTGGGACGCCCGAGATATGATAACGTTCCATAATCTCCAGCGCTTCTCTGATGGACGCTTCGGGAGGCAGGAAGATGGGGTCGACGATTATCCCGTGCTCCGACCGCTTCACCTTGTCCACCTCTGCGGCCTGAGCCTGTATGGACATGCTCTTGTGGATTACGCCCATACCGCCCTCGCGCGCCATGGCCACGGCCATCCTAGCCTCAGTGACTGTATCCATCGCCGCTGAAAGCAGCGGCATATTCAGCGTCATCGTCTCAGTCAGGCGGGTACCTACATCCACTTGCCCCGGAAGGACTTCGGACATCGCCGGGACCAAAAGCACATCGTCGAAGGTGAGACCTTCGCGTATGTCCAGATCGAACTGCTTGCCCATGGAAACCTACACCCCCGTAGTCACTATGGTTTTCGCTGCGAAAAGCAGCACGTTGCCATCATAAGGACAGTCCGTGCTTCCACTTGCGTGAAACGCACGGACCGAAGATACGCCGATGACTGGCTGCGCATGGAGCTGACTCACTTCGACACATTCCTCGGCACGACGCCTTCAGCCGGCCGGATGTGCAGTTCCTGCCACTGTCTCGGGTCTATCTCATTAGGGCAATCGTCCACCAAAGATACTCCGGCGGCGTTCTGCGGGAATGCGATCACGTCCCTGAGGTTTTCCAAGCCCAGTATGACCGCTATCAGCCTATCGAACCCGATCGCCAACCCGCCGTGAACAGGCCCGCCGTATTCATAAGCGCGCAGTAGAAAACCGAACTTCCGCTCGGCATCCTCTGCGGTCGTGCCGATTATCTTCATGACCCGCTTCTGGAGATCGGGATTGTTTATTCGGATGCTCCCGCTGCCCATCTCAACCCCATTGAGCACCAGGTCGTACAGTCGCCCCTTCACTGCTGCCGGGTTGGACTCCAGTATGGGCAGGTCCTGCTCTCGCGGCTGGGTGAAGATGTGGTGCTTGGCCTCCCAGCGATTCTCGTCGGGGTTCCACTCAAACAATGGAAACTCAGTCACCCACAGGAGCTTGTAGTCGCCCTCCTTGATCAGCCCTAGCTTGCGCCCGAGGAAACGCCTGACCTGGCCCAGGGAGACCGCCGATACTTCCGGATCGTCAGCGGTCATGATGACGAGGTCGCCGTCCAGCGCCTGCAGCCGCTTAACGACCGCTCGCTGGGCATCCTCCGACAGATACTTGGCGGCGCTGCCTCTGACCTGCCCATCTTCGACCTTGAGGGTGATGATCCCCTTTGCCTTGTATATCTTGGCAATCTCCGCGAGCTCGTCTGTCTCCTTCCGGCTGAAGTGGGCACATCCCGTCGCGGCCAAACCGCGCACGCGCCCGCCGGAAGCGCATACTTCGCGGAAGATGCTGAAGTCCGAGTCGCGGACCAGATCCGTGAGATCGCTCATCTCCATGCCGAATCTCAGGTCGGGCTTGTCTGAGCCGAACCGCTCCATTGCCCCATCGTAGCTTAGCCTTGGGAACGGGCCCTTCACCTCGACCCCGTTCACCGCCCTAAATGCCGCGGAGATGATCCCCTCAACTATGGCGAACACATCTTCCTCGTCGCAGAAGCTCATCTCAAGGTCGATCTGGGTGTGAACGAGTTGCCTGTCGGCCCGCTGATCCTCGTCTCGGAAGCAGGGGGCAAGCTGGAAATAGCGATCGAAGCCCGCTATCATCAGCAATTGCTTGTACAGCTGAGGGCTCTGCGGAAGCGCGTAGAACATGCCCGGGAAGTTCCGGCTGGGCACCACGAAGTCTCGCGCCCCTTCAGGCGTGCTGCGAACGAACAGCGGCGTCTGGATCTCGATGAAGTCCTGCGTTTCGAGCCAGTTGCGCACGGCTAACGCCGCCCGATGACGCGCATGCATGTTCGCCTGAAGAGAATGACGTCTGAGGTCGATGTACCGATATCTCAACCTGGCCTCCTCGTTGGCCAGTTTGTCGTCGGACACGTCTACGGGCAGAATGGGCGCTGCGTCATTCATGATCTCGATGTTGTCGGCGATGACCTCGATTTCGCCTGTTGCAATTGCGCTGTTCCGAGTGCCCTCAGGTCGCTGCGACACCGTGCCTCGGATCCGGAGCACGCTTTCGCGGTGTATGCCGCGCGCGCATTCGGCGGCGCTCTGCGAGGCGGTGGGTTCCACCACAACCTGGGTGAAGCCGTACCTATCGCGCAAGGTGATGAAGACCAGACCGCCGTGGTCGCGCACTGAGTGGGCCCAACCACACAAAGTGACCATCTGGCCCGCGTGAGAGGCTCTCAATTCTCCGCAAGTGTGTGTGCGAAGCACGAAACTCACCTCGTTAGTAATAAATCCAAGAGAGAATTAACCCAATTATAGCCCTGCAACACGTCTCAGTGCAACTTCCACCTCAGAACTCCCGTCTCAACACTCCCACATCAAGTCTGCAGGAACAAGACGTAAAGTGTGTAATCTTCCAAAGGAGGTGACCTCCATGTCTCGTCTAGCCTGCGGTCTTCTTCAGATGGACCCTTCTGGGTTTGACACCGTTCATGATCTGCACGTCTTCCTGACAGCGAAGATATCATCGCTTTCGCAGGCCGGAGCGCGCCTGATTGTACTGCCGGCCTACTCTGTGATGATCGGGCCCGCACTGCAGTTTGAGGCGGAAGGGCATTCACCGCGCGACCCGTTCGAGCTTGCCCGGCTTTCCGGGACGGACGGATTCTCGGCGTGGATGGACTTCTTCGCTGCTGCCGCGCTCTCCAATAAGATATATCTCTGCCCGGGCACGTTCATCACACCCACCTACGTAGGGTTCGAGCATTGCGCTCCGCTGTTTTCACCCGACGGCGATCTCGCCCTAGTCCAGCTCCAGACCCATGTGTCACATGCTGAGGCCCAGGCGGGCATGGTGGCAGGCGCCGACCTTAGGGTCGTGGACATCTTCGGGCACAAAGTGGGCATCGCAATCGGCACTGACGCTTGGTACCCAGAAGTCGGCCGGATTCTGGCCCTTCTGGGCGCCGATACGATCCTGGCTCCGACGGCTGTGCCGGCGCCCTACACCGTGTGGCACCAGACTCGCGGCCTGTGGCAGGTTATACAGCAGAACCAGGTGTTTGGCATCGAGGCCTCCCTTGGAGGGCGGTGGCTCGGCATGACTTACCAAGGCCGTTCGCGCGTATTCGGCCCGGTCGAAGTGACGCCCGACGGGCGCGGCGTGCTTGGCGAAGTCACGAGCGAGTCGGTCGAGGGCGAACTGACTGCCTTGCTCGATCCGACTGACCTTGAGGCCGCTCGGCGCACATTTCCCGTATTTGATCATTTCAACTTGGGCATCTACGAGACGCGATTGGCCGACGCATATCTGGCAGGACGCCCGGCGCGCATCAAGCCCGAAGGGGGGCAGTGCTGAGTGGGGTCAGCGGCGGACACTCTGAAGACGAAAATCACCCGCACTATGTTGGCCCGCTCGTCTGACCCAGATCGCATCTCCCGACGGGCCGCCTGGCTGAGGCAGGGCGACGACAGGTTCCGGCATCGTCACCGAGGTGCAAGGCTTAGGATGGACGGACCAAGGCCGGAGCGCCTGACATGTGCTGCTGTGCAGATGAGGGCCACGCTGACGCGCTCGGGCAGAGAATACGTCGACCTGGTGTACAGGCTGGCTGCGAAGGCCGCCGCGGGCGGCGCCGATATCGTCGCGTTCCCCGAGTACAGCGGTCTGCCGCTCCTGGGCATGATACCAGGCATGGAGACGAAGCTTGCCCATGCCGGCTCGCTGGACGAGGCTGCAGGGCCCGCCGGAGATATTCTGGGAGTATTTAGGTTTGTTGGGCCGTATGCCGACAGGGCATATCGAGGCGCGTTTTCGTCCGTCGCGCGCGAACTGGGCATCTATGTTGTGTCCGGCAGCATGGTGCTGCCGGGCGAAACCGAGAGCCACAGCGCCATGCAGTCGCTGGGCTACATATTCGGCCCAGGCGGGGAGCTGGTCGGCAAGTACCACAAGACCCATCTCATGCCTGCCGAGTCCGACTGGGGTGTGGAACCTGGCGACTCGATGCCCACCTTCAGCATTGGAGGAGTCATCGTGGCTGTGCCCATCTGCATGGACGCGACTTACTTCGAGACAGTCCGGATCGCACGCCTGGGAGGAGCGGATCTTGTGATCGTCCCGTCGGCCAACAACGAGCCTTACAACCTCTGGTACGCCCTCCGCGGCATATGGCCCCGGGTCCAGGAATCGCAAGTCTACGGCATCGGAGCGTCGATGGTGGGGACATTCGCAGGCCAGGCCTTTACCGGCCGAAGCGCGATCTTGGCTCCCCTGGAGCTGTCACCGGGAGGCGACGGCATGCTGGCCCAGGCCACTACTTACGACACTGAGGAGGTCGTGTTGGCCCAGATCGACATTCCATCGCTGCACAAGTTCCGGGCCGAGAATCCCCTGCAGTTCAACCTTCCGCTATATCGCAAGTATCTGCCGGAATTGTACCGGGCAGCGCAGGCAGCCCGCCGCCCCAGTGCCGCGCAGTTGTCGAAGGAGAGGAATGACACTTGGGAAAGGTAGCACTTGCAGTTTGCGCTCACCCCGACGATCTGGAGTTCTTCTGCGGCGGATCGGCGGCCGGCATGGTCCGGGATGGGTGGGATGTGTGGCTCACGATTGCCACCGACGGCGACCGCGGCACCCACGACGCTGCTGTGTCCCGGGAGTCGCTGGCCGTCGTCAGGAGAGAGGAGTCCCGCAGGGCGGGGCAGGTTCTCGGGCTGTCAGGCATAGTCTTCCTTGGAAAGGAGGACGGGGAGCTGTACGCCGACCATTCGCTCCGCCGGGACCTAGCTCGCGTGTATAGGCAGACTCGCCCGGACCGGCTGATCACGTTCGACCCATGGCGACGGTACGAGCTACACCCCGACCACCGCGCCATTGGCTTCGCTAGCCTCGACGCAAGGCTCGCAGCCAGATTGCCCCATTATTACTCCGACCTTCTCCGAGACGGGCTTGAGCCGTGTACCATAAAGGAGATCCTGCTGTTCAACACGGACGCGCCCGACTACTATGTGGACATCTCGAGCACGTTCGACGCGAAGCTCTCTGCGCTGGGCCAGCATCGCAGCCAGTGGGAATCCATATGGGACGATACCGCCCGCTCGGTGCGACAGGAAGCTGAGTCGGCCGGGCGCATGAGCGGATATGCGATGGCCGAGGCCTTCAAGCGCATGTTCGTTCCCATGGGGCCCGTCAGCGCCGACTGGCATCTCAAAGAGGAGGGCTCCTAGCTCGATGCAGTGTGAAGGTGAACGGATCCTCACTGTTCCCGAGGAGATCGGAGACGTCGAGTCACCCATGGTCACCGGCAATGAATGGGTGTCACTCCCAGATATCTCGCCGGCCAATGCCGGCATTGCCACTCTCAATGTAATACACATGGCCTCCAAGGGGCTCGTGGAGTGGGTCGGGCCAGAGGAACCGTCGGGACACGCGAGGCCCAGGCGGGCTCCCTTTCTTGCCCCGTACATCGCAGGCGGCGAAGGGGAAGCCGTCACGCTTGGACCTTGTTGGACGTGGGAGCGCATGGCCGACTGGATACCATGCGCCCGAACACGGATTTCTGCACCGTCGGGCGACGAGTGCACTCTCACGCTGATCATCTGCGCGCCCGTGGGAGAACGAGGGTTCGTCATCAGGTTCGAGCTGTCAGACTTAGTTGCAGTCACCCGGGGCCAGGCCATCCACTTCAAGGTGGGGCTCGCCGGCCGCTGGGGCGCAACCCTAAGCACGATCTTCACCAGGCGAGGCATGCATGTGGCGAACCACGCCTACTACTCGGGCTGGACCAAGTCGCTGGTGCTTGAGGCCAGAGGCGTATCGAGCATAGTGGCTTTGGCCGCTGCGTGCAGCCGGCCCATGGAATGGGCGCTCAGTGGGAGAAGCGGCGCGTCGGAGGAAGAGGCTTGGGAACCGGGAGACGGCACCGGGCAGATTGCCTTTTCGGTGTGGACGAATGCTTCTCTTGAGCCTGGCGAGACATGGGCAGCTGACTTCTGGTTTGCCGCCAACGCCGATCCGGACGGAGCCGCCACAACCAGCGTGCACCAAAGGCGCGTCGGCTACCGAGCCGCGCTGTCACGCACCCTTCGCTGGCTGGAGGATCGGTCGCACCGCAGGCGCATCCCGGCTCACATCGCCGAAAAGGCCGAGGGCGTGATGTCCAGGGCCGACTACAATCTGCACTTCTGCCGGTTCTTTGCCCACGGCAGGGCAATCGACACCGAAGAGCTGGTGATGTTGACCTCACGTAGCCCTCGATACTACGTCTCAGCGGCCTTTTGGCCCCGCGACACCTTCCTCTGGGCATTTCCCGCCATGCTTGCATCCGACCCCGCCTTCGCCCGAGAGGTGTTGCTCACTGGCTTCGCAAGGCATGTCGCGAACATGGGAATCCACGCCCACTACATCGACGGAGTGTTGCTGTACCCCGGGTTCGAGCTAGATCAGCACGCATCTTACTTGGTGGCGCTGGGCAGTTACGTGCAGCGCACCGGCGACATGTCCATACTAAGCCACCCGGCGGTACGCGCGGGGTTAGCTAGGTTCGAAGAAGTTCTGGCAGAGCAGCGCCATTCGGAGGCGGCCCTGTACCGCACGTTCCTAGACCCCAGCGACGATCCCGTAAAGTATCCGTATCTCACCTACGACAACGCCTTGATCTGGAGAGCGTTCGCCTCTCTCGCTGAGATCGCGCGAACGGCCGGCGACAACGCTACTGCCTCCAGATACGCCGACACGGCGCAGCAAGTCCGTACGGCCGTATTTGAGCGCCTTGTAGTAGGGGGTCCGTTCGGCCCGATGTTCGTGTGGTCCGCCGATCTTGAGGGCGGGTTCGAGCTCTACGACGACCCGCCGGGAAGCCTACTGCTGCTTCCGTATTACGGATTCATCGACCGTAATGATGTCCGGTATGCCAATACCGCGAAGTACATAATGTCAGAACATAACCCTTACCGCATCGCACACGGAGACTACCCAGGGGCCGGATGCGTCCACGCAGCGCGCCCTTGGCCCATGCACGCGTGCAACATGGTGATGGCGGGCATCGCGGATAGCGAATCGCTTGAGCTGATAGCCAAAGCTCCCCTCGACGGGGAGCTTGCGTGCGAAAGCGTATACGAGTCTGGCGGCAAAGTGGCTACAGGCGGTGGTTTCGCCACATTCGCCGGATACCTGTCGATGGCCCTGGCGCAGGCCGTCATGAGCGGTGCCACTACTGCCTAAGCCATGGAAACCGTCGCGCGATGCGGGGCTCGAGCTGCACATGCCCGTGCTCTTCGCAGGTATGCCCGGCATCGACTCTGAAGGCCGCGGATTTCGGGCGCCCCAGCTGCTGCGTGGCGTTGATGCTTCGATGGCCTGACACGGTGTACGACACGACTGCAGCGCAAAGCCCATATATCCCGAACACCGGCCCAAAAGCCTCCAGGCCGAGCGTCGTAGCCGTAAGCGGGGCGTTCGCCGCGCCGCCGAGCAGGCCGGCTATCCCAATGGCTGCTCCGAACCCGGGCGCAAGGCCGAAAACCCGCCCGAAAGCGCTTCCCGCAGTCGCTCCGATGACGATGAGCGGGGTCATGGCGCCCCCGCTGAAACCTGATCCCAAAGTGATCGAGACGAATAGTATCTTGAGGGCGAATGCCCATAGCGGGAAGGGTGCACCCGCTAAGGCCCGATCGATCAAGTGCTCCCCGAGCCCAAGGTAATCGCGGGAGAAGATGAGTGCAAGGAAGACCAGGATGATGCCTCCCGCAAACGCTCTGGCCGGAGGCGGCACGCGCAGCCTGTGAAACAGGTGCGCAGCGCCTTCCTCCGTTTCAATGTAAACCCATGATATGAGACCAAGGCAGACGGCGCTGGCTATGACCTGCATAATGGTGATTGCATTGACCCCCGGCACAGGCAGCACCGCAGCAAGCGGGTGCCACCACCCCAATCGCCGGGCGACGATGCAGGATACCGAAGACGCAACTACGGCAGGCAGAACCCCCGTATAGAGCGGATCGCCCATCCTAAGTGCTTCTATCGCGAACACAGCCCCGGCCACCGGGGCGCCCATAGCGACTCCGAATGCAGCGGCCAGCGCGCACATGGTGAGCCTGCGATGGTCCTCGACCCCAAGTCGCAGGGCGCGTGCTACCCAAGAGATGACAGCCCCTGCGATCTGGGCCGCAGGCCCTTCTTTCCCGGCCGAAGCCCCGAAAGAGATGCTGATAATGGTCGCCAATGCCTTAATCGGCGCCACGCGCAGCGGTATCTCCCCATCCTGTTCGTTCACAGCACGTATCACGGCCTCCGTACCATGGCCGTATGATTCAGGGGACACGTAGTGGATAAGCGCCGCGCCGATCAATCCCGCAACGGGAAGCATGAACCACCACGGGCCAATGTGCCCGGCATGCTCCACCCCCCATTCTAGCAGCATGAGAAAAGCGGCGACCACGGTACCGCCCAACACACCGGCGATACCGGCAAGCGCCGCCCACTTGGCCAGGCCGATGACAAGCACGATGATCTCAACGTTTTTTGCGCTACTTGCTCGTGTGTGGTTCGCCAATCATGACCAACCTCTCATTCATCGATCTTGGGTGTTATGCTGCATCCTCCGCGCAAGTCACCAAGCGGCACAGTCGCCGGGCGGCCGAACCTACCGACAGGCCCCCGCCCTTTTCGACGCCACCATCTGATCCATTCTGGCCTCGATGGCCTCGATGCCGCGCCATCCATCCTCGCTTACTATCCGCTGGAGTTCACAAGTGACTTCTGTCGACAGATGGCCGGTGGACTCTCCATACAGGCCGGGAGCGCGATCCATCACCATTAGTTTCATCAGGAACACCGCCACGTCGATCATCCCCGATGAGCAGGCATCCGCAACCATCTGCTCCAGCAGTACACGGTCGCCGTCCGTATCAACTATCAGCGGTAACACCTCCCCTCCGAGACTAGTTC
>ERZ795061.5750-NODE-5750-length-10061-cov-5.646612_pt1 | contig 10061 bp, 7 predicted proteins | sample MGYA00375145_ERZ795061 | MGnify/ENA primary metagenome ERZ795061 (study PRJEB30190, sample SAMN05720144) | anaerobic digester metagenome | isolation source: active sludge of municipal wastewater-treating anaerobic digesters | place: USA | collected 2014-12-22 ... | reverse complement strand
CGTGTGCTCTTCCGATCTCTCCCGGCTGAAGAGCCTGGTGAGCCTCCTGGAGCGCAGTCGGGAGGCTCACCAGGCTCTTCAGCCGGGAGGCCTGCTTCCGGGACAGGTGGAAGACCGACTCGGCCACCTCCTGCAGCGACATGCCCATCCCCTGCCAGGCCAGGATCGCATAGCCCCGGTCCAGGTCCGAGTAGGTCTTCCGGGCCTCGTTTTCCAGCACCGAGACCTTCCACGCCTGCTCGTCGGAAAGGTCCTCCAGCACCAGGGCGTTCACCGTGGTCCAGCCGATCCTCCGGATCGCGGCGATCCGGCGGAATCCCGACACCACCTGGAGCAGGGGACGGTCCGGGTTGCGGCGGAGGATCACCGGCACCTGCTGGCCATGCTTCTGGATGCTTTCCACCAGGTCTCCGACCCGCAAGGTCACCCGGAACCGGAACCGGGTGTCCTCCAGGTCGATGTCCGCCAGGTTCACTGCCTCCACCACCCGGTGGGTGCCCAGCGCCTCCACCGGTCCCGGAACCATCCGGGCCTTCGGTCCCTGCTTCCCGACGGGTCCTTTCCGCGGCTTCCTCGTCATCGACTCCTCCATTCATTCCCTGGAAACGGGTCCGTCGACTCCGGTTCGCGCCCCCCTGGGTTGGCCGTTGCAAGGGGAATTCGAACCGGCCGACACGGTGGCTGTCAAGGGAGAATCCATGATCTTCCGGCCTGCCGGGAGGGGGACATCGATGTCCCAAGGTCGCCGATTCGGAAGGTGATGGAAGAAGGCGGCTCATGGAGATCCGGCGGGAAGGCCGGAGGGAGAGGTGACACTCCGGGCTGTCGGTTCGATTCACTGGGGGGCCGATTGGACAGGAGGCTTCGGTGGTTCCCGACACCCGCACATCCATTGCAATGCCGGTGCAGAAGGAGTCCGCCCCGCTCCGGGGCCCCGAAGGCGGGTCTGGATCCATGCGCCTGATGGCCCGCGTGCGCCTCGAACTCCGGACGCGCCACTACAGCCCTCGCACCGAGGAGACCTACGCCTACTGGATCCGGCGGTACCTGCACTTCCACGGGATGCGTCATCCTGCCCAGATGGGCGAGCCCGAGATCCGGGCCTTCCTGTCCTTCCTGGCGACCGGGGAGGGGGTTGCTGCTTCCACCCAGAACCAGGCCCTGAGCGCGATCCTGTTCCTGTACCGGAGGGTGCTGCGAATCGACCTCGGGGACCTGGGGCAGGTGGCACGGGCTCGCAAGCCGATCCGGCTTCCGGTGGTGATGACCCGGGACGAGGTGCGGCTGGTGCTGGCTCATCTCCAGGGCGACTGCTGGCTGATGGCGAGCCTCATGTACGGATCGGGCCTGCGGCTCCAGGAGTGCGTCGGGTTGCGGGTGCAGGACATCGACTTCGACAGGAACCAGATCCAGGTCCGGGACGGCAAGGGGAGGAAGGACCGCTTCACCATGCTGCCTCGTCGCCTGAAGGAACCCGTGCGGAAGCATTTGGAAGGGGTTCGGGAACTTCATCAACGGGACCTTCTGGAAGGTTTCGGCAGGGTCGCTCTGCCCGACGCCATCCACCGGAAGTACCCCCTGGCCGCGACGGACTGGCGGTGGCAGTGGGTGTTTCCCCAGGATCGGCGGTGGCGGAACCGCGAGACGGGCGACGAGGGGAGGCACCACAAGGATCCCTCCCTGGTGCAACGTGCCGTGGCCATGGCTGTCCGCATGGCAGGTCTGACCAAGCGGGCCTCGTGCCACACCTTTCGCCATTCCTTCGCGACCCACCTGCTGGAGTCGGGCCACGACATCCGCACGGTCCAGGAACTGCTGGGTCACAGCAGCGTCCGCACCACCCAGATCTACACCCACGTCCTGAACCGGGGTCCCTCGGGGGTCCCGAGCCCCGCCGATCTCCTGTGACCCGTGGGGCTGCCTCTGCGCGCTCTGGGCATTCCCGGGATCCTGCCTGCTGGCTTTGCCAGGCCGGGGACCTTCGCCACCCCTGCCACCTTGCACGCGAGGGGTGTTTCCCCCTCCCAATTTCGGCGCAATCGCGGATCGTCCTTCCCCGGTGCTTCCGCTTCCGCCGCGAGTCCTGTCGTGGTTCCAGGCGTCCCCTTCCTACTGGATGGACGCCATCCAACCCCGCCATTCCTCCCAATCGATCCCCATTCACGGACCCGTCCAGAAGGAGTTGGACGGGCCGAGCCACAAGGTGTATTCTCCCCCCACAAACCCTTGCGGGGGGAACTCATGCAGGACGCAGCAATGACTCTTTCGCTGTTCAGCATCACTGTCCACGCGGATCGGAAGGCTCCGCTTCTTTCAGCGCTTACCGCAGGAATGGAGAAGTCAGCGATTCTACAGGAAATCGTGGAGACTGAACCAATCGTGGAGATTCGCAAGGGTTCGGTCTGGCGCATCCGAAACCTCAAGAAGTTGGACAACGACCTGTACTTCCGCCTCGGCCGAACCATGAAACGTCGCCTTCCCACAACTGATGTTGAGGGAGACTTCACTGAAGAAGACTTCCCGCACGCACCCAACACCCACGTCTATCTAGCCGTGGACATCCAGGTCTGCGCCATTGCGCACAAAACCGAATTGGCACCATATCCGGAATCCATTGCCTCCGCACTTGTCTCAGTCCTATCCGGTTCACCCAAGGCGCGTGAACTCTGCGTCACATTCAAGGCGTCTCCTGTTCAGGATGCGAAACCCTTCCTCGAACGCCTCAAGGGCGCATATCAAGTCAGTCGCCTATGGGTTGAAACTTCGAGGCCCAACCCATTCGACTTTGAGGAAGACTTCGTGAAGCCCATCAGCCGTTCCCTGGAACTGGTAGAAGGCGAGAAAGTACGCACGGAATGGGTCGGCAAGAACCTGGCCGTTTCTTCCGAGGAAGTCGAGGAAATCGTTCGAAGCGTGACCGCCCGCGGTGGTCACTGCGGTGCCACCCTCAAGGATCAGGAGCGGACACGCTCCAGACGAATCAAGGTCCAGGTGGGGTCCGTGAAGATCACCGCAGACCTGTCGTCTCCAATTTCAGCGGCGAGGGACCTTTTGTCCCAGGTTCGCGGTATCTTCAAGACAGTCCGCCAAGGGACGTCGGCCGATGACAAGAACGGATAGCGCCAAGGCGCAACAAGTTCGCAAGCACCTCAAATTCTGGCCCTGGTTTTTCAAGGACGGGGTAAGGCGATTTTTCAGTCCCTGGCTGGTTGTTCATGTTGCAATCGGCGCATCTCTGGGCCTATCGGTTCCTCAACCTCTTCACGACATCGCCAACACCGTGCTGCTTCCCTTGGGAGGTTTGCTAATCGGGCTGACCTTCGCGTGGGCGGGCAACGCATTAGCGATTCTTCAGACCAGCGAGGTCCGGAAGATCGGGCAGCAAGACACCTTCCGCACCTGGGTCTTCACCTATCAAACCGCCGTTCTAGCTGTTCTCACCATATTGATCCTCTGGGGACTGGTCGGAATGAAAGCACACCAGGTACTCGCGGACCTCATTTGTTGTGGCCCCTGGTGCAGGCTCGCCGCACGCACCGCCCTCTTCGCCCTCTCAAGTCTCGCACTCCGCGAGTGCTGGCAGGTCGTCAGTGGTTCCCAATCGATGCTCCTCATGCGGGACTTGTACATGCGCGCATCAGACGAGAACCCCACTCTCGACGACTCAAAATAGGGCCGTCCAACAAACGGCTTGAACGGACAATCCCCTGCCGACACGGTCCCTGCACCGGCCCCGCCTCGATGGCCGCAGTAGTTTGAAGGTCCGGCTTGGCGGGGCCGCAGGGACCGCGCCGGCTGCCGCCTCCGGCGGCACCGGGGCTTGCCGTTCAGCCGCAAACCGTTGGGCGGACGGGGAACAAGCGCTTCCTCTGCGGATTCGGCTTGCGAATGACCATCGCCCGGGCCCACCTGCACTGACCATCTTGAGACGCACGACTCCACGAAAGCCCATTGATTTCCAGCGCGGTAGCGGAGTACCCTCTCACCCGACGCCGAACGGAGGAATGTCGATGGCGCAGAGAAGGCAGATCACCGACGCAGAGAAGACGAAGGTTCTTGAATCGCACGGACGACGCTGCTTCGTGGATGGAGCGCCGTTTGGTGATGACGACGCCATCGAGTACCACCATATCAAGCCTTTCTCTGAAGACGGGCCGAGTACTCCTGACAATGTTGCACCCGTTTGCCGCAAGCACCATCTGACCATCGGCACGATGAGCCTCCAGGAGTACCGCGACAAGTTGGAACTTGAGGCATTCTTTGCGGACGGGGCACCAAAGACGCTGGATGACCTGATTCGGAAGAAGACCGGGAGTTGCTGCCAACCTCTCCGTCTCGAGATCCTTGGCGACGCGGTCCGCATCTATCCCGGCACTGCCCCTGTCGCCTATCCAGTGCATCGGTGCCACGCTACGGGGTGGCAGTACTTCTATGCGAATCTCCCCGTAGGGTTTATTGGAAATGATGCAGACCTGCAGCCCAGACCGATCCGTCCAGGCGCTCTCTGGAGCTTGTACCGTCATTTCCTCGCCAACTCCCAACTCGCGCCGTCAGTTTGTCGGATCGCCGAGAATGGCATGGTTCTCTTGTTCGACGGTCAGCACAAGGCAGCAGCGCAGGTGTGGGCTGGACGCACGACCATCGAGTGCAAGGTCTACCTGAACCCTGACGCAAGAAAATTGAAGGAGACGAACCTCACCGCGCATGGCGCCCTGCGCCAGATGTCGTTCTACTCCCACGAACTCATGAGCAAGTACGCAAACATCTTCGGCGAAGACTGGGCGGACTACATGGCGACAGATGGACCGAAGTCCGAAGCGGGGTTCTTCTCGTTCCTTGTCCGCGTCAAGAAGAAGAGCCGCGCACAGGCCAGGAGCGAAATCGCTCTCGCCATCTTCGACCAGATCGTAGAGCATCCGAGCAATCGCCTCTCGGCCTACTTAGCCGAAAAGCACCGCGACCGCAAGCAGCCCCTCACCTTCGCCCGGCTTCAGAAGACTTTCTTCCAGAGCATGCTCGTGCCCCCGCCCGTTGCCGATGAGTTCGAGTCCGACAACGACATGCGAGGACGCGAACGCATCAATCTGGTGAAGCTCATGACCATCGTGGCTGAGGAGACACTTGACGGGAAGTGGGCTCCCGAGCGGAACGATGCGGCGCACCGCAAAGCGGAGCGCATCTTCAGTGCTGGTGCCATCCGGGCATGGGTAATTCTCCTCCGCAACGCGATCAACCAGCACTTGCGCCACTACACTGATGAGCAACGCTCTCGATTCTTCTATCGAGCGATCCCAGACCCGGAGTTCGAGTACTTCCGCACCTTCGTCAAGAAGCTTTTCGCGCACAAACTGTGGGACGATCCTGATCCTTCAGGGGAAATCTCCGCCCGCCTTGCCAAGGACGACGCGACCACGGCCACCTCCCTGTTCGAGGAGAAGGGCCTGACCGTCCCCTGGCTCCTTGGTGTGTAGTTCATCCAGCCGCCTCCGCTTGCGGCCTCGTCCTCGCCCGCTCTTGTTGGCCCGAATGGGCGAGGGCGCGGTGGAAGTGCGCCGCCCAACAAGCGGATGAATCTGACAAACACTTGGCACGAGGGCTTGCACCGCGGTCCTGTGGCAGGCGGACGTCCAGAGACGAGTCGGTCGCGGGGACGGAGGTCGCGGCCTCGCTGTCGGAGCTACTCGCGCGGGCAAGCCCCGTGCCACCCCCTTCGGGGGTCGTGTTTGCAGCTTATCCGCGACCCGTTAGACCCCTGAGGACGACGCTGCCCGAGAGGGGAGTGCCGTCATGTCGGTTCCATCACATCATCATTCCGGCCGGCCGAGGAAGCCACACCAAATCAACGGGGTGGCGGTCGTCACGGACCCTGCACGGCCCACCCAGGACGTACGCACGCTGTGGCCGAGGCGGTGCCCCGTGTTCGACCTGCGATGCGGCAGGGTCCGTGCCGCCCTGGGGCAACGACCAGCGCGGTCGCGGCGGCCGAGTCACACCGATTCGACGCTCGGCTGCCCCGCCACATCGATTCCACGACGCTTTCCGCCACAAGGTGGTTGCCGTCACGACGACGAGCCGCACGCGTTCACGACGAGGAGGGCGTCGCGGTCCCAATTGCGGTCCCTGGAGACCTTTGTGGGACCGCGCCGCTTGTGCTGCGGGGCCCGTGCGCGTTGACGCCGGCCGAGCCCCCGCGTGTCCACGACGTCTCGGGCCCAGTTGCATTTCCCCGGCCGAAGACCGCGGTGCAGCGTCAGGCGGCATTGCGATCGTCGTGGAGTCCGCGGTGCGGGAACGCCACACCGATTCCACGACGGTTTTGAGGTGGGGGGGTTGGGGGTCTAACCAGCAGTTGGACCTGACATCCGCTCGGTCACGGGGCTTGCACTCCGCGGCCCGTGGCCGCGGGCGCCAGCACCCGTGATGGGAACCGGGCCGCGGCAAGCCCCGTGCCCGCCCCGGGCCTGCGGCCCGGGTGCGCGAATGCAGGTCAACTGCGAAGCCGTTGTACCGCGCGAGAACGCTCCTGCGATGGGCCACGTCAGCGGGCCCATGGATGCCGTGAAGTCGGGAGGCCACTGCAACCACGCCCCAACCCCGATGATCGTTCCCAGAACCGCAACTAGAAACGCAAGGATGGTGGCTGCGTCGGCGGTTGCCGTCCAATCGATGTACACGGGGTCAAGAGTCAAACTCGACCGTCCCACGCGAGTAAAGATGCCAAGTCCCGAATTTTCTCGGCGTCCACCTGATGGTTGTGAACTTGTCGCCCCGCCGGCCCAGTCCACTTCTTTGGTGCTGCTACTACATCGGCTAGAGTCGACCAGCCGTTCACCATGGCTACTGGGCGTCCGTCATCGTCCGGGAACACCACGGCCTACACAATCAGGTCGGTCTTCTGCTTGAGGTCATCAACTTGCCCGACAGCGACGCACCGACCCCATTCATCCCAGTAGTCCTGGCTCCAGGTCTTGACCTCGACCCGCTTCAACTGCCCCCGCAGGGTCACATGAAGGTCACACTCAGCGGCCCTCTCGATGTCCCGGAAGATCCCCACTGGTGCCAGTCCATTCGCCAGTGCCCATTTCTCGGCGCCGAGGGATACAACGTGGCCTACGAAATGGTTGCCGAGGCTGTTCGTGTAGTGACCCTTGAAGCCCTTGAACTTTCGCGCAGTCCGCCAAGCCAAGATCACTACGCGGCCGAGTTCCTCGTTAGTGAAAGCGATCTGCACCAACCCTCCAACAGACCGGGGGCCCGTGCGCTCAACGCCTCGACGCCTTCTGAAGCACCTTCAGCGCTTCACCAAGGCGCCCGCCCCATGGAGCGAGCCAATCCGGTACATCTTCTGGGTTCAGCGACTGGAGCCAGAAGGTGTCCGTACCCCCGGTACCGGTGTGCTGGGGAAGGTGGCCGATCACGTACTGCCGGAGGATGCGCTTCGGGATCGCCCAGCAGTGGGCGTCGAAAGGACTGATCCCAAGGCAGATAGCGATGTCGTACTTCTGGTCTCTGAACTGCTGAAAAGTGTAGCCCCCCTGCGCCCACCACGTGGAGAACTTGATCTCTGCCCGAAGCCCGCCGATCACCCTGTCGCAGTCGCTATCGGGCGGCCCCATGACGTCCAGGTCGCGGGCGGCACACCACCCGGCAACAAGTTGCTCCCCGATCTTGCCGCGCTGCCTGGAGGGCCGGGACTTGATCCAAGCGAACGGACTGCCCTGCCATGCTAGATCCTCCGCGGCGTAGTCGGCCTGCAGTGTAGTCGCCAGGGCGGCCAACGCCTGCACCTCGGGATCGGTAATGACCCTGTTCATCCGGACCTCACAGGAGAATGGCTTGGACGGGATCGGCGCCTTCTGGCTCGAAATTGACACACTCGGGCTCTGCCCATGCGAGCCGACGAGCGGCGATCTGGACGGCCTCGACGTTATGGTCGACCAGGATGAACCCGCGGCACAGTCGTGCGGCGGCCTCCCCGAGCGTCCCGCTTCCCGCGAAAAAGTCGAGGAGAAGGTCGCCCGGCTTGGAGTGGATCTTCACGATTCGCTCGATGATCCCGAGGGGCTTCTGTGTCGGGTAACCGGTCTTCTCCCGGCCGTTGGTCGGGACGATGGTGTGCCACCAGACGTCCGTCGGGGTCTTACCCCTCTCGGCCTTCTCTGGCCCCACGAGGCCGGGGGCCATGTACGGAATCCGATCCATTTCCTCGAAATTGAATGTGTAGTTCTCAGGGTCGTTCGCGTACCAGAGGATGTTGTCGTGCTTCGCAGGCCATCGGTTCTTCGGCCGCGCGCCATAGTCATAGGCCCAGATGATCTCGTTGATGAACCGCTCCCGCCCGAAGATTTGGTCGAGCAGTACCTTGCAGTAGTGGACTTCTCGGTAGTCGATGTGGAAGAAGAAGGAGCCCTTAGGGGCGAGGACTCGGCGCGCCTCCTGCAACCGAGGCTTCAGGAACTCCAGGAAGTCATCGAAGCTGTCGTCGAACGCCAGACTTCCCTTCTGTACGGAGCGGTACCGCCTGCCCTGGAACCCCGTCCGGTCGCCTTTCTCCTCGTCTCGGATCACTTCCAGGCGAGTTCGGCGCTGCTCCCTGCCGGTATTGAAGGGCGGGTCGATGTAGATCAAATCCACCGAGCCAGTCGGAATGGTCGCTAGGTAGTCTAGGTTGTCGGCCAGAACAATCCGCTTCATCGATGCCCTCGGAAAGAGCGGCCCGCCCTACGTCAGACGGCGGGCATCATCATCGTACCGATCTTCTGCTGCACCACCCGGCGTGTCAATCGCGGTCTGATGGCCAACTGAGGAGAACCCCTGGGACCGCGAAAGAAGGGCGCGGCACAACCAGCAGTTGGACCTGACAAAGCCCTGTCGTCACGGTCCCTGCATTTGGCCCGCTTGGATCTGCGCCGCGCCTGGCCGACGGGTTGATGTGGGCGGGCCAGCAGGGACCGCGCCTCCTGTCCGTCCCCGGTCCAGGCCGGTCACGCCCCTTGCATGCGCAAGGGTCGCGCCTCGGCCCTCCCCGGGGCCGGCCACCGGACTTTGCAGGTCAACTGCGAAGCCGTTAGACCCCTGAGGACGACGCTGCCCGAGAGGGGAGTGCCGTCATGTCGGTTCCATCACATCATCATTCCGGCCGGCCGAGGAAGCCACACCAAATCAACGGGGTGGCGGTCGTCACGGACCCTGCACGGCCCACCCAGGACGTACGCACGCTGTGGCCGAGGCGGTGCCCCGTGTTCGACCTGCGATGCGGCAGGGTCCGTGCCGCCCTGGGGCAACGACCAGCGCGGTCGCGGCGGCCGAGTCACACCGATTCGACGCTCGGCTGCCCCGCCACATCGATTCCACGACGCTTTCCGCCACAAGGTGGTTGCCGTCACGACGACGAGCCGCACGCGTTCACGACGAGGAGGGCGTCGCGGTCCCAATTGCGGTCCCTGGAGACCTTTGTGGGACCGCGCCGCTTGTGCTGCGGGGCCCGTGCGCGTTGACGCCGGCCGAGCCCCCGCGTGTCCACGACGTCTCGGGCCCAGTTGCATTTCCCCGGCCGAAGACCGCGGTGCAGCGTCAGGCGGCATTGCGATCGTCGTGGAGTCCGCGGTGCGGGAACGCCACACCGATTCCACGACGGTTTTGAGGTGGGGGGGTTGGGGGTCTAACCAGCAGTTGGACCTGACATCCGCTCGGTCACGGGGCTTGCACTCCGCGGCCCGTGGCCGCGGGCGCCAGCACCCGTGATGGGAACCGGGCCGCGGCAAGCCCCGTGCCCGCCCCGGGCCTGCGGCCCGGGTGCGCGAATGCAGGTCAACTGCGAAGCCGTTCGGCGGGCCCGAGGACCAGCAGAACGATCGACGGCTCGTAACCACGATACTCCCCGAGACTCCTGTCCGATCCTTGCTGAGGACCGCCGAACTAACACTTGGCTCGATGAACGCGACCAGAGGTGATGAGGAACACCAAGAGGACCGTCGACTCCCGACGTTAGACTCGGTCCAGTTGATGTACCGCACCCGGTTCCCTGGACACAAGTTTGTACCTGACGACGCCCGCCGGTC
>ERZ795061.5749-NODE-5749-length-10063-cov-4.940348_pt1 | contig 10063 bp, 9 predicted proteins | sample MGYA00375145_ERZ795061 | MGnify/ENA primary metagenome ERZ795061 (study PRJEB30190, sample SAMN05720144) | anaerobic digester metagenome | isolation source: active sludge of municipal wastewater-treating anaerobic digesters | place: USA | collected 2014-12-22 ... | reverse complement strand
GCATCGTGCATACTCCACGCAAGTCCTGCCCCTTCTTTCCCCTTGGCATCGGCAACGCCGTCTTCTTGGCGGCGGAGAGGGTCGTTTGACGTTGTCTGCAAAAATACAGACTTCACGCCGTGCGCACCAGCCTGCCTGTTCGCTCATCCACAGCCCTGATGATATCCTGCACTGCGTTCACTTCCGCCTCCTCGAAATAGACCTCTCCGCATTGCGTGCAGATCCATGCGGCAACGTCGTCGAGGCTGAGGTGAACAGTTTTTCGATCGATATAAAATGGCGCATTCCCGCGTACCATGTCATCCTGGCAGTACATGCACTTCATGGCTTGATCCTCGTTCTGAAGTCCTTGGACCATTGAGCTTGATCCGGAATATACGCCGTTATTCTCGCAAGGTATTCGTCCCTCGGCGCACATACGACATGTATCCATCGTCCATCTCCTCCCTTGCCCGAAATCAGGCAACTGTGGCCTCTGGAATCTTCCGGATAATCTTCAATGATTTCGCCTTCCTCGAGACGTTCCGGATATCGGACGTGGAAATCATTCGATCCGCCCGAGACATCTGGCGTACCGCATGCGGCAAAAACAGTAACCGTTGCGCGGCTCGATCTCGTATTGCCTGCCGGAATTCCATGTTGTTGCCATTCTTCCGCTATGCGCGGGCTAGACAAGCCCGCCCGTGCAAAGACCAAACATCATCGTCGGTAGCCCACCTGACATTTGTTTCATCCAAGCCACAGCAGCCATCCCGCTACTTCTCATCGTGCCACTACACTACACCCCCGCATCAAACAGCCGCTGAATACTGGAAAAATCCAGCCCCGTATTGTCATCACCACCCAAATGGCTATACAGGTTGTAAAGGTTGTTCGCCAGCGCCCCCATCGGAGTGCTGGAGTGGCTGGCGAGCGCGGCGCCCATCGCCAGGCCCAGGTCCTTCTGCATCAGCTTGACCATGAAGCCGCCCTGGTAAGCGCGGCTCGCGGGCACGTTGTCCATAACGCCGGGATAGGGATTGTATTTTTCCAGGGACCAGTTGCAGCCGGAGCTTTTCAGCATGATGTCGGACAGCGCCTTGGGGTCGAGGCCATTGTCGACGCCCAGTTGCAGCGCCTCGGCGGTGCCGATCATGTGGACGGCGAGCAGCATGTTGTTGCAGATCTTGGCGATCTGACCGGCGCCGCTCGCGCAGGCGTGGAAGATGTTGGCGCCCATGTGCTTCAGCACTTCGCGCGCGGCCTCGACATCGGCGGCCTCGCCGCCGCACATGAAGGCGAGCGTCGCGGCCTGGGCACCGGCGACGCCGCCGGACACCGGCGCGTCCACCACGCGGATATTGCGCTTTTTGCCCTCGATACCGATGCGCCGCGAGCTGGCGGCGGCGATGGTGGAGCAGTCGATCACCAGCGCGGCGGGGTTGACGAGATCGAGCAGGCCGGCACCGTCGATGTAGAGGCGCTCGGCAATGGCGCCGTCGGGCAACATGGAGATGATGAAATCGGCGCCATCGACCGCCGCCTTCTCGGTGGTTGCGGCGATGCAGCCATCCTTTACCGCCTGTTGCACCGAGGCCGGCACCAGATCAAAGGCGCGCACCTGGAACCCGGCCTTGACCAGGTTGGCGGCCATCGGTCCGCCCATGTTGCCCAACCCGAAAAACGCGACTGTCTTGGCCATGTCGATCCCCTGTAATGGTGACTTATTGGATGGCGGACCCGAAGCGATACATGAAGTCGCTACAAGTCGGCCAATGGATGGGGCGCAGCGCCCCAGGGCGGCGTCAGGTACTGTTGTTGAATCGCCGGCGTAAGCTCGGCGAGCGTCGCCGGCACGAAAAGCGGTGCGTTGTCCTTGTCAATGATCTGGGCGCGCACGCCTTCGCGGAACACGCCGTACTTGGAGCAGTTCAGCGCCGCCACCAGTTCGAGCCGGAAGGCATCGGCAAGCGCCAGGTCGCGCCCGCGCCGGTTCAGTTCCCAGGCGAGAAAGATCGACACCGGGCAGCCGCGCTGGTGGGTGGCGACCGCGCGCTGGAGCCACTTGTCGTCGCCGGCGCAGGCGAGGATGGCGGCGGAGGCGTCCGCCAGCGTTGCGCTTTCCGTTACCGTCGCGATCCAGTCCGCGTGGACTTCCAACTGAGGCACCGGAAGCTGATCGTGAAATTCGCGCAGGAGCCAGCGCAAGGCGCCCGCGATCTGCGCGTGCCGTTCACCCGGGTCCGCCGACCATTCGAGCATCGTCAGGCGCTTCAGCAGCGTCGCCTTTCCCGCATGGGGCGCGAAGGTGTCGGCAAGCCCGACATAGAGTGCGTCGGTGGCGTTCAACTGGGCGCCGGTCAACCCGAGAAACAGCCCGGTGTTGTCCCGCGTCCGATTCAGGAACCAGGTGCCGCCGACATCGGGGAACAGGCCGATGCTGATCTCCGGCATGGCGAGGCGGCTGTGTTCGGTGACGACGCGGAAATCGCCGCCCTGATAGACGCCCATGCCGCCGCCCATCACGAAGCCGTTGCCCCAGGTGATGATGGGGATGCGTGAATTGTGCAGGCGATGGTCGAGGCGGTATTCGCGGGAGAAGAAATCCCGCGCGTAGGGATTTTCGCCCTCGCCGTGTTCGACCATGGATTCGTACAGCATGCGGATGTCGCCGCCGGCGGAAAACGCGCGGTCGCCGACGCTGTCGATCAGAATCGCGACGATGCTGGGGTCGGTTTCCCACTGATCGAGCTGTGCGCTCAGCAGATCGACCATTTCCAGGCTGAGGGCGTTGAGGGCTTTCTCGGCGTTCAGCGTCGCGATGGCGATTTTTTTGCCGCCGGTGCAGGCGCGCTCGGAAAAAATGACGGAGGGTTCAGTCACGCGCAATCTCCCGCGCCGCTCAGCGGTTTTTCCATTCGGGCTTGCGCTTCTCGACGAACGCGGCGACGCCCTCTTTCTGATCCGCCATGCCCCACAGGTCCATGAAGCGGTCGCGCTCGAACTGGAAGCCGCTGTCGAGGCTGCGATGGCGCGCGGACATGATCAGCTCCTTGCAGACGCGCACCGAGCTGGGGCTCTGGTTGGCGACCTTGGCGGTCAGCTCCAGGGCCTTCTCCAGCGCCTTGCCGGTGGGCACCACTTCCTGCACCAGGCCGATTTCCAGCGCCTTGTCCGCCTTCACGCGCTCGCCGAGCAGGATCATGCGCTTGGCCCAGCCCTCGCCGATCAACCACGGCAGATGCTGGGTGCCGAGACCGCCGGGCAGCAGGCCCACGGTGCATTCCGGCAGCGCCATCTGCGCCTGTTCCTCGGCCACGCGGATGTCGCAGGCCAGCGCGCATTCGAGTCCGCCACCCATGGCAAAGCCGGTGATGGCGGCGACCGACACGCCCTGGTAGTTGGCGAGCGCCGTGAAAGCCACACCAAAGGCCTTGATGAAATCGTAGGCGGCGCCGGTGTCGTCGTGGTGGAAGCGGGTCAGGTCGGCGCCGGCGCTGAAGAATTTCTCGCTCTCGCTGGCGAGCACCAGCGCGTAATTCTCGCGGTCGGCATTGAGTTCGGCGATCACCTGTTGCAGATAGCTCAGGCTTTCCGGCGTCCAGGTGTTGGCCGGCGGGTTGTTCATGGTGAGGATGGCGGTGTGCCCGCGTTTTTCCACTTTCAACTGATTGCTCATCGAATGGTCTCCGTTGCCCCTGCTTCAAGAATGCGGCGCGCGATGATCACGCGCATGATTTCGTTGGTGCCTTCCAGAATCTGATGGACCCGCGCGTCCCGGAAAAACCGCTCGATGGGATATTCGCGCAGGTAGCCGTAACCGCCGTGCAGTTGCAGCGCCTCGTTGCAAATGTGAAAGCCGATATCGGTGGCAAAGCGCTTGGCCATCGCGCAATAGGTGGTCCTGTCCGGGTCGTCGCGGTCGAGCTTGCTGGCCGCCAGCCGCACCATCTGCCGCGCCGCCACCAGTTCGGTGGCCATGTCGGCGAGCTTGAACTGCAACGCCTGAAAGGCCGCGATGGGCTTGCCGAACTGGCGCCGCTCCTGCACATAGACCTGGGCGAGATCGAGGGTGGCCTGCGCCGCGCCCACCGAACAGGCGGCGATATTGATGCGGCCGCCGTCGAGGCCTTTCATCGCAATTTTGAAACCCTCGCCCTCGTTGCCGAGGCGGTAGGCGGCGGGCACGCGCACCGCGTCGAAGGCAATCGCCCGGGTCGGCTGGCTGTTCCAGCCCAGCTTGGTTTCGTTCTTGCCGTAGTCGATACCGGGCGCATCCGCCGGCACCGCAAAGGCGGTGATGCCGCCGGCGCCCGAATCCGGCGCGCCGGTGCGGGTCATCAGCACCAGCACGTCGGTGCTGCCGGCGCCGCTGATGAAGGTCTTGCCGCCGCTGATGCGGTAGTCGTCGCCGTCGCGCACCGCGCGGGTGGTGATGGACGCGGCGTCGCTGCCGGCGTTCGGTTCGGTGAGGCAGTAGGAGGCGAGTTTTTCGCCGGTCACCAGTTGCGGGCAGAACTCGTCCTGTACCCGCTGCGTACCCCAGGCGCAGGTCATCCAGGCCGCCATGTTGTGGATCGAGATAAAGGCGGCGGTCGAGGTGCAGCCGGCGGCGAGCTCTTCCAGGATGATGGTGGCGTCGAGCCGGGTCATGCCCATGCCGCCGACCGCCTCGGGACAGTACATGCCGCAGAAGCCGAGCGCGCCGGCGGCGGCGATGGTGTCGCGGGGAAAGATCTTCCCCTCGTCCCATGCGGCGGCGTGGGGCGCCAGCTCGCCGCGCGCAAAGGCCCGCGCGGCGTCGCGAAAGGCGCGCTGCTCTTCGCTCAGTTCGAAATCCATCGCGCCGACCTTCTGCTGCTACTTCAGGTTGATGGACATGTTGGGGCCGCCGGCGCCCGGGATGCTGTCGTCGAACCAGCGCGCGGTGATGGTCTTGGTCTCGGTGTAGAAGCGCACCGCCTGCTTGCCGTAGGCGTGCAGGTCGCCGTGGAAGGAACCGCGCCAGCCGGTGAAGGAGAAAAACGGCAGCGGCACCGGGATGGGCACGTTGATGCCGACTTGGCCGACCTGGATCTCGTGCTGGTATTTGCGCGCGGCGGCGCCGGAGGCGGTGAAGATCGAGGTGCCGTTGCCGCGGAAATCCCGGTTGATGAGCGCGATGGCTTCGTCCAGCGTCGCCACCTTGAGAATGCACAGCACCGGTCCGAACACCTCTTCGCAGTAGAACGGCATCTCCGGGCGCAGGTCGGTGAAGATGGTGGGGCCGATCCAGTTGCCGTTGGGATAGTCCGCGACGGTGCAGTCGGAGCCGTCGAGCAGGCAGGTGGCGCCGTCTTTTTTCGCCTGCGCGATCATGCCGACCACGCGCGCCTTGGCGGCGGGATTGGTCAGCGGGCCGTAGGCGGCGCTCTTGTCGGTCCAGGCGCCGGGCTGAATCTTGCGCGCGGCGACCACCAGATCGTCGATCCAGTTGGCGGCATCGCCCACCATCACCACGTTGGGAATCGCCATGCAGCGCTGGCCGGCGGCACCGAACGCGGAGCCGATGATGTTGTTGACGACCTGGGCGCGGTTGGCGTCCGGCATCACCACCATGTGGTTGTTGGCGCCGGTCATGCACTGCATGCGCTTGAGGTTCTCGGTGCCCTTGCGGTAGATGTGTTTGCCCACGGGCACCGAACCCACGAAGGAGCCGGCGCGGATATCCGGGTGTTCGAGCAAGTAGTCCACCTGGCTGGCGCCGCCGTGCACCACTTGCAGTACGCCGGGCGGCGCGCCGGCTTCGACGAAGAGTTCGGCGAGGCGGGTCGGCGTCAGCGGGTCGCGCTCCGACGGCTTCAATATGAAGGTGTTGCCGCAGGCGATCGCCATGGGAAACATCCACAGCGGAATCATCGCCGGGAAGTTGAACGGCGTGATGCCCATGCACACGCCGAGCGGCTGGATGATGGAATAGGTGTCGATCCCGCCGGCGACGTTCTCGACGGTCTCGCCCATCATCAGGGTGGCGATGTTGGCGGCGTGTTCGACCACTTCGATGCCGCGCCAGACATCGCCCTTGGCGTCTTCAAAGGTCTTGCCGAGTTCCTGGCTGATGATTTCGGCCAGTTCGTCGTGATGCTCCTTGAGCAGATGCTGGTAGCGCAGCATCAGGCGCGCGCGCTGCGGCACCGGCACTTCCTTCCAGCTCTCGAACGCGGTTGCGGCGGCGGCCACGGCGCGCGCCATCTCGTCGGGCGTGGCGTGGGGCACTTCGCTCAACACTTCCTGGGTGGCGGGATTGATGACCGGCGTGAACACGGTGCTCGCGCTCTGGACCCATTCGCCGCCAATGAACAGGGGAACGCGTCGGGGAAAAGCCATGGCTGACCTCATTGGGTGGTGGGCGTCGTGGCGGCCGGCGGCACTGGTTCCGGTGCTCCGGATTGGCGTTGATCAGCCGCGCTTGCCGCAACGGGCGGGTGATCGCCGATTGTACAGAATGCCCGCGCCCGCTCAAACGCGCGCCGGCGTGGGTCCGCGTGCGGCGGCGGCCCATGCCACGGAGCGGCGCGGACCCGCTGGTATACTGACGGCCCCGCAATCCGGCAACCGGCAGATCCCGAGCGTGAACGATTACGTGAAGTTTTTTCGCGACACCGCGCCCTACAGCAACATGCACCGGGGCAAGACCTTCGTGATCGTGCTGCGCGGCGCCGCCATCCTGCACGCGAATTTTCCGCACTTGGTCGGCGATATCGCGCTGCTCGCGGCCCAGGGTATCCGGGTAGTGCTGGTGCACGGCGCCAGGCCCCAGGTGGATCGCCAGATCGAACTGCGCCATCTCGACTGCTGCTTCGAGGATGAGGTGCGGGTCACCGATGCCGAAGTCATGGCGTGCGTGCAGGAAGCCGTGGGCAGCATCCGCATCAGCATCGAGGCGGCGTTGTCGATGGGCGCCGTGAACTCTCCCATGCAGGGCGCGCGGGTGCGCGTGGTGGGCGGCAACCTGATTACCGCCAAGCCGCTCGGTATCCGCAACGGCGTGGATTTTCACCACACCGGCGAAGTGCGCCGCATCGACCGCGTGGGTATCCGCGGCCATCTGGACAGCGGCGCCATTGTGCTGCTGTCACCGGTCGGCTATTCGCCCACCGGCGAGGTGTTCAACCTCACCTGCGAGGATGTCGCCATTCAGACCGCCATCAGCCTGCAAGCCGACAAGCTCATCTTCATCGGCGCGGAAGCCGGCGTCTACGCTGCCGAGGGCCGCCTGCAAAAAGTCATCGCGCTCCACGAGGCGGTCACCTGGATCGAGCGTCTGCGCGAGCAGCCGGTGCTGGCCGCATCCCTGCGCGCGGGCTATCAGGCCTGCCTCAACGGCGTGCAGCGCAGCCATCTGATCGGCTTTGCCGAGGACGGCGCCCTGCTCCGCGAGCTGTTCACCCGCGACGGTGCGGGCACGCTGATTCTCAAGGACGGCAGCGAAGTCATTCGTCAGGCCACCATCGACGACATCGGCGGTATCCTGGAGCTGATCACACCTCTGGAGGAACAGGGCGTGCTGGTGAAGCGCTCGCGCGAACTGCTCGAAACCGAGATTTCGCGGTTTCACGTCACCGTGCATCCCGAGGGCACCATCATCGGCTGCGCCGCGCTCTACCCCTTTGCGGACAAGGCGGCGGCGGAACTCGCCTGTGTTGCCACCCACCCCGACTTCTGCAATCAGGGACTGGGCAGCCGGCTGCTGGCGCAGCTCGAAACCAAAGCCCGCGCCGAGCACGGCCTCAAGTATCTGTTTGTGTTGACCACCCAGGCGGAGCACTGGTTTCGCGAGAAAGGCTTCACGCCCATCGGCATCGAGGACCTGCCGGCGGCCAAGGCCGAGCTGTACAACTATCAGCGGCGTTCGAAGATTTTTCAGAAGACGTTGTGAGGCGGGATAAAGCCAAGAATGCCCCGAATTATTCTGTCATCGGCGTTCCCGCGTAGAGCCCGCCCCCGCGAAGGCGGGCGGGAATCCGTGTTTCAAGCGCTGGATGCCCGCCTGCGCGGGCATGACGGTTATTCGAGTGGCCCTGGGTGAAGCGGAGCGGCGCTGGCCGCTCCGTCGCGAGGCTCAGGCTTTCTTGTCGAAGTAACGGATCGAAGGCGGCGCGGCAACCCAGTTCGCGAGCTGGCCGATCACGCCGGTCTCGGTGCGCCAGGCGAAATATTTTTCATAGGCCTGACGGGATTCCCAGACTTCAATCGCGACGATATTGGTGGGGTCGTCCTGATTCTGGTGCGCGTAGACCTCGATGCAGCCCGGGTAGGTGCGGGTCGACGGCAGCAAGGCGCCGAGGCCCTCGATGGTGTCCTTGACGCATTCGGGTTTGACTTTCAGTTCGAGCAGTACGGTGCAGGTCATGGGGTTCTCCTTCCGGTTGTGTGGCGGGTTTGAATTGTTATGGTCCGCGTGAGCGGGCCCCGGATACTAGGGCAACCCCGCCACCGTGCCAAGCGGCTCGGACACACAGGATCAGTCGATGGCGACGGCGCCGGTGCGACGGGCCAGCCAATAGTCGAGGCTGACGTACCGCCCGCCCCCCGCGAAAAACAGACTGAGCAGCATGATGAAATAGGTGGCGGCAAACTCGATGCCGTTATTCAACACCACGAAATTGCCTTTTTCGGTAAGCCAGTCGTAGTTGCCGTGCTCCCGCAGCAAGCTGCGGGCCGCGTTCACCCGCTGTCCGACTTCGACGCTGTTCTCAAGACTGCGCGCGGCGGCAGGAATGCCCACCATCGCCAGCACCTTGGCGGTGCTGGTGTCGGGATCGCCGGGCGCGATCGCGAACCAGCCGTGCTGCCAGTGCACCGTGGCAGTGGCGACCGCCATGGAGATCAGCAGGGGTATCGCGAACCAGCGCACCGCCAGCCCGAGCAACAATGCGAACCCGCCGAACAATTCGGCACTGGCCGCCAGCGCCACCATGAGCGCAGGAACCGGCAACCCGAGGCCCCAGTCGGGATTGCCGAACCAGGCGACCATGTCGTCCCAGTTGCGGAATTTGTGCAGCCCGACCGCGATCATGACCGGCGCCAGATAGAGTCGCATCAACAGCGGGGGAAGGCCGTCGAGATGGCGCAGGCGCCGGAACAAGCCCTGGTGCAGTTTGCCGTACGCGGTGATCGGTCCAGACATCGGAGGCCCTCCTGTCGGGTGGTGATGGCGATCCCGCGCCGGTGATTGCGGCGCGGCAACAGTGATGCAGTCAACGGGGAAAGACCGGATTCTGTGCCGCCGCTTTCGCGTAGTAGCGGTCCAGCGGTTCGGATTGGCCGAATTCGGTGACGATGCGGGCGTGACTGCGCTGCAGATCCCGGGGGCTGGGCACACCGCAACTGTGGGCGATCACGCCCACTTCGCGGACGAGGTTGGCGACGTAATGGGCGACGCGCGCCGCCTTGTCGGCCGGGTCCAGCCCGCGCTGCAAATCCGGATTGTGAGTGGTCACTCCGGTGGGGCAGGTGTTGCGATTGCACTGCATCGCCTGGATGCAGCCCAGCGCGAACATGAAACCCCGCGCCGACACCACGAAGTCAGCCCCCACGCATAGCGCCCAGGCCACATCGACCGGCAGGATGAGCTTGCCGGCCGCGATGACGCGGATGCGCTCCCGCAGGCCGTATTCGCGCAGCGTATCCACCACGGCGGGCAGGCTCTCGCGAATGCCCAGCCCGGCGTGGTCCATGAGGCTCTGAGGCGCGGCGCCGCTGCCGCCATCGCCGCTGTCGAGCGTGATGAAATCGGGGGCGACGCCTTCCGGCCCGCGGCGCAGCACTTCCAGGCAGAGCTCATCGAAAAACCCGGTGCCGCCGATCACCAGCTTGAAGCCGACCGGCTTGCCGGTGACCGCGCGGATATGGGCGATCATGTCGAGCAATTGCGCGACATTGCGTACTTCGGGATGGCCGTTGGGGCTTATCGAATCCCGCCCGACCGGAATGCCGCGAATGTGGGCCACTTCCTCGGTCACCTTGAGCCCCGGCAGGATGCCGCCCTTGCCGGGCTTGGCACCCTGGCTCAGCTTCAGCTCGAACATTTTTATTTGCGGGT
>ERZ795061.5740-NODE-5740-length-10070-cov-6.696755_pt1 | contig 10070 bp, 5 predicted proteins | sample MGYA00375145_ERZ795061 | MGnify/ENA primary metagenome ERZ795061 (study PRJEB30190, sample SAMN05720144) | anaerobic digester metagenome | isolation source: active sludge of municipal wastewater-treating anaerobic digesters | place: USA | collected 2014-12-22 ... | reverse complement strand
TGGCGCGGCGCACCGGGATGCCGCTCATCAAGGTGGGGCTTCCGTTGTGCGCGGCATCCCGGTGCACGGGCTCGTCCCGCCGCACCCGGCGGCGATGCTGGCGGTCGATGCCTTCAAGGCCGACACGGGGCTCACAATCCTCTACGCGATCGTGATCGGGCTCCCCATCGCCGCGCTGGCGGGGCCCATCTACGCGTCGTGGATCGCCCCGCGCATCCAGCTGCAACCCTCCACCGGGCTCGCCGCGCAACTCGAGGAACACACGGAGCGTGAGATGCCCGCCTTCGGCATCTCGGCGTTCACCGTGCTCGTCCCGGTGCTGCTGATGCTCGTGGCCAGCACGGCCAGCGTGGTGCTCCCGGCCGGCCATGCGATGCGCGCGCCGCTCGAGGTGATCGGGAGCCCCATTGTCGCGCTCCTGTTCGCCGTCTTCTTCTCCTACTGGTCGTTAGGGCGTGCGGCGCACTTCACGCGCGACCAGTTGCAGCGCTTCACCAACGACTGCCTCGCCCCCACCGCGACCATCCTGCTCATCATCGGCGCCGGCGGCGGCTTCAACCGCGTGCTGGTGGAGAGCGGTGCGGGGCGTGTGGTGGCGGAACTGGCCGCCGGGTCACAGGTCTCGCCGCTGCTCCTGGCGTGGCTCGTCGCGGCGCTCATTCGCGTTGCCACCGGGTCGGCCACGGTGGCGATGACCACCGCCGCCGGCATCGTCGCCCCCATCGCCGCCGCCACGCCGGGGACGAGCGCCGAGCTGCTGGTGCTCGCGACCGGGTCGGGGTCGCTGGTGCTGTCGCACGTGAACGACTCGGGCTTCTGGCTGGTGAAGGAGTTCTTCGGCATGACGGTGTCGCAGACGCTGCGCACCTGGACCGTGGCCGAGACGATCATCGGAGTGGCGGGTTTGGGGCTGACAATGCTGCTGGCGCGGGTCATCTAGTCATCTCCTCAGGGACTGTCGCTCCCCGCGTGAGCTGCGCGTGACGAGGTCGCCCGCGCGTTGCAGCGCCGCCGTCCCGTGCGTCTCTCCACGATGAGCCGAGTCCTGCCCCCAGATCGCTGAGCGCGCTGCACGTGACCAATCGCACATATCCGCACACCGTTGTCGCCACCATCACCGACGATGTGGGTCCCATCGACCGAGGGGCCAAGTACGAGGATCCACTCGACGCCGTGTTGCAGCAGGCGGGGCTTGGCGCGGTGTGCGGCGGGGGATCGCAGATGGATGCGTCGCGCAAGATCGCCTTCGTCGACATCGAGGTCGAACTTGCCGACACCGATCGCGCGCTCGAGCTGCTGCGCGTCACACTCAAGCGACTCGGTGCCCCGGCTGGCTCCGTGCTCACCTTCTCCCGCGATGGCGTCATGCAGGTCATCGCCATCGATACGGGCGAGCCGGCGACCGCTCCCAATGCTGGCACGAGCGCGATGTCGCGCCGCCTGCTCGACATCGATGAGGACGACGAAGGCGACGAGGGTGACGAGGACTACGATCGCGACGCGTTCGAACCGCACTACGACGACGCGCTCGTGCGCCAGACCGCCGATCGCCTGCTCGCGTCGTATCGCACGCTTTTCGTCGACGCCTATCCGCTCGGCCCCATCAATCGCGACGCATACCAGCCCGAGGTCTTCGAGTGGTACGATGCCATGACCGCGTCGCTCGCCTCGCGCGGCTTCTCGCCCTTGGGAGACCTCAAGATCGTCAAGGACGCCGCCAAGCCGGAGCCGGGTGCCGGTCCGTTCGCGCGCCGCTTCGTGTCCAACGATCACGTGCATCGCATCGACCTCTTCCAGATGAAGGGAGCCGCCGATGCCCCGTGGACGCGCGTGGTGAACATCGTCGCTGAACTGAGCGACGGGCGCTTTGTGTGGACGAGCACCGCCCCGCCGCGGTGGAACACGCCGGATCATGTCCTGCTCGAGTACATCCCCGGTGATACACCAGTGGAGAAGGTGCTCGACTCGCACGTGGCACGTCTCGGCGCGCACCTGACCGCGAAAGCCGGTGCGACGACGGTGAGATTAGAGACGCTGGCCGAGGTGCTCGCCTCCGAGAACCGCTGCCAGGCACGCACGGCGGCCTTCCGGCGCGCGCAGGGCGTACCGTCGGTCGATGAACTGGTGCGCCTTGGCTCCGAGCGCACGCTCGCGACGCTCACACATCGGGCGATGCACGAGACGGTGTTCGGCGGCGCACCTGCGGTGCCTACCGACGCCAGCGAGTGGCACGTCACCAGCGTCGACCTGCCCAAGCAGGAGAGCGGCGCGATGTCGTACCCGGCGCTCATCGAGTTTGCGCTCGACCAAGGGACGGCGCAGGTGGCCGAAGTGGGGTCCCCGCTCAACCCGTTCCTCGTGACCGAGACGGGGCGCGCGCACTTCTTCGTCTCCCTCAAGGGCGATGGCGACCCGATGGAGATCGCCCTCAAGACGCTCCGCGCCGAAGCCAAGGGTGCCTCGGCGTGCGCGCTCGTGCTCGACTCGCGCATCACCATGCGCGACGGAAAGAAGACCGACGCGATCGTGGTGATGGCCTCCCGACGCGACGGATCGTTAGGCGAAACCTGGGCCCAGGGCTATCGCCCCAAGGGACTCTTCCGCTCGTTCAAGGTGCTCCCCATGCGCGAGCAGGTGGCGACGTCGAAGAACCTGTTCACCGAGGCCGAGGCGGTCGGCGGCCAGGCTTAGCCCCCTCGACGCAAAGCGGCCGCCACAGCACCCGCTACGGCTACGGCTGCACCCGCCGCTCCTGCCGGAACTTCTCCACCATCCGGATCAACTCGGCATTGGTGAACGGCTGCCATCCGTGCGGCTTCTTGGGACGCCCGTACTCAAAGGTGAAGTTGGCCTTGGGTCCGTCGAGCTTGGCCGTCTCCTCCTCCATGAGGTACACCGCCAGCTGCAGATAGTGGTTGTCCATGTCGCCCACGTAGGTGTGCACCTTCCCCGTGAGCTGTGGCCCGATCGTCGCCCAGTGCTTCTTGAGGTACAGGGTGAGGTCGAAGTGCTCGCGCCAGTAAGCGGCGACCTCCTGGTCGATCGTCCCGGTACGACGGTCCCACAGGCGGCGCGGATAGCCGTCCTTCCCCACCGGTCCGTACGAGGCATCGAAGGCATCGAACTGCTGGCCGCTCCGCGCCTTGCTCCCCAGTACGGCCTCCAGCTGTGACATCTGCCGGTTGGTTACCATCGGCTGCCCCTCCTCCGACTGCATCATGTAGCGCTCCGGCACCGGCGCCGTGCTGCTGTTGGGGACGAAGGCATTGGTGTCGGCGTAGTTGTCGACCAGCTGGTTGCGCCGGAAGTCGACCGGGTCGGGATAGAGACACCACCCGCCGCCAAAGAAGTCGGGGCGCTGGATCTGCAGCGCCAGGCACTCCCACCCGCCGGTGGAGCCGCCGGTAAGGAAGCGCGCGTTAGGCTCGGGGAGCAACCGGAAGCGCTTCTCCAGCTCCGGCACCAGCTCGTTGAGCAGCGCATCCTGGTACGGCCCCTGGTTGACCGAGTTGACCGCGTAGGAGTCGTCGTACCACGGCGTGGGGTGCTGCCACGTGACGGCGACAAAGCGTGGCATGTCGTCGCGCTGCCAGCTCTCGGCAAACATCCATCCCGGCTCGCGCGCACTTCGCTTGAGGCGCGCCTCGCGCTGCGCCGGTGTCTCGCTCCCCGGCTGCTCGGTGAAGCCGAATGGTGCGCCCTCTCCAAAGTGCCCCTGCTGGTAGATCACCGGATAGCGCCGCCCCGGCTCCTCGTCGAACCCCTTGGGGAGCAGCACCGTGGCCCCGATATACGTGTCATGCCCCCACCACTTGGTAAGCGACGGCGACTTGATCTTGATACGCTTGACCCACTTGGTGTCGGGAATAGGGGCGATGGGCGGGATGACCGCGTTCAGCGTTAGGCGCACCGTCGCCTTGGCCTTGGGGTCCCAGCGCACCTTCACCGGCTCGCTGATGAGGTTCCCCGGCGAGCGATTCCACTTCTGCCCCTCCCACTGGTCCCAGTGCACCCAGAGCGTGTGCCCGTCGGCGCGCGTGACCTGCGTATAGACGTTGAGCACCGCCTGCACGGTGTATTCGCCTGCCGGCAGGTCACGAAGGGAGGCGAACGGATAGCCGAGCGTGTCGGGCGTGATCAGCGCGGCGGCGCCCGGCTTCCAGTCGCTCACGTCGGCGGCGAACATCGGCGCCGTTCCGCCGTAGCTCCCCGCCTGCAGCCGCGGCTCACGCGCGCCATCGCGTGCGAAGACGACGAATACCCGGCCGGTGCGTGGCCCATCGAGCGACGCCGGGTAGCGCACCTCGACACGCTGCGCGGAGAGCGCGTGCATCGCGGCGAGTGAGGAGAAGACGACCGAGAACGCAGCGCGTACGAGGGCGTGCATGGTGAGATCCGGTTGGTGGAGTACGGGGAATCTGCAGCGTGCGAGGGTGCCGCCGGAATAGGGGAGTTGCGCATTCGATGATTAGCCACAGCCCATGGCCATCGGTCATCGCGCGCGCGTCGCGAAGATCAGCAATTCCCCGACACATCTTTCGGACCGATCGTGCCGATACGCGCTCATACACGAATTCACAGGAGGTGAAAGGTGATCGCTGCCATCGGCGCCCTGTCCGGGGGTCCGGCCGTGGGAAGCGAGACTGTCGACTATGTCGCACGGATTGCCGAGCTGCGTCGCCAACTGGCGGCCATCCAGCGCAAGCTGGCCGAGGCCGCGAAAGGAGGCGCGAGCGAGCTGAACACGATCACGCAGCAGTCGCTCGCTCAGCAGGTTGTCGCACTCCAGGCACATATCGCGGTGCTGCAGCTGCCGCACGTGTCCGTGCCGGCGCTCCCCGCGCTCTTGCCGGCCAGCCCACCGTCCTCCTCGCAAGGTGCCGCACATAGCACCGCACGCGGCCCGTCGCCCGGCGCCGCGGCAGGCGCGGTGCACCGTGACGCGCCCCAACCTCCAAGCGACCCGCTCGTCTGGGGGCACGTCGACCGCGAGGCCTGACGCCACGAACGGCACCGGCCATATAGACGACGGCGACGCCGCGCTTTCGCGCGACGCCGCCGGTTGTCACATCCGCTCGCGCGGATCTCACTCCGATGCCGTCACCCGGTGCGGCCCGTTCCGGCCAGTCGCTCAGGGAATCGGCTTCCCCGAATCCTCCAGCAGCTTGGCCGCCTTGGCAATCAGCTCCCCCTCGCGGGCGAGCGCTGCCGCCAGCTTGGTGACCTGCTCCTGGGCCAGCGCCCACTCCTTCTGCTCGATCGCCTCGCGCACGCCGGGCATCGTCTTCACGCCGTACCCCGTGTAGTAGCCCGGGGCGTACAACGCGTGCTGGTACCACGGGCGCTTGGGGAGCCCGTCGGGAATCAGCATCACCTGGTCCGACTGGCGCAGCAGCGCGTTCACCCTGCCTAACGCCGCGGCGGTCGCCGCCCCGCTCACCACGTTCCCGTACGCCTTCTCGTACCGCTCGGCCGACCGCTGGAGCGAATCGACGGCGTTCTGGATGGGGGCAAAGTTGAGGTGCGGCGCCGGCGCCTGCGCGGTCGGTGCCTTACGCGGGTCGCGCGGGTCGTTCACCGCGGCAAAGGTCCCCTCGGCGATCTTCCGGTTGAGTTCCTCGATGTCCTTGGCCGTCTTCTCGCGCAGCGACGTCACCTCGCCCAGGTAGCGCGACGCCGTGGCCGACAGCCCGCCAAACTCGGCCGGGAGCACGTCGGCGTTGGCCACGCGCATCACCATCATTCCCGCCACCTGCGCCAGCGCCTTGCCGTAGACGAACGACGTATCGCTGTACTTGGTGTACCAGGTGAAGGTGTCGTAGATCGAGTGGTAGATCCCGCCGCCATCCTCGCCGCCGAAGCCGATGTTGAGCGTAGGGACGCCGGCGTGCTGCAGGAACGGGGTGAAGTCGGAGCCGGAGCCTAACGCCTCGAGGCGCATATCCTTGCGATTGCGCGCCTCCACGTCGCCCGAGACGATGGCCGCGGCGCGGGCACGCTGCAGCACAGAGACGTTGGTCTCGGGGTCGGTCACCTCGCCGGCCACCTCGGTGACGAAGCGCTCGAAGGCGTGCGAGCCGGCCGCCCCCAGGAAGCCGCGCCCGTTGCCGTCTGTGTTGAGGTAGAACACGCCCTTGCCGCGCATGTCGGCCATGTGCTCTTCCACCCACTCGGTGGAGCCGAGCAGGGAGGGTTCCTCGCCGTCCCAGGCGGCGTAGATGATCGTGCGCTTGGGACGCCATCCCTGCTTGACCAGCTCGCCTAACGCGCGGGCCTCCTCCAGCTCCGCCACCATCCCCGAGATGGGATCCTCGGCGCCGTTCACCCACCCGTCGTGGTGGTTGCCGCGCATCACCCACTCGTCAGGCAGGGTGGATCCCTTGAGCGTGGCGATCACGTTGTAGAGCGGCGCCTGCGTCCAGTTGAATTCGAGCTTGAGATGGACCTTGGCGGCGCCAGGCCCCATGCGGTAGGTGATCGGGAGGCCGCCGCGCCACGCCGCCGGGGCCACCGGGCCGCTGAGCGCGGCCAGCAGCGGCTGCGCGTCGGCGTACGAAATCGGCAGGACGGGGATCTTCATGATCGTGATCGCGTCCTTCTGGTCGAGCCGCTTTGCCCCTGGCGATGATCCCACGCCGGGGGTCAGCGGGTCGCCGGGATAGGTCGGCATGTCGAGCACGCTGCCGCGCTGCACGCCGTCCTTGGGGCGGTACGGGCCGTTCGGATACGTCTCCCCTTCGGCGTAGCCGTCGTCCTTGGGGTCGGAGTAGATCAGCGCACCGACGGCACCGTGCTCGTACGCGACCTTGGGCTTGATCCCACGCCACGACCCGCCATAGCGGGCAATGACGATCGCCCCCTTCACCGAGATCCCGCGCTTCTCCAGCTCCTCGTAGTCGGCCGGGACGCCGTAGTTCACGTAGACCAACGGCGCCGTGACGTCACCTTCGCCCGAGTAGGCGTTGTACGTGGGCAACTGCTCGGCGCGCTGGCTGGTACTCGGGTCTTCCTTGAGGATGGGCTCCTCGAGCTTCGCCTTGAACGTGGTGGGAGCCACCAGTTCGAGCACGCGAACCTTCGGCGTGGGAAAGAGGACGTCGAAGCGCTCCAGCTTCGCCTCCCATCCATACGACTCGAACTGCGCCTTGAGCCACTCGGCGTTGTCCTTCCCGTAGGGCGACCCCAGGTGGTGTGGGCGCGCGGCCAGTCGGCGCATCGCCTCGCGCATGCGCGCCGGCTCCGGGATGGTCTTGTACTTGGCCTCCCACTCGCGCTGCACCTTGGACGAGGCAGCCGAGTAGCCGCGAATGGGGGGCGGATCGTCGGCGCGCGGCGTCGCGGCCAGCAGGAGCGGGACCAGGAGCGCGGGGTAGGCGATCGATGGGGCGATGCGTGACATGTGCGGTCGGGTGTTCGGGAGGGACGGCTTTTGTACGAACGAAACGTCGGCCAGGGGACCGACGCGCCGAAAGATGGCGCCTAGAACGTCACAACTTGTTCGCTGCGGTCGCCCGCATGGAAGTAGAGCGTCTGCCGTCGGTCGCTTGGCTGAGCAATGACCACGGCGACGTTCTGCTGGTCGCTGAAGGTCTCGAAGAGGAGTTGGTCGCGCAGCGCGAGGCGAGTGACCGGGCGTGCCGCCTTCCATTGGACGAGCACCTGCCACACCGGCTGGTCGCCCTCGAGGTCGGCTGCACCATCCAGCAGCTCGGCGGTGAGCGCCACGTTGTCGGCGCGCACGCCAAACGTGCGGTTGAGATACGCCGAGAGCAGCCGCTTGGAGGTGGAGTCGTCGCCCACGGGGTGCTTGAGCGCCCGGGTCACGTCGTCGCGGAAGAGCCGGATGCGCGCGACCACGACGCTCCCTTCCACCACCACGCGCGCGTGCGAGAGGTGCGTGTCGTGCACCTCCGACGCGTCGGCCGCGCCCACGGTCGTGAGCGCGGCCATGGTCAGCTGCAACAGCTTGGCCTTCACCAGCAGCAGCGACGGCACCGTCACGGAATGACGCGCGGCGGCGCCTTCCAGGTGTTGTTGTCGCGGTTGATGTCGGCGAAGACTTCGTTCGGATCGACCACCACCTGTGCGATCCCCTTCTTCCCGAAGAAGCCCCAGGTGAATTCCTTCTCGTTGTTGCGCCAGACGTCGGCGGGAAGCTTCACCACCTGCTTGGTACCATCCTCGTAGGTGATCTCGAGGTGGATGGGCATGATGAGGCCAGCGCGCTGCTGCACCGTGACGCGGTGGTACTCCTCCCCCTTCCGCTTGTCGCCGCCGAGTTCCTCGCCCTTCTGCGACTCGACGTTGGCCACCGCCTGGTCGTTGGCGTAGGTGGTGTAGAACATCCCGCGCCAGAACCAGTTGACGTGCTCACCGGCGCCGTTGACCACCGTGCGGAAGAAGTCGGCCGGCTGTGGCTTCTTGAACGCCCACTTGCGCCCGTACTCCAGGAAAGCGCGGTCGAACGACTCCGGCCCCAGCACCTGCTCGCGCAGCATCACCAACGTCGCCGCCGGCTTGCTGTACGCCTGGTTGCCGTAGTTGGCAAAGACCACGTCCGACTCAGTCATCATCGGCGCCTGGTTGGGATCGCGGAAGTAGTCGACGATGTTCTTGGCGGGACCGCGGCGCGACGGATAGTTGGGGTCCCACTCCTTTTCCGCGTAGTACTGCACGAACGAGTTCATCCCTTCGTCCATCCACCCCCAGCGACGCTCGTCGCTGGCGAGGATCATGGGGAACCAGTTGTGGCCCACCTCGTGGATGGTGACCGAGATGAGACGATAGGGGAGCGACTCATCGTACGTGCCATCGGGGCGCGGACGCGCGCCGCAGAAGGCAATCATGGGATACTCCATCCCACCCACCGAGCCGTGCACGTTGCTGGCGACGGGATACGGATACTCGAGCACCATGCGCCCGTACGTCACCATCGTCTGCTTGATCGCCTTGGTGCTGTACTTGTCCCACAGCGGCATGGCGTCGCGCGGGTAGACCGAGTGCAGCTCGATCGTCTTGCTGTCGGGGCGGTACTTGAACCCCATCGCGTCCCACACGAAGGTGTGCGACGAGGCCCACGCAAAGTCGCGCACGTTCTCGGCGGTGAAGCGCCAGGTGATCGGGGCCGTCCCCGCGGGACGCGTCGCTGGTGAGCCGATTTCGCCCGGCTGGACGATGAAGACGGGGGCGTCGCTCTTCATGGCCTGCGCCAGACGCGCGCGCTGCGTGGTGGTGAGCGCCTGCGCGGGGTTCTGCAGCACCCCCGTGGCGCGCACGATGTGATCGTGCGGCACCGTGAGGCTCACGTCGAAGTTGCCGAACTCCTGGTAGAACTCGCCCTGCGAGTAGAACTGGTCGTTGGTCCATCCGCCCACATCGTCGTACACGGCGGCGCGCGGGTACCACTGGGCAATCTCGTACAGCCATCCGTCCTTCACCTTGTCGCGCGCGTTGCGCTGCGTGTTGCGCCCGATCTCGGGGACCTTGTAGCGCCAGTCGATCGTCAGGCGCACCACGCCGCCGGTCGCCAGCGGAGCGGGGAGCTCGATGCGCATCGACGTCCCGTTCACGAAGAACGGCGCATCCTGGGCCCCCTTGCCACTCAGCACCTGCACCTTGCCGATGTTCATCCCGAGGTCGTTGTCCTGGCCGGCCATCCCCAGGGCGCGCAGCGCCTGCGGCGACAGGTTGGCCATCGACTTGGGGAGCGGACGCGAGGAGAGCGAGGCGCGCGAGTCGGTGCGCTCCACGTTCTGGTCGAGCTGGAACCAGAGGTAGGTGAGCGCGTCGGGCGAGTTGTTGTGGTAGGTCACCGTCTCGCTCCCCGTCACCTGATGCTCCAGGGTGTCGAGCGAGGCCTTGATGACGTAGTCCACCTGCTGCTGCCAGTACTTCGGCCCGGGACTCCCCGACGCCGTGCGGTATTCGTTGGGGGCCAGCCACTCCTCGATCCCGCGGAAGTTCGACTGGTTGGTCTTCTTGTTGGGATCGGCGTTGAGCCACTGCGGCCCGCTGGGGGGCGTTTGCTGCTGGGCGGCGGCGGGAGCGGTCGCCAGCGACGCCACGAGTGT
>ERZ795061.5737-NODE-5737-length-10075-cov-4.951497_pt1 | contig 10075 bp, 8 predicted proteins | sample MGYA00375145_ERZ795061 | MGnify/ENA primary metagenome ERZ795061 (study PRJEB30190, sample SAMN05720144) | anaerobic digester metagenome | isolation source: active sludge of municipal wastewater-treating anaerobic digesters | place: USA | collected 2014-12-22 ... | reverse complement strand
TTTTGTTTACTGCTTCTGCTTTCTCTGTACTGGTAATACCAGCAAGACTTTCACCAACCTCTTTCAATTTGCTGTTGGCTTGTTGTGCAAGACTTTGCATTTTACCAAAAGACTGTGAAGTATTGCTTATCTGTTTTAACTCATTGTTAATTTCAGAAGTTACTTCTTCAAGCTGTGCAATGGATTCTGCGCCCTTTAATTTAATCTGTAGCTCAACTATTCTATTCTGGTTTGCCATAATATTATAACATTTTTATTAATTTAATTGTTGCAGTCTGTTGTACTATGTCATAATTCTCAATGCTTAGTATTGAATATATGTCTTTGTTATATTCAACAGGCTGGTTTATCTGCAAATTATTCCAATCATAATCTGTTATTCTAATATCAGCTTCTAACACTTCTGATTCAGCATATCTCTTATATTTATTTGCATGAAACCTTGTATAAATAGTGTCACCAAATTCATTATTATCTGCCAGAATAAGAGAGAAATCAGTGGTGTTACTTACACCAGTACTTGAAGCCATCATCAAATAAATGCTTTGCATATAACTTGCAAGCATAACACCAGCATCAGTTGTTGCGCCAGTTGGATTTAATTTAGCTTCTTCCAGTTTAGCATTAATGTTGTCCCTGTAACTTGTCAATGCGAATGGACTGCAGAATGGTATTTTCTGGTTTGTGTCATCAAAATTGAAATAAAAATACAATGATTGTTTATTTATTAAATCAGTATGTTGTTTAAAATCAGAATTTGAAATACCATAATAGTAATAAAGTGCTGGTTTACTATAATTATATGCAATAGTTTCTTCAGAATTATAAACAATACTATCAGTGTCCTTTTTACTGAAATTCTTCCCTGCATTATCTTCTGGAAGTTGTTTGCTACTGAATGGTAAAAACATTACAGTATCGCCAGCACTTCTATTAACATCATTATAATCATAATCATTCCTAATCCTCATCGTCTTCACTGTTGGCACAGCAAAATCTAATTTAATGTTGCCAGCAGTTGTACCAGCGTAATTAAACACTTCATCAAATAAACTATCACTTGCAGCAGCACGATACTCTGTAAATAAATTATATGCATTAGTACCACTTGATGCAATGTATCTATTGTCACCTAATATTCTCTTATTTGTTACATCAGAAAATCTTATGCTTGGATTGTAATCCTCAACTCTGCTTATTACAATATCACCAATTATTTTATTATCTATTTCATATGGTGCTATTTTACTACCAAACATAACATCATAGGTTTCAAAAATTATCGTCTTCTGGTTAACATCAATCATTAAATATAAGTTAAAGAGATTTACAATGTTTTCAAGAAAATCAAGACAACCCATATCTGGCATAAACTTAGCTGTGTCAAGCATGATTACACCACCATCTGCACCTGCAGTAGCACCAATTGTTAAATAAGTATAACCACTCATACAAGTATTGCCACTTATCCAGCCACCACTGCTACAATAAATTGCCCTGTCATAAACATCAGTGTCACCAATATATGGCACAATGATTCGTTTTATATTTGCATCTTCCCAGAAACTTCCACCCATTGTCCAGCCAACTTCTTCAAGCATATATTCCATCATTGATTTTAAGAAAAATGCTAAAGGTATTTGATGCTGATACACTTCATTCTCTCCAAGTGAAGTATGATTAATCATATAATACCAATTCTGTGCATCTCTTTCTCTTTGGAATATGTGATTTGTTGTACCATTGCTATCAACCACTGTGTCAGTTAAACCACTGAATACACTTGTTGGTGTGAAGAATGTATTGTAGAATATCAATGGAAACTGATATGATGTTTCGTCAGAGTTTGTGCCACCAGTTGCAATATGTCCACGAATAGTATCTTCATAATTCCACACTATTTTTGGGCACACTGTTAAGTCCTGCATATTCTTGTCAGCAAGCGCATCTGTTAATTGTGTCAATTTAGAATAAAAAATACATTTGTATTTATCATCATCAATTTCCTGTAACTCCAATTGTCCAGAAAGTATAAGCATATCATTGTTGAATACTTTTACTTCAACAGGATTAACTTTAAAAATTCTTTTAACATGTGGTACACCAGCAAAGCCAAAAATCTCTGAATTATTCCTTGTCATTGGCAATGAAAATGAGTATGAGAATTCGCCATATCTTGCTTCAATATCCTGCAAATCATCAGCCACACGATTCATCTTTATTGACAAATCAGTTTCCTTTTCGTAATCAATCTGTCTACCATCACTGGTAATAATCTTTATATTAGTAATCATAACTTACACACTTATGTTATTTTCATATACAGTATATTCGAATGTAACTTCCACATCGAATAAATCATCAAATCTTGATTTTTTATATGTCCAGTCTGTTAAATTAAGATAATTGGAATATGCTGTTGATGAAGCATAAACATTGTTTGACTTCATTAATTCCATAAGCCAGTCAAAATGTGTTTCGTCCACCCAACCAGTGTTGCAAATAAGTTTCTTAGTTATCTTCGTGTCATATGTTGCAACATGTTTCTGTCCAGTTGGCATTGCACCTGTTGATGAATAATCAATAGGTACTGTATATGTACCAGTTTCCCTGCTTATAGTTTCTTCAATGACACCAATAAAGTCTAATGCATCATACATACCTAAAGCATTCTGGAAGAATATTCCAAACTTTCTTGGCATTTCATCAATTTCGAATCTGAATTGTTTTTCTTCAGTGTACTGAATTGTGCCACCACTGGCATAAACTGCTAATTCAATTCGCTTAATTTTCCTGTTTGTCGTACCACTAACTTCATAATTACCCAAACCAAGTTTGTCATAGCTTATATTCATCATCATAACACCACCAGTGTTGGTTGTGCCAGTTGCTATTGAAAAGAATGTTACGCCAGTAACCTGTGTACCATCATAGAAATACATATCACCAATACAACTCAAATCAGTACCATAGTTTTTTGGCAATACAAAATATAAGAATTCCTTACTACCTCTTTGTATTTGTTTTGGGTTTGGTGAATTAGTTAAAAATTTAACAGGCACATTAACATAGTCACGCATGTCATTAGCAACATATCTATTAAGACTTGAATTAATCACCCATGCTGGTACAGTCGTTGTCTTATAACGCTTCTTAACAGTGTTTGTGTTTGGCACAAGTGGATACATTTCAGATAGCTTAACATAATATGGCTGCATTGGTGTTGGCAAATATGTTGCACCAGTAAATGTAATATCTGGCTTTGGTGTTGAAACCTGTGACTTTAATATACCACTAATATCAAACCTATGCCTATTATTTTCTGAGAATGGCAATATTAATTCAGCAATCTTATTGTAATCAGCACTATCACCAGTCATTGGATATTGATTAGTGTAATCAGTATTTGCCATGACTTCACAACTGATAGAATAATTATCAGTTATTTGTCCATCATATGCATCAACGCCAGCTTGTGTTTGTGTCACAGTAATACCACCTGCACTTGAAATGACATTAGTGTCATCCAAATTAAACCTACTGCCATATTGTTTTGCAGTTAATGTAATAACAGCACCATCATTATTTATGTGATATACTTTTGGCAATAGCGCATCATTATTTAATGCATCAGCAAGTGATGTTGCAATCTCTATTGTGGTGTTTGTACCAACAGCAACGCCATTCTGATTATTCAATACAGAAGCCAAGAAATAGTTTGGTTTATTTGGATAAGACTTGGCATAGAATGTCTGAGTATACACATATGGACTTGTGAGATTAAATTGTAACGACAAGTTATTTGCAATAGTACCTGCAACAGTAAGTGTTGTTATATTCTCTTTTGGACTTGGTGAATTAATTGCTGTTTCAACCTGAATTATAATTGGGTTTTCTACTGCTGTTAAACCTGTTGGTCCAAATACTGTAAAATCACCTGTACGAAATTCACCATCCAAGATAGTATAAGTTGCCTGTGCAGTACATCCTGTTGAATCAGTTATTGCAACTACATATTCACCTGCAGTCAGTCCAGTATATGTATAGCATTGTCCACTATAACTGCTGACTTTAGTTACACCATTTAATTTCCATGTGGTTACATCACTTCCACCTATAACACAAATCTCAATACTACCATCAGCACTGCCTCTTACAGTACAGTCAGTAACAGTGTCTTGGTCTATGGCTAATGTACAGGTTACACCTGTTGGTGATAAACAGCATTCTGGTGTGCTTGGCTGTGGCAGTAATGTGAATTCAGTCTGGCTTCTTTCCCAATACTCAATACCACCAGCACCCATATCAGATTCTCGATGCTCTAAACAAATAATCTCTACATCAACATATGTACTTCCTGCTGGTATGACTGCATTACTTGAAGTATAACCACTCCAATAACCAGAATACCAGTTATCATGGTATTGCTCAGTAATTAAATAACTGTAGTATACAGTCAAATTAACACCTGCTGGCATAGCAGTATCTGCTGAAATTCTAATCCGTTGTTTATATTCATCTTGATAATCTATGCCATGAGTGCCACTGTAACTATCCAAGTTACATCCTGTTAATTCATTTAAGACTACTTCCCTGCTTAAACAATTATCACTACCATCACATGCAAAATAAGTTAAAGTCATATTTCTTAATTCGTTATTAAATTGCTACTGGTGCAAACATATCTACTAAATCATCAGCAATGACTTCTGCCATATCATCAGCAATAGCCATTGCTGTATAATCAGCAACACCAGTTTCTACTTTATCTACATAATTCTTTGCCCTGATACCACGCTTATAAATCGAAGTCTGTATCGCAAATGCCAACTGATTTATAGTCTGTCCATTTCTTGGGCGTATATTATACTTCTTTATCCATTGAATTAAATCCTTTATAGGCACTTTGCGTATCATTGCACGCCTACCACCACTGACATAGGGATAATAAGCAGCCACTTCCATTTGAATACCATCCTTGGTTACTGTATACTTAACACTCTTTGCCAAATCACTCTTGGCTTTAACACCTGATTGTGTGATAGTCATGAGTGTTATCTTCTGTAATTGTTGAAGTAAATCCACCATCATCTTGGTTATGTCATTCTTATCAGCCATTATTCTTCATTAAAATAATCATTGATGTTATTGTCACATATGTCACGCTGTAATAGTAATGTTAAATCATAACGCATACCAGCTACATAATCATCTGAATATTCTCTTACTGATAAAGCATTAACACTCTGAATCTTAAACTCAGTTGCTGTAAGTTTTGCTTTAGTTACGATAGCATCACCAATTGATTTAGCGATACTTATGGCTTCATGACTGTCAGCAATGTCATCAAGTTTAGTTGATAGAAATACTGAGAAGCTTATCTGTACAGTATCAAGTCCTTTACTCCAATCAGCATTATAATTAATGTTGTATGGTAATTCCCAGAAGAGAAGTGGATATTTGTCACTATTGTTGGTGGCTACATCGTAGTTACTACCAACATTAAACTGTTTAACATCTTTATGTTTAAGCGAAATATCTTTCCAGAATTCCTTTAATAATTCTAAAGTCATATTGTTATCATTTATAATATAAACAATAAGACTTATAAAAAGATGTGGTGTAAATAAAAAAAGGCTGGTGGGGAAACAAAATGGCATTATTGTAAAAAAACCCACCAGCCAACATGAAAAAATCTAATCAAATATAAATACTTTTTTTCGTAATTGCAAGTAATTTTATCTTCTTCCTTTTCTGCCTGCTTCTTCCCTTGCTTTTCTATATATAGCTTCCTGTATATTATTTTCTAATTCATCATGCAATAGCTTCACTGAATAGAAGTGTAATGCTTGTGCAGTTGTCGTCTTATATATTTGATGTAATAACGCAAGATTCCACTGGCACAACGCATAAGCAATCCCTTGCCACGAAACTCTTTCAGCGTATTCTCTACTGAGTCTATTTGTTTCTCCATCGCTTCCTTTATCGTTTCTGGCTTCGAAAATAACAGGGAAAGATTTGAATATAGTTTCACGCTGCTTGAAAAAAAAAGCGACAAATTATTGGCTATTGTCAATGGCAAATCTTCAAATTCCTTTGCCCTTGCTTTTATGTCATAATCATCAATGCTTTCCAACATGCCATTATCTTTCTTCTGCTTGCACATAATTGCAAGTATGGTTGGTAATGCATTATAGGTATTACCAGAATATTCAGTTAAACTATTTTCAATTGATATGAAGTCTTGAAATTCCATTTCAGCGATATTCTGCCCAGCATAATAATGCTTGCCATTAAAATCAAATTCAATGATTGATTTTTCTTCCAGTGGTTTATTAATAAACGCTATTGCTTTAAACAACTCTGTCAAGTCAGTCAGCTTTGCTTTCTTTAATTCTGCAACAGGTATTCCTGCGTATCCTGACAGTATGGCAAACTTCTTTAATTCATCAATGGTTATCTTTTCAGTATCTTCTGATACTTTCATTTGCATCTTCAATGTAACATCACTCCATTTTTCTGGACAAATATATTTCTTATTGTTAAGCGTTATTGTTTTCATAACATACTATAATTAAATGTACTTTTATTTAAAAGGTTATCAATACTATAAACAGTTACATCAGTTAAATCATCAGCACCAAATGGAAAGCCAGTCAATTCTGATAATACCATCTCATTCCATGTGTCTTCAATAAACCATAAATGTCCACCTTCCACTTTGGGTGATACAGCATTTGCCCTTGCAACCTTGTCCTTATCTTTTGGCGTTAAATCAGCACAATCAAAACCCTCTCTGGATAACTGCTGCTTAATACTTAAACCACTTGCCTTTGCTTCAATGTATAACATTCTGACATTATACTTAACCTTCAACTCTTTTAACTTCGCAACTAACTCTGGAAATTCCAGCCACCACTTCCACGCTTTCTTTACATACACATTATTATTAAACTGACACGCAAGTATTGCAGCACTTGCATCATTGTCTTTTGCCTTGGCTGTATATGCTGTATCAATATATAAATTCCAATCTATATTCGCTTCATTATTAGTGAGTTTACGCCACTCATCTAAAGTAATACTTTTAATCCATGCACGCTTGAATATGTTGCCTTCTTCTGCAACTGGTTTTTGCATTAACTGTCCAGCGAATGCCCTGCTTCCCAAAGTCTGCTGAAAGTCCAGTATAACTTTCTCTGTGAATCTGTCTTTCCATAATAAGCCATCTTGATAAAAGTCTATGGCTTGTACTGGTGAAATATAGTTTGTTACTTTAACTGGCAAGCATACGTGGAAGTACTTATTTGGATTTGTATCAAGCAAGTACTGGCAAATGTCTGTGGCTGAAATACGCTGTTGAAGTATAATACGAAAGTCTATGCTTGGATTATTCAAACGACTGTATAATGTGTCTGTATATATTTCGTTGATTCCTTGTGTGACTGCTTGTGAATCTGCTGGGTTATTTATGTCATCAATGATTTGGATATTACAACCTTCACCAATAATACCAGACTGTATTCCAAAACTGATTCTTTTGCCCCCTGCTTCATTCATGAAGTTTGCCTTGGCACTTGTATCCCTTCTTATGGTTAACTCTGGGAAAAGGCTTAAAAACCACTCAGATTCCAATAACATTTTACTGGCATGTGAATGCTTTATTGCCAGTGTTTCACTATGGCTTACTTGCATAATAGCCATTGCTGGGTTTTTTATCCAGCACCATACTGGAAAGATTTGTGACAATAGGATTGACTTACCTGCACGAAATGGAAGATTGAAGATAAAGTCATGCTTTTTCTCAATTCCATTTATGTTATTTTCAACTGCTTCTTGCAGTAAGTCACAGATATATTTATAGAATGGTGGGTATTGCCACTCTACATTTGGATAAAGAATATGACTGGCAGCAATAAAAAACTCATAAAAACTTCTGCGATAGATTTCACTCTCTACTTGTAGTCTTAGTTGTTTTTTTTGACTTTCGTTTAGTACTGGAATCTGCATTCTTCTTCCTTGACTTCTTTACTTGTGGCTGTGCCAATGATTCTTCAACTGGTTTTGCCTGTAATTCTTTTTCTTCTAATTCCTTTATTCGTCTTTCAATCACATACTGATAATAACTTGGCAGTAATGATTTCAGTTGTGGAATCGTTAAATTTTTAATTGTTTCTTCTACATTCATTATATATCCCTTTTTCTGTTTTTCACTTGCAAATGCCTTGTATAACTTTTGTTTAAATTTACTGGTGAATATCTCTTTTATGCTGCTTGCTTGCATTATACCATCAGTTTCTTCAAATATGCCACGCACCAAAACAAACTCCATTGGAAAACCTCTTGCATCAACCTCTTGAAATATTGCATATCCATTGTCCCTGTCAACCCATTCTTCAAAATATAAATCGCTATTCTTTTTCATTTTAAATACTTTCTAAATTCTTCATAATTATTTATTCTTGCTTCAGCAATCTTCATATACTCTTCTGACATTTCAATGCCAATAAAATCATGTCCATTTAATAATGCTGCTATGCCTGTACTACCTGTACCCATAAACATGTCTAATATAACTGACTTATATGGTGGTGCAATTAAATTCACTAAGTATGACATTAACTTCACTGGCTTAACTGTTGGGTGGTTATTCTTTTGTGGTGGTACTTTATAATCTTCTTTCTGACTACCAGTAACTATTGCACCATTACCAAGTACTCTCGCTTCTTTTTCTTCAAATCCATCCAAGCCAGTATTTCTTTCACTAACACTTGCTTTACTGCAATAAAAGAATCTTGCAACACTACCACTATCATCATAACCACCTCTTTCTTGTATAGTATTATTATCTTTTATTCCTTCACCCTTTAACAATGGTTTTCCAATACCACCAGAAACACTTTTACTCTCACCATACTTTTCAAATTCTTCCATAACAGCATCACTGCCATCATGTATTAAGTTTGCTGGAAATCTACCATAATTCTTTATTTCTGTTTTTATTTCTCCAAGTCCTCTTGTGAATGGATTATTAATTGCTGTGTTTTCTTTATGACTATTTGTTTTTGTAGTCGTACCTATTCTACTCTTATCTATATTAATAGCACCAGTACCATGTTTTAATACATTATCCACAATGTTTTTTTCTGCTAATGGTTTTCTGCATAACCACCAACATTCAACTGCTGGTTTTAATTGACTGCCATAACCATCATACTGCTTGGCTTTGTCTGTTGCTGGTGCAGTGTAATTAAAAGTGTCAGTGTCTTTACCATCTTCTTCAAACATTACTCCTTTTAGTCTTCTTCCACCACCAAATAATTTTCTACTTCTTATCACTTCTCTTTCAGCACCAAACTTCTTATCAATTGCTTTGCTTACATTAAGACTCTTTGGGAAGCCTTGTGATTGTATATGATAAACACAGTCTCTTACTTCAAAACCAGCATTCTCTATTGCCATTGCTGTCCAATGTGAAGTCCTTGGTATTGCCCATACCAAAGCATGTCCACCATGTTTTAATACTCTCTTGGCTTCTGTCATGACTTCAGTAAGCCATTGCATCCACTCATCTCTACCACCCTTATTGCTATCCCATTCTTTATTCATAAAACTGATTCCTGCTGGTGGGTCTGTCACTATTGCATCAACACTATTGTCTGCTAATTCTTTTAATTTCTCTAAACAATCTCCATTAATTAATTTCATTTTAAGCAGATATTTATCTAATTATTTACTTTAAGTAATTCTTTTAACTCACTAAGTGTTAAGTCTTTAAGATTAACATTAAGTGTATTGTTTTGTACCAGTGCATCTGGTTGTGTTAATTTCAATAGTTTTTCAATGGAATTAAGTGCCTGTACTGCGCCACGACTATCACCAATTGACACAGCCATACGATAAACATCATAATAATGTTGTACATGAGTATGTACAATTCCTTCTTTGTCCAGTGCATGTGTTTCACGAATATAAGCATATGCCCTTGTAACAATACCAGCGACTGTTGATTCAGCCACACCATACTTTTCACAGCAATGTTTAATTATTTCACTTCTTGGGCGTGCAGTTAATA
>ERZ795061.5724-NODE-5724-length-10091-cov-4.903448_pt1 | contig 10091 bp, 4 predicted proteins | sample MGYA00375145_ERZ795061 | MGnify/ENA primary metagenome ERZ795061 (study PRJEB30190, sample SAMN05720144) | anaerobic digester metagenome | isolation source: active sludge of municipal wastewater-treating anaerobic digesters | place: USA | collected 2014-12-22 ... | reverse complement strand
CGTATGATCCGGGTGCCAGATATTGGTGAACTCTCCGATTACCGCTTTTCTGTTGATGAAAGATATTTTGTTAAGCCGTAGGGCTGCAATATCTGTTACTTGCACTTTTCGGAACATCGGATGCATTGTTCCGCCTTTAGTGCCGGCAGGTTTATCTGATTCATACTGGTATTGCGGATCTACCAGGGTACCCCGCGGATACATGATTCCGGGAACGCCCTTGCCACGCAGATCCAGATCCTCCGGATGTTCGAGACCAAGCGTATGTCCATACTCATGGGCCGCAGTAGTGGATCCCTGATATAGGTTTTCCAGTTTAAAGTATCCACTGTTGCAACCCAGTCCGTCTACAAAAGAAATATTGCCATGTACAAATTCTTCAATGCGGAAATAATTATTACAGGGATCCAGGTTTTGATAGATGTCAATGTCGGTAATAGCAGGCTGATACAATGCACTGATCCGGAATTGAACCGGATATTCATCATCTGCAATGGTTATTTTTCCTCCGGGTTCATTCCACATCGTTTCAATTTCTTCCCGGATCATCGCAGTGAGTAACTCACTGGCAGCATTGCCATAAGTAATGATACAGGAATGGATGACCAGCTGACCCGAAATGATTTCTGCTGAACCCATGTTTACTGCGGCTGTTCAATATTTAGATCTGATTTCCGGACCCAGCCCCAGTTGAATTTACCAGGAGCAGGAATGGATTCGGTATATACCGATTTGGTGGTTTCTGCAATACTCAAAATCGATTCTCCTTTGCTGAGAAATCTTTTAGGTGCAAAAGGCACTAGGCAGTTTTCATCCTGGAATAATTCTGCTTTTCCCTCTTTCACTACTACCATCGGGGAACTGATATATTCTTTCCGCAACCATTTATTATCGAGAACCGGTTGTGTCTTTAGCCGGGCAAAATCGCCATCGGCATTTACCCCGTTGCCAAAGCCACAATTGAAAGAGGTGGAATGACTATTGATGCTGATGGTATTGCCGCTGATTTTAAAATGCAGTACACAGGGATGTTCAGCATCTTCAAATGTATTATCAAATGAAGCCGTATCATTTACAAAGGAAATGGTACCATCCGTTTCCCCGCGATTATAACCGGGAGGGCCATTCAGTACATCCAGCCAGAACCGGTATTTGTTGGCTTCCATCCGGATCAATACGAGCTGACCGCCAGGTACGGCATTTTTGTCTTTAACAGTTGTTGACTTAACAGGAGTTAAGCTGTAGCCATAGGCACCCGTTAAATCTTTTTGTGCGATTGCAAACAGGCTGCCGAGCAGGAACAGGCATAGCGGAAATATCTTTTTCATCAGAAAAGGTTAGTGTGGTGAATCTGTATACACTAATATAAGTCTTTTCAGCAGAAGACGGATACTTGGTTTACTGCTTAGTTTCGGATCGGTCTGCCGCTCTTCAATACAGCCTGAATACGTTCCAGTGTTTTCTTTTCTCCGCAAAGTGAAAGAAATGCTTCTCTTTCCAGGTCGAGCAGGTATTGTTCGGATACCAGTGCAGGTTCACTCAGGTCTCCGCCACACATTACATAAGCCAGCTTTTTGGCCACCAGTGCATCATGGGCTGTGGCATAGTTGGCAGTCTGCATCGCGTGAACACCGGAATACAATGCCCCCAATGCAGAACGGCCTAATACCCGTACATCTTTTCGAAGAACAGGAGCGGTATAACCACTGTCATAAATTTCGGTGACTGATTTTTTGGCTTCGGCTACCCGACGGCCGATATTGAGTACCACTTCGTCTAATCCTTTTCTGTACACACCCAGTCCAAAACCTTCATGTGCAGATGTAGCTACTTTGGCAGTAGCGATGGAGAGGAAACGATTTTTTAATGTAATGGTTTCCGGTTCGTCTTCATGCATTTCATCTGAAGCCCTGACCACAAATTCCTTGGTACCACCACCTCCGGGAATCAATCCAACGCCCAGTTCTACCAGTCCGGTATAGGTTTCGGCAGCCGGACAACATTTATCTGCATGTAAGCTCAGTTCACAGGCACCACCCAGGGCCAGTCCATGCGGGGCTACTACGACCGGTACAGAAGAATAACGGGCACGCATCATGGTATTCTGGAACAGACGGATCGCCATATCCAATTCATCATATTCCTGGTCAATGGCCAGCATAAAGATCATCCCTACATTGGCGCCTGCTGAAAAATTGGCGCCTTCGTTGGCGATCACCAGTCCTTTGTAACTTTTTTCAGCCTTGTCAATAGCAGTTTGTATACCACTCAATACATCACCACCGATACTGCCCATCTTGGTAAACCATTGCAGACCCAGTACATCATCTCCGAGATCATATAATCGGCAGCTGCCATTCTTCCATACCTGTTTATCGGTATAGTTGCTCATTACAATAAAAGCTTCTCCACCGGGCAGCGCTTTGTAAGTTTTGGAAGCAGGGTCGTAACAATATTTTTTTCCACCTTCTACTTTATAAAATGAACGGTGACCTGCAGCCAGCATTTCATCCACCCAGGCCGCCACCGCATATCCGGCAGCCTTCATGGCTTCTGTTGTTTTGGGTACACCGAGTACATCCCAGCTTTCAAAAGCACCAATCTCCCAGCCAAAGCCGGCCATCATGGCGTCATCAACCCGGTACAGCTCATCGCTGATTTCCGGAATACGGTTGGAGATATAGGAGAAGAGTCCGTAATGAAAGAGCCGGTAAAATTCACCTGCTTTATCAGTGCTGGCTACCAGCATTTTTAAACGGGTGTATAGATCGTCTACTGGTTTGGCTGCTTCCAGTGATGCAAATTTTGGTTTCACCCTCGGACCATATTCCATGGTCTCCAGGTTCAGGGTCAGGATTTCTTTTTCCCCACCGGCTCCTTTTGTTTTCTTAAAGAATCCCTGTCCGGTTTTATCACCCAGCCAGTTATTTGTAATCATTTGATCCAGCCAGGTAGGAATAGCAAACTGGTCACGTGCTTCATCAGCCGGACAATTATCAGCTACCCCTTTTGCCACTTTTACCAGGGTATCCAGTCCAACTACATCTCCGGTACGGAAGGTGGCGGACTTTGGACGGCCGATAATGGGTCCGGTCAAAGCATCTATTTCATCCACACTGAGTTTCAGTTTCTCTTTTACATTCATGATGGCCATCATACCAAATACACCAATGCGATTGGCAATAAAGGCAGGGGTATCCTTACAAAGCACCGTGGTTTTGCCAAGATAGAGGTCACCGTATTGCATCAGGAAATCAACGATTGCTGGATCCGTATAAGGCGTAGGAATTATTTCCAGCAAACGCAGGTAACGGGGAGGGTTGAAAAAGTGGGTGCCACAAAAATGTTTTTTGAAATCATCCGACCGGCCTTCAGCCATCATGTGAATTGGGATGCCGGAAGTATTGGAGCTGATCAGGGTGCCGGGATTTCTGTACTTTTCAACCTGTTCAAAAACTTTTTGTTTGATATCGAGGCGTTCAACCACCACTTCAATCACCCAGTCGTACCCGGCAATATCTTTCATATTGTCCTCAAAATTGCCGGTGCTGATTTTCTTCGCTACATCTTTATGAAAAACGGGAGAAGGGTTTGATTTGAGGGCCGCTGCCAGGGCATCATTTACGATTTTATTTCTTTCCGCCGGTTTGGCATCTGCCGCCACATCTTTTGGAACAATATCCAGTAATAGAACCTGTACACCTACTCCTGCAAAATGACAGGCGATCCTGGAGCCCATTACACCGCTACCCAGCACCGCCACTTTTTTAATCACTCTTTTCATAAAACATGTATTAAAAATTCCGGTCTGAACCGGTAAAGGCAAAATTAGTTAGTTATGCAACTATTTGACTTCGAAGATAAGGGATTTTCATAAAGAGCAAAAAGGGCCTGAAAAAAATGAGAATACAAATCAATGCGTATGGCTTATTAATGGTTAACCTTTAATTCACGGATATTTAAAATATCATGACTAAATTTTACACGAACTTTCTATTCAGGATATACGTTTCCCGATAGCAGAACGTTTTCCTGTATCAGAAACCGAACCTGACGGGATCATTGCTTTCCCTAACAATGGCCTCGCCGGAAAAAAACCAATATCAATGATGGGTTATTCACCCGCTTTCTCCTTTGTGTCCGGGCACCACCTTAAAGTGATTCACAAAGAGCCATCGCAGTCGCAACTCCCGGAAAAAAAGCATGCAATTATTCAGACCGATCTGCAATTTCAGATAACCGGCTGGAATGCCAGGTGTTTGGAATTATTCGGGAATCCGGGTAATGCTGAAATTAAAAATCTCTTCGATTTTTTTTCAAACCGCTTTGTACGGAATATAAAAGCAAAAATGCTTTCTTCCCTCTGGCAAAACGGATGGTGGAGCGGAGAAGCATTATTTGAAAAGGAAGAGGGAAAGCTTATTCCCTTGCATCTGACAGTTTGCAGATTAATCAATGATGCTGAAGAACCGGTTGGTTTTCAATTAGTCGGTCATGTGATCAAAGACCTGAAGATTAAAGACGCCCAACTGGAAGATGCCAAATACACTTTTGAGGCACTGTTGAATATATTGCCGGATGGTATTATTCTGGTTGGGACAGATGGACTTGTCAACTCCTGCAATAAACGCGGTCTGGAAATACTGGGTTTAAAGGAAAAGGAAGTACTCAGGAGGAAGTCAGCCAGTAAATCCTGGAAAATCATTCAGCTGGATGGTACCCCTTTCCCTGTGAATGAGTTTCCCTCTGTTATCACCCGCGAATCAGGAACCCCCCAACGAAATGTAATCATGGGAATTGAAAGACCAGGGGGGAATAAGGGATGGCTTTCAGTGAATGCCGAAGCCCTGATTCGTCCCGGCGACAGCAGCCCCTATCCGGTTGTGCTTACTTTTTCCGATATCACAAAGTTTATTACAAATGAACAGGAGCTGCTGCGGATCAATGAACGTTTCCGGCATATTACCCGTATTACCTCGGATGCAATTTGGGATCTTGATCTGATCAGGAATGAAATCTATCGCAGTGAAGCCTTTAATCGTTTATCCGGGTACAGCCATGAAGAAATAGGATCAAGCCTTTCCTGGTGGTTTGATAAAGTACATCCGCTGGAAAGGGAAAGAGTGAAATCAAACCTGGAAGAAAAACTCCGTCAGAAAGCAGAAAGATGGGATGATGAATACCGCTTCGAGTGTGCAGACCAGAGTTATAAAACCCTTCGCGATTCCGGAATTATTTTATACGCAGACGGACTGCCCGTCCGGATGCTGGGAGCCATCCGTGATATCACCATTGAATCTAAATTGAAACAGCAGCTGGCTATTGAACAGGAAGAAAAAGTACATGCCATGGCCATCGCAACAATCATGGCACAGGAAGAGGAAAAATCCCGGATCAGCCGTGAATTGCATGATAATGTGAATCAGATACTGATGTCTGCCAAATTGTTTATTGAATCCGCCATACAGTCTCCTGAAAAATCAAATACGCAATTGCAAAAAGCCATCGAGTACCAGCTAATGGCCTTGCAGGAAATCCGGAAAATTTCAAGGTCCCTGAGTATTCACGGAACCTCGAATGAAGGATTAAAAGAAAGTATCCTTGATATTATCCGCAACCTGGAAGAATGGCAGCAAATCAGTGTCAAATTCCGTTTTGACGAAAGACTGGAAAATGAACTCAGTGCGGAAGAAAAACTGACCGTTTATCGTGTGGTGCAGGAACAAACCAATAATATCATCAAATATGCAGAAGCCAAACAGGTGGCGATTACTTTATCTGCCGGACTGAATGATCTTCGTTTACAGATCAGAGATGATGGAAAGGGATTTGACATGGCGCAATTAGAAAAAAGAAAAGGGATTGGAATATTCAATATGGAAAACAGAGCCTGGGCCCATCATGGCCGGTTTAAAATAAAATCAGAACCGGGACAGGGTTGTACCATTGACATGCGCATCCCCATAGCAAGCCTTTATCATTCCCCCACCATCACAAAAGCTCCCCAGAAATAAGGGTGTTTGTATTGATCGCGGATGGTCTTTTGTGCCGCCGCAAATGCCCGGGCCTTGTTCCCGGTGGCCAGGTATTGCTGATAAAAGGCAATCATGAAATCACGCGTGGCATTATCATCTACCTTCCATAAACTGGTCATGATACTACCGGCACCCGCTGCCCTGAATGCCCTTTGCAGACCATACACGCCTTCCCCTGCATCCAGGTAACCGAGATTGGTTTCGCAGGCTGATAAAATAACAAGAGAAGTGTTTTGCAGGTCCAGATTCTGCGCTTCATAAGCAGTCAGCACCCCATCATAGGTATCTGCAAACTCATTGCGTTCATAATAATTGACCACACCTGCCAGTAATAAACCCGAATTAACCATGGCATTGAACATCCGGTAACCACTGGTGGCATTTTCGCTGGTACCCGACCAGTAGCCATGGGTGGCAATATGCAGGATACCCGGACTATGCATTTTGTATAATTTATCTTCCGTAGCCTGGTCCTTCAGGTAGTATTGCACTTTTATCTTCCCCTTCTCGAGTTCAGTCTTTATACTCAGCACTTCTGTTTCTGTCCCGGGCAGGTCTGTAATATTTTTTTCTCTGAAATTGCCAATAAAGGACCGGGTGCCTTCATCTTCTACTCTGGATGCTGTTGCTGCTGTGGTTTTATAAGCAGGTCTGCCAAATAATACAGCAGTGGGATTCGCGGGCATACTGCTGGCAGCAAGAGCGAGTTCCCCCGTAGAAGTGGTGGATTGAATCTCCAGTTCATCCAGTACATATTTACCCGAAACGGGGTTGAGCAGGGTAGATACATTGATCAGGTGATAAATGCCATCCGGAGAAAGATATACTTTCCGGATGCCGCTGAGCTTCTCCTGAATTTTTTTCCAATAAAGCGTATAAGATACTTTGTCCTCTGTCCTGAACCGGATATTGTTTTTATAAGTTTTATAGTGCTGATTATCCAGCAGGGCCGCATCATCAGTCAGGTAAACAACTTCGGGGTATTCAGATTGATTGGTAAGAATATAGGCAGCATAAAAAGCCGTATCGGAATAATACACCTGGTCTCTCCATTGAAAGCGGATGATCTCTACCGCTGCTTCTCCCTCTTTCAGTTTGCTTTTAATTTCTTTCCAGCCGGGAGGATTGATCTGCAATAATTTTTTATAGTCTTTCGATTTCACTGTCAATTCATTTTCCATGCTGGTTACTTCTGCCTGCAGGGTTTCCAGTATTTTTTCTGCAGACTTTGAACTTGTATCAACAGGTCCTGCTGCCGGTTCAGCTGACTTAAAATAAAGCCGGATCAGCTGCTGTTTTTTATCCAGCCATTTTTCATAGAGTGCAATCACAGCCGGATCATTGCTTTTGATAAATGCTTCTTTACGTTTCTTGGTTCCCTGGAGGGAAATGGATTTAACAAACAGCAGGTTGTCATAAGCCTGCGCCGCCAGCATGCCCGCTTCAGTCTGTTTTTTATCCTTTGTGGTTTTCACAAAACTGTGAAAGTTATCATATCCTTCTTTCAGTTTGGCATTGTAATAAGTCACGAAGGCTTTTTCTCCAAAGGCGAAAATGATATCATTGACCCAGTTCTTGTTAAGGGTAAATAATTCCTGGTAGGTTTTGATGGCAGCAGCCTTGTTTCCGTCACGCATCTGAAAATAAGCGAAATCAGTAAATGGCTTGGTGGATTCCCGAAAGTCCTTTGTGTTCCGGATTCTCTCCAGGATGGGTGTGAACACGGCTGTGTATTTGGGTGATTTCAGGAAGGCCAGTTGGATCCCCCTGAAATAATTGGAACTCAGATCGGCATAATCCCTGAAACTATTATAATAGGTTTCTACTTCTTTCACATAAAAGTCCAGTGATTTCGGCAGCATTTTTTCCCTTCCTCTTTTCATCAGGAATATGGGGAGCATGGAGAAATCATAAAGCTTCAGATTGGGATATTGTTCTTTCTGACAACGGATCCAGGCAGAATAAGCCGAATCCCTTTTTCTCCAGTATTTCTCTGCGGAAGGATAATCTTTTAAAAATTCAGTGGCAATGCCTGCATTGGTCAGCCGGATATACTCCTGACCGGTACAGGGCATTTTGTAGGTGGCAAACATTTTGGCCAGCTCCGCGTACTGGATATCTGAAGATTTGACATAAGATTCATAATCACCAATGTAATAATAGTAAAGTGTATGAGCTGAAAGTGCTTCATTACGGTACGACATCTTCAGGGTTTCATCTGCAGTTTGAGAAAGCTCTTCCACTTTGCGGATAAATGATTCTGCTTTCTGGTAATCCCCGAATTTGGACAAAAAAAGGATATAAGTGAGATAGGAAACATATTCTTTTCTTTCATCTCCCCGGAGACTGATCCCGTATTCATAATATTTCTTGGCATTATTGAAGTCTCCGTTTCTTTCAAAGGCATATCCCACACCGGTATAATTGGCCAGTGTGCGGAATGAACTGTATTTATCCATAAAAGCCAGTGCCTTCCTGGCATTTTCCGGATCCTTAGTTTCATAGAGCCCCGGGTAAATACTGTTATACCAGAGATTCATACTGTCACTGCCGTATTCTGCCTTTGGTCCTTCCAGACCGACCATTTCCCTGGATTTCCGGTCCGCTTTTTCTGCACAGGTTTTGGCCATTGCTTCATCCACCGTAAAATTTTCAAAAAGATTTTTGAGGATATAATAATTGCCCAGGGTTTGCAATTCTTTTTTCTTTTCCAGCAGCGTATATAAATCTTTTGCCTGCTGCAGGGCTTTCTTTTTATCGGTAGCGTTCAGGATATAGATATCATTGAGTTTTTTATCAAACTCTTCCTGGGTTTGTGCCAGGCCGGTGAATGAGCAAAACAAAAAAAGGAACGACAACAGCCCGTTGTGCAGTTTTCGGTTCATAGAAAAGGGTTTAGGCAGGTAAAAGGTATAAAAAATATCTCCCACAAAGACACTAAGTACACAAAGAGAGTGAAAAATATTTCCCGCCAGGAGCGCAAAGCGCGCATAGTAAGTCGCCAAACTCACGCAGTGAGTTTTATCCGTCAATATCTGTACTCAGAATAATCGAAACCTCAAAAAACAATTCTTAACCCGGTACTAAAAAATCCGTTTTAATCCGTTTAATCCGCGTCATTCGCGTTCCTATTATATTTTTTGCGAAGCAAAATCATTCATCCGACGATATTTCACGCAAAGAGCGCAAAGAAAAAACACGCAAAGGGGCAAAGAAAGAGTTCCCATACTCACGAAGTGAGTATTATCCGTTCTAATCCGTTTAATCCGCGTCATCCGCGTTCCTATTATATTTTTTGCGAAGCAAAAATCTATATCCGCTATTAACTTTCCCACAAACCTGCCTGCCGGTAGGCAGGGTCACTAAGAACACAAAGCGTTTCTCCTCGTGCCCTTGCGTATTTACGGTTACATCTCTGCGATAACTCTGCGCCCTCATTTCTCTGCGGTGAATCTCTCTCATTTTTGTCCAAAGAACTCTTCGAGCGAAGCAAAATCATTATCCGAAAAAATCTCCTTAACTCACACCGGAGCCTGGCGCCACCCCATTTTCAGGACGCAGCAACTGCAATTTCCCATCACTATCTTCTGCCGTCAGGATCATCCCCTGACTTTCAATTCCCTTCATTTTACGGGGAGCGAGGTTGGTCACCACAATTACCTGCTTGCCTACCATTTCTTCCGGGGTATAATGCAGGGCGATACCGGAGACAATGGTTCTTTTTTCAGTTCCCAGATCAACTTCCAGTTTCAATAATTTATCAGCCTTTGCCACTTTTTCGCAACTGATCACTGTAGCTGCTTTCATTTCCAGTTTGGCAAAATCATCGAATTGTATTTCTGGTTTTTGCATGGGTGCTTTTTGAGGGGTTGGTGCTGCAGCAGCATTATCAGCGGCTGATTTGATTAATCCGCTTTTCAGCTTTTCAATCTGCGCAGCAATTTCTTCATCTTCAACTTTACGGAACAACAGTTCCGGTGCTCTTAAACTGTATCCGGTACTGAGCAGGTTGGGTTTGCCGGCATTTTCCCAGTCCAGCATTTTTTCCACCACCTT
>ERZ795061.5723-NODE-5723-length-10091-cov-7.001495_pt1 | contig 10091 bp, 9 predicted proteins | sample MGYA00375145_ERZ795061 | MGnify/ENA primary metagenome ERZ795061 (study PRJEB30190, sample SAMN05720144) | anaerobic digester metagenome | isolation source: active sludge of municipal wastewater-treating anaerobic digesters | place: USA | collected 2014-12-22 ... | reverse complement strand
AGTCTTCAACGGCGCCGCCTGGGCGCAGACCCTCGACAGCATCAAGCGCATCGATGCCGAGGCCGCCAGGCTGATCGAAAAACGCCGCGCCCTGGCCGCGATCGGCAGTGAGGCGGATACGCGCTCGACGGCACCGGCCCTGATCGATAGTGCGAAAGTCGCCGCGCAGGCACAGGCCGCCGCCGATGCACAGCTGCGGGCCTTTGAAATGGCCGCCAGGGGCGAAGAGCAGCTCAATCAAGCCAGACTCCAAAGCTTCAAGAGTTACCTCGACACCAGAAAATCTCTCGGCCTCGCTACCGACCTCGAACTCGCGCAGGCCCATGAAGCGGCCGAAAACCGCAGCGCCGACTTCACCGTCGCCTCGGCGCAAGCCCAGATCCGCACCTATGAGCAGTTCGTGCAGACCAAGATGGCGCTCTTTACCGCCGACGAAAAGGGGCTGGCCGAGAAACACAAGTTCGAGATCGAATCGAACGCCAAGCTGAAAGACCTCTACACGCAGCTTGAAATCACGCAGATCAAGACCGACACCTCGCGGCAACAGTCGGCCACCAAGACCAGCCTCGTCATTCAGAAAGAAACGAACGACGCCTTTGCGCGGATGCTCGAAGTCGAAGAGCAGACCAACAACCTCCAGTTCGGACCAGCCACGATCAGCGAAGGCATGAAGGCGCACGAAGCCGCCGTCGAGAACCTGATCCGGCTCATGCCGGAACTGAACCACCAAGAGGCGGCGCTGCTTGTCCTGCATAACCAGCAGGCGGCCAGTGATACCGTCGTCAGTACGACGGAGGCCTATAAAAATCGAAATAAGGAGCTGGAGCTCGGGCTGGAATATGCTCGCGCCGACTTCCAGCTGCAGCAGGCCTGGTACAGCCAGGCACCGGGACTGATCGGACAGGCTGACCTCGCGCGCCAACGTGGATTCGCGTTGCTGGAGGCCGAAAGCGATATGCGCCGGCAGATTATCGACGAAACCATTTTTGATGAGGAACGTAAAGACGCTGCAATCTTCGCCTTGGATAAGGATCTTCATGCGAAGCGTATTGGCATTCTACAGCAGTTCCCCACCTTCTGGGAGCAGCAGCTGAACGCCATCGTCTCCAGCAACGCATTCTCGCTGTCGAGCATCACCTCGAACTTCAACAACGCCACGGCGCAATGGATTCAGGGGCAAGGCAACTTTGCCCAGTTCTGGCAACAGACGCAGACCACGCTGCTCACCGGCTCAATTCAATTTATTGAACAATGGCTTGTGCAGCTGGCCCTCGGGCAACTGCGCGAGATGGGAATGATCGCCACACAGGAAGCCGCCAAAGCTGCAACTGAATCGGCTGCATCAGCTCGCCGTATCGCCATGGCTAGTACCGAATCGGCAACCATTCTAAGCGTCTACACGGCAATGGAGACCGCGAAGACTGCCGCGACCACAGCGGCTGAAGCAGCCCGATTAGGAATCACTATCGGAACAAATAAAGCCATTATGGCAGGGGTGATTTCGACCTTAGGCGGGATTGCCGCAATCGGCAACGCTGCACTAGCAACGATGCAAGTGGTGGTTACTACGGTAAGCGGCATTATGGCCGGTATCGGGTCAGCATTAATTGCTGGAGTCTTCACTGCGCCGATCGGCGCTTTAATGCTGGCCTCAGCCGCCACCTTGCTAACCACTGGAACCACGGCCGTAGCGGCCGGATTGGGGCTTGTCCAGGGAGCCCTCGGAACCGCCATAGGCGCGGCCACTGCAGCGATTGCGACACCTTTTGCGTCAGGCGGAATTATGACCGGTCCGACGATCGGCAAATTTGCCGAAGCCGGGTCAGCAGAAGCCGCCATTCCGTTGAACGATCGAGGCGCGAAGTTCATGCAAAACGCGATGGGGTTCGGCGGCAACGGGGGACCGGTCACGATCTTTCTCCAGGTGGATAGCCGAACGATGGCCAAGGCCGTTGTGCCGCAGATGCACAGTGTCATCCACACCAAGTTGGGCTATACATGATGAGAGCGCTGGCATCCATCTACACCACACAGGCGCAGCGTCAGGCCGTGGTCCGCATCAATCTGTCGCTGAGCCTGATCGCGACCGGCCTGCTCTATCGCGATCAGCAAATCCGCAACGCGATTCTGAGCGAACTGGCCGGAACCACTGTGCCAAGCCAATTGCTCAGAAAGCCGGTGGAATTGCTGAACACGATCGCCGAAACCATCACGATGCTTAGTCGCCGCCTGAGCGATGGGGTTGCCTACGAGACGTTACTGGAACTCCAAACCGAAGCGCGGGCAATCTTCACCAGGCTGGAGAGAGCGCGATGATGCGCGGCACAGCACAGGCTGACACGGTTCCGGAAATCATGACGCTCGCCGAAGCGGCCGCATACCTTCGCCTGTCAAGATCCACGATGTACCAGCGGAAGGACATTCCGAGGCATAGGATGCCTGGATCACGCGAGGTTCGATTTTTGAGAGATGAGTTGCTCGCCTGGCTCAAAAGCGGGCACGCTGCGCCCAAACCGATTGAGAGCGATGTGCTGACACTCCCGCTGGACAGGACCGCTGGCACTGTTTACCATCGGAACCCACGCTATCGTTAAGGCTCATGGCTTACAGCATCAACAAACGGCGGACCCAGAAAGGTCTAGCCTTTGACCTCTACTACCGCTGGAAAGGGCAGCGGTATCGGCCCCTGTTAGGGTACGATCTCTCACCGGACGAGGCCGAGCAACTCGCCATCGCGATGATCAGCACGATCCATCGTGGCGAACAGTCGCCCCCGTCGCGATCGCGGGCCGCCACACTCAGAGACTTCCTGACAATCTACTGGCAGGCACTACGCGTGAAAAACCGTGTGGATCTTCGACGGCCAGAGATCATTCTTGAGACGCACCTTCTTCCCCGTTTCGGCCACCGGCTGTTGGATTCCTTAACCCCTGAGGATGGGCAAGAGTATATCGCCGCGCGCCTCGATGCGAAGGCTGCACCAGGCACCATTCAGAAGGAATGGGGCGTCCTGATGCGTATCCTGAATCTCGCAGTCGATTTTGAAAAGTTGGATAGAAATCGCCTGAAGCGCGTCCAACTTCCAGACGTGTCCCGCCGGGAACGAGTAGCCACAAACGAGGAACTGTTCGCGATTCAGGCCGAGGCGGCCAAACGGAAGCCCTACAAGATCCTCGGACGTGTCTATGATCCTGCCGAGTTCTGGCGGATTGCTCAGGTGGCCCTCCATACAGGCCTCAGAGAGGCCAAGATCCTCGAAATGGACCGATCCTGGCTCAGACAGAGGGATGATGGCTGGTGGCTCATCCTGCCGCCTTCCAGAACGCGATTGAAGGGCACACCGAGAGAGCTCCCACTGAACAGCCTAGCTTATCGGGCGCTTCGCCCAGAGGTGGCAGCGATCGAGGGGCCCATCTTCGCCAATTGGTCTGCTGATGCATTCGGCCATCAATGGCAGCGGACCTGTAAGGCTGCCAAGGTGCAGGATCTACACTTCCATGACCTTCGCCACACCTTCACAACCAGGATGCAGAACCTCGGGGTGAGCCTGGAGATTCGCTCTGCACTGCTCGGACACAGCACCAAAGCGATGATGACGAGCCAGTATTCACACGGCGGGCAAGGTTGGAATCTGAAGCTTCGCGAAGCCGTGACGCAGCTCGAAACTGCGTATACGACGCCGATTTTGTCCTATGGAGTGTCCTATGAGGGGACGAGCCTACTTAGGCCGGAATTCAGGAAGGTCGCGAACTCCGCAGAAGAGCAAGAGAAAGGTTGGTGGTCCCAACGGGATTTGAACCCGTGTCTGAGCCTTGAGAGGGCTCCGTCCTAGGCCAAGCTAGACGATGGGACCGGAGAGGTAGTCCAACTGCAGCGGAAAGAACCGGACTGTACCATAGCGAGTTTTGGCTTTTCAAACGGCAAGTCAGAGAGAACGGCCCCGAGGCGTAACACTGGGCAGGTAAGGGTCGGCTCAACCGACTGTGCTTGCAGAGCCTTTTGAATTAGCCTACAGTACAAGAATGCACGGTCGTTATCTCCAATCTAGAGGTGTTCTTGTCGCGGGCCTGCTCCCCGCCATGCTCACGTTGGCCGGCTGCGGGGCCAGCTTCCTTGAAGGCACCATCGCTCCTCCCAACTCCAGCGCCTGGACGAAGTGCGGGAGCACGACCAAAGTGCGCGTGAAGCCGCCGAAATCGACCATTACGGTGGCCTACACGGAACCTACCACCGGCACGGACGGCAAACCGCTGACCAACCTGGCCTACACCACCATTTACTATAATGCCGGAGATGGGCCCGTGATCGCCAAGGTTGTGCCGGCCTCACAAAAGACCGGCGGGGCAGCCGTTTCTCAAGTGATCATGATCCCCATGCCAAACCAGGCGGAACAGGAAGTGACCGTCTGCGTGACGGCCACCGATTCCGACGAACGTGAAGGCCCCGCAACCCCCTAGGCCACCGCTAGAACAGACTTGACAGCGCCCCGCTTTGGGCCTACCTTGCATCCGACTTGCTTAGGCCAGCATCTATGGCCGAATGCGTCGCCCAACAGGTCCTCAGGTCGCCTTAGATTTCTACGCATGGAACTGCGCAAACCTGACGCATCACATCCTTCCCACGAAGCCGAATCAGAGCGGCACAAACACAGCTTGGAGATTCGGCTCGGCTCCAACATCTTCCGCAATACGAACGGCGTGATCCGGGTCCAGGGCAAGGAACAACTCGTCTTGGAGCTGGCCCCGGAACAAGACCGCATCCTGCTGACGATCGATTTATATGACGGCAGTGGCAACCATGTGGCGCATCTTCGCCGCAATCGCTGGGCGTTCAACGACGGCAATCGCTTTTCGCTCAATACCAGCGACTCCCCGCCAACCCTGTTTCCCAATCTTCCCTGGCTGAAGGTCACGGATCAGGAAACCGGCGAGACGGTGCTCGAGGCCGCGGTGGCACCAGGCGAAAAAATCCACGTGGCAACGGGCAAATTTTATTCTCACCGCGGCCAGCTCATCGAAATCACCTCCCACTTCTGCCGCGTCGGTTCCACACATACCCTGTTCGGAGATGTATTCGAAGCGCGCGGCGGTACGGCAGTGCTTGGCTGACGCCGGCCGGATCATATGACTACCAGTCCGACCCCAGCATCCAGGCCTTCCTGGTCTGTGACAGTGTCATCGAAGACAGCCTCACCAAGAAAAAGTCTCTCATCGGCATTTTCACCCATCTGCAAGCCGTGACCTTTCCGTTTCAGCACCACCAAGTGGGCTTGTACTTCTGCCTGACCGATGCGGAGGGGACGTATCACTTGGAGATCGATCTGGTGTATGTGAACACCGATCAATTGGTCTGCCGCGCCTCACTTCCCGACATCGCCATCCAGGATCGCCTGCAGATTGCTGATTTCGGCATCAACCTGCCCGCGCTCCTGTTTCCCGCGCCCGGTCGTTACGAGTTTCGCTTGCGCATGAACGGCCGTGTGATTGCGCAAAAAGACTTCCACGTCATCCAATTGCCGGCGCCATCCGCCGCCTAGCTCACCCGGTTTCCTTTTTGAGAGCGTAGCCGACCGGGATGCGTCAGGCATCCGAGCGAGAATTCTCGGCAGACCTTGTGCGTGCTGAGACAGGATACTCAGGTGGATTCACCGGCAGGCAATGCGCGCAATGGGTGACTAGAATGCCGTAGCGGTGGCGAGGCAGGCATCGACATATTCATTTTCGCCACGATGGCAGGCCTGCACACGCTTATTTTTATCGTCGAACAGAGGCACTACCATTTCACCCACGGTGGCATAGCAGTCTCTTTTGAACGGGCCATCCAGGCTGCGGCACAACGCCAGGCCTGGCTCGGGGTTGGCATCGGTCAGGATGAAGTCTTTCACCGCGCCGATGAAGCATTGCCTGATCTGATCGCCCTGGCCCAGCCGGCACAGGGCATTCACCTGCTGGGCATCACGCAGCGTGTAGCCGCTGATATCACGCCCCAAACTGCGGTAACAGGTCGTCTGATGCTCCCCCTCTACCCGGGCGCATTGCGTGAACGCCTGCGCGAAGTCGTAATTCAGGAAGGTCAGCACCGCAGAGGTTTGCATCAGGTAACAGGCGCGCAGGTATTTTTCCGTCAGGACAGAGCAAGGGTACAACAAATCTTGCGGATTCAAAAAGCTGGTCGCCTCGTGATGATGATGGCCGACCGGTTGCGCACGGCGGGCTTGCTGAAACGTCACGATGTTCTCCATGAACACGCCCCCATAGCAGGATTCGCGGTCCCAGCTTCCCGGTAAGGCGTCACAGAACGCGAGACTCTTCAGCACGTCGTAGCGGAACTGAATGGTCAGGCCATGGCCCAACCCATGCAGACAGTTGTACCGCTGAAATGAATAGGCCGACACCGTTTCGCTGACGGGGCAGAGGGGCAAGATATGCTCCGGTTCCACGGCGGGCAGACTGCTCAAAAAGGCCTGCAGGACGCCATGGTAACACCCGGACCAGAACACATCCCGGCAATGCGACATGGCGAGCGGGGCCGTTCCGTACCGTGCAAACGATTGCTGGCCGATATGGTGGACGAGCGGATGCGCCTCGCGTAGCGCTTCGGGATCCTGCGTCGTGATCTGCTCAAGAGCCGTCAGCGCCCCCTCGGTGCCTTCGCCCTGCAACACCGTTTCCAAATGCTGCTGGTAGCATTCCATCTTGGTCTCAAATGGCTGGGTGCGACAGGATTCAGGCAAAGCCGGCTGTTCCGCCTGGGCCCAATCCATCCCGCCCATGCCGAGCAGCACCACGAGCATCAGAAGCATTCGTTGACGGCGCATCATCCAATCCCCCTCACTGAATGACCACAGGGCAGGAGCCCTGCCATAAAAAATTGATTCTAAAATAGTCACCCCCATCGATCCAGAGAAAATCAACACGGCACAGGCTGCCCATCAATTCCCCTTCTCCCTCCCGCCGTTCTGTGATAGAACCATTCGCGCTTCATCATCGGCAACTCGACGGAATCACTCAGTATGTCCACCACGCCAGAACCTCCGACACGGTCAGACTTCATTCGTGAACTGGTTGCGGCCGATCGTGCCGCAGGCAAACATGGCGGCCGGGTGGTCACTCGTTTTCCGCCGGAACCCAACGGCTATCTCCATATCGGGCATGCCAAGTCGATCTGCCTCAACTTCGGCATTGCCAGCGAGCAACCGGGCGGGATCTGTCATCTCCGCATGGATGATACGAACCCGACGACGGAAGATCCTGAATACGTACAGGCGATTCAAGAAGATGTCCGCTGGCTGGGATTCGACTGGCGCGACAACATCTTCTTCGCCTCCGACTATTTCGAGCGGCTCTATGACTTTGCCGTCGTCCTCATCAAGAAAGGCCTCGCCTATGTCGATAGCCTGACGGCTGACGAGATGCGCCGGTATCGGGGAACGCTCACGGAACCGGGACAGCCCAGCCCGCATCGTACCCGTAGCATCGACGAGAACCTGGATCTGTTCAAGCGGATGCGGGCGGGGGAATTTCCCGATGGCGCCCATGTGCTCCGTGCCAAGATCGACATGGCCTCGCCCAACATCAATCTCCGCGATCCGGTGCTGTACCGCATCCGGCATGTGGCTCATTATCGCACCGGCACGTCATGGTGCATGTACCCGGCGTACGATTTTGCCCATCCGTTGTCCGATGCGATCGAAGGCATCACCCATTCGATCTGCACCTTGGAATTCGAAGACCATCGGCCGCTCTACGACTGGGTCGTGGCACAATGCGACACGCCTCATCGGCCGCAGCAAATTGAATTTGCCCGGCTGAATGTGACCTTCACGGTCATGAGCAAGCGTAAACTGCTCGATCTCGTCGAACGCAAATTGGTCAACGGCTGGGACGATCCGCGACTGCCGACGCTCAAAGGGCTTCGCCGCCGCGGCTTCACGCCCGAAGCGCTGCGCGCGTTTTGCGACGCCATCGGCGTGGCGAAACGGGATGCCATCGTCGAAATGCAGCTGCTTGAACACTTTGTCCGTGAAGATTTGAACAAGCGCGCCCCCCGGGTCATGGCCGTGCTGCGCCCCTTGCGCCTCGTGATCGAAAACTATCCCGAGGGACAGGTTGAGCAGCTCGATGCCATCAACAATCCGGAAGATGCGTCCGCCGGAACCAGGCAACTGCCCTTTTCCCGCGTGCTGTATATCGACCAGGAAGACTTCAAAGAAGATCCACCCAAGCAGTTCTTCCGCCTCGCCCCGGGCCGCGAGGTGCGCTTGCGATATGCCTACATCATCACGTGCGTCGGCGTCGTGAAGGACCCGACGACGGGTGAGGTGACGGAACTCCGCTGCACCTATGACCCGGAAACCAAAAGCGGCGGAACTCAGGCGCAGAGAAAAGTGAAGGCCACGATCCATTGGGTCTCGGCGGCCCATGCCGTCGACGCCGAAATACGGCTGTATGAGAGTCTCATGCTGACGGACCCCGGCAAGATCCCAGCCGATCAGGATTGGACGCAACACCTGAATCCCCGTTCGCTGGAACGGCTGCCGTCTTGCAAAGTCGAGCCCAGCCTGGCCTCGATCGCTCCCGGCACCAGCGTCCAATTTGAACGCGTGGGCTACTTCTGTGCCGACCCTGATTCTGCGCCAAACAAGCTCGTCTTCAACCGCACTGTCACGCTCAAAGACGCCTGGGCTAAGATCGAGAAGTCCCACGCCCCGCGTTGACCGGCCCGTTCGGCCTTCGATCCATCCAGAGTCCCACGCAAAGTACTGGAGCGCCAGCCTTCTGCTGCCTTGAACCATCTCCCGTTGATACACGAGAATCACGCCTCACGCAGGTGATGAATTTCTTCCCAACAACGGAGTGACGGCAATGGTGACAGGACCAAGCAGCGACGATCAGCAGGAGGACCGTGGTTCATTCCGGGAGCACCTGTTACGATTGGAAACCGCGATTCCCGGCGCCGCGCCCAGCGTGCAACCCCTCCTCCTGAACATTCATCGCTCTGCCCGTCGGCTCCACGATCAACTGCAGGGCATCGATGTGACGCCTCTCCTGCCCCGCACCCTCGTGAGCCATGTTCGCTGCTTCGATTGCGGGACCGCCAAGATGGAGTCGTTTCATACGTCGACGCAGGGCGGCTACCATCTGTGCCCTACCTGCTTTCAGCACCGGCTCCGGTCGGGACGTGCCAAGACCGCTCACTAACGTCACCCTCGCCTCCTGTGATTCGATAGATTTACCGACCCAGACACCCCGGCGGCCCGCTCTCTACCTGCGGCTAGCCCTGGGCCATCCCCGCACCGTATACTGCAGGCTTTCACTGGCGCGAGAGAGGTACTCAGGGTATGGCCCCGAACATTCTGTTGAGTTGCGAATCGATCAGTAAGAGTTATGGGGTGCGAGCCCTGTTTAGCAATCTCACTCTGGCCTTGTGCGAAGGTGACCATGTCGGCCTGATCGGCCCGAACGGGTCCGGCAAATCCACCCTGCTGAAAATCCTGGCCGGTCTCGAATCGCCCGACCAAGGGACACGCACCGTACGTGGGCATACGCGCGTGGGTTATGTCCCGCAAGAGCCAAGCTTTCCTGCCGGCTCGAGCATAGAACATGTCCTCCAACAAACCCTCACGGATGCCAGTCGCGATCCTCACGAAGAAGGCGGCCTCATAGCCCGGGCCCTCAGCATAGGGACCTTTCCTGATCCAGAGCACTGCGTCGACACCCTTTCGGGAGGCTGGCGCAAGCGACTGGCTATCACGCAAGCCTTGCTGCTCGAGCCGGACGTGCTGCTCATGGACGAACCGACCAACCATTTGGATGTCGAGGGCATTCTTTGGCTGGAGCGACTACTCAAGAACCGCGCTAAGGCCTTTCTCGTCATCAGTCACGACCGTCGCTTTTTAGAGTCGATCGCGACGCGCATGGTGGAACTCAATCGTTGTTATCCCGAGGGCCGCTTTGAAGCCAAAGGTCGATACAGCGACTTTTTGGAACAACGCGATGCCGCACTCCAGGTGCAGGCGGACTATCAATCGTCGCTGGCCAATCGTGTGCGGCGCGAAGTGGAATGGCTGCGCAGAGGGCCGAAAGCCCGCA
>ERZ795061.5716-NODE-5716-length-10104-cov-5.457359_pt1 | contig 10104 bp, 10 predicted proteins | sample MGYA00375145_ERZ795061 | MGnify/ENA primary metagenome ERZ795061 (study PRJEB30190, sample SAMN05720144) | anaerobic digester metagenome | isolation source: active sludge of municipal wastewater-treating anaerobic digesters | place: USA | collected 2014-12-22 ... | reverse complement strand
TTCAGACGTGTGCTCTTCCGATCTCATACTCGGCGCGCACGGACCACCAGCCGTCGTCCCCCTTCACCTCCCAGTCGAGGAGGGCGCCGTAGAACTCCGCCAGCGCTTTGGGGTCGGGGCAGTCGAGGACGACAACGGGATTGCGAGCGATAGTCATGGGGAGACGGTAAAGACATAAGCGGACGTTCTGCGTCCGGATAAGATTTCGGTATGCCGTCTGGGTCACCGGCCGCCCGCGCCCTGGTGGCGCTCGAGATCATCGAGCGCCGACCCGGAATCAGCGCAGCCGATTTGGCGGAACGCCTCGGCGTGACCGATCGGGCTGCCCGCCGGTACGTCGCCACGCTTCGCGAGGCCGGGATCCCCGTCGAGGCGGCTCGAGGAAGGGATGGCGGTTACCGGCTGGGCCGAGGCATCCGGCTTCCGCCACTGCACTTCGGGGCGTCGGAGGCCCTGGCCCTGGTGATGGCTGCGCTTGACGGGCATCACGATGTGTCTGATCCCGAATCCCCCGTGGGCTCGGCGATCGCTCGGATCCTGCGCGCCCTGCCGACAGCGGTTGCGGCGCAGGCGGATTCGATGCGGAGGGCAACTTCGCCGGTGCCCGACCGCTCGGCCGCTCGGCCGGATCCGGAGATCACGGCAGCTCTCGTGGAGGTGTGCAGCGAGGGCCGGCTGGCGCGCCTCCGCTACCGGACAGAGGCAGGTCGCCGGCTGGAGGTCGAGGTCGAGCCCTGGTTCGTCGTCGTGAGACACCGGCGGTGGTACCTCCTGTGCCGACTCTTGCCCACGCAGGAAATCAGGGCCTACCGGGTGGACCGAGTCGACGCCGTCACCCCGCTGGCGGGACGGTTCGACCCGCCCCGGGGCGTCGATCCCGTCGCCCTGTTGGAGAGCCATCTGGCCTCGGGGTGGCCCTACGACGTCGTCACCGTCATCGACGCGCCCATCGATGAGGTCTCCCGATCCCTGCCCACGCACCTCGGGCGGCTGGAAGCGCTCGAGGACGGCACGACCCGGCTGGTCGGGTCCACGAGTATTCCGGAGATGTACGCCCAGGGACTCTCCCTCTGTCCCGCCCCTTTCCGGGTGCAGGACGGCGACGAAGTCCGCGCAGCCGTCCTCGCCCTCGGGCAACGCCTGCTCGCGGCGGGTAGCGGCATACCAAGTCCGCATGAGGCAGCCACCCACTAGTCGTTCGCGAACCGCGCGTGGGCCGAGCGGTTGGCCCCAGTTAGCGGCTTGGGTGAGACAGAAGGGGTGACCGCTCGGGTCGAGCAGGACCCGCCAACTCTCGCGCGGCTGCTCGACGGGAAGCGTCGCGCCGAACTCCACGCACCGCGCCGCCGCAGCGTCGAGGTCATCGACCGCGAGGTCCAGGTGAAACTGCTTGCTGCCGTGCTGATTCGGCCAGGTCGTTGTCACCGGCGTGGTCACGTCCCGCTTCGACGTCGACATCCGAGGCAGCGGGTGGGTCTTCGGCGTCAAGTTCCGACCGGGAGGTCTCGTCGCGCTCACCGGCGTCGGTCCGGCGCGGGCCTGGGCGGACCGGACCCTCCCAGCCGCGGGGATCGTTCCGGACGATGTGGCGCAGCACTGGCCGGTCTCGACGCCGACGGTGACCCGGGCGGGTGGCTCGCGACGACGGAGGCCGCGCTGGGCGGCATATCTCATCGCGTGGACGCCCGCTATGGTGCGCTGCTCGCGATCGTCTCGGACATGCTGGCCGATCGGGAGCTCGTCAGCGTGGCCCAGGTCGAGCAGCGCCATCACGTGACCAGCCGCACGTTGCAGAGGTGGTTCATGCACTACGTGGGGGTCGGGCCGAAGTGGGTGCTGGCCCGCTACCGGATGCACGACGTCGTCACCGCGATCGACGGCGGGTATGCCGGTTCGCTCACCGAGCTCGCCCACCGCTACGGCTGGTATGACCAGCCGCATTTCACCCGCGACTTCACGACCCTTGTGGGCATTCCTCCCAGCCGGTACCGCGACGAGCGAACGAGCCGCATCCACGATATGACGTGACGTCGCCCGACGTGCGACCTGGCCCAGGAGCGAGGGCAGCCGAGAGACTGCATGCAGTCTGCATGCGCAGGCGATAGAATCCTGGTTCATGAGCACAGAGATCTTGCAGGTCCGCGACGTGCCGAGCGAGGACGCCCAGATCCTGCGGGCCCGTGCGGCAGCGCGCAAGATGTCGCTGTCGAGCTACCTGCGTGAGCTCATCCGCGACGACGCCTCCCGGCCCGAGTTGGGGGCGGTCCTGGAGCGGATCGCGTCGCGGGCCGGTGTGGAGGCCGACGGCGAGGACATCCGAGGCTTCATCGCCGAGGGACGCCGGTAGCGGTGGTCGTCGTCGACGCCTCGATCGTCGTGCGGCTCCTGCAGAACCGTCGGGGAGATGCGGCCCTGCGTGAGCGATTCAGTCGGGAGCGGCGTCTTCATGCCCCGGCGTTGATTGACGCCGAGGTGACGTCCGCCCTTCGGGGGTTGCTCATGACGTCGAAGGTGGCGATCCGCATCACTCGGAAACGCGCCGGGGAGATGCTCGATGACTACGCCGACCTCCCGATCGAGCGCCACCTCCTGCAGCCACTACAGCGACGGGTCCTCGAGCTGCGCGACAACTTCACTGCCTATGACGCCTTCTACGTCGCCCTCGCCGAAGCCCTCGACCTGCCGTTGCTGACGGACGATGGCAAGTTCGCCCGGTCCACATCCCAACCATCCCTCATCGAGACCTGGCCCTCGTGATGGGGCGCACCGCTTGGTGGGGAAATGAGGTCCTCCAGGCCAACGGCGCTCGGTCGAGATACGCCATTTGCCAGATGTGGGTCGCTACCTCAGCGAACGAATCTTGTGGATGTCGGCAGGACCACCTGCCACGTCTACCTGGCCCCGCGGCATACCTCCTCGCCTGCAACGTCGGCTCTGACCGCGCGTGAGGCAGAGGTGCTCGGGCTGCTCGACGAGGGCCGGTCCAACGGCGAGATCGGGCGAGCGTTGTTTGTCAGCACCAAGACGGCCAGCGTCCATGTGTCGAACATCCTGGCCAAGCTCGGCGCAGCCTCCCGCGGCGAGGCCGTGGCGTTGGCCCGAGCGGCGGGCTTGCTGGAGCAGTGAGTGGTGTGACAAATGACGGAATTGTCGGCCTGTTGACCACGTGACTGGCAGGGCCGCCCGTGTTGAAGGCGCCGTCGTTGACGACACGTGGTGGGCCGCTGGGGCCGGATCCCGCGTCCGTCGGAGACCCCACTCTTGGAAGCATCTGAGCAGCGCCGCGCACCCCTGACTGCCGGGCTGGCGGAGTGTGTCTGCCAGTAGCGCAGAGTGGGGATGCAGCGCTGGCAGGATGACGGGATGTCGCTTCTCGACCACGCCATCTGGTGGCACGTCTACCCGCTCGGTTTCGTGGGTGCCTCGATCCGGCCGACGGCTGACCACCTCAACGAGTTGGCACACCCCAACCAAGCGCCGACCCCCGGCTCCCTGATCTCCTGGCTCGACTATGCGGTCGGCCTCGGCGCCAACGGGCTCCAGCTCGGGCCGGTCTTCGCCTCGACCAGCCACGGCTACGACACCGTCGACCACCTGCGCATTGACCCGCGCCTCGGCGGCGAGGAGATGTTCGACGCCCTCGTTGCCGCGTGCCAACAGCGCGGCGTCCTCCTCATGCTCGACGGCGTCTTCAACCATGTCGGCGCGCAGCACCCGCTCGTCCGCCGCGCCCTGGCCGAGGGGCCCGACGGCGAGCTCGCCGGCCTCTTCCGCCTCGACTGGACTCCCGAGGGCGGCCGGCCCGCCGGCTGGGAGGGTTTCACCGACCTCGTCGAGTTCAACCATGACGACCCGCGGGCCGTCGACCTCGTCGTCGAGGTCATGGAGCACTGGCTCGCGCGCGGCATTTCGGGGTGGCGACTGGACGTCGCGTATGCCGTGCCGCTCGCCTTCTGGCGCTCCGTCACGGACCGGGTGCGGGCGGCATACCCCTCGGCGGTGTTTGTCGGCGAGGTGATCCACGGTGACTACCGCGCGTTCGTCTCCGAGGGCGGGCTCGACTCGGTGACCGAGTACGAGCTGTGGAAGGCGATCTGGAGCTCCCTCGTCGACCACAATCCGTGGGAGATCGGGCACACGCTTGAGCGGCACGACGCGCTCCTACAGAGCTTCATCCCGATGACCTTCGTCGGCAACCACGACGTGACCCGCATCGCCACGAAGGTCGGCGACGCCGGCGCGGTCGTCGCCCTCGTCCTGCTGATGACCGTCGGCGGCACCCCCTCGCTCTACTACGGCGACGAGCAGGCCTTTCGGGGCGAGAAGACCGAGCGGCTCGGCGGCGATGACGAGGTCCGGCCCGCCTTCCCTGCTGCGCCGGACGCGCTCGCTGCCGAGGGGTGGTGGATGTATCGGACCCATCGGGAGCTGATCGCGTTGCGTCGCCGTCATTCGTGGCTGCAACGGGCGCGAACCTCGGTGGTGAACAAGGAGGGCAGCCTCATCACCTACGTGTCGACGGGCGTCGGCGAGACCGAGCAGGTCACGGTCGTCCTCGACCTGGGGGAGCAGCCCTCGGCAGTTGTCACTGACCACGCGGGGATCGAGATCTTCCGCTTCCCGTCGGCCCCCTGAACCGGTCGCTTCGGTGACCGGTGTCGGTGCCGACCGGCAGACTGGTCCGGTGGCCGACCGTCCCGACGTTCCCGACGCGATGCTTGAGCGGCTGCGCGCCGTGGCCGCCGGCCTGCCCGCGTGTCACGAAGAGGGTGCCTGGGTCGGCACTCGGTGGAAGGTCGCCAACGCGACGGTCGCCCACATCTTCGGCGGCGAGGACGGGCTCTTCCGGATCACCCTGCGCGGCGACCCCGACGAGGTGATGGCGTTCGAACACCTGGGGCCGCCCTATTTCCGCTCAGATTGGGGCCGCAACGTCATCGGCTTGGTGCTGGACGACACCACCGATTGGGTCGAGGTCGCCGAGCTCTTCACGATCTCGTGGTTCATCCAGGCACCCAAGCACCTCGCCGAGCAGGTCGACCTCCCGGCCGCGCCCGGTCACGGCTGACCCGTCGCAGCCGGACGCGCGGCATACCCCTCAGGCTTGGCCGTAAACCCGGGTGACGTGCAGCCGCAGCACCAGGCGATGCTGGGCCACCATCGCCGCCCGGAACTCCTCCCAGTCGGGGTGCTCGCCACTGAGCGCGCGGTAGAGCTCGACGAGGTCGTCGGCCACCGCGTCGTGGGGATCACGCGTCACCTCGCCCAACTCCGCCTCGGCCTCAGCTACGACGTACTTCCACGGGGTCGCGCCCATGACGAGGTAGCTGGCCCGAGGATCGCGCCGCAGGTTGCGGGTCTTGGCGCGATCGTCGGTCACCGAGATCGACAGGGTGCTCGCGTCGGCGTCCCAGCGGTGGAAGACGACCGACAACTGCGGGCGCCCGTCGCGCTTGATAGTGGTGAGGACCCCGCGGCCGCCGGGGATCGCCAGGATGTCGCGCAGTGCCTCGTCGCTCATGAACTCCACGGTATGCCGTGCAGGTCGCCTTCCCGCCGACCCCGATGGAGCTGATTGGAGGTTTGTCCGGTCGGACGTGCCGACCAGATATACCTCCACCCAACGAATGAGCCCGGTGGGAAGAGGTTCCCACCGGGCTCATCGTGTGCTGTCAGTTGAAGGTGGCCTTCACCGCTTCGAGAGTGACGCCGCGGTAGGTCGACTGCGGGTAGGGGGCCGTGTCCGCCTCCGGGTTGCGAAGGAGGAAGTTGATCACCACGAACCTCAGGTCGGCGGCGTCGACGGTGCCGTCGAAGTTGATGTCCGCGGCCCGGGTCGAGGTGCCACGTGCATCCCGGATGGCGATGGCGTCGAGGATGTCAATGACGCTGTCGTTGTTGACGTCACCGGCAGCAGCCTGCACCGTGGGAGCCATCACCCGACCTCCGAGGCCCTCGGGCCGGACGAAGGACGAGGCGACCGGCACGTAGCTGGTGAAGTGGCCAGGGATGGACACGGTCAGCAGGTGCGGGTCGGCGGCGATGGCCACCCCGTCGACCGAGAGCGCCCGGTTGGCCGAAACCGGCACCTGGGTCACCGTCCCGTCTGGGGCAGTGAGGCTCGCAGCAGCACCGATCGTCGAGTAGTCGATCGTGTTGTCGATGGCGCTGTCCTCAGTGAGCAGCCCCTGGGCGACGAACGCGCCCCGCAACAACGCGGTGGGGTTGAGCATCTCCACCGAGTCGAAGAGGCGGTTGACGTTGACCGACGTGCCGTCCCTCTTCTTCGCCGTGACACTGACCGTCATGAACCCGGTCGCCGCAGCCCAGTTGCCGTCCTTGGCGATGGTCTCCACCTCGAGCAGGGGGAGGTTGTCGCCGGTCGCCACCTGCGGTCCGTCGAGCGGGATGGTGATCTGGACCGTCGGGTAGTCCGGAAGCGGGTTCTTCGTGATGACCAGCGGGGAGGTGCTGTATGCCGCGAGCGCAGCGGGCTTGCGGATCTCGCCCAGCTCGGTGTTGCTGATGCTGTAGCGCAGGGTCACCTTGACCTCACCCCATTGGTCGGCGTTCTGCCCGGTGAAGGAGTGGGTCGCCATCTGGTCAGGTGCCAGCGCCAACTTGTCGCTCTTGCTGTCGATGTAGGGCGCGCCCTCCTTGATGACGAGGAACTCCCGCCGCCCGCCGACGTTGCCGGCCATGTCAATGGCGGCGTAGCGGTCCGTCGAGGATGGGCTCGGGCCGAAGCTTGGGGTCAGCGCAAAGGTGCCGTCCGCTTGCGGGGCGTGGGCCGAGCTCGGTTGGATCGTCGAGAAGGTGAACCGGAGCACCAGGTTGTCCGCCTGGGTGATCGCGATGCCGGCGGCCTTGATCTTGTCCACCTCACCGTCGATGACGCTGCCGTTCAGGGCGTACTTCGTGGCGCCGTTGGGCACCTCCACGACCCGCTGCCCGTCGAGCGCGGTGGTGAACTTGGGCGGAGTGTTGTCGACGTAGAAGTGGGTGATCGCCGAGTACTGCTGGTCGGAGTCATCGGTGCCGACCATCCGCAGCTGGTAGTGACCCTCACCGAGCACGGTCAGGCGGTTGCCGAGCGGCGCCCGCGGGTCCTTGGTGATCGGGAAGTACTTGCCGGTCCAGGCGAAAGGCCCATAGTTGACGTCCTCACGCATCCCGATCGGGTCGAGGGCTCCGAGGTAGCCGATGTCCTGACCGCTCGCCGGGTCGACGATGTAGGCGTCGAGGTTGCGCATGTGCGACTTGAGGTTGACCGCGAAGGACAACTGCGGGGAGTAGACGTTCTCCGTCCGGGTCGACATCACGGGCTTGAGCGCCGTCAGCGCGGCGATCCCCTTGTCGGCGACCCGGAAGCCGAACGGCATACGGTATGCCGCGTTGCCGCCTTCAATGAGGAGGTAACCCGAGTAGGAGCCCTTGGCGGCAGTGGCGGGGACGTCGAGTCGGACGGTGAGGCCCATGTTCGCCTTCGCCTTGACCCGCAGGTCGGACGGCACGCTCACGCGGACCCCGTTCGCAGCGGCGTCGGCCACTCCGGCAGACGTGCTGTAGACGGTGCGCACCGAGTAGGTGATGTCCTGGTCGGTCTTGTTGGACACGGTGACGTCGCGCTTGTCGTGAACGACCTCGCCCGTGGCGTGCAGGCCGAAGCCGAGCCCGCCGGTGAGGTCAGGGATCCAGTCGTGGCTGCTGTTGCCATCGGCGATGCTGATCCGGTCCTGGACCACGAGCTCGGTGGCTGCGTGCACGGCCTGGTAGGGGTCGAGCTGGCCGGCCCCCATCTCGAAGACGCTGTACTCGGTGGCGAGCGCGTCCGCGGTGTTCATGAAGGCGACCTTGACCTCATGGGGCTTGAGCCCGGGCCGGGCCTGCAGCACGAGGGCGGCGACGCCCGCGGCATACGGCGTGGCCATGGAGGTGCCCGAGAGCCGCTGGTAGGCGTTGGTGTAGTCGTCCAGGTGCGCGGTGTCGACAGCCGACGGCGGCACGGAGGACAGGATGCTCACGCCGGGGGCGGTGATCTCCGGCTTGATGTCGTTGGTCAGCTTGGCCGGGCCGCGCGAACTGAAGGTGGCGAGTATCCCGCCGCCGAAGGTCGTCGTGCCGAGGTCGCTGAGCGTCACCTGGGTGGCGCCGGCGGCGAGCTGGTCGGTCAGTGCGGTCCCGCCGGCCATCGTCAAGGTGAAGGTGGGCAGGAAGTTCAGGCCCTCGCCGAGGTAGTAGGGGATGAAGCCCTCGTCGGCGAGGTTGTTGGCGAGCAGGACGGCCTTGGCGCCCTTGGTCTTGGCCAGGGTGATCTTGTTCTCGAGCGCGCTGTCGCCGCGGCGCATGAACACGACCTTGCCCGTCACGACCTTGCCGCTGTAGTCGGCGCTGAGGCCGCGGCCGACGTCGATGATGTCGCTGGTGGTCCCGACGAGCGGGGTGAGCGCGTCGCCGAAGGGCTGCGCGAGCAGTCGGAGGTCGGCCGTGCCGGACCCGACCGCTGCCTTGAGGGTCGGGACGGTGACGGGGGTGTCGTTGGCGCCGACGGTGATGGACAGCGCTGATGCCGCCGGTGAGCCGAGGGAGAACGCGCCGTTCTGGCCGTCGTTGCCCGCAGCGAGGACCGTGGTCACACCGGCGAGCGTGAGGTTGTCAGCCGCGGCACTGAGCGGGCTGTGGGGGTTGTTGAGGTTGGCGCCGAGCGACATGTTGACGACGTTCGCGCCGTCCTTGAGCGCCCGGTCCATCCCCGCGAGGATGTTCGAGGTCGTGCCACCGCCGTAGGGGCCGAGCACGCGGTAGGAGTAGAGGTCGGCCTCGGGGGCGATCCCCATCGCGTCTGCGCCGGCGACCGGCTTGCCCGCGATGATGCCGGCGACGTGCGAGCCGTGCCGCGTGTAATAGGTGTTGCCGTTGAAGTCCTTCTCGGCGCGGCCGGAAGCCTTCCAGTCGGCATACGTCGTCTCCATGGGGTCGCTGTCGTCGTTGACGAAGTCGTAGCCCCCCTTGTAGACGTCCTTGAGCGCGGGGTGGTTGTAGTCGATGCCGGTGTCGAGGATGGCGACCTTGAGGCCCTTGCCGGTCACGCCTTCGGCATGCAGGCGGCGCACGCCCTCGGCCGAGGCGTCAACGACAGCGGGAACTGCGGCCGTGTTGATCGGGATGGTCGTCATGGTCGGCGTCGTCACGGCCGGGGTCGCCTCGCGGACGAGGGCGTCCTCCCAGACCGCTGCCACGTCGGCGGACTCAAGCAGCCGATCGAGTTGCTTGCCCGAGATCGACAGGGCGAAGCCGTTGTAGGCGTCGGAGTAGGTCTTGCGGATGTTGTAGGTCACCGACTTGGCGGCGAACGTGTCGGTGAGGAACTGCTTGAAGCGGCCCTGGGCCTCCTTGGCCTCTCGCTGGGCGGTGGCTGCGGAGAGCGCCCGGCCGGCGGCGGCGGCCCGAGCCTGCTCGCTGGCGGCGGGGCCTTGGCGCAACTCGACGATGACGTCGACGGAGTCGTCGGAGGCCCGAGTCTTGGCGTCGACATAGATGGCCGGGGCCGAAAGGCCGGTCAGGCGGGTGAGCGCCGTGCGTTGTTCTTGGCTCAGGGCCGATGCTGCCGCGGGGGCCGGGGGAGCGCCGGCTGCCTGCGTGGGAGAGGCCGACAGGATCAGGGGGACGCCGAATGCCGAGATCGCCAGTGCAGCGGTGACAAGCGTCTTACCGGGGGGCTGGTGTCGTTTCATGTGGGCTCCGAACTGAGTGGGGGGTGTCTTGATAGTGACACCGGCTCACAGGCGTGACAACATCGTGAATACGACACGGCGGGAACTCGCCACGGTTAGACACCGAAAGAGGGTGCAGGCTTGCTGAGTGTGTTGGGACTAGACGAAGCCGAGCTCGCGGCATACCGAATGCTTGTCACCGGGCCCTCCGGAACGGCGATGGAGGTGTCCGGCGCCCTCGGTGTGTCCGTGGGCAAGGCCACCCGAGTGATCGCCTCGCTTGAGGCCAAGGGGCTCGTCGCGCGCTCCGGGACGGCCATCGATCACGTCGTGGCTTCGCCGCCGGACATCGCGCTCGGTGCCCTCATCGTCGAGCACCAGGAGGGCATCC
>ERZ795061.5710-NODE-5710-length-10109-cov-8.288940_pt1 | contig 10109 bp, 6 predicted proteins | sample MGYA00375145_ERZ795061 | MGnify/ENA primary metagenome ERZ795061 (study PRJEB30190, sample SAMN05720144) | anaerobic digester metagenome | isolation source: active sludge of municipal wastewater-treating anaerobic digesters | place: USA | collected 2014-12-22 ... | reverse complement strand
AGCTGAAAGCACCGTTGCCATCGAACCCGAAGCGCTGACCCGGACGCCGCATGACCGAATTCCTGCAAACCGCGCTGACCTTCCCCACGCTGCTGTACAGCGTCCTGCTGGCGTTCTGCGTCATCTACTGGTTGCTGGCCGCGACCGGGTTGATGGACCTGGACGCACTGGACGGCCTGCTCGGCGACGATGGCGACAGCCACCACGCCAGCGATAGCGCCGGCCTGCTGGCCCGGCTCGGACTGGGCGGCGTGCCGATCATGATCGTGCTCACCGTGCTGTCGTTCTTCGGCTGGACGGTCACGTATTTCGTGCATCTGTTGGTGCTGCAGCACCTGCCGGCGCCGCTGCGCATGCTGGGCGGCATCGCCACCCTGGTCGGCGCGCTGGTGCCCGGCGTGTTCGTCACCTCGCTGTTGCTGCGACCGGTCCGAAAGCTGATGGTCAAGCTGCGTCCGCCGGTCGCGCCCCGCATCCTCGGCCGCGTCGGCACGGTGATTTCGCCCGAGGTCGATGGCAACCAGGGGCGCGCCGAATTCGCCGACGGCGGCGCCGGGCTGATCCTGCAGGTGCGGGTCGCGCCGCCGGGCCGCTTCCTCCGCGGCGACCGCGTGGTCCTGCTGGAACACGATGCCACCGCCAACACGTATCTCGTCATTTCCGAATCGCAGTTCAACGCGCACTGAGCACCACCAAGCACACCACAGGAGTTGTCCATGTCCATCTCGCTCATCGCCCCGGGTCTTGTCCTGCTCGGTCTTGTCGTGGTCCTGGTGTTCGGCCTGATGGGCCTGTTCAAGGCCTTCTACAAGAAGGTCGACCAGGGCACCGCCCTGATCGTCAACGACATGAGCTCGCAGCCCAAGGTGCATTTCACCGGCGCGCTGATCGTGCCGGTGCTGTACCGCGCCGAGCTGATGAAGATCAGCCTCATCACCCTGCAGGTGGATCGCCGCGGCAAGGAAGGCCTGATCTGCAAGGACAACATGCGCGCCGACATCACCGTGGCGTTCTACCTGCGCGTCAACGAGACCCAGGCCGACGTGCTGCGCGTGGCCAAGGCGATCGGCGCGGATCGCGCCTCCGACAAGAACGCGGTCGATGAACTGTTCAACGCCAAGTTCTCCGAGGCGCTGAAGACCGTCGGCAAGAAGTTCGAGTTCACCGACCTGTTCGAGCAGCGCCAGGAATTCCGCGACGAGATCGTCAAGGTCATCGGCAACGACCTCAACGGCTACGTGCTGGAGGACGTCGCGATCGACTACCTGGAGCAGACGCCGAAGCACATGCTCGACCAGAACAACATCATGGATGCCCAGGGCATCCGCAAGATCACCGAGCTGACCGCCCAGCAGAACGTCAAGACCAACGAGCTGGAGCAGGACGAAAAGCTGCAGATCACCCAGAAGAACGTCAGCGCGCGCGAAGCGCTGCTGTCGCTGGAACGCCAGCAGGCAGAAGCGGAAGCGCGGCAGAGCGCGAGATCGAGTCCGTGCAGGCCCGCGAGCAGGCCGAGACCGCGCGCGTGCGCGAGGAGCAGCGGCTGGTCTCCGAGAACGCGCGCCTGCAGTCGGATGAACTGATCAAGATCCGCGAGCAGGAACAGCTGCGCCAGGTCGAAGTGGCCGAGCAGAACCGCCAGCGCGCGGTGACCATCGAGCAGGAGCGCGTCGAGCGCGCCAAGCAACTGGAGAAGGTCACCACCGACCGCGAGGTACAACTGCAGGGCGTCGAGCGCGACAAGGCGGTCGAGAACGGCCGCATGGAAGTCGCCAACATCGTCCGCGAGCGCACCGTCATCGACCAGACCGTGGCCATCGCCCAGGAAAAGATCAAGGAAACCCGCGAGGTGGCCGAGGCCGACCGCGCGAAGCAGGTCACCATCCTGCAGGCCGAAGCCGACGCGCAGGAAGTCCTGGTCAAGGAAGTGAAGGCCGCCGAAGCCGCCGAAGCCGCGGCGAAGCACCGTGCGGTCGAGATGACCACGCTGGCCGATGCCGAGCTGCTGGCGGCCAACAAGCAGGCCGAGGCCAAGAAGATGCTGGCCGATGGCGTGCGGGCGGAACGCGCCGCGCCCGGCCTCGCCGACGCGCAGGTGCGCGAGGCGAATGCCGCCGCCGTGGAAAAGGTCGGCGTGGCCGAGGCGCGGGTGATCGAGGCCAAGGCGCAGGCCAACTACAAGCAGGGCAGCGCGGATGCGAAGGTGCTGGCCGAGCGCCTGGCCGCCGAAGCGGAGGGCAAGGCGCAGCTGGGTCGCGCGGAAGCCGAGAACAAGGCGCAGATGGGTCGCGCCCAAGCCGATGCGACGCAGGCGATGGGCGATGCCGAGGCGACCTCGATCGGCAAGCGCATGGCCGCGGAAGCGGAAGGCCTGACCTCGAAGTTCGATGCGATGGACAAGATGAGCATCGAGTCGCGCAGCCACGAGGAATTCCGCATGGCGCTGGAAACCGGGCTGAAGCAGGCGCTGGCGTCGATCGAGGCCGGCCGCCAGGTGTCCAAGGAGAATGCGGAGGTACTCGGCGAGGCGCTGCGTGGCGCCAACATCGAACTGATCGGTGGCGACGGTGGCGTGTTCGATGCGCTGACCAAGGGCGTGTCGCTGGGCAAGGCGATGGAAGGCCTGGCGCAGCACAGCCCGATCCTGCAACAGCTGCTGTCCAAGGTCGCCGGGGTGGAACTGCGCCCCGCGCTCGCCAACGACGCGGACAACGCGTGATGCCGACGCGGGCATGCGCACGGATGCATGCCCGCATTGACCTGCAGGACCGCAACAGGACGCAAGGGACGCACGGATGACGGACAGCACCGACAAGCAGGCGGCGGGCGGCGATTCGCTGGTCGACCAGGCGGTGGCGCAGGGCGGCGCCTACGAGGTGTTGCGGCGCCGGTTGGGCGACCAGGGCCAGACGCTGCAGGCGATCGCGCAGGGCATCAATGCGCAGCGCCTGCAGGAATTCGGCGACAGCAAGATGGAGTTGGTTGGCCGCCTGCGCATCCGCAGCGAACACAATTGCGTGGGCCGCGACATCGTCCAGGTCGGCGACCTGCTGCTGTTCGGCTTCAACGTGTTCATGGGCCTGAAGTCGACCACCAGCGTGGCCGATGTGTTCGGCCTGTACCGCCTGGTCGAGATCGGCGACGGCTACGACGTCACCCCGGTCGACCATGCCGGCAGCTTCCTCGGCGATCCAGGCTTCGTCCGCGATTTCACCGAGCTCTACGCCTACTACAAGGACGCGCGGCTGCTGCAGCTGATCGTGCGCGACGGCAAGCTGCTGGCCGCGTTCCAGATCGGCCTCAATGCCAATGACGTGCGGGTGTTCCGCTGGTCGCTCGCCAGCAGCGGCGAAGTCGGCTACATCGACGCCCGTGGCGAACGCGACATCGCGCTGCCGCCGCCGTTCGACTTCGAGTGGATCCGCGCCACCAAGTCGCTGGAGGTCAGCGGGCGTTTCCCGCACCTCAACATCCTCGACACCCTGTTCGTCGAGACCACCGGCGGCGACCTCACCCTCAAGATCGAGAACAACACCGAGACCGGCGCCGGCATCTACAGCGAGCCGGTCGAAGACCAGACGCAGTCGCTCGACGATGCGCAGATCCATTTCGCCAAGGTCGGTGCGCTGATCCTGCTGAAGGTGCTCCCGTATCGCGAGACGACGTGGCGCGGGCTCGTCTACAACACCCTGACCGGCAAGGCCGTGCGCCAGGACGCGATCGTCCAGGCCTGCATCCAGTTGCCGGAAGACCACGGCATCATCTTCCCCGGCGGCTACTACCTGCAGAACGGCGAGCACAAGGCGTTCGATGCCGCCGTGCAGGGCATGCACTACAAGCGCATGATCCGCTCGCCGAACGGCGAGGACGTGCTGTACGTCTTCTACGAGCGCGAGTCCGGCCTCTCCGCGCTGCTGGTCTACAACATGATCCAGCGCCGCCTGCAGCCGCCCGTGCTCGCCCACGGCTACGCGCGCCTGCACGATGGGCGGATGGTGCTGTTCCACGCCGAGAGCGACGACCCCACGCGCGTCCACCAGATGCAGGTGTGGCAAACGCCGTTCGCCTCCGACGAGTACGTGGCGGCGCGACCGCCCGGCACCAGCTTCATGGGCCGGATCGGCAATGCCGAACTGGTCCGCGCGGTGTCGAACCTGCTCGACCTGGGCCGCGACATCGAACGTGAGGATGTCTCCGCCGCGCGCTACGAGCTGCTGGCGCACAACACCCGCCGCCTGTTCGACATCCACCACTGGATCGACGACGCGCAATGCGGCGGCCTGTCCACCCTGCTCCACGAGATCGCCGCCACCGGCGAGTCGGTGCTCGACGAATTCGCCAAGGTGCAGGACGTGCGCCGGCAGTCGGAAGTCGCGATGACGCAGGCGCGCGCGACCCAGCGCGCCCTGCTGGGTCGCCTGCAGCCGGAGGGGTGGACCGGCATCCAGAGCTTCGTCGATGCGCTGGCCGAGATCACCGCGCAGCGCGGCCACCTGCTGACGATCCGCGACTACCGCTACATCGACACCGCCGCGATCGACGCGATGGGCGTGGAACTGCAGCAGGCCAGCGAGCGCGTGGGCATGGCAACCGGTGCCTTCCTGGCCGGCGACAAGGCGCTGCTGCCGCTGCAGCAGGCGCTGCAGGCGCTGGACGAACAGGCGCAGAAGGCGCAGACCGCGACGCAGTTGGGTGAGCAACTCGCCGGCATGCAGGCGATGTCGGCCGACCTCGACCGGCTGTCCGAGTTGATGGCCAGCCTGAAGGTCGACGACGCCACCCAGCGCACCCGCGTGGTCGATGCGATCTCCGCGCTGTACGCGAAGTTGAACCAGACGCGCGCGCGCGCCGAACAGAAGCGCAAGACGCTTGGCTCCGCCGAGGCGGTGGCGCAGTTCGGCGCGCAGTTCTCGCTGTTCGCGCAGGCGGTCGCCAGCGCGCTGGACATGTCGACCACGCCGGAGCGCGCCGACGAACAGCTGTCGCGGCTGATGGTGCAACTGGAGGAACTGGAAGGCCAGTTCGGCGAGCACGAACAGTTCCTGGGCGACATCCTCGGCAAGCGCGAGGAATTGCTGGAAACCTTCGAGACCCATCGGCAGGCGCTGATGGACGAACGCCAGCGCAAGGCGCAATCGGTGCTCGATGCCGCCAACCGCATCTTTGACGGCCTCGGCCGCCGCACCGAACGTTTCACCACTCCCGACGAACTGAACGCCTTCTTTGCCGGCGACGCGCTGGTGATGAAGCTGCGCGAGCTGGCCGAGCGCCTGCGCGCGCTGAAGGACTCGGTCAAGGCCGACGACATCGAGTCGCGGATCAAGGCCGCGCGCGACCAGGCGGTGCGCGGGCTGCGCGACCGCAGCGACCTGTTCGAGGACGGCGGCAACGTCATCAAGCTCGGCCCGCGCCATCGCTTCAGCGTCAACACCCAGCCGCTGGACCTGACCCTGCTGCCGCGCGGCGACGACATGGCCGTGCACCTCACCGGCACCGATTACATGGCGCCGTTGCACGATCCGGAACTGACGGCACTACGCGCGTTCTGGCAGGTCACCCTGGAATCGGAATCGCCGAACCTCTATCGCGGCGAATACCTCGCCGGACAGCTGCTGGACGCCGCCCTCAACGGACGCGACGGCCTGGACATCGAGACCCTCGAGCGACTGGTCGGCGACTCGGATGCACTCGCCACGCGCGTGCGCGAGTTCGCGTCCGCGCGTTATCGCGATGGCTACGAGAAAGGCATCCACGACCACGACGCCACGCTGATCCTGCGCGCGGTGGTGCCCTTGTATCGCCCCGCGGGTCCGCTGGTGCACGCCGCCGATGCACGCGCACTGGCGGTCGCGTTCTGGCGCCACGCCCAAGCCACGCCCGAAGCAGGCTGGCTGGAACGCATCCGCAATGCGAAGGCCGTGCGCAGCCACCTGCAGGACGCGACCGCGACCAGTGCATTGGCCACCGAGCTCGCCGAGGCCATCGCACAGTTCCGCGTGCAACAGACACTGCCTTTGGCCGAGGGATTGCAGGCCGAGGCGGCCGCGTTCCTGATCGCCGCGATCACCGCCGATTCCGATCAATTGCCGTTCACCCGCTACGCCGCCAGCCTGCTCGATGCGCTGCATGCGCAGCTCGCGGCAAGCGGCAGCAAAGCGCTGTTCAACCAGGCGCTGGAACGCCTGCAGGATCGTCCCGGCGCGCAATGGTCGCTGCTGCTGCAATGGCTGCAGGCACTCGCGGCACGCCCCGAGCACGCCGCCCTCGCCGCCTACGCGCATGAAGCGGCGGCGCTGCACCTGCATGGCCCGCAGCTTCCGCACCGCATCGTCGACGTCCGCCTGATGGCCGAAGCAACCAGCCTGCTCGGGCAACATCCGTGCATCGACGACGGCACGCTGCGCCTGGCGATCGATGACCTGCAATCGCGCCTCCGCGAACACCAAGCGACCTTCCTCCCGGCATTCCGCCGCTACCAGGAAGTGCGCGCGCGCATCGTCCAGCGAGAGCGCGAGGCGATGCGCCTGTCGGAGTTCAAGGCGCGCCCGCTGACCAGCTTCGTGCGCAACAGGCTGATCAACGATGTCTACCTGCGCGTCATCGGCGACAACCTGGCCAAGCAGATGGGCACGGTGGGCGAAGACAAGCGCAGCGACCTGATGGGCCTGCTGATGCTCATCTCGCCGCCCGGCTACGGCAAGACCACGCTGATGGAATACGTGGCGCACCGGCTTGGCCTGGTCTTCATGAAGATCAACGGCCCGTCGCTGGGCCACCAGGTGCGGTCGCTGGATCCGGCGCAGGCGCCAGATGCCACGTCGAGGCAGGAACTCGAGAAGCTCAACCTGGCGCTGGAGATGGGCAACAACGTGATGCTGTATGTCGACGACATCCAGCACACCCATCCGGAATTCCTGCAGAAATTCATCTCGCTGTGCGACGGCACCCGTCGCATCGAAGGCGTCTGGCGCGGCCAGACCCGCACCTACGACCTGCGCGGGCGCAAGTTCGCGGTGGTGATGGCCGGCAACCCGTACACCGAGTCGGGCGAGGCCTTCAAGATCCCGGACATGCTGGCCAACCGCGCCGACATCTACAACCTGGGCGATGTGCTGGGCGGCATGGAAGACACCTTCCTGCTCAGCTACATCGAGAACAGCCTGACGTCCAACGCGGTGCTTGCGCCGCTGGCCACGCGCGACCTCGCCGACCTCTACCTGCTGGTCGACAAGGCGCGCGGCCGCGAGGTCTCGACCAACGCACTGACGCATGCCTACAGCGGCGCCGAGATCAACGAGATCGTGGGCGTGCTGCAGAGGATGCTGCAAGTCCGCGAGGTGGTGTTCAAGGTGAACATGCAGTACATCGCCAGCGCCGCGCAGGCCGACAAGTACCGCGTGGAACCGCCGTTCAAGCTGCAGGGCAGCTACCGCAACATGAACAAGCTGGCGGAGAAGATCTCGCCGGTGATGAACGATGCCGAGCTCCGCCAGGTCATCGCCGACCACTATCTTGGCGAGTCGCATTTGCTCACCCAAGGCGCGGAAGAAAACCTGCTCAAGCTGGGCGAACTGCTGGGCCGGATGACCCCGGAACAGCAGTCACGCTGGGCGCAGATCAAGGCCGACTTCCTGCGCAACAAGGCGATGGGCGCGGACGATGCCGATGTCGGCGGGCGCATGGTCGCGCAACTGGCCGATATCGCCGGCGGCCTGCAGGGCCTGCGCGACGAACCGCCCCCGCCCGCGCCGCAACCGCCACCCTGGAGCGACCTGCTGGACGCGCTGGCGCGCATCGCCACGCCTCCGGCCTCGCCCACCGCAGCGTCGGCACCCGAGCAGCCCGTCGGCGACCTGCTGCGCAGTGCCCATCAGCCGCTGCTCGAGGGCCTGGAGCGCACGCTGGCGCGGCAGGACCACCTGCATTCGGCGCTGCTGGAACTGGTGGAGGCGCTGAAGGCCGGCGGCATTACCCACGCATCTCAGCGCGAACCTGCGGAGCGGGTCATTCCACGCATCCGCACGCCGGAGGAACGCGCGTTCGAGAAGACCATCAGCGCGTTGAAGTTCAAGGCCGCCGAGGACGCGAAGAAGGCGGATGCGGCAAAGCCGCCAGGCGAACCCGGCGCTTCATGAGCGAGCTCCACATGCCACGCGACGAAGCCAGCCTGCTCGATGCCGCGCGCCGTGCGCAGGCCGAGGCGGCCTCGCTGCAGTCGCCTGCGTTCGACATCCAGGAAGCCCTCCGCAACCTGCGCACCGTGTTGTTGTCGACCGACGCGCGCGCCTTGCGAAAGAGCGTTGGCTTTTTCGGTCGCCTGCTCGGTCGCGACATCGAGCTGCAGGCAGAATCCGCCGCCATGCGCGGACAACTCGCGCTGCTGGTGTTGCAGGCGCGGCAACGCGGCGAGGCACTCGACCGTCACAATCACGCGCTCGCATCGTTGCGCGATCGCCTGTCGACCCTCGCCAACGAATTCGATGCCGTCATCGCCAGCCTTGCGGCAACCGCATCCGATGCTGCAACCGACCACGCACGCCTGCGCCTGCTCGAATCCACCCGCCTCGGCTGCGCGCTGACGGCAACCCAGCTCGGCGTGCTGGTGCAGAATGGGCAGGCGCTATCGGCCCGCTACCAGCACATGCTGCCGCAGGTGGAAGGCCTGCTGGTCCAGCACCGCGCCGCATTGGCGGGTCGGGACGATGCCGCCCGGATGCGCGATGCCGCCGCGCTGGTCGCCTCCGTCGAAGTGGCGATCCCGGCATCCCTATCACCGCCATCCGAAATCCAGCCGCACGCCGCACAGGAGTCGCCATGACCACGCCCAACCCCGAATCCGCCTCCCTGCTCCCGGCCGCACTCGACGAGAAATCGCTGCTCGACCTGGGCCTGACCAGTGCCGACATCGGCAAGATCCAGGAAACCTCGCGCGCGTTGCAGGACATCACCCCCGGCAACCTGCACGGCTACGGCCGCGAGGCCGCGGGCAAGACCAGCAGCTTCTCGACCCAGTTGCTGGACAAGGTGCGCAATGCCGACCTGGACAACTCCGGCGACAAGCTGGGCGAAGTGGTGCGGATCGCGCGCAGCCTGAACCTGGATTCGTTCGGCGAACGCTCCAAGCTGCCGATCCTCGGCCCGCTGATCGACAAGCTGAAGGCCACACGCGACGACCTGGTGCAGAAGTACAGCTCGACCAACAGCCAGATCGACCAGCTGATGCGCGACGTCGGCCAGACCCAGGCCACCCAGCAGCAGCGCGTGCGCGAATACGACCAGATGCACGCCATCGTCCGCGAGGAACGCCAGGAACTCGGGATCCACGTCGCCGCCGGCCGCGTGCGCATCGCCGAACTGCAGCAGGGACTGGCCGCACTGGCGGGGCAGGACGATCCGCAGAGCCGGATCCAGCGTGCCGAGCTCGACACCGCGCTGCGCCTGCTGGACAAGCGCGTGTCCGACCTGCAGGTGCTGCAGCACGCCGCCGACCAGACCCTGCCGATGATCCGGCTGATCCAGGCCAACGCGATCCAGCTGATCGAGAAATTCAGCGCGGTACGCGACATCACCATCCCGATGTGGCGCAACCAGTTCGCGATCCAGTTGTCGCTGGCCGACCAGCGCAACGCAGTCGACCTGGCCAACGCGATCGACGATGCCAGCAACGAACTGATGCGCAAGAACGCCGACCTGGTGCACGCCACGTCGGTGGGCACGGCCAAGGCCAACCAGCGTTCGGTCATCGACATCGAGACCTTGCGCCACGTCCACGACAAGCTGATCCAGACGGTCGAGGAAGTGCGCGACATCCATCGCGAGGGCATGGCCAAGCGCCAGCAGATCGGCGGCGAGCTGGCGCAGATGCGCGATGAGGTGCAGAAGCGCATGGCGCAGGGCGCATCGGAAGCCCTGCTGACCGGATAGGCGTGTCGTGGGACCCACCACGGCGCTGCGGCCTATAATTCCGCATCCGCCCAAGCGACATCCCATGCCCGACAACGCCCTCCCCACACTGCAGCGGTTCGACCTGAGCGCGATCCAGTCCCTCGCCGCGCCGGAGATGGCGGCGATGGATGCGCTGATCCGCCAGCGGCTGGCCTCGGACGTGG
>ERZ795061.5706-NODE-5706-length-10114-cov-5.654538_pt1 | contig 10114 bp, 10 predicted proteins | sample MGYA00375145_ERZ795061 | MGnify/ENA primary metagenome ERZ795061 (study PRJEB30190, sample SAMN05720144) | anaerobic digester metagenome | isolation source: active sludge of municipal wastewater-treating anaerobic digesters | place: USA | collected 2014-12-22 ... | reverse complement strand
GCTGATCGGGTTCTGCATCGAGGCCGGTGCAATCATGGGACGGCTGCCGCCCGAAGGCCGGGCACCGCTGCGCGGCTACGCGCGCGACATTGGCCTCGCCTTCCAGATCGCCGACGATATTCTCGATGTTGAGGGCAGTGAGGAGGTTGCGGGCAAGGCGCTCGGCAAGGATGCCGGTCAAGGCAAGGCAACCTTCCTGTCCGTGCTTGGAATCGAGCGTGCCAAATTGCAGTCGCGCGCGCTCGTCGATCAGGCCATAGCCCATCTGGGCCACTTCGGCAGCGAGGCTGACCTGCTGCGGCAGATTGCGCGATTCACGATTGAAAGGGACAAGTGATGGAACGGATCGGTGTATATCCCGGGACATTTGATCCGATCACGCTCGGGCATATGGATATTATCCGGCGCGGCGCAAAACTCGTCGACCGCCTCGTCATCGGCGTAACGACGAATCCGTCCAAATCCCCGATGTTTTCGGTGGACGAGCGCATGGCAATGGTCCGGCGAGAAGTCGCAGATGTGGCCGGCACGATCGAAGTCGTCGCCTTTGATGCCTTGCTCATGAAGTTTGCGAGAAGCCAGAAGGCGTCGGTCATCGTGCGTGGGCTGCGGGCCGTTGCCGATTTCGAGTATGAATATCAGATGGCGGGCATGAACCAGCAGCTTGATGCAGAGATTGAAACCGTCTTTCTGATGGCTGATGTGGCGCTGCAGCCGATTGCGTCAAAGCTGGTCAAGGAAATTGCCATTTACGGCGGTGACATCCACAAGTTCGTCGCGCCTGCGGTCGAAAAGGATGTAAGGGCGCGGGTCGAACAGATCGGCCGCAAAGGGGATTAGTTCGGGTCGCGTTCATCTGCCAGGTTTTACGGGCCGTCTCAGGATGAAGAGAGGGGTATCGATGCGTTTGTTGAAACTGTTTCTTGTGTCGCTTGGCCTTCTGGCCGGCATGGCTGCTGCGCAAGTGCCGCCAGCTGCGCCGCCGCCAGCGCCCGATCCCCAGAATATCCTGCATCTTGAATTATCAACCGGCGGCGAAGTCGTGATCCTGATGCGGCCGGACAAGGCGCCCGCCAGCGTTGAGCGCGTCCGCACGCTGGCCCGCGCCGGCTTTTATGATGGCGTCGTCTTTCACCGCGTCATCGAAGGCTTCATGGCACAGACCGGAGACCCCAAGGGGACAGGTGAGGGCGGTTCTCCGCTGCCTGACCTGAAGGCGGAGTTCAACGATCTGCCGCACCTTCGCGGTGTTGTCTCGATGGCGCGCACTGACCAGCCCGATACGGCCAACAGCCAGTTCTTCATCTGCTTCCAGCCGACCGTGCGGCTCGACCGGAAATATACGGCATTCGGCCGCGTGACCTCCGGCATGCAGTTTGTGGATGCGATCAAGCGTGGCGATCCCATTGACGGCCGCGTCGCGGATGAACCGTCGAAGATTGTCCGCGTTTGGATCGAAGCGGATGGCCGCGATGCGGCCCGGGTTCCGCTTGTCATACCGGCGCCAGCTGTCGCGCCACCGCCAGCCGCAGAGCCCGCCCCAGCGCCCGAGGCGCCCAAGCCCAACCCCTGATGCGCGTCGACCTGTTCGACTTTGAACTGCCGTCGGAACGGATTGCCCTGAGACCTGCCAGCCCGCGCGATTCGGCGCGAATGCTGGTGCTTGATGCGGGCCAGACGCGCGATCTGCATGTGTCCGACCTGCCGGCCCAATTGCGCGCCGGGGATTGCCTTGTCTTCAATGACACCCGCGTCATCCCGGCTCAGCTTGAAGGCCGCAGAGGAGAGGCCCGGATCGGCGCAACGCTCCACAAGCTCGAAGGCCTGCGCAACTGGCGCGCGTTCGTGCGCAATGCAAAGCGCTTGCGCGAAGGAGACAGGATCGACTTCGGGGCCGACGTATTCGCAATCGCGACGCAGCGCGGAGAAGACGGCAGCTGGCTCCTCTCCTTTGAAGGCGAAGAGCCGGTCGAAATCCTGCTTGAGCGGGCGGGAACAATGCCGCTTCCCCCCTATATCGCAGGCAAGCGGCCGACCGATGCGCGCGATGCGACCGACTACCAGACCATGTTCGCAGATGAACCCGGCGCAGTGGCCGCACCAACGGCGGCACTGCATTTCACCCCCGGCCTGCTCGCGGCATTGGGCGGTGCAGGCGTCGGACATGAAACCCTCACGCTCCATGTCGGGGCCGGCACATTCCTTCCGGTCAAGGTCGACGATACCGACCAGCATCGCATGCATGCCGAATGGGGGCGGATCGATGCGGAAACGGCGGCGCGCCTCAATGCCGTGCGCGCGTCCGGCGGGCGCCTGATTGCCGTTGGCACGACATCGCTCCGCCTGATCGAAAGCGCCTGCGATGCGGGCGGACAGATCCAGCCCTTCGAAGGCGATACGTCGATCTTCATCACACCCGGATATCGGTTCAAGGGAATCGACGGCCTGATGACCAATTTCCACCTGCCGCGATCGACCCTTTTCATGCTGGTCAGCGCATTGATGGGCCGTGAGCGCATGCAGGCGGCCTATGCCCATGCCATCAGGGCGGGCTACCGGTTCTACAGCTATGGGGATGCGAGTTTGCTGCTGCCGGGATGACGGGAAGCTCGAGCCTGTCCTGTTGAGGTGGAATCTTTGCCCCTGCGCCGAGGCGACGGTCCTTCTAGCCAAAACGACCAGACTCTAAGACTTGGTTTCCGGCAGTTTTCCGCCGAAAATCGTGACTGTCATCGGCTTGCGAATGACGAAACCGAGGCGTTCGTAGAGCGCAATCGCACCTGCATTCGTGGCATAGCTATGCAGAAACGGCGTTTCGCCGCGATCAAAGATGCGGGCCGCAACCACGCTCATCATCGCACCGGCAAGACCCTGTCCCCGGCATTCCGGACGTGTGCAGACGCCGCTGACTTCGCAATAGCCGTCCAGCCGCATCCGTTCCCCGGCCATAGCGACCAGCGTCCCCTCGCGCCTGATGCCGACGAATTTGCCGAGCCTGTGCGTCAGCGGAAAGAAGGGGCCCGGTTGCGTCAAATGTGCGAGCGCGCGCATTTCGGCAGAGTCGACTTCCTGCAGATCAAGAATCTCGTCCTGCCCCGCCGTCGGGTTGAGGTTGCTCGCAACCATCTGGACCAGCCCTGCCGAACGGAGCCGCATGGCGCCGGGAAGGTCGGGGATTTCGTGTCCTTCCGTGGTCCAGATTTCCCCGCCGGGCGGGATCAGGGCTGCGAGTTCCGTCAGCGCAGATTCGCTGAAATCGGCCGAGGCACCAAAGGGGCCGTGATCCGGCTCAAGGCGGAGCGCCTGTTCATTGCCCTGCGCAAGTGACGCCCAACCGGACTTGAGCGCGTTCCAGGCAGGCCGGTCGAGCGGGTGCGGGTCAGTCATTCCATGTTCCTGACGAATCGAAATTCGTATCCCGCCTATCGCCATTCGGCCAAAGTTGAAACCGTTGGCAAAGTGCCGCTATAGGCCGCCGCCCATGTCCGATCGCTTTTTCTTCCAGATCGCCGCAACAGACGGCAAGGCGCGGACGGGAGTCATCCGGATGCAGCGCGGCGAGATTCGCACGCCGGCGTTCATGCCGGTCGGGACGGCGGCAACGGTCAAGGGGATGAAGCCGGCCGATGTCGAAGCGCTTGGCGCGGACATCATTCTTGGCAACACCTATCACCTGATGCTCCGGCCCGGCGCGGAACGCGTGGCGCGGCTTGGCGGCCTGCACCGGTTCATGCAGTGGAACCGGCCGATCCTGACGGACAGCGGCGGCTATCAGGTCATGTCGCTGTCGGCGCTCACGAAGATGAGCGAAGAAGGCGTTGCCTTTTCCTCGCACCTTGACGGGTCGAAGCACCTCATCACGCCCGAACGCTCGATGGAAATTCAGCGTTTGCTGGGGTCTGACATCGTGATGGCTTTTGACGAATGCACGAAGAACGGTGCGACCCGCGAGGAAGCGGCGCTTTCGATGGAGCGCTCGATGCGCTGGGCAAGGCGCTCACGGATCGCATTCGACGACGACGATGAACATGCATCGCGTGCTGCCCTGTTCGGGATCCAGCAGGGATCGCTTGACGAGAACCTGCGCAAAGTGTCCGCCGATGCCCTTATCGATATCGGCTTTGACGGCTATGCGATTGGCGGCCTTGCGGTAGGCGAAGGGCAGGAGGCCATGTTTGCCTGCCTTGACTATGCGCCGGGACAATTGCCCGAGGATCGGCCGCGCTACCTGATGGGGGTCGGGAAGCCGGATGATATCGTGGGGGCTGTGGAACGGGGCATCGACATGTTCGATTGCGTCTTGCCGACCCGCTCGGGACGCAATGGCCAAGCCTTTACCTGGGATGGCCCGGTCAATATCCGCAATGCGAAATTCGCCGAGGATGAAGCACCGCTCGATCCGGATTCACCGACCGCACAGTGGAGCAAGGCCTATCTGCATCACCTCGTCCGGTCGGGCGAAATGCTGGGTGCGATGCTGATGACCGAGCATAATCTCTGGTTCTACCAGCAATTGATGGCCGGTCTTCGCGAGGCGATTGCCTCAGGCTCGCTATCGGCCTTTGCCAGCAGCTTCCGCGCGCGGTATTGCCGCTGAATGTCAGATGCAATCTACCAGGCCGCGACCTGGATCGTCCCGCTGGTCATCGCGATCGTCTTTCACGAAGTGGCGCATGGCTGGGTCGCACGGCTCTTCGGTGATCCGACTGCTGGGCGAATGGGCCGGTTGAGCCTCAATCCGATCCGCCATGTCGATCCCATTGGCACAATCATACTCCCGATGGGCCTGGCTCTCGCTGGTGCTCCCATTTTTGGCTGGGCGAAGCCGGTCCCGGTCGACAAGCGCCGGTTGCGCAATCCACGTGTGCACATGATGTTTGTCGCGTTGGCCGGGCCGGGCATGAATTTTATGCTTGCCGCGCTGACATTTGTGGCACTCGGCGCTCTGCTCGTCGGCTTTGGACAGAACCCGGGCATTGCGGTTGCCTTTATCAACGCCAACCTGATCAACTTCGCCATAATCAACGTCATGCTTGGGGTCTTCAACCTGCTCCCTTTGCCGCCCTTTGACGGTGGTCATGTCGTTGAAGGCCTTCTGCCTCCCTCGCTCGGCCGACGCTATGCCCGCCTTGCGCGCTATGGCTTCCCGCTCATGATCCTGCTCATTGTCGTGCTGCCGATGCTCTCTCCCAGAGCAGCCGTGGTGCCGCAGCTGATCGGGCCGCCGGTCGAATGGATCCTGGGGCTGGGAGCGCGGTTCCTCTCGCTTTTCGGCTGATATGCCCAATGGCTGGATCATCCTGGACAAGCCGCTTGGCCTCGGCTCGACGGCCGGCGTCAGTGCGGTCAAGCGTGCATTGCGCGACGGCGGTTATCCCAAGCTGAAGGTCGGCCACGGCGGGACGCTCGATCCCTTGGCGACAGGTGTGCTGCCCATTGCGATGGGAGAGGCGACCAAGCTTGCCGGGCGGATGCTCGACAGTGACAAATGCTATGACTTCACGATCGCGTTTGGCGAAGAGACGGACTCGCTCGATCTGGAGGGCGCGGTCATCGCAACCTCGGACGTCCGCCCGACTATGGAGGAAGTTCGGGCCATTCTGCCGCAGTTCACAGGTGCCATAGCGCAGGTCCCTCCGGCCTTTTCCGCGCTCAAGGTGGACGGCAAACGCGCCTATGATCTGGCCCGGGCGGGGGAGAGTGTGGACTTGGAAAGCCGACAGGTGACGATCCGCGATCTCTCTATCCGTCGCCCCTGCGAAGGGGCGACGGTTGGGGAAGTCACCCTGACTGCCCAAGTTTCAAAGGGCACCTATATCCGGAGTCTCGCCCGGGATATTGCCCACGCGCTCGGCACAGTGGGCCATGTCAGCATGCTCCGACGGACCAAGGCGGGTCCGTTCCGGCTCGATCAGGCGATTTCGCTGGACATTCTCATGGAAAAGGCTAAGGCCCGCGCCCTTGAAGACGTGACCTTGCCGATAAGGACGGCGCTGGACGACATCCCGGCACTCGCCCTTACCCCGGAACAGGCAAGGCTGCTCCATAACGGGCAGGTCTTGACCGGGATTGCCGCGCAAGGCGGCCTCCATCTTGCCCTGAACGGTGAAACGCCGCTCGCGCTTGTGGAGGTTCTGGACGGAAACGTCCGCACCGTGCGGCGATTCAACCTTTGAAAAGATGTCGAAGGAAAAACGATGACAATTACTGCAGAGCGCAAACAGGCGCTCATCAAGGAACATGCCCGCCATGAAGGCGATACCGGTTCCCCCGAAGTTCAGGTTTCGATCCTGACTGAACGGATCACCAACCTTACCGAGCATTTCAAGACGCATGCGAAGGACAATCATTCGCGTCGCGGCTTGCTGATGCTCGTCAACAACCGCCGTTCGCTGCTCGATTATCTCAAGAGAATCGATCACGACCGTTATGCGGCACTCATCGCGAAGCTTGGTCTTCGTAAATAACACCAGACGGCCTCCGATCGACGGGGGCCGTTTTGTTATCCGGCAATCACAATTCGGTGTTTGACCGGCGCGGCGGACGAACCGTCCGCACACAGAAGGAAGCCAGCGCGCATAGGGCCGCTGGTTCGAAGGAAATCAAATGTTCAACACGAAAACTGTATCACTCGAGTGGGGCGGACAAACCCTGACACTCGAAACGGGCAAGGTTGCCCGCCAGGCTGACGGCGCGGTCATCGCGACGCTCGGCGAAACGGTCGTTCTTTGCGCGGTCACCGCGGCGAAGTCGGTCAAGGAAGGCCAGGATTTCTTCCCGCTGACCGTCAACTACCAGGAAAAATATTTCTCGTCCGGCCGCATTCCCGGCGGCTTTTTCAAGCGCGAACGCGGGGCCACCGAAAAGGAAACACTCGTTTCCCGCCTGATCGACCGGCCGCTGCGGCCACTGTTCCCCGAAGGCTTTTACAACGAGATCAACTGCATCTGCCAGGTTCTCTCCTATGATGGCGAGAATGAGCCCGATATCCTTGCAATGGTCGCGGCTTCGGCGGCGATGACGCTGTCAGGCGTGCCCTTCATGGGGCCAATCGGTGCTGCGCGCGTCGGCTATGTCGACGGCGAATATATCCTGAACCCGAGCGACGAACAGGTCGAAGCGGGCCAGCTCGATCTCGTCGTTGCCGCGACCTATGATGCGGTGATGATGGTCGAATCCGAAGCCAAGGAGCTTTCGGAAGAAGTCATGCTCGGTGCCGTCCAGTTCGCCCACAAGGCGTGCAAGGATGTCATCAAGCAGATCGTCAAGCTTGCCGAACAGGCAGCAAAGGATCCTTGGCCAATGGCCGAACAGGCCGACCTCTCGGCCGCAAAGGACAAGCTCAAGAAGCTCATCGGCAAGGATATTGCTGCTGCCTACAAGATCACGGACAAGTCGGCGCGCTCGAATGCGTTGAATGAAGCCCGTGCCAAGGCCAAGGAAGCCTTCTCTGATGCTGCCCCGCAGGACCAGATGGCCGCCAACAAGCTGATGAAGAAGCTCGAGGCCGAAATCGTCCGCGGTGCGATCCTGAAGGACGGCACCCGCATTGATGGCCGCACGACCACGCAGATCCGCCCGATCGTGGCGGAAACGCACTTCCTTCCCCGCGCACATGGTTCCGCCCTGTTCACCCGCGGCGAAACCCAGACGATTGCGACCTGCACCTTGGGCACCAAGGATTCGGAACAGATGATCGATGGGCTGACCGGCCTGCGCTACGAGCATTTCATGCTCCACTACAACTTCCCGCCCTATTCGGTTGGCGAAGTCGGTCGCTTCGGTGCTCCGGGCCGTCGCGAAGTCGGCCACGGCAAGCTCGCCTGGCGCGCGCTGCACGGTGTGCTGCCCACCAAGGAAGATTTCCCCTACACGATCCGTCTGACCTCTGACATTACCGAATCCAACGGCTCGTCTTCGATGGCGTCGGTCTGTGGTGGCTCGCTGGCGATGATGGATGCCGGTGTGCCGATCACGCGTGCCGTTTCCGGCATCGCGATGGGCCTCATCCTCGAAGGCAAGGACTTTGCCGTCCTTTCGGATATCCTTGGTGACGAGGATCATCTCGGCGATATGGATTTCAAGGTTGCCGGCACGTCCGAAGGCATCACCACGATGCAGATGGACATCAAGATCGCGGGCATCACCGAAGAGATCATGCGTGTCGCGCTGACCCAGGCCAAGGAAGGCCGGGCGCACATTCTTGGCGAAATGGCCAAGGCGCTTGATCACACCCGTGAAGAGCTCTCGGCACATGCTCCGCGCATTGAGACAATGCAGATCGACAAGTCGAAGATCCGTGACATTATCGGGACCGGCGGCAAGGTGATCCGCGAAATCGTTGCAACCACAGGCGCCAAGGTCGACATCGATGATGAAGGCCTGATCAAGATCAGCTCGTCCGACCTCAGTCAGATCGAGGCCGCGCGCAAGTGGATCTCCGGCATTGTCGAGGAACCCGAAGTTGGCAAGATCTATGACGGCAAGGTCGTCAACCTGGTCGATTTCGGCGCGTTCGTGAATTTCATGGGCGGCAAGGACGGTCTCGTTCACGTCTCCGAAATTCGCAACGAGCGGACGGAAAAGGTTTCCGACGTGCTTTCCGAAGGCCAGGAAGTGAAGGTCAAGGTCCTCGAAATCGATCAGCGCGGCAAGGTTCGCCTGTCGATGCGGGTCGTTGATCAGGAAACCGGTGCCGAACTCGAAGATACCCGCCCGCCGCGCGAACCGCGCGAAGATCGCGGACCGCGTGGTGATCGCGGCCCGCGTCGGGATGGCGATCGTGATCGTGGTCCTCGTCGTGATGGCGGCGGTCGCGGTGATCGTGGTCCGCGCCGCGATGGAGATCGCGGTCCGCGTCGTGAGCGCTCGGAAGGCAGCGAAGGCGGCGATCCGAACTTCGTGCCGGCGTTCCTCAAGGACGATTGATCGTCGTCTTCACGCTGAAATGAAAAAGGGGTCGCTGCGGCGGCCCCTTTTTTGATCATCTGTCTGGTGGATTTTTCCTGGTTTCGCCCGTCGGGGTGCATGGGCTGGGGGAGGGACTTCCCCCGACGGGCGAATGGCCTTGGACCTATGCAATGGCCGCAATGCTGCTCAAGGGAACGGCAGCGAGTGCGAGGCCAGCATAGGTCGCCAGGATGGCGGCAAGGAAAAGGGCGGGGCGGAACTGGGTCATTTCAAATCTCCTCATATTCAATTCTTCAATGGGGGCGATGGGGCGATCCCGTCGTCTGAATTCCGATTACACCTGATGATCCAGGGAGCGTGAACACCAAGGTTGCAAACACCCTATGCAAAAATGCATAACGCGGTTCAGGGCTTCTGGAGTCGGTCATGTTCGACTGGAACGATCTGCGCTATTTCCTCGCCGTCGCGCGAAGCGGCAGTACGCTCTCCGCGTCCCGAAACATGAAGGTCAGTCAGGCGACAATCTCGCGTCGTGTAACCATCCTTGAGGAAGCCATCGGTGTCCAGCTCTTCATCCGGACGCCCGCTGGGTACCGACTCACGCCGCGTGGTGAGGCTGTTTTGGGCGCAGCAGAGGCCGTCGAAGATTCCGTTTGCGCATTTTCTGCGAACATTGCCATGGAATCGCGCCGTTTGGCCGGCACGGTTCGGCTGACAACTGTTGAATCGGCTGCAAATGCCTGGGTTATCCCGGCACTAGGACTGCTGAGGGCGCGTCATCCGGACATTCGGGTCGAAGTCATCACGACTGACGAAAATCTCGACCTGCTTCGCGGAGACGCCGATCTCGCGTTGCGTTTCGGCAATCGTCCCACCCAGGACGCGCTGATCGTGCGCCACCTGATGGACATGGAGGAAGCCTTTTACGCCAGCCAGGAAATGGCAGAACGCTGCGGCTTGCCCGCCACTATTGCGGAATTGTGCCGTTATCCGCTTGTGCTGAATGTCGATCGCAACGGGTTTGTGAACAACTGGGTGGCCGAAAATCTGCCAGAGGCGCACATAGTCCATCGTGCGAATACGCTCTCCGGGCTGATCGCGAGCGTGCGCTCCGGGATTGGCGCCTCCGTCCTGCCTTGCCTTATGGGCGATGACCTCCGCGGTGTTGTAAGGCTGCTGCCGCCGATTGCCGAATTGAAGACCC
>ERZ795061.5697-NODE-5697-length-10126-cov-5.697150_pt1 | contig 10126 bp, 7 predicted proteins | sample MGYA00375145_ERZ795061 | MGnify/ENA primary metagenome ERZ795061 (study PRJEB30190, sample SAMN05720144) | anaerobic digester metagenome | isolation source: active sludge of municipal wastewater-treating anaerobic digesters | place: USA | collected 2014-12-22 ... | reverse complement strand
GTGGGCAGCCACGCGCAACAGCACATGTGGTAAAAGCCGATTCATACCACTCACGGTTATTTGGTGAAAAGCCGCGCGGAATGTGGCCAGCAGAAGGTGCTGTGTCAAATGCGGCGCTTTCATTGCTGGCAGAACATGGGGTTGAGTGGGCGGCAACAGGGCAGGGTGTGCTGGCAAACAGTTTGTTAAAATCTCAGCTTAGTGTCAATCATAAGGTGGATTATCTTTATCAGCCATACCGCGTTACTAACGGTAAACAAGATATTTTATGTTTTTTTAGAGACGATGCCCTTTCGGACAAAATTGGTTTCGAATATGCAAAAATGCACACGCCCGATGCGGTGAGCGATTTTGTAAAAACATTAGAAAATATCGCCAAATCAGACGGGCCAGCTAAAAAAGTGGTGAGTGTCATTTTAGATGGTGAGAATGCCTGGGAATATTATCCCTATAACGGCTATTACTTTTTAAATGAGTTGTATGCGGCACTTTCAAATCATCCTGATATTGTGATGACAACCTTTAGTGACATCGTAGATTTATATCAATCGGCAGAATATAAGAGTAAAGGTATTGTGGCACCGGTACTGCCACAAGTAGCTGCCGGCAGCTGGGTGTATGGCACATTTAGCACTTGGATTGGCAGTAAAGATAAAAATCAGGCTTGGGATTTACTGTGTGAGGCTAAGAAAACGTACGACCAGGTTATTGCCAAAAATGGTATTTCGGCTGAAAAACTCGCCGCATGTGAGCGTCAACTAGCCATTTGTGAAGGGTCTGATTGGTTTTGGTGGTTTGGTGACTACAACTCATCTGATAGCGTCGCGAGTTTTGATCAGCTCTATCGTCGCAATCTCATGAATTTATATAAACTGCTGGGTCAGCCTGTGCCGCAAGTGTTACATGTCAAAATCAGCGCAGGTGGCGGCAATGCAGATAACGCGGGCACTATGCGTCGTGGGCAGGAGTAATTTAAAGCTCGCCTGAATATTGGCGTTTTTTAACGCTTCTTTTTAAGTTATTTAGTCGAATCGTCTTATTTGAGATATGAGCATTATTTTTTACAACATTAAATCTTTCTGCGTCACGCAGCGATAAAAAATTATTTGAGACTTTCATGATTTCTACCCATACGCCTCCATTGAATCAGCGTCGAGCTGGTGTTCTATTGCACATTAGCTCTTTGCCAAGCGACCGTAATGTGGGCGATTTAGGCACTGAAGCTTATCGTTTTGTCGATTTTTTACGTGAAATTGGCGCAACCGTTTGGCAAACATTGCCCATTAATATGCCGCATGCTGATAACTCACCTTATCAAGCATTATCAGCCTTTGCGGGAAATCCTGATTTTATCAGTATCGAAACGCTGCAATCGCAAGGGCTTTTATTAAGAAAATCAGATGCTGAACCCCAAGTCTTTAAAAAAGTAGAATTGTTAGCCAACGCCTATGAAGCTTTTAAGATTCGGGGAGATAAAAAAGAGCAGTTAGCTTTAACGCGATTTTGTAAAAAACAGGCACATTGGCTAGGTGATTTTGCGTTGTTTTTGGTACTCAAAAAGCAGTTTAATCAGGCGGGCTGGAATGCGTGGCCAGATGAATACAAAAATCGCGATGCTGCGACCCTTAAACATGCGCGTAAAACCTTAGCGCACGAAATTGCAGTCGTACAATTCACACAGTATATTTTCTTCACCCAGTGGTTAAAGCTAAAGGCGTATGCTACGAAAAAGAAAGTATTTTTGTTTGGTGATATTCCTATATTTGTGGCCTACGACAGTGCTGACGTATGGGCGAAACCGCATTTATTTAAGCTTGATGCACATAAAAATATGGCGGTGGTGGCCGGTGTGCCGCCAGATTATTTTTCTGCCACAGGCCAGCGCTGGGGTAACCCGCATTACAACTGGGATGCGATGGCCGCCGATGGCTTTAGCTGGTGGGTGTCACGATTGGCGACGCAAAATGCATTGTTTGATGTGGTGCGTATTGATCATTTTAGAGGGTTGGAGGCGGCGTGGGAGATTCCAGCCAACGAAGATACTGCGATCAATGGCGAGTGGGTACTGGCACCCGGTGATGCGTTACTGGCCGCAGTCAAGGCAGCACTGCCGCATATCTGCTTAGTAGCTGAAGATTTAGGTGTCATCACGCCAGAAGTAGACGCATTAAGAACTCAATACGATCTACCTGGTATGAAAATTTTACAGTTTGCTTTCAGTGGCTCAGATGACAACCCATATCTACCTGAAAATATTGAAGGCAATAGCGTTGTTTATACCGGTACGCACGACAACGACACCACTTTAGGTTGGTATTACAGCTTAGATGACCAACAGCGTACACATTTTCACGAATACCTCACGCAAACACAAGTGCAGAATCAGCAAGTGCAAATGCCTGAAGATTTAGTGCATATGGCACTGGCCTCCAACGCCATGTTGGCAGTGATTCCCATGCAAGATATTTTGGCGCTTGATGGGCATCATCGCATGAATACCCCAGGCACTTGCTCCGGCAATTGGCATTGGCGTTTTCAATGGCAGCAATTGTCAGCGGAACAACAAAAAAACATCAAACGCGCCATTAAGCAGAGTAAGCGGAGCTAGGTGATGGCATTGTTAATGGGTATTGATGTGGGTGGTACGAATTTACGCATTGGTATTTTTGATGGTTTGAAGCTGGTAGATGAAAGCCGATTTCAAGCCGATTTTGCAAGCATTTGCCAAAAACACTCCCCTAAAGTAGCTTGGCAGCAAATTCTTAATATGACTGAAAATGCTATACGCGCTACACAAACCAAGCATGCGGAAATTACCGCGATTGGCATTGGTTTTCCGGGTTTTATTGACCCAGTGACAAAAATTATTGCGCAATCGCCAAATTTAGCCGGTTTAAAAGACGTGAATCTTGCGGCCAATTTATCGCAACGCTTAGGCAAAAAAGTTGTGGTGGAAAATGATGCGAATGCCGCAGCGTATGGTGAATATTGCTTGGCTTTACAACCGATTGGCGGACTGATTTATTTAGGCTTAGGTACGGGTGTAGGTGGTGGCATGATTGATGCCAACGGCTCATTGCACTTAGGTGCGCATGGTGTGGCAATGGAAATTGGCCACATCATTATTGAGCCGAATGGCCGCCAATGCGGTTGTGGCAATTTAGGTTGTATGGAACAGTATGCCTCAGCCAGTGGCGTGGTTGCCACTTATTTGCATGCAACACAGCAGCAGTTGAGTGCGATGGAAATTGCGCAATTAGCCAAACATGGGGATGCAAACGCCATTGCGGCCTATGATCTAGCCGCGAATGCTTTAGCACAAGCGCTGGCCAGCATATTAAAAGTGGTAGATGTGAAAAATGTGGTGATTGGCGGTGGCTTAACTGGGGCGTGGCCGCTCATGCAAAAAACGTTTCTTGCGCGCTTGGAGGCTGATTTAATTCCAGTGTTACGTGGCAAAATTAACGTCATGATTTCAACCACGCATGATCAGGCGGGAATGCTTGGTGCAGCCATGCTTGCCAGTTTAGCTTAAACCCAGATTTTCCATTAGGCGATTTTGCATCTACTTGAATGTCAACTTGCCCATTTTGCGTCTTTTTTGCGCATATTTTCTGTCAATAGAACGACTATTGACCATAAAATCTGCACAAAAAATCCATCAAACTGTGCGGCGTCGCCACTTCAAGTCCTAATGGAAAATCTGGGTTAAATATTTTTGTCTTAACAACAATGAAAAATAAGCTGTTTTAGATAACAACCTTTTTCGATGCTCTGGAAGCCTTATAAATAAAGGCTTCCAGAGCATAAAAATTTTCTCGGCGAATTTATTGTTTGTTTAAATGCTGTTGCAAAGCCCAAACAACATGCTCTCGAACAAGTGCATTTTCATCAAACTCACGCGCTTTTAGTGCTGTGATAATTTCAGGTGTTGTGTTTGCATTGCCCAAGCCGACCGCCACGTTGCGTAGCCATTGTGGGTAGCCAATGCGATAAATCGCACTGCCGGCCATTTTTTCTTTAAAAGTCCATTCATCCCACAAAAAACATTCAAGCAGTGTAATCGTATCCAAACCGTGTTTAATGGCAAAATCGGCTTCGGTCGTGATTTGTGCAAATTTATTCCAGGGGCAAAACAACTGGCAATCATCGCAGCCATAAATGCGGTTGCCGATGAGCGGCCTGAATTCTATTGGAATGGACGTTTTGAGCTCAATGGTTAAATAAGAGATGCAGCGTCTGGCATCCACTTCATAGGGCGCAGTGATGGCCTGTGTAGGGCAAACCTCAATACAACTTGTACAAGTACCGCAATGATTGCTGGCCGGTGCATCAATAATGAGCGGTAAATTGGTATAAATTTCACCTAAAAAAAACCATGAACCGCGGTCTTTGTTAATTAAAAGGGTATGTTTTCCACGCCAGCCTAAGCCGGATTTTTCAGCAATTGCTACTTCTAGCACAGGTGCGCTATCGGTGAATACCCGGTATTCAAAAGCATCGGCTGCATCATTCACTAGCGCCGCTTGTATGTTATCGCAAAGTTTTTGCAGTTTTTTTCGCATCACTTTGTGGTAATCGCGTCCCAATGCATAGCGCGAAATAAATGCTTGATTTGGTGCTTGCAAAATCGCTTCACTGTCTGCGGATTGCGGCGGTAAATAATCGAGCCGCGCCGAAATAATCCGTGTAGTGTTAGGCACTAATTCCGCTGGGCGGGTTCGCTTCGTGCCATGTTTTGCCATATAATCCATGTCACCATGAAAACCTTTGTTAATCCACACTTGGTGTTCGGTTTCTGCTGTCTGCAGATGCGTGTCGGTGATGCCTATATCACTAAAGCCCAAGGCTATTCCCCAGCGCTTAATTGCTGCACTCAACTGCGTGAAATCCATAGGGTGAGTCGTCATGGAGCATGATTTTACACTTGATTTGGCCGATGAAGCAGCGACGTTGCAGTTTGCCGCGATTTTAGCCAAAGCGCTGGTGCCAAATTTCGTCATTTATTTGCATGGCGATTTAGGCGCAGGAAAAACCACTTTAGTGCGCGGCGTTATGCATGCGCTGGGCTTTGCTGGCAAAGTAAAAAGCCCAACCTACACCTTGGTTGAAATGTACGATATTGAACTTCAACCAAACTCTAAATGTCACTTGTATCATTTTGACTTATATCGTTTTAATGATGAAGAAGAATGGAACGCAGCAGGTTTTAGAGACTATTTTAATGCACGCAGCGTGTGTATAATTGAATGGCCAGAAAAAGCGCAGCAGGTATTGCCAACCCCGGATATTGATATTGTATTTTCAATACAGTCCATCGGGCGAAAAATACAAATCATTGCGCATTCCGTATTAGGACAACAATGTTTACAAGCCATCATTTCACAAGCTATTCATTTACAAGGCAAGCCATAATGCAGGCGTTGATACGCATTAGCGTGTATGCCATGCTTTGCTTGACGCTGGCAATGGCCAATATCGCACACGCAGAAAATAAAATTATTGCGTCACGTGTTTGGCCCGCGCAGGATTTTACCCGCATTACGCTTGAATCTAACAAGCCATTTGTTTACAAGATGCAGATTATTTCAAACCCTGATCGTGTTGTGCTGGATATTGAAAATGTTGAATTCAATCAAATCATTAAATCCACCAATGATCGCGTTCTACCGACAGACCCGTACATCAAGCAAATCCGTGTGGCGCGTTTTCAACAAAATGTAGTCCGCTTAGTGGTTGATTTAAAAGACGTTTCCAAGCCTAATGTATTTTCCTTGAAGCCTACTGGCGATTACAACCATCGCTTGGTGTTGGATATTCACCCCTTGCATGACCCGTTAATGGCGATGCTGGCAGCGCGCGATGCTGCGACCAATGCGCAGGCGAATATCCCCGTGGATGCGTCGCAGCCATCTTCTGAACCGCAAGGCTCAACCGAGGCGTTACCAAATTTAGTGAGTACAACAGATTCTCAACCCATAGCAGAAAATGCGCCAACGACTGATACCACGCAGATAGCCGAGCAGAGCAAACTGCCTGAAACGACAAAAGACACTGACGTGACAACGTCAGACATGCCCAGTGCCGACAACATTGACAATAAAAATGTTGCAATTGTGCCGCCTGATGCAACAAAGTCAGATTCTTATAAACCCAGTGTGAATAAAGCTGATAGTCCAGCATTTCGGCAAATCACAATTGCGATTGACCCTGGGCATGGCGGTGAAGACCCAGGTGCTATCGGTGCCAGTGGTAGCCGTGAAAAAGATGTCACTTTGCTGATTGCAAAAAAACTAAAAGAAAAAATTGATGCTGAACCCAACATGCGGGCCATTCTAACGCGTGATGGCGACTATTTTATTCCACTGCATGACCGCGTGATCAAGGCCAGAAAGTTGCAAGCGGACTTATTTTTATCTATTCATGCGGATGCGTTTACCAATCCAGCGGCACGCGGATCATCCGTCTTCGCACTATCTGAAAAAGGCGCAACCAGTGCTGGTGCGCGCTATTTGGCGAAAAAAGAAAATGAATCTGACTTAATCGGAGGCGTGAGCCTAGGTGGAAAAGACCCAGTATTAGCAAAAACGCTGCTGGACTTATCACAAACTGCCACCATTAACGATAGCTTAAAATTGGGTAAAGCCGTTTTGATGCAAATTGGCGAGATTAATAAATTACATGCAAAACGTGTAGAACAGGCGGGGTTTGCCGTTTTAAAATCACCCGATATTCCCTCCATTCTGATTGAGACGGCTTTTATCAGCAACCCTGAAGAAGAGCGCAAGTTGAACGATGATGCTTATCAGGACAAACTGGTGAAATCAATTTTAACTGGCATCAAAAAGTATTTTTCAACCAATCCTGCATTAGCTAAAACTAAAATCGCCCAGGAATAAACTCAGACCAATTGGAAGTTGATGTTTCTTGGTTTCTAAGTTCAACTAGTCCAAATCTAGCGCTGTTTTATCGCTTGAACACCATCGTTTTCAAATAATTCACGAATTATACAAATTGTTGCAGAGTTGGCACGACTCATGCTTAAAAGTATTTAACAATAAATAACAACTTACACATACATCTAATTTCATGGCTACAGAAGACACAATTCATCAGTACAATTTAAGCATCTTTGAGAGCTATCTTAAAGACGTTCGCACCGGCACAACTTCAAGCATGGTTTCTTTGCTCTTTTTAACTGTTATTTCTTTTGAAGCAGTTGACGGAGCAATGCTCTCTATTTGGTTTGCCTTGATATTGATAACCGCAGCAGCTAAGTTTTTATCTTACAGATACTTCGATCCAAATTTTGATGCTCACTCTCTAACGAAATTTGAGAATACCCACCATCTCATGCAAGCGTTTTCAGGGATCGCATGGGGATCATCTTGTTTCTTTTTATTAAAGTCTGGAGACATAAATGGCAATGAAAGTCTAGTACTCAACATGCTTTGCGTATTGGTGGCTTATTCAGCTGTCGTCATGTCGGCTTCTTCTACAGGTATGTTGACTTTTGTGACACCCGTTATTGCTTCTATGCTGATTTATTTTGCCACGGATTTAACGCATTATCATTGGTGGTTTGTGGCAACGCTATTATTGGCAGGCGCGAGTGCTATTTTTGGTAAAACCAATAAAAAACACGTATTGTCGCAAGTAGAAAGTCAGTTGTTGAATAAGCGCTATATTGACGAGTTAAATCGTGTCAAAGCAAGTGTGCAGCGCGCTAACCTCGATTTGGTCAAGAAAAATGAGGCGTTAGTCATCGCGCAGGAACGGCTTCGCATGTTGGCTACCAATGATGAATTGACTCAGGTATTTAATCGTCGCCACGCCATGACTTATTTAGAAAAAGTGTTTGCTGAATTAAGACGCCGCCCTGACGATTTTGTGGTGGTGCTGGCAGATATTGATCATTTCAAATCAATTAACGACCGTTATGGGCATCCAGCAGGTGATTTGGTGTTGCGTGGTTTTTCAAAAATGTTGAAAGAACAACTTCGCCAAATAGATACCGTTGCGCGATTTGGCGGGGAAGAGTTTTTGATTATGTTACCAAAAACCAAAGAGTTGGAAGCGAAAGCGATTATTCAGCGTTTATGCGATGCGGTAGCGGCACAGCCCTACAAACTTCAAGGCCAGTCAGTAAAAGTGACCTCGTCCTTTGGATTGGCGTTTTTTCAGGTGGGTGACACAATTGAAAAACTAATCGAACGGGCAGACCAAGCGCTTTATCACGCGAAAAAATCTGGTAGAAATACGGTTAAAACTCATTATGAAGCGGATATGGCAGCATATATTACAGCAGATTAGGCGCGTGTTTAGCGTAAAAATTTAACTTCTACTTCTCGGTTAGTTTCACCGTAACCTGCTTGTGTCAGTAATGCGTTTTCAATGTAGCGACTGATGCTTTTTCTGAGTGCAGGCACGGCATCACCTTCAATAAATATCTGCGGAAATTTAAACCCAAGCCAAGCATACAAACTGAGATTCTGGCTGAGTAATTCTGCTTCTTCTAAATGTTTTGGGCTATTTGCCTCTAACCATGTGGGCGCTTTTGGCAAATGCCGAATGTTTGATAAGGCTACACTTTGTAAACATAATAAATAATAGTCTTTTTCAAAAGCCACATTGAGTGAAATAGGCGCACATACGAAGATGAACTTGTCTTTTAACGACATATTTGGCGCATTTATATCTACTAATTTAGCCTGCTCAATTTGGGTGTTGAGTGAAGACTGTTCAAAAAGTGGGTTACTCAATCTGGTTCTATCCTGTAGAAATTGTAAAACTTCAGCAATTTTTCGCGTATGTAGTTGCGTTGCAATGGTCTCGAGTTGTTCATATTGCGTACTGATTGGCAGTTTTTGTATGTCAGACGTATCATCCATATTGAGCATATGCTCAATATGAATACGTTCGTCATTTTCTAAAACACTCACATAGCCAATATCATAAATGCCAAAACGGCCGGCGCGACCGGCAATTTGCCTGACTTCTGTTGCATTTAATGGGCGAGATGCGACGCCATCAAATTTATGAATGTTAGAGAAAATAACGCGACGTATTGGCAAGTTTAACCCCATGCCAATGGCATCCGTGGCCACTAGAATATCCGCCTGGCCGTGACAAAATCGCTCAGATTCCGTACGCCGTACTTCGGGAGAAAGGGCGCCATAAATGCTCGCTACTGTAAATCCCCACTGGCGAAATCTTGCCGATAATGTCAGCACATCTTTGCGGCTAAAACTAATGATTGCGTCACCTTTTTGTAATTTCGATTTTAATTTCTGGCGGCTGTAATGCTTGCCGCATAGGCTGTCGTCTTCAATTATCAGCGGCGTTTTGCGTGTTAAATAGCGCATCTCAACACTTTCATGCATGGCATAGATTACAGCAAGGCAGGGCTTTGTGACAGCGGTGGAGCCACAGATAAATACGCTTGTTGCTGGCACGCCAACTAGTGCAGCGGTCCATGCGCTGCCACGGTCAGGGTCTTGTAGCATTTGTATTTCATCAATAATGGCAACTTCAACCGCATTATTCGGATTCATCATTTCAATGGTAGAAGCCGTGTGCATCGCGCCTGTCATTAAAACGCGCTCTTCGCCGGTAATTAAGTTGCATGGAATACCTGCCGCAACAAGCCTGTCGCGCACTTCCATTGCAAGTAAACGTAACGGGGCAAGATAAACACCCGATTTTGCTTGTTGTAATGCAATTAAAGCGTGATATGTTTTACCAGAATTGGTTGGCCCCAGATAAAAATGGTGATGCCGTTTCAATTTACGCGCGAGTGGATAGCGATGAATATAGAAGTCAGGTGAAAAATTTTGCTGGCTAAAATGCATACAACCAAGAATTTAGCCTAAAACAGGTAAAATACCAAATGACAATTTTTTGTAGCCACCATGATGCACATTCAAAAACTACCTGACCAATTGATTAGCCAAATTGCAGCGGGTGAGGTGGTCGAGCGTCCGGCTTCAGCGCTCAAAGAGCTGCTGGAAAACAGCTTAGATGCCGGAAGTACTGATATTCAAGTGGCGTTATTGCAGGGTGGTGTTAAACAGTTGCGTGTTGCAGATAACGGCGATGGTATTGTTCAGGAAGACTTAAGCTTAGC
>ERZ795061.5692-NODE-5692-length-10131-cov-3.815502_pt1 | contig 10131 bp, 9 predicted proteins | sample MGYA00375145_ERZ795061 | MGnify/ENA primary metagenome ERZ795061 (study PRJEB30190, sample SAMN05720144) | anaerobic digester metagenome | isolation source: active sludge of municipal wastewater-treating anaerobic digesters | place: USA | collected 2014-12-22 ... | reverse complement strand
CATGGGAGTGGGATCTCAAGCGTCTTGTGACAAGCATCGTAGTCAGTATCCGATTTCTTGGCGGAGATGATGATTTGTGCAAGGAATCAGTTAAGGCGGCCGTCAAGTCTTATCGGAAGCATATGAAAAAGTATGCGAAGATGGGGCACCTCGAATTGTGGTATTCCACCATGGACGATGATGACATCCTGGAATCACTGGCACCGTCTGGCCGGAAAGCCTTGCGTAAGGTGATTAGTAAAGCTCGCACACGCACCCACATGCAGGTACTTGAAAAGTTGACCGACCTGGTGGATGATAAGTACCTGCTCAAAGTCAATGCACCTTTTATCGTGCGCGAAACCCATTCCCAGAAGGGCACTCCGATTAATGAAGCATTGGGAGTTTTGCTCGAATCCTATTTAGAATCCCTGGCTGACGACCGGCGGACTTTACTCGAACAATACCGCATCGTAGATGTAGTACGTAAAATTGTCGGTGTAGGAAGCGTCGGCACCAGATGTTGGGTGATCTTCATGACCGGAACGATTGGTGGGGACCCATTATTCCTGCAAGTGAAAGAAGCCCAACCTTCAGTACTCGCTCCCTACGTAGGTGCGACAACCTATAAGAATAATGGTCAGCGCATTGTCTCAGGTCAACGCCTGATCCAGGGCGCACCGGATATCTTCCTGGGTTGGGGAGAAGCAGAAGGATTCCATTTTTATGTGCGGCAGTTGCGCGACATGAAAGGTGGTGTAGAGTTTGATCCGGCTACTGTCAATCTTGACAATGCCTGCGATTATGTCAAACTTTGCGCCTGGGCCATGGCACTGGCACACGCCAAATCCGGTGATGCGGCCATGATCTCAGGATACATGGGTAAAAGTGAGAAGCTGGATGATGCCATGGTGCGTTTTGCCTTCGCCTATGCAGAACAAAATGAAAAAGATTACAATGCTTTGAAAGCTGCTGCTGACAGTGGAAGGATTAAGGTCGCAAAGGCGGAGCCTGGAGCTACGGAGTGATTCTTTTTGGGTTTATAAGTTTATGGGTTGATAAGTTTATAACTTTAAACACCTAAACTCACTTTTTACTCTTCACTTTTCACTATTTACTTATATCATGATTGAAATATCCCAGATCTTCGCCTTCCTCTTCCTTATGCTGGGTCCGTTTAAGATCATCGGTCCATTTGCAAAGATGACCCAGGGCGCAGATACTAAACTCATCAGGCAACTGGCCATGCGGGCTGTGTTCTTTTCCATCCTGGCCGTCTTGTTGGCTTCCTTTCTGGGAGAAATGATCCTTACTAAATATGGTATCCCGGTCCCGATTCTGGCTTTCGCCGGTGGACTCATATTGTTTCTTGTGGCTTTGCAGAATGTAATTCAACAGTTTGCTCCACCTGAGACTAAACATGAGCCGGTCGTCACTACCCTGCAAATGGCATTGAATCCACTTGCCTTTCCGACTATTGTCACACCTTATGGTATTGCCGCTGTGATGGTCTTCATGACGATCAGCCCGGACCTCCGTGCACAGCTGATCATTGGAGGCATTGTTATTGGCATCATGCTTTTAAATCTGGCCACCATGTTACTGACCAGGCATATCGGCAAGATGTTGTTTCTCGTCCTTTCTATCCTGGGAGCGATCCTGGGTGTCGTGCAGGTTTCGCTTGGATTGATGATCATGTATAACCAGCTGAAGACACTCGTGAGCATGAATTAAATAGAAATGCAATAGGCAGTATTTACTTTTCCGCGCGAGTATTCAAGGTATTGTAATGCTTTTTAACCATGAGACAACTCTTATATCCCTCCTTATATCAGGTCAACACGAGGGCTTGGTTGACTGACTTGTCAGTTGAACTTGGTAAAGTTGCGACACTAGATGACATTCCTGATCGAGCACTGGATGAGTTTAGAGAAAAAGGATTTGACTGGATATGGTTTTTGAGTGTCTGGTGTACTGGCGAGCAAGGACAAATCATCTCACGTACTAATCCGGTGTGGAGACAGGAGTTTGAAGAGACTTTATCGGATCTTAAAGAAGAAGACATCGGAGGTTCAGGTTTCGCCATCGCAGATTATCATGTGCATCCTCTTCTGGGTGGTGATGAAGCATTGAAGCGGCTGCGTGAAAGGCTTACTGCACGCGGACTTAAACTGATGCTTGATTTTGTCCCTAATCACATGGGGCCTGATCATCCATGGGTGAGCGAACATCCTGAATATTTCATATCAGGTACAGTTGATGATCTTCAAAACAATCCACAGAATTTTACAAAGATCACTACACAGCAAGGTGAGCACATACTGGCTTATGGTCGCGATCCGTATTTCGATGGCTGGCCGGACACTGTCCAGCTTGATTACAGCAATCCGTCTGTTATCGAAGCGATGAAAAATGAATTGGTGCGCATCGCTGGTCAATGCGATGGCGTGCGGTGTGATATGGCGATGCTGATGTTGCCTGATGTTTTTGAAAAGACCTGGGGACGAAAAGCAAAGTCCTTCTGGCCCGAAGCGATCATGGCTGTGCGTCAACAACATCCTGGTTTCTGTCTGATGGCAGAGGTATATTGGGATATGGAATGGACGCTCCAACAGTTGGGATTTGATTATACGTATGACAAGCGGTTGTATGATCGATTGGTCGAAGGGCATGCTAAGCCTGTGCGGGAGCATTTTCTTGCAGAGCTTGATTACCAGGATAAGCTAGTGCGGTTTTTGGAAAATCATGATGAAGCCCGGATAGCAGCAACACTTGACAGGCCGCAACATGAGGCAGCCGCAGTGATTACATTCCTATCTCCCGGCATGCGGTTTTTTCATGAGGGGCAATTAGAAGGAAAGAGGAAGAAGATATCGCCACATCTCATCCGCGGTCCGAAAGAACCAGTCGATGCAGGCATTCAGAAATTTTATACTTCACTACTTTCCGTTTTGAAACAACCCATGTTTCGCGATGGCCGATGGCAATTGCTGGAATGCACTCCGGCGTGGGAGGAGAACAATACATGGGAGTCCTTTATCTCCTTTGCATGGGAGGGAGCTGATAGGGAGTTGACCCTGGTGGTGATCAATTATGCACCTCATGACGGGCAATGTTATCTAAAGATACCTATGATGGAAAAAGGATTTGGTCACTGGGAATTGAAGGATATCATGAATCCGGTAACCTATAGCCGGGATAGTCATGACTTGTTGGCCAGGGGGCTTTATCTGGGGATGAAACCGTGGCAGTATCATGTGTTTGAAGTCAGGAAATAGGAAGCGGGGTGATCGGGTAAAATCTAAAGGCGGATGAGGATATTAAAAGCGAAGGTTTGTATCCCCGCAATGAGGATATGGGAAAGCGTACTATTAAATGTTTGATTATCAGGAGGGAATTCCTATCTTGGGTTGCGGAGATATCCGTGTTATCATCGATTATGAGTAAACCTAAGACCATATTTTTGCTAATCGCAATTGTTGTCTGCAATAGGACAAATGGTCAAGGTTATTTTTCTTTAATTGAAGATGTCTTGTCAAGTGGAGATAACAGTGGGATAGATATTTTGGAGGCTCATGATACATTGTTTGTACTTATAGGGGTTAACTGCGTTGGCACATGTAAACATACTAGTATCCTTAGAATTGATCCTGATGGCAGAATAACTGACCAAATCAATCACATTGACCTTTCCCCATCCTCAGAGTACTTTTGTAATGCTGGAGATGAAATAATTTGCTTATTGTCTAACAAAATTAAGACAATTATTGGTCATCCCTACGGAGACGGAATAAGTGATACATTGTTACTCTGCAAATCCGATTTCAATGATTTGTCTAATTTTCATCTAGATACTATAACATTTAGTGATGAATTCGAATATTCCAACCAAGGTGTTCGGTTGGATGTGAACCAAGAAGATTTGTTATTCTTTGGTCAATTCGCTGATGCAGAGAAAATCACTACAACAGATGACATTGAAGCTAAGGCCTATATCAAGCGGTTTCTGTCTGGAAGCGACTCCATTCAAGACGTTTTTCGGTTTGAACAGTACATCGCAAACAATCAAATTGTTGATTTGCAACTAGATGGTAGTGGTATTTATCATTTTTTACTATTAGGTCAAGATGATATTACAGCAGGTGCCCCAATAGGAGACGAGAAGGATCCCCATTGGCATATTATTTCCATTGATTCACAAGGAAATATCGTAAACGAAATTCACCATGAAGAGCTAGGCTCACCTGATCATGATGGATTGAATTTGTTAAGATTAGCGGATGGAAACTATGTGTTGCCTTCGGAGTATCGACCCGGATATGGGTATGAGCTGAGTTTAGGGGGCTATCGCGGCCGAATACAATGCATCAATGGCGAAACAGGTGAGTATGTTTGGGACTACATACTACCTTATGACCGAATGTTTGATTTGCGAACTTATAAAATAAGTGATTTAAGTCTGGCAAAAAATGGAGATGTAATAGGCTGCGGTCAAGTGCATGATACAGATATTGATGAAAATTTGCACCAATCAGGTTTCATTTTCAGACTGTCTCCTGACGGCAATCTTAAATGGATGAGAATATACAAGCACCTGGATAACATAATACAACCTGGAGAGGATGATTATTATGCCCCTTCCTATTTAAGTAAAGTAAAGGAATTAGGGAATGGGGATATAGCAGCTGTGGGTGGCAAGTACAAGATTTATGGCTGGACGAGTGAAAGGAATTTATGGGTGTTGAAAGTAAATGAAAACGGATGTTTGCCAAGCGAGGAATGTCAGGAAGAAATAACATTAGATTCCCTTATCAATGTCACAGAAGCACAAGAGTATTGGCCTGTTGGGACTAAATGGACATATGCGTATGAATGGCAAGAGGGTTTGAATATCCACCATGATTATATACAATACGAGATCACGGATACCTTACGTGAAAACGGAGAACTGATCCATTTGGTTGAGTCATCAAGGCATGAAGATCCCTTGGTGATGAGGCAAGATCATCTCAAGATATCCTTTTACAATAATGATCTGCCAGCTTATCAGCTCAACTATGATTTTGATGCAAGAAATGTGATCCATACGATGGAGGATGATTGTTCCGGTGAGTATTCTGATCTGAATTTAAAAGTGGATAGTGTGGGTGCTTTTACATTGCCGGATAACGAGTATGATCCTGATGTTTTTTATGAACTCATCCGAAATCAATATATTCAAGGTGTACAACCGGAGGGTGAGATTTCACAAGTTCTTTTTGGTATTGGAAACCTGGAGGGTGGATTGCCTGTTTTTACATGTGATGAAGACAAAGCACGGATTGGCAGAATTAGATGTTTCGAGTCTGATGAGATTAAGGTAAACTTTCAATCGCCATGGTTTGACAAACCAGCTTGTGATACAATATGGGTAGAAGTCATCAACCAGGTTGATGAGGCACAAGAGATTCTATTCAACTTATTTCCTAATCCAGCTAGCGATAAATTGTACCTGGGGTATGCCCGCCCCACAAATGTTTACTTTGAAATCAGGAATACACTTGGGCAAACGGTGATTGAAAATGAGTTACCAAATTCGGAAAAGTATGTAGATATTTCTGGCATTGAAGATGGTCTTTATTTTATAAGCATTCATCCAGAAAATAAAAGGAAACAGATGCTTGTTCAGAAATTTCTCAAAATAAACCGATGATAACATAAGCTGTCCGCAATGGCGGATAAGCAGCACAACAATGACTTATACCTTATTAAAGAAATAGCTAACTTGAAGACAATTGCCAAGAACCGCCACAGCGGACAGCCCAATCGTTATCGGAAATGTTTGAACCTTGAATACTTGATTAGTAAAATATCCGTTTATTCAGGAAGTCCCTAAATATTCCGGTATGTTCCCCATACAACAGCTTTTCATATTTGGCTTTTTATTTTTTCCAATAGTTTCAACTTTCTCCCAAAAGGTAGACTATGGTGTGGTGTTGATCTATAACAGCTCCAGCCAAACGAATTACGATCCCACAATTCCTGAGGACGGTACATTCCAATGGAATTCTCTTGGAACTTGGGGCGCAGGTGCTTATGCGGTAAAAGGCTTTTCTCCAAAATTTGCATCAAGTTTATCGTTAATTTACCAACAAAAGGGGTATAGGGAGTTAGCTCAGGTGGGGTATATCCCTGGGGGTCCAATTTATGATGAGGACCTAAGGAATACATTCAATTATCTCAGTGCGGATTTGTCCATCAAATACCGAACAACTACTTCACAAACTATACGTACATTTATTAGCCTCGGTGTGGAATATAGCTACTTGTTAGACTATGAAATTGAATCCGATTTCTTTCCAATCAATTACTTTTATCCGGTGAATGCCTATCAGGATAAATGGAAGACGCATAATGTTAGTGTCATTCCATCCATATCAATTTCCTTTTATCAGTTAACCACATTAGAATTTGGCTTCAATCGAAGTTTAATACCGGTCTTGGAAACAGAGAATCTTATAGTTAAGGATTGGATTTGGACATTTAGATTGAGTCAATCTGTACCAGCATTATTTAAGAAAGAAGGGTAATCAAACAATTCCTAACACCCGGATATTTGGGAAGTGAAAGAATAAATTTGAAACAACAGAGAAATGAACATCCTATAACATGGGATGCTCATAGGCAGGGCTTTCAACAATGACGATGAAAACGTAAATTTGGAGAGAGATGCGATGGAAACACTCTCAACTCAGTCGGCCTGCCTACGAGCCTCCTTTTGTTAAATGTTCCCTCCACTAATGGAAAAAGGTTTAATACTTTTAAACTACTGATGAACACGATTTTCCTTAAGTCCCTTCTCTGCTGCTGCTCCCTCCTCCTACTGACTTCTTGTGTCATCACGCGATATGACACCAGGAGTGCAATGGTAGAGGCTACTAATCTAAGTTATATCGCTACCACTGAAGTTTCGGTGGGAGACTGGATGGTGTATATGATGTCAACCAGTTTTAAGGATAGCAAGAAGCCGATTTCGCTAGGGGATCATTATGATAAAATTCGCTCCAAATTGCCAGCCCTGGGACCGGGGAGATGGGATAATTTTACGATCAATGCTTTTCTCAGAAAGAGTGAGGAGAATGTAGCTATTCATTTTTCCAATGATTGCAAAGATCTCGTCCTAACCGTATCCGTTCCGAAGACTGCCTGGGATTCGATTCGGGAATTTAAACTGATGGATTTGCCCATTGTTGGGATTACGTATGAGCAAGCCATGGAATATATTAAGTACAAGCAAGGTGTAGTCAATTCGTGTGGTTTCAAGGCTAGAGACACCTTTCGATACGAGTGCTTTCTCCCTACACCGGAACAGTTTCAAATTGTCCAGACTAAACTGGATAGTACAAATACGCTGGGATGTAACATGTATAACTACGTCAACTCCTTGTGTCCTGACTGTCCGAATGGAGAGAAATATTTAAAAGATCCCATCTATAGTAAAACTGGAATGGAACCAACACATGTTTGGTCGTACTTCCCTGATGCATTCGGCTTAAAGAATTTTAAAGGGAATGTTGCCGAAATGACATCCGTCAAAGGGATCGCCATGGGAGGCAGTTGTATGCATTATGCATCGGAAGCTTTTGATGGAAGAAGGCAAGCGTATGTGGGCTCAGCATACTGGCTTGGGTTTAGGGTTTGGTACAGGAAAACCAGCCTGCTTCCATGAAGATTGGGTTTTGTCAAGCAAAGTATAAAGGCGAGATGTATATGTACTTTGTGGAAGGAATTAAAACAGTGGACATATGAATGCAACGAAGAAGGAGGAGCTGTACCGGATCATCTTTGAAAGTGAAACGGCGGCGGGCAAGCGGTTTGATGTGTGGCTGCTGTGGCTCATCCTGGCCAGCGTGCTGGTGGCGATGCTCGATAGTGTGCAGAGCATCCATGAGCATCTCAGGACAGAGTTTTACATCCTCGAGTGGGCCTTTACGATCTTGTTTACAATCGAGTACCTGTTTAGGGTCTACGTCAGTCATCGGAAGTCGAGATACATCCTCAGTACCTGGGGGTTGATTGATCTCCTGGCGATCCTGCCGACGTATCTCAGCCTGATCTTTGTTGGATATCAATATATGCTTGTCGTGCGGATCATCCGGTTGCTGCGCGTGTTCAGGATCCTTCGGTTGGTGCAGTTTACGAGTGAAGCACTGTATCTCATCAAGGCGTTGAAGGCTGCGTTTTTCAAGATCAGTATCTTCTTCATGACCGTACTGATCATCGTGGTCATCCTGGGGACGGTCATGTATGTGGTCGAGGGCGGGCAACATGGATTCAGCAGTATACCGCAGAGTATATACTGGGCGATCATTACGGTGACCACGGTGGGGTATGGGGATATCGTTCCGTTTACAGTGCTCGGTAAGTTTATTGCTTCCGTGGCGATGATCATCGGCTATGCGATCATTGCGGTCCCTACAGGGATCGTGACGTCTGAGATGGTCAAGGCCAATGCGGTGCGGGTGGTGTGTGCATCTTGCGGTACGGATATACAGCCTACGGCAAAATATTGTAGCAATTGTGGGGTGGCCAATGAGCAGAAGGTGGGGTAGGGAAGAGCATCCTTTTCATCTTTTTATAATCACAAGGATAGTTTAATTTTGATCAGCTATTTTGAAGTATTGCCCGTCGGCATGTTGGTGGTGTTGATCAGTGCATTGATATTAAAGAAAAAGCAGCCCGACCATACGAGCGTATAACAATAACGTAGACACCGATAAAACAAAGACACCATTGGAAGTAACAGCAGAGCACAATGACCGGATCGCCAAATTGACCTTCGCCTCCGTCTATCCCCATTATGTCACCAAGGTGGAAAAGAAGGGCAGGACCGTGGCCGAGTTGCATCAGGTGATAGAATGGCTGACAGGCTTTGATGAAAAAAAACTAAAAGACCTGATCAAAGAGCAGGTCACCTTCAAGACCTTCTTTGAGCGTGCGACCTTACATCCTAATGCACATCTCATCACCGGCCTCATCTGTGGTTACCGCATCGAGGACCTCGAGAATCCCATCACCCGCCAAACCCGCTACCTGGACAAGTTGGTGGATGAATTGGCGAAGGGGAAGAAGATGGAGAAGATATTGAGGGAGTGAAGCAGGCCACCGACCTACACCGTATTGACACCTAATCGGACTTAGCCGAAGATAGTAATCTCCCGTTCATCCTGGACCAATAGTGAAAAACTTGCAGTGATTAGGTTATCAGGAGGAATGGTATATATTTGGGCTAGGGTATAAATAAGTTATGTCCTTGTAAAGAATAAATAATATATATGGATAAGAATAAAGAAAAATTACTACAAAAAGTAACCCGATATCAAAGCTTTTCATTTATCATTATGTCATTAATTATTTCATATCATTTGGTTACGCCAGTAACCATTGGGGGGTATATACTAACCTTATTATTGGTCTTTCCAATTTTTATAGCCAGTCATGCATTACTTAATAGAATTTTGGCTGTAAAATGAGAACAATACTATTATCTCCAAGTGTTTCCAGAGGTAACAGAATCGCATTTCTATTCTGCATTGATGGTGGGTGGGTAGCAATCTCAGAAAAGGACAAGGATAATATGTATTTGGAAAATGAATTCAGAGATTCTAATCCAGAGGACTTCGATGTTATTTCTGACGAAGAACTCTATACCAGGATACCCATATTAAGAAATCAATTAACTGAAGAAGATGAAAAATTCATCACCATTGATTATAAAAGTGGTAAAGTTTATATAAATCCAAAGCATAAACTTCGAAGTGTTTTTGCAGACACAAGTGCAAGAGCCACAAATCAAGCAAATTTTACAGCTGATATTTGGACATACATCAAAAACAGGTGGAGCCATTACATTAAGGTCGCATGTATAGCTATCGTTTTACTTTTAGCATCGATCATCATCTCTTGGGCCATCCTGAATATTTTGTTTTGGTTTTTATTTTATACATATTTTTCTACGCTAGCCTCTCTGGACAATTACCATATGGGCACGTTGAATGCTTCCATTGTAATCACAATAGCACCAACAAGAATTGCCGTATTAACGGATGTAAGCATGGGCTTAGGGAAATATCCACTCGTACGCGTATGTAAGATGGAGCTTCCAAGTAAGTA
>ERZ795061.5690-NODE-5690-length-10137-cov-9.030649_pt1 | contig 10137 bp, 7 predicted proteins | sample MGYA00375145_ERZ795061 | MGnify/ENA primary metagenome ERZ795061 (study PRJEB30190, sample SAMN05720144) | anaerobic digester metagenome | isolation source: active sludge of municipal wastewater-treating anaerobic digesters | place: USA | collected 2014-12-22 ... | reverse complement strand
TCGGTTTTGGAAATGATGAACTGAAAAAGATGATAGAAAATTCTTATACTCTGGCTTCAAAACTTCTAGGTATAAAGCTCGGAAAGATAAGCTGCGGATATGAGGCAGATATGCTTGTTTTACCTTATTTTCCGTTTACTCCGATTAACCATGGAAATATTTTTTCTCATGTTTCTAACGGTATCTTTGATTCATTTCACCCTACAGATGTTATTGCTGCCGGAGAGTTCCTCATGAAAAACAGCAGACTGAAGGCCGATGAGGCTCAAATAAATAACAACTCCGTGAGTATAGCCCAAAAAGTATGGGACTCATTATAGGAGGCACAAATGGATATAAAAACAACATTATGCGGAATTGAACTGAAAAATCCGGTAATGCCCGCTTCCGGACCGCTCAGCGGTGATGATGAAAAACTTATATTTCTTGACTCGCAGAAAGTCGGAGCGGTAGTAACCAAAACTATATCCGTTAAAGCGGCTGTTGTACCAAGACCTTGCATTATAAGTGAAAAGGATACTGTTTTTAACTGTGAGCTCTGGTCCGAGTACGACTATATGAAATGGAAGAAAGAGTTTCTGCCCAATATCAAAAATAAACTCAGTGTACCTTTGATAGTCAGTCTTGGCTATTCAGAGGAAGAACTTGAATTTCTGATTCCGCAATTTGAAGAGTATGCCGATATTTTTGAGATTTCTACTCATTACTGTTCAACAGAGATGACGGTTCTCGAAAAAACTGTACGGACAATAAGGAAAAACACAAAAAAACCATTTTTAATGAAAATGAGTCCGCACACTCCCGATCCTGTACTGTTTGCAAAAACCGCAAAGGAAAACGGAGCCGGCGGTATAGTAATAATGAACTCTTTAGGGCCTTCATTAAAAGTAGATCTTAAAAATCACAGAGTACTTTTGGGAAATGAAAAAGGTCAGGTTTGGGCATCGGGGAGTATTCTAAAATCCCTATCTCTTGCAATGATAAGAACTGTAAGTCAAAGTGTGGAGGATTTTGATATAGTCGGAACAGGCGGTATAAGTAATGCGGGAGATGTTCTTGAATTTATGCTTTGCGGAGCTAAGGCGGTACAACTTGTCTCGGGCGCGCTTATCAATGGAAAAGATATCTTTGCCAGAATCATATCTGCTCTTGAACCAGCACTGACAGAAAATGGCTTTAGCAGTATCATGGATCTTATAAATACTTCTATTGAACCATTTTCACCCGAATATCTTCCCAAATATCCGGTTATAGATGCCAAACGCTGTACTCTGTGCGGACTGTGTGAAAGAGTTTGTCCTTACTTTGCACTTAAAGTCGGAGATAGTGTAAGTATAGATAAAAACAGATGCTTTGGCTGCGGGCTGTGCCAGTCAAGATGTCCGGTAAAGGCCATAACGGGAGTGTGGTAAAGATGAAAAAATTCAGATTCCGCTGTATGAACTGTTCAAAACTATATGAAGAAAACGAGATAGAGTACACGTGTCCACAATGCGGTACAAGGCTCGGAACACTTGAAACATTATATGATTTTGACAGTATTACAGTGAAGAAGAGTGATTTTGACAGTTGCTCTGATATATGGCAGTTTGAAGCACTGCTGCCTGTAAGCACTAAAAGCTTCAGAGTTAATCTAAAAATAGGTTCCACACCTTTGTACCGTTTTGAAAATCTTTCAGGCGTGAAAGAAGTACAGATAAAGTACGACGGTACGACTCCCACAGCTTCTTTTAAAGACAGAGCAACAGCTATTGCTGTAAACAAAGCGGTAGAAAAAAACTATTCAAGCATCTACTGTGCTTCAACTGGGAATGCGGCGGCATCTCTTGCCGGATTAAGTGCTGCTGCCGGATTAAAAGCATATATTTTTATACCAAGTAAAGCTCCGGCAGCAAAAATTGCCCAGCTTATGATATATAATGCCATGATTCTTGCAATCGATTCGGATTACGATACTGCTTTTGATCTTTCTCTTAAGATAGGCGAAGAAAAAAACTGGTACTGCCGTAACTCCGCCATCAATCCGTATCTCATCGAAGGCAAAAAAACAGCTGCCATGGAGATATGTGTTCAGACTGAGTTTGACCCTCCTGACACAGTTGTTGTACCCGTAGGTGACGGAACGGTTATAAGTTCATTTTATAAGGGCTTTTCTGATTTTTACAACGCAGGGATAATAAAAAAAATTCCACAGCTTATAGGTGTTCAGGCGTGCGGGGCTAACAGTCTTGAACTTGCTTTCAAAAAAGGCGAACCTTTCTGGCCTGTGGATTTCAGCGGTAAAACTATAGCAGACAGTATAAACGTGGGCAAACCAAGAGATTTTTTAAAAGCCTGTACATATATAAAAAAATCAAAAGGTGACTTAATGTCTGTTACAGATGATGAAATACTTTCGGCTCAAAAAGAGCTTGCTTCAAGCACGGGTATATTTTCTGAACCTGCCGGAGCAGCTTCATATGCAGCTCTAAAAAAATTGGTAGTTGAAAACAGAATAGAAAAGAGTTCACGAGTATGCCTTGCGGTTACCGGAAATGGCCTGAAAGATATATCCGCAGTATCGGCATGCAAAGCTATCGAACATCTGAAGCCTGATGTTCAGGATATTAAAGAGTATATAGATTTTAAGGAAACATATGGAGATGAGAGCTATGATGAGAATTAAAGAGTATTTAAAGCCTGAAAATCTTGACAAAGCGTATACAGCTCTTAAGGCATCTCCGAATAATGAAATAATCGCGGGAGCTCTTTTTATACGACTTACCTCTAAAGAAATAAATACTGCCATAGATCTTTCAGAATGTGGACTAAGATTTATTAATGAGCATAAAGACAGAGTGGAAGTTGGAGCCATGACATCATACCTGGATATAATACAGTCTGATTGTTTTGACACTCCTGTGTTAAAAACTGTGAAAGATGCTCTAAGTGAAATTATGGGCATAGCATTTCAAAATATGGCTACCGTCGGAGGAACTATCTATCCGGCATATCCTTTTTCTGATCTTATAACGGTTCTCATGCCGTTAAACTGCTGGGTAAAACTTTATAAAAAAGATCCGGTAAGACTTTCTGAGTTCATTGAAAAAAAACAGGATGGCCGGGAAATACTTGAAAAAATAATAATACTAAAAGGCTCAGGGAAAAATGCTTTCAGATCATTCAGAAAGACCAGCCAGGACTTTTCGGTGCTTAATCTCAGTGTAGCCGTTGAACATGGAGATTGCAAGATAGCCGTAGGTGCCAGACCTTCGGTTGCACAGTATGCCAAGAGTGCCATGCAGTTTATTTCGGGCGGAAAAGTAAATGAAAGCATAATTGAAAAAACCGCGGAGATCGCATGCCAGGAGATTTCGTTTTTTTCTGATATAAAAGCCAGTCAACAGTACAGAAAGCATATCTGCAACGTCCTTCTGAAAGATGCTCTCAGGGAGGTTTTTGTATGATAATAAAAATAAATTTGAACAACATTTCAAAAGAACTGCTTATAAGTCCGGACGATACTCTTTTGGATGTTCTTAGGAAAACCGGTTGCCTGAGTGTAAAAAAAGGTTGTGAAAGCTCAAGCTGCGGTGTATGCACAGTCCTGCTTGACGGAACGCCCATACTGTCATGTTCATATTTAGCTGCCAAAGCTGACGGTCACAGTGTTACAACGGTGGAAGGAATTGCTGAGCAAGCCAGAGAAATAGGAGAGTTTATTGCGGCGCAGGGTGCCGATCAATGTGGTTTCTGTCTTCCATCTTTAATAATAAGCACGTATTACCTGAAAAATACGATTGGAAATCCAACGCTTAAGGATATAAAACAGGTTCTCCAGGCTAACCTGTGCAGATGTTCAGGGTATGAAAGCCAGGAGGCAGCAGTTGCCAGATATCTGGGGGTGAAAATATGAAGCAGGTCAGGCTTTCTGTTCCGAAAATTGATTCATCGGGACTTGCTATGGGAAAAGCTGCCTATGTTGATGATCTTGCACCCCAAAATACTCTTATAGTAAAGATTCTGAGAAGTCCTTACAGCTATGCCAAAGTACAAAAAATAGATACTTCGGTAGCTGAGAACGTTGAAGGAGTTGTCTGTGTTCTGACGAAAAAAGATTTTCCAAGAAAGATATTCACAAGGGCAGGTCAGGGAGAGCCTGAACCCTCTCCATATGATAAGTTTGCACTCGATGATTATGTACGCTATATCGGTGATGAAGTAGCAGTTGTGGCGGCACATGATGAAAAAATTGCAGAAGCAGCTTTAAAATTAATAAAAGTAGAGTATGAAAAGTTTGAGAGTATAAATGATTTTGAAAAAGCATATGAAAGCAAAGTTGTTATTCATCCGGAAGAAGAAGCGCATCCTACTTTTGATATCGGTTACGATGCCAAAAAAAATCTTGCTGCTTCTTACAACATGAGTACAGATGATGTTGAAAAAGAGCTTTCCCGTTCACAGATAATAGTGCACTCGACATATTATACACAGGCTCAAGCTCATGTCATGATGGAACCGCATGCCTGTGCGACGTACTTTGACTATCAGGGAAGACTTACTGTTCTCAGTACTACCCAGACTCCCTTTCACGTACGCAGAATACTAAGCAGAGTTTTGGAATATCCAATGCACAAAATAAGAGTCATAAAACCCCGTATAGGCGGAGGGTTTGGAGGAAAGCAGGCAATACACGGAGAGGTCTACTGTGCGGCTGTAACCATAAAAACAGGATTGCCAGCCAAGCTGGTATATACCAGAAGAGAAGTTTTCCAGGCAACATATACAAGGCATCCCATGAGGATAGATGTGACTATAGGTGCCGGAAAAAACGGTATAATAAATGCAATTGATTTCAAGATCCTTTCAGATACAGGAGCTTACGGTGAGCACGCACTTACCGTGCTTATGGTAGCCGGTTCCAAAGTACTGCCTCTTTATAACAAAGCCAGTGCTGTAAGCTTTGACGGAAAAGTTGTTTATACTAACAATACACCGGCTGGTGCTTACAGAGGATACGGAGCAGTTCAGGGAAATTTTGCCCTCGAATCTGCGGTTGACGAGCTTGCACAAAAACTAGGTATGGATCCTGTAGAAATAAGAAAAATCAATATGATAAAACAGGGAGAAACTTCTCCTATATTCAGAATTATGGGAGAAGGCAGAGAAGGAACTGACACCATTATAAATTCATGTAAGTTGGACTATTGTATAAGCCGTGGTATGGAGCTGATAAGATGGAAAGAAAAGTATCCATGCAGAAAGATATCTGCCAACAAAGTCCGAAGTGTCGGAATGGCTATAGCTATGCAAGGCTCGGCAATAGCAAACTACGATATGGCAAGTGCAGCCATAAAGCTTAATGATGATGGCTTTTTTAACTTAACTATCGGAGCAACAGATCTTGGTACGGGAAGTGATACTATACTGGCTCAGATAGCGGCAGATGAGTTAGAAGTACCAACTGAAAAAATTATAGTGTACTCTTCAGATACCGACCTTACCCCTTTTGATAAAGGAGCATATGCTTCAAGCACTACGTATGCTTCTGGTAATGCTGTAAAAAAAGCAGCAGAAAAGATTAAGGAAAGTATTATGGCAAAGGCGGCTGAATATTTCAAGTGCGGTATATCTCAGATTAAGTATTGCGAAGGTGTCGTTTATGGACCAGACAACCGTCAGATAACGCTGAAGGAACTTTCTACAATAATATACTACAGCGGCAGTCAGGAACAGATATACTCCTGCGCAAGCTATGTTCCAACCGTTTCTCCTCCGCCGTATATGGCAGGATTTGTTGAGGTAGAAACAGATCTTCTTACCGGAAAGGTTGAAGTTATAGAGTATGTAGCGGTTGTAGACTGCGGGACACCTATAAATCCAAACCTTGCCAAGGTACAGGTAGAAGGGGCTCTTGTACAGGGAATAGGAATGGCGCTGTATGAGCAAGTCATAAAAAGCCGATCCGGAAAGTTGCTTTCAGACAGTATGATGACTTATCATATTCCATCACGCAAAGATATAGGAAAAATAACAGTAGAATTTGCAGAGAGTTATGAGCCTTCCGGTCCTTTCGGCGCAAAATCTGTAGGAGAGATAGGAATAGACACACCACCGGCTGCAATAGCCAACGCCATATTTAATGGGACAGGCAAGCGGATACGAAAACTTCCTATAACGCCTGAGGATATTATATTTTTTAAAGAAAAACACGAATAATGAGTACTAATCTATTTTTGAATCATGCGTAAGAGCCTAGTAACTCTCGCAGTACAATCTTTTTTTCTGGAGTTTGGACTTCTCCACGAATCAGATATCGGAAAGCTGATATTATCTTTTGCCTTTGCTCCCAAATCCCAGAAACCATCTTCTTCAACATGATGCTTAAGCCAATCAGATACAAAAGCAAGACAATCTGAAGAGTAACGATATTCTGCGATGAGCTCTACTGCATCCATATATCTTACAGTTTGCAAAGATTTAAACTCGGCCGGAAGCTGGCTGAGTTTTTTATTGTATATATAATATATCCCGTTATCCTTGTTCAGAATATATTCCAGCATCAACTGCTCTGTCTTCTGTGTAAGAATATCCTTCAGCAGAACAATCTGGTAAAAACTTACAAAATCAAAGTTTCTTGCATTATGCGGTTTTACACCAAATTCTTTTTTAAACTCTGAAAGATAAATATCAATATTAAAAACTTTTTTTCCAAAAGCTTTTTCAATAACGCTGCCCAGTTTTAGACATATTTTTTCCGACTGTTTAGTCTGTGCATCAAATAGCTTTAACCATGCTGAAAAAATAAAAGAAAAGAATACATCCCAGTCTCTGAACTTTTCTCTTCTGTCAGGTATTGCAACAGTTCCTTCGAGACATTTCTGTATGTATGATAAGGTTTTTGAAATAACCTTATCTTCTTTAGTAAATCCAAGATTTTTGAGTCTTCTCAGAGCTTGTTCGGTTGTTATTTTTTTTGAGTCTGAAATACTGCACATTGTATGAAAAAATCCCCAGCTTCCGTCTGAATTTTGTGCAGATATTATTTTTTTTGCCCATACAGAATCATTCATCTTAACCTCCTGTCCCCTAAAACACTGTAAAATAATCTATATGTTCAGAAAATTATATCAAATATATAAAAAAAACACGAAGCGGTTTAAGCTTCGTGTTTTGAATAGAGTTATAAAGTTGTTTTCAGTTCGTTGAGGTTCTTTTCAACAATCTCCTTTGTGTCTCTTGCTATCATAAGTTCTTCATTTGTTGGAATGACAAGAACCTTTACCTTGGAATCTTTCGTTGATATTTCATTATCGTCACCGCGCATATTGTTTTTCTGTTCATCCAGGGTTATTCCGAGATATCCAAGATACTTTGTTACTATATTTTTTCTTAACAAGGGTGAGTTTTCGCCGACGCCTGCTGTAAAGACTATAACGTCTACGCCGTTCATAGCAGCAGTATATGCACCGATATACTTAGCTATCCTGTATTCATAGATATCGTGAGCAAGAGTGCATATTGCATCGCCATTCATAGCTCCGTTTTCAATATCTCTCATATCGCTGAGACCGTTTGTAAGACCGGCCATTCCTGATTTTTTATTTAGAATATCGTTTACCTGTTTAGAAGAAAGTCCTTCTTCCTGCTGAAGAAAAGTTACTATACTCGGGTCAATATCTCCGCATCTGGTTCCCATTACAAGCCCTTCCAGAGGAGTAAAACCCATTGAAGTGTCTACTGATCTTCCATTGCATACTGCCGCAACAGATCCGCCGTTTCCTACATGTACGGTAATTATTTTGAGTGTCCTAACGTCTTTTCCCAAAAATTTTGCAGCCCTTTGCGATACATATCTGTGACTTGTGCCGTGAAAACCATATCTGCGAACCTTGTACTTATCGTAATACTCTTTTGGAATGGCATACATAAATGATTTTTCAGGCATGGTCTGATGGAAGGCGGTGTCAAAAACACCTATCTGCGGAACATTTGGCAAAATTCTCATGGCTGCTTTTATACCGGTTATATTTGCGGGATTATGGAGAGGAGCGAGAAAGGAAAGCATTTCCATTGTATTTAACATCTCAGAGTTGATTCTTACCGAGGACGCAAACTTTTCTCCGCCGTGCACAACTCTGTGACCAATTGCATCTATTTCATCCAGAGAGTTCAGTACTCCCAGATCCTTTGATACAAGAATATCAAGAACCAATTTTAGACCCTTTTCATGATCTTTGATATCATCGTTTAAGGTAGTCTTTTTACCGTTTACGCTATGAACTATTCTTGAACCGTCAATACCTATTCGTTCAACAAGACCTTTAGCAATGACATTTTCGGTATCCATGTCCAGAAGCTGATATTTTATGGATGAACTTCCGCAGTTAATAACGAGTATCTTCATCTTTTATCCTCCTTGGAATTAATTTCTTCATATACACAATATATATTATAGACTAAATAAATAATAAATCAATTAAGGCTGTGAGTTTTCCCGTGTAAATAATCGACGAAAAAGTGAACGACCTCTCATTTTCTTTTAAAAACATATAAAACTCAACTACCATACATTAATAAATGATATAATTAATAAAAGACAAAAAGTATAAGATCCGGGGGTGCAAAAAGTGCTGGTTTCTCTTTCTCTGAAAAATTTTGGGCTGTTTAAGGATGAAAACATAGAGTTTTCGGACGGGCTTAACATAATAAGCGGTGAGTCAGGTGCAGGAAAATCAATGTTTATAAGTGCAATAAACTCGCTTATAACAGGACAGTTTCCATCTGAGCTCAAGAACCAGGAAGGTATGATCTCCGCATTCTTTAACGTGAACGATACAGTAAAAAAAATTATTTTCCAAGCAACAGGGATTGAGTCGAATGAACTGGTTATTTCTGCAAACTTCTCATCAAAAAAGACACTTTACAGAATTAACGGCATGGTAGTTACTAAAAACATAATAGAAGAAATAGGCAAGTATCTCATTGAGATTCACTCTCAGGAATCAAGCGCCATACTGCGTGATCCTCTTTATCAGAATAAGCTTATGTACGATATCATAATAAATAAGCATAGAGAGGCTTTTACTGAGTATAACAGTCTTTACAGTGAGTACAGCATGCTCAAGGAAAAAGCTGCCGCCATACCTTCGGATCCGTCTGAAGTACTTAGGAAGATAGATACACTCAACTTTCAAATAAATGAGATAAAAAAAACAGATCCCCAGCCCAATGAAGACACTGAGCTTTCCGAAAGATTCAGGGCTTTGAACAACGTACAGGAAATAAAGAACAATCTCTATGAAAATATGCAGCTGCTGAAAGATTCCGAAGAGTTCAACACAGACAATTCAATAGGTACGGTTGCATACAATCTTTCTAAAATAAGGGAGTACGGATTTAAAGATACGGAGCAGTTTGCCATAAGTATTCAGCAGCAGCTCCTTGAGTTATACGATGCCATAGAAAAAAAACTTTTAGACCTTCAGACCGATCCTCAGGAGCTGAACAATGTGAGTGAACGGCTTAATGCGGTACTTATGCTGAAAAGAAAGTACGGGCCGTCTTTGAATGATGTCATTGCGAACTGCGGCAGATTTGAAGAGGAACTTAATAAACTGTATGAACTTGAAAGCATAATGAACGAACTTACACCCCGAATGGAAAAAATAAAAAAACGTCTTTTTGAAATAAGCGAAAGTATAATTAAAGAAGCAATGCCTTATCTGAAAGAGATAAAGCATGGAATCGAAAAGAACCTGGTCGACCTTAATATGCAAAATTCAGAGATAGATTTTTACTTTGAAAAGCTTAAAGAACCGGGGCAGATATCAGCGCACAGAATCCGTATGCTGATGAAAACAAATCCTCAGTCGGATTTCCTGCCTCTTGACAAGATTGCTTCGGGCGGAGAAATGTCCAGAATATTTTTAGCTATAGAAACAGTTTTCGGAAACGATCATTCTGTTGACTCTATGCTTTACGATGAAGTTGATGCGGGTGTAGGACCAAGAATGGCGCTGACTGTAGGCGAGAAGCTTAAAGAACTTTCCAAAGAAAAACAGCTTATAGTCATAACTCATATGCCCCAGGTGGCAAATCTTGCGGAAAAACATCTGAAAATCACCAAAGTACAGAATACAGATCTAGTCTATTCAA
>ERZ795061.5688-NODE-5688-length-10144-cov-6.537615_pt1 | contig 10144 bp, 8 predicted proteins | sample MGYA00375145_ERZ795061 | MGnify/ENA primary metagenome ERZ795061 (study PRJEB30190, sample SAMN05720144) | anaerobic digester metagenome | isolation source: active sludge of municipal wastewater-treating anaerobic digesters | place: USA | collected 2014-12-22 ... | reverse complement strand
TCGCAGACCTTCCAGCCGCTCCCGGCGGGAAGGTTTCATTCCTCAACCATTCCCGTCCGACCAAAGTATTCTGCGAGTTGGCACCCCCAACCGGATTCGAACCGGTGTCACGCCCCGCACTCCGCAATATGCGTATTTCCTAGGAAAAACGACATATTGAAATGCGGTTGACACGGGCAACCGTTAGAGGTAGCGTTAGAGGGTGAAGAAGGAAAGGGGCTAAACGATGGCGAGCATTCATAAAATTCCTGATTCAAAAAACTGGCATGCGGCTTTCTATTTGCCTGACGGGCGGCGCGCGCAACGTTCTACGGGAACCAACGATAAGAAAAAAGCCCTCCAAATCGCAATGGAATACGAGAAGGCTTCGCGGACGGGACGGGCAGGTCTGCTGACCGATCAGAAGGCCCGGGAAGTCATCGCTTCCATCTACAGCATCGCCAATGCCGATCTGATGCCATCTTCGACCGTGGGCGAATACCTTGACCGGTGGTTGAAGGTGAAGGAAATCGAGACGAAGGAAACAACGCTTGCGGAATACACCAAGACGGCGGAACGACTGAAAAAGTGTCTCGGCCCAAAGGCCAAGCGCCCCATGGATGCCGTCACGGTCAACGACGCGCTGCGCTTCCGGGATGGGCTGGCGGGGATTCTGGCCCCTGCCACCGCCAACAAGTACTTGAAAATTGCCCGGGTGATATGGAACGACGCTTGCCGGGAATCTATGGCCGGCGACAATCCTTTTGCCAAGGTGAAGATTTTGGAAACACAAAAGGGGTCGTCACGGCACGGATTTACCCTCGAACAGGTAAAGGCGATCTATAAAATTGCTCCCCCCTCTTGGCGCGGAATGCTTTTGCTCGGCTTCTACTGCGGCCAACGACTGGCTGACCTGGCCCGCTTGACTTGGCAGAATGTAGATCTCGAAGAAGAGGTGATCCGCCTGACAACGGCAAAGACTGGCCGGGCGATGATTATCCCCATGGCCCGCCCCCTTGTGGAATATCTTTCCACCTTGCCGGCTTCCGACAATCCTGGGGATCCCGTATTTCCCGACTTGGCTGACCTCCGAACACAAACTCTATCCGGCCAATTTTCTGCTCTCGTTGCGGATGCCGGCTTCGGAACCTACGACAAATGGCACCGCGGCCAGAAGGACGGTCTAGGGAGGGCGGCGCGACGGGCAACGGGAAATTTGAGTTTCCATAGTTTGCGACACTCGGCAACCAGCGCATTGAAGAATGCTGGCGCTTCGGATGTCGTGGCCCGAGAAATCATCGGGCACGACAGCGAGGCCGTGAGCCGCATCTATACCCGGATTGAAACGAAAACCCTTCGCGCCGCCGTCAACCGGCTGCCGAATATCGCTGACCAAGGAAAATCGAAATGAAACCACCAACCCCCGTTGAGATCGCCATGATCGCAGCCCCCATCTATGCGGCCATGCCCCCCGCTCGTGCTTCAATGACGGATGCTGTGAATGCGGCGCGCCAACTGATCGAGGCGGCAAAGGCGCCCATACCAACGAGAAGCTCTACCCGATTGCTGTCCACACGCGAGGCGGTGAAAGAGATATACGGATTCCAAAAGAACTTTCCCCACAACTGGAAAAACCAATTCCGGAATTTCTGCATTGATAAATGGAGCGAGTGTTTTGTTCCCGCTCTTTCGACGACGTTCACCGCAAGGGCACAAAGCGGCCTGGAAATGTTCAATTTTTACGATTCACGCGGATGGGATGCGTCCTTCGTTGCTCAGATACGCCTTATTTATCGGGCCTATCGTACACAGGCAAGCAAGCACAAAATCAAAACCAAGCCCGAAGTGCGGTCTAAAAAGTAGCCGAAATCCACCCCGCTCCTGCCCCAACTCCCGATTGGCTGGAAGCGCGAATGCTGAAACAATAGCGCACGCCTTTTCAACTCCCGAGGGTTCCAAAAACGCAAAAACCCCCATGATTTCCTGTGATCCACGCATAACGGCAATGACGCCGCTGCGTAGGAGATCAGGACATGGAAACATTAGAAAATGGTACCGGGAAATACGAGCGGTGGGTACGTCTGCCCAAGCGCGGTCATGAGCCAAATTGCGCTCTGTCGCGTCCGCACATCTACGAGTTGATCCGCACCGGCAAGGTGCGCTCGGCTTGCATCCGCAAGCCTGGGCGCCGGACCGGTTGTCGGCTGGTCTGGCTGCAAAGCCTGATGGACTACGTGGCCGCCCACGTCGAGAAGGGGGCGTAGACCATGAGCAAGATCAACAGAAGGGCCGCGACACCTGGGGAAAAGGGCGCGGCCAGCAAGATCAACGCGAATGAACATACCACGGGATCGGAACGGATCGCAAGAGCATCGAAGCGATACGGCAACCGATTCGGTGCCAACGTCGGATTCCTCATTTATGCCGCGCTCGTCCTTTGCGGTCTGGAAGGGAGAATGTCGTGAAAACTCCTCATCCTGCCCGAGAAGACGGTTTCGGCGACTCCAGAACGATTCCGACACCCTACCCCTCATCCAAGCCTACCCCTCAGGCCCAGAACGATTCTGGCGCCGAGAAACCGGCCTTAAAGCCGCTTAGGAAGGCAAACCAGCGGGAAAAGAGACCTGCCAGGGTCACGCATACGGTCCGAACCAGCAAAAACGGCACTCGGGAACTCCGCTACGGCCGGGAACTCGCCATCCGAATGAAATGCACGGAATGTTTCGGGTGGGAAACGGATCCTGCCGAATGCACCGCGCCGTTGTGTCCACTCTACCCGTTTCGCGGGCTTACCAGGAAGTCGAGGTAGAGCCATGAGCCACAAGGTTCAATTCACGATCTTCCGAAACGCCAAGAGCATCATGGCGAAACGACTGTCCCTTGCGCCTGACGGTTCCCTGGTCAAGATGTCCGCCGCCAACATGACGGAGGGCACCGCCGAAACCGTGACCGATACGCTGGCGGACCTCGCCAAGCTGCTTCGGGTCTTGGATCAACAGGAGGCTCTGGGACTTGGAATCTGCGACCGTGCTCCCGTCCAGATCGTGACGGCCAAGGCGCTGGCGAAGCATCCCGAGGCCGTCGCCCGGACGCAGGAGCATTTCCATTTTCCTGCCGGTCCTGCGCTGCTGTATTTCGACAGCGACACGGCGGCGGGCCAAGACGAACTCGTCGAGGCCATCACCCAAGTGTTGCCGTCGTTTGCTGGCGCGGAAAAGCTCGTCGTATTCTCCACCTCGGCCGGCGTTCATCGCGTAGGCGAGGACAAGCCCGTCGCACGGTCCAAGGGGCTGCACCTCTACACTACGGTGCTGGACGGCTTCGACCTTCCGCGGTTCGGCAAGGCCCTTTGCCGGCGCCTATGGCTGGCCGGGTTCGGCCATGTGGAAATCAGCAAGGCCGGTTGCCTGCTGGTCCGCCAGATTATCGACGCCGCGACCTTCGCCCCGGAGCGCATCGTTTTCGAGAGCGCCCCCGTTCTCGGCGAAGGACTTGAACGTCGGCCTCCCGCTCCCGTCTATGTGGCCGGCTGCCCGCTGGACACGGCATTATGCCGTGACCTGACGCCGGGAGAGGAACAGGAATACGAGCGGCTGGTGGCTGAAGAGAAGGCCAAAATGGAGCCCGAGGCGCAGCCGATACGGGACGCGTGGTTGCTTGCCCGAGGCAAGGCAATCTCCAAGGCCCGGAATATCCCGTATTCCGAGGCCCGAAACATCGCCATCAAGGCCGCCGAAGGCATGGAATTGGAGGGCGACTTCGTTCTCCAATTCCAAGAATTCGGGTTCGTGGCCGTGGCCGACATCGTGCAGGACGCCGACGCCTTGGAGAAATACGACAAAGCCGTCCTCCATGATCCATTGGAGCCCGACTACAAGTCGCCATGGTGCGCCATCTTTTACGCCAACGGCGGCATGGACCCGGTGGTCTATTCCCAGGCGCACGGCGGACAGATTTTCAAGCTGCCGCCCGCGACCGTCTTTCGGGATAAGCGCGCCGCGGCCGAGGCCGGAGGCCAGGAAACGGCCCCTCCTGATGGCCTGATTAAGGAGTACGGCCAACCGTTCTACTTGGCGAAGAGGAAAAAGGGGTTCATGTACGCCGGTTTGAACGAGGCGTATTTCGCCGGGTTGCACGGAACTCGGAACATCGAGCTTTACGAACCGAACGAGCGGGCTTTCTTTCGCTACTGCGATGAGACCGGCCTGTTCGCGGAAGTGACGGCGGATTTGCTTAAACAAGAGATTTCGAGCCTGATCTTGGAAATGGGACGGGAAAAACGGGTTCCTGGTCTGCAGCAGGATCGCAACGCTTCACGGTTGGCCGCCATCATCCAGCAGCTAAAGGGCATCGCCGAACAGCGCGACGCCTTCAAGAAAACCGGGCGCTATATCCATCTCGCCAATGGTGTTTTGGACCTATCGGGCGACGGGCCATTCCTGCTGCCATTCTCGCCCGACTTCCGGTCCCGCAACCAGTCGCCGATTGCCTACGATCCCGAGGCGACCTGTCCGCGGTTTCTGGATGAGCTGATCCTGCCGGCCGTCCATCCAGAGGATGTTGCTGTCATCCAGAAATATCTGGGCCTAGCCCTGCTGGGGCGGAACATCATCCAGCGGCTGCTGATCCTCGATGGGATGGCCGGACGCGGAAAATCGCAACTCTCCATCGTCTTCCAGCATCTGGTTGGAATGGTGAACTGCACGCAGCTTCGGACCGAACACCTCAACGAGCGTTTCGAGCTATTCCGCTTCCTGCGGAAAACGCTGCTCGCTGGCGTCGATGTGCAAGCGGACTTCCTGTCCGCCCGAGGGGCGCCGGTTCTCAAGGCGCTGGTCGGTGGTGACATCATGGATGCCGAACAGAAGGGTGGCACGGGCTGCTTCCCCATCGAGGGCACATTCGCCGTCGTGATCACCTGCAACTCCCGGTTGCGCGTCCGGCTCGAGGGCGATGTGGGCGCTTGGCGGCGCAGGCTGCTGATCGTCCGTTATGAGTGCCCGCCGCCGGCCAAGAAGATCCCCGACTTTGGCGCTCACCTGGTCAAGACCGAGGGCAGCGGAATTCTTAACTGGGCCATCGAGGGGCTGGGCGGCCTGCTGAACGACGTGGAGCAACGCGGCGACATCGCCCTGACCCCGAGGCAGGCCGGCGTCGTGGACAGCCTGTTGGCCGAGTCGGATAGCCTGCGCTATTTTCTAAATGACCGGGTGGAGCGGTATGTGGGTGGCGACCTGTCCATCCATGAGATCGTCGAAGCCTACGCAGAATACTGCCCCGCCCACGGGTGGAGTCCGCTGCCGATTACGGTTGTTCAACGCCAGATCGAGGGCCTGATGCTGGAACTATTCCAGACCGTCAAGGTGAACAGCATCGAGCGCGACGGCAAATCCGCCAAGGGCTTTCGGAATGTGCGCTTCAGGGTAATCCCGTGAAGATCCTGCTCCTAAATCCCCGTCCCGCCCGTTCCATGAATGGGCTGGGATGGGGTTTTGGGACGCTTGGGACACCTTTTTTCAACTCTCGCGCGTAAGCGGAAGAAAAATTGCTCTCGTATACGGGAATCTCCCGTATGGCTAATGGAGTTGGAGATACCCGTCCCAAGCGTCCCCGCGTCCGGGATCGAGTAACCCGTCCGGTGCCGTTTATAAACGGCATTAAATAGTGAATTCGGTGCCGGCTAGCTATTTTTGGGCGGCGGGGGCCCGGGGCTCGTCCCGGGAGATATTTTCGAGAAGTTCGGCAATATGTTGGAATGCCCGCATCCGGCGACCATAAGCTCCTCGGGGCCGCCCTTTCGGGTTCAGGATCACGCCGGGTAGAAGCTGCCCCCGCGCATTGCGGATTGGCTTTGGGTTCGAAATTGAGTCGTTTTTTGGCATGAGGTCATCATACCACGAACCCTTGTTTAGTACTGGAATTAAATAGTGTTTTGGGCGACAGGCAGGCTCCTCTGACAGACGGATCGCCGGGGGCTTCGTAGGGGTGGGTGTGGCCGAAGGCCGAGGGCGGAGGGCCGCAGGGGGCCGCCCTGGGCGGGCGCAAAAAGGACACGAGTAGGCGCTGGCAATCCGTGGAGCGGGCCGAAGACATGCAGGCCCCGGAATCGGATTAGGCCAACGGCCGGCCAGCGCCTAGTGGTGTTCGCGCCCGCGCGCCGAACGGTCATCGAGGGCGCCGGGAAACTGCCAGCGAATGCGTTTCAGTTTCACAAGCCCGGGCCGCCTGCGGCCGATGTCGGTGCGGCGCGGCTGCTGATCGGAGCAGGCGACCAGGCGCGGGGAGCGCCCGACTGCGATCTTCCGGGATCTCCGCTCCCATCCCGCCTGAACCCCGCAGGGGCGGCGCCGCTATAAACATGAAAAGAAGCCGTCCGTCCCCCCGCCGCGGTGTCCTCCCCAATGTGGACATTATTGGGGGGTGGGTCACTCCCGGCCGGCTCCGGGGCCGGGAGCGCATAAGACGATCCAGCTTGCTTTGAAGCTGGGCGGCTGCGGGAAAGAGGGGCTTGGGGAGGAAACTGGGGCGGGGGTGGCGGATTCTGGGCGGGATTGGGGAGCGGGAATCCCGGAGGCTGTTGATCGCCACGACGGGGATGTCGTGGGGCTGCGCGCACCGGGGAGGTGCGGCCCGCGCCGCTGGGGAAGCGGCGTCCGCGACGGCTGGCTGCGGGGAGCGGCCGGCCGGAGGCATGGAGCGCGGGGAGCGCGACGGATCGGACTCGGCGGCCGGGTGCGTGGAAAGCCGCCCGCCCCCAGAGGGCGAAGCCCGAAGGGGGTCGAGCCGCCAACGGCGGCGATGTGGGGCGGCGGGCGCAGGAAGATCGCCGGGAGCATTGGCGCGGGGGATCGGACCCCGCGCACGTCAATCAACCGATCATTTCGGCCGGCGTCGCAATCGGGCGCACCTGGCCCGCGTGGAACACGTAGGCCAAGGCGAAGCGTTCAACGGTTTCCTTCTCGGGTTCGCCCTTGGCGTCAACGGCGCCCGTCTCGAACTGCATGACCTTGGGCTGCGACCAGAGCATAAAACCGTGTTCGCCCTTGCGGACGGCAAAGCCCTTTTCCCGCCACGCTTGGAACGTGTGGAATTCGGTCTGGCCGGTCTGCTCGCGGTAGTTGACTTCAAGGCAAGCGTTCAACGTGTAGCAACCGCGATATTTCGCGGGGACGCCAGCGAGGATTTCGGCAATCTTCGCGGGGTCGGCGCCGGCTTGGCCGGCAAAGGCTGCCTTTCGGTTCGCTTCCACAATGTGTTTGAATGGCGCCGTTGCCCGGCATAGGGCCGCGCGCTTTTCCTTGGCGGCGGCGATCTGGGCTTCGGTGGGCTGGTAGGTCTTTTTCATGGTCTGGATTCCTTTCGGGTTGGTTTAACTAACAAGGGCGTAATGCAATTCGAGCTCGGCGGCGGCGATTTCGTCGCCGTCGTGGGCGAGGTCCAGCAACTGCTGGAGGCGGTTGTCGTTCATCGCGTTTTCCGGGACGGAGGAGCTTTGAGCTTCCCGCTGGCTGACTTGGTTCTTCGTCGTGTTCATTTCGCTTTTCCCTGTTTGGTTGGAGGTTTCTTTTTTCATCTTGTTTCCGGTCCGTTTTCGCCTGTCGCTTCACCCCACCCGAAGGGACGGCTCAAGTGGGGAGGCGGAATGGGAGATTCCCTTCAGGGGGGCACCGGCCTGACGCCGCCCCGGGCGGCAGGTTCCCCTCCCCACGCTCGGCGAAGCCGATGAGACAGAAGAAGCGATCAGGCAAACGGCCAGGAAACGGCTGCTGAAAAAAGAAACCGGAGGGAAAAAGGAAATAGGCCCCAAGAAAACGGCGGAGAACCGATAAAGGGCAGCGGAAGGCTGTCTGGCTTTTATCTACTGCTTGCTGAGGGTCTGAAGCTGGTAATGGCTGCCGCCCCATGAGGTTGCTGTAACGCGGCCACAATCTGAATGAATTGCCACAGGGAAGCCGGGAGTGCTAGACTTCTGCCCGTCATGGCAATCTTCCAGAATTCAGTTGTCCGAGAATACGCGAAGAAACTGAGCGCGCCGGATCTGGACGCGCGCTATAAGGTTTTCCAAGGCCACTTCCTTGATCCCAGGCGGCAAGAGGAAATCCGTAAGATGAAGGAGGAGGAGTTCAAGCCTCGTTTCCTTCCGGAATTGTTCGGGGCCTGCCTGGGCTATACCATCCGCCCGGACGAGGGCTTCAACTTCACCGTCGAACACAAAAATGTGGACGACTCCAAGAAGGCTGACGCAGCCATCTTGAGCGGGGACAAGACTGTTGGCGTAGTGGAAGTGAAGGCAACGGACACGACGGATTTGACGAAGGCGGCGGCCCAGGCCTTCGGCTACAAGAACCACCAGCCGGACGCGCGCTATGTGGTTGTCACCAATTTCGAGAAACTGCGGTTCTACGTGGACAACGCAGTGGAGTTCGAGGAGTTCGACCTGTTCCGGCTGGGCCGCGCGGGATTTGAACGGCTGTTTTTGTGCCTTGCGTGGGAGAGCATCCGCGACGGCCTTCCGCTGCGGCTCAAGGCTGCGTCGGTGTCCGAGGAAGACCAGATCACGAAGCGGCTCTATGCCGACTATTCTGCGTTCCGGGGCGCCTTGTTCGCCGACATTCGTGCGAAGAACCCGCAGCACGAACCTTTGTTGCTGTTCAAGAAGACGCAGAAGCTGATCGACCGATTCCTGTTCATCCTCTTTGCGGAGGATCGCGGGCTGCTGCCGGCGAACCTGACGGCCTCCATCTTGGCGGAATGGCAGGCGCTGAAAAAGGCGCGGGTCGCGACGACGCTCTATGACCGGTTCAAGCTCTACTTCAACGATCTGCTGGAGGGCAACAAGGAGGCTGACATCTTCGCCTACAACGGCGGGTTGTTCCGGCCGGACGCCATGCTCGATGCCCTGGCCGTTTCCGACGACGTGCTCGCCGCGCACGCGCTGAAACTGTCCAACTACGATTTCGCCAGCGAAGTGGATGTGGATATCCTCGGGCACATCTTCGAGCACTCCCTGTCGGAGATCGAGGAAGTCGAGGCGAGCCTGTCGGGCACGGCCGCGCCGGAGAAGGTTTCCAAGCGCAAGAAAGACGGCATTTTCTACACGCCAAAGTACATCACGCAATACATCGTAGAAAACACGCTTGGAAAGCTCTGCGCGGAGAAAAAGCAAGCGATCGGCCTGGACGCGACAGAAGCGGCGGAACCCGACGTCGGCGCGAAAAAGGCCCGAGCGAAACGCGACGCGCGGCTGGCCGCATGCGACGCCTACCGCGAGTGGCTGCTGGGGCTTTCCATCTGCGATCCCGCTTGTGGGTCCGGCGCGTTCCTCAACGCGGCGCTAGATTTCCTGATGGCCGAGCACCGCGCGCTCGACGTGGAAAAGGCCCGGATCCACGGCGACGCCCTGATCTTTTCCGACATCGAGAACTCCATCCTCGAACGCAACCTCTACGGCGTGGACCTAAACGAGGAATCCGTCGAGATAGCCAAGCTCTCCCTCTGGCTTCGGACCGCGCAGAAGGGGCGCAAGCTTTCGACGCTGACCGGCAACATTAAGTGCGGCAACTCCCTCATCTCCGATCCCGCCATAGCCGGCGACAAGGCTTTCGACTGGCCCAAGGAATTCCCCGTCGTCTTTGCCAAGGGAGGCTTCGACGTAGTCATCGGGAACCCGCCATATGTTAGCGTTGAAATGATGTCGCCCGTGGAGAAGGAATACTACAAGGCAGCCTATACCACATTTTTCAAGCGTGGTGATCTTTTTGGGCTATTTCTCGACAGGGCAACAGCCACGCTGACAGCCACCGGTTATGTATGTCTCATCGTTCCATCTATCGTTCTCAACAACCTTTCATTCAAAAAACTGCGAGATCGGCTTCTCGACAACAAGTGGCTGTGCGAGGTCTGCGTAACGGGCGGAAAGGTTTTTGCGGATGCCACGGTGGACACCGTGATCCTAACCATTCGCAAGAAGGAGAATAGCCATATCCGGCTCGTCAATGCAGTGGACTTTTTCAATCGCAAGGCCAGCGAGGTGGAGTCGGGTTATTTTGCGCTATATGGCAATAACATAAGCGTAGGAGAATCAGGCTCAAGTGCCATCAGCGATAAACTATTCAACACCGGGATGGAGAGTGTTGGCGACCACTTCGCGGTTTTTCAGGGCATT
>ERZ795061.5686-NODE-5686-length-10145-cov-6.276511_pt1 | contig 10145 bp, 10 predicted proteins | sample MGYA00375145_ERZ795061 | MGnify/ENA primary metagenome ERZ795061 (study PRJEB30190, sample SAMN05720144) | anaerobic digester metagenome | isolation source: active sludge of municipal wastewater-treating anaerobic digesters | place: USA | collected 2014-12-22 ... | reverse complement strand
GACGGCCGCCATTCATAGATGCCGCAAGCCACGTTGCGGCCGATCTGGCCCGTCAACGCCGCACATCGAACGGGCAGGTGGTCCGTGCCGCGCATACGGCAGGTTGTGCTGTTGACTTCTTCTGCCAGCCCCGCCGGGACGCTGCCGCCTCTTTCGTCGAGCTCCTGCACCGCAAAGTCCACGCGAAAGCTCGCGCAGCAAGCGCCACAGGTGGTGCAGGCAGACATCAGAGCCTGCCCAGCAGCAGGTATTCCATCAGGGCCTTTTGCACGTGCATGCGGTTCTCGGCCTCGTCCCAGACGACGGACTGAGGGCCGTCGATCACTTCGGCCTCGACCTCTTCGCCGCGGTGGGCGGGCAGGCAGTGCATGAAAAGCGCGTCGGGTTTCGCGCTGCGCATCATCTCGGAATCAACGCACCAGTCTGCAAAGGCCTTTTTTCGCGCTTCGTTCTCGGCTTCAAATCCCATGCTGGTCCATACGTCGGTGGTCACCAGATCGGCCCCGCTGCAGGCGTCCATGGGATTGCTGAATACCTTGTAGCTGTCTGCACTTCGAATCCCTGCGACGGCCTGGTCCACCTCGTAGCCGCCGGGCGTACTGACATGCACCGTGAAATCCAACAACTCGGCCGCCTGCAGCCAGGTGTTGGCCATGTTGTTGCCGTCGCCGACCCAGGCCACGGTCTTGCCCTTGATGCTTCCGCGATGCTCGATGAACGTGAAGATGTCCGCCAGGATCTGGCACGGATGAAACTCGTTGGTCAGGCCGTTGATCACGGGGACCCGTGAGTACCTTGCGAATTTCTCGATCTTGTCCTGACCGTAGGTTCGGATCATCACCAGGTCCACCATGCGGCTGATCACCCGGGCACTGTCGTCGATCGGCTCGGCCCTGCCGAGCTGGCTGTCGCCGGTGGTCAGGTGCACCACCGATCCGCCCAACTGGTACATGCCGGCCTCAAAGCTGACCCGGGTGCGGGTCGAAGCCTTTCGAAGATCATGGCCAGCGTGCGGTCGGCCAGCGTGTGGTGTTTCTCGTAGGCCTTGAACTTGCGCTTGATCAGTGCGGCGCGCTCGAAAAGGTAGGCGTACTCACCCGCGTCGAGGTCGGTGAACTGAAGGTAGTGCTTCAAAACCATGGTCGGTCACTCCGCGAGAAACTGCTGGATCAGCGGCACCAGAATGGCCACCACCTCGTCGGCCTCGGCGCTGGTCATGATCAGTGGCGGCACCAGGCGAATTACGCTGTCCGCCGTGACGCTGATGAGAAGGCCCTTGTCAGCCGCACGCTGCGTCAACGCGCCGCAGGGCTTGTTCAGTTCCACGCCGATCATCAAGCCTTGGCCACGTATTTCCTTGACGCCGGGCTGATGCTCGAGCGCGCGCTCCAGGGCGCCTTTCAGGTGCGCGCCCACCCTGGCCGCGCTCTCCAACAAGCCGTCTTCTTCCATGATGCGAATCGTTTCCACCCCTGCACGCATCGCCAGAGGGTTGCCACCGAACGTGGTGCCATGGTTGCCCGGCTGGAAAATGTTCGCCGCTCTGGGGCCCGCCACGACAGCGCCAACGGGCACACCCGACCCCAGTCCCTTGGCCAGCGGCATGACGTCGGGCTTGATGCCGGCCCACTGGTGGGCGAACCACTTGCCGGTGCGGCCCATGCCGCACTGCACTTCATCGATCATCAGCAGCCAGTCGCGTTCGTCGCACAACTGGCGCACCTGGCGCAGATAGTCGATGCGCATCGGATTGACGCCACCCTCACCCTGAATGGTCTCAAGGAACACGGCGACCACGTTGGGGTTGCCTTCGGTGGCTTTCTTCAGCGCTTCAACGTCGTTGAGGGGTACCCGAACGAAGCCTTCGACCAGAGGGCCGAAGCCCTTTTGCACCTTTTCATTGCCGGTGGCGCTCAAGGTTGCGATGCTGCGGCCATGGAAGGCCTTTTCATACACAACGATCTCCGGCTTTTCAATGCCCTTGTCGTGGCCGAACTTGCGCGCAAGCTTCAAAGCCGCTTCGTTGGCTTCCAGTCCGGTGCTGCAGAAGAACACGTTGGTCAGCCCGGACAGCTCGACCAGTTTCGCAGCAAGCTTCTCCTGGTTGGGCACATGGTAGTAATTGCAACTGTGGATGATCTTGCCGATCTGGTCCTGCAGCGCAGGCACCAGTTTGGGGTGGTTATGGCCCAGGGTGTTGACGGCGATGCCGCCGAGAGCGTCCAGGTAGGGTTTGCCGTTGATGTCCCAGACGCGGCAGCCCTGGCCATGACTCAGCGCAATGGGCAGGCGGCCATAGGTATTCATGGTGTGGGGCGAAGCGGCTTCGATGAACGCGGTCATGGGGTCTCCTGAAAACAAAGCGGCCCTGCAATAACCGGGGCCGTCAGGAGCCGATTTTAGGCTCAGAGCCTGCAGGGGTTTGCTGACGATTGCGCATCACAGCGATGCGCAATCCAATGGGTCTGAAGTCTTATATAAGATACAATGATTGCTGCGCTGCAGCACGTTGTGATCCTCCGTGGCTGCAAGCGTGTACCCAGTACATATACCCCATGGTTTCCAGCACCGCCAAAGAAGTCTTCATCCAGGGCATCACCCACGAAGGCAAGACCTTCCGACCCAGCGACTGGGCTGAACGGCTGGCGGGGGTCATGAGCCAGTTCCGGCCCGGGGGCGTGCGTCCCGGCAGCCACCTCAGCTATTCACCTTGGTGCATTCCCACGTCGGTTGGCGGCGTGAAATGTGTGGTCGTTCATCCCGATCTGCGATCGGCGGAACCGCTGGCGTGGGAGTTCTGCATGAACTTCGCCAAGGACAACGAACTCCAGATGTTCGAGGCTTGGGCCAAACCCGACTCCCTGACGGAGTGATCGCCCCGGGCGGGTCCTTCGGTGACCGATTGGTGCCGCTCTGACTTGATGGGACCCTGAGCGAGACGCATTCCCAGGCATAGCGGCTTTCATCGACCACAAAAAAACCGCCCGAAGGCGGTTTTTCTGCTTGCTGACAGCGCACCCGTTGAGAACGGCAGACCGCCAGAGGCGGTCAGGGCTGTTTGCCTGCCTTGGTCAGGCGGCGCTGCTGTTTGCAGCGGTGGCCAGGGCCTTGACCTTGGCCGACAGGCGGCTCTTGTCGCGAGCGGCCTTGTTCTTGTGGAAGATGCCCTTGTCGGCGATGGTGTCGACCACCGACTGCATCTTGCCGAAAGCCTCGGTGGCCTTCGCCTTGTCGCCGGCTGCGACGGCCTTCTCGACGTTCTTCACCGAGGTGCGGTATTTGGAGCGCAGAGACGTATTGGCTGCATTGAGCTTGACGTCCTGACGTGCGCGTTTGCGGCCCGACGCCAGGCGCGGGTTCTTTTTCTTGGGTTTCGTAGAAGCCATTTCGATATTTCCTTGTGTCTGAGGATGATGCCAGCAAAGCTCTCCATTCTATCAGGTTGGAACGGAAATGAGCTGGCTCCCGATGCCAGATCGGTCGGGGCACTACACTCGGGCCGGTGAGCCTCTTCAAATCTGCTTCCATCGTCTCGGTGCTGACCCTGGCTTCGCGGGTTACGGGGCTGGTGCGCGAAACGCTCGTGGCATCGATGTTTGGTGCCAGTGCCATGACCGATGCCTTCAATGTGGCTTTTCGCATTCCCAACATGTTCCGGCGGTTTTTTGCCGAAGGTGCATTCAGCCAGGCCTTCGTTCCGGTGCTGGCCAGTGTGCGGACCCAGCAGGGCGATGTGCAGACCAAGCGGGTCATCGACCATGTGGCCACAGTGCTGACCTGGGTGCTGTTGCTGACCTGCGTGCTCGGCGTACTGGGCGCACCGGTGCTGGTGTGGATCATGGCCAGCGGCCTGCAGCAGGATCCCAGGAGTTTTGAGGCGGCGGTGGTCATGACACGCTGGATGTTCCCCTACATCGGATTCATGTCAATGGTCGCGCTGGCCGCTGGTGTGCTCAATACCTGGAAACGGTTTGCCGTTCCAGCCGCCACACCGGTACTGCTCAATCTGTGCATGATCCTGGCGGCCTGGCTGGGCGCACCATGGCTGGAGACACGGGGTATCGAGCCCATCTACGCGCTGGGTGGCGGAGTGATCCTGGGTGGTGTGCTCCAGTTGACCGTTCAGATGCTGGCCCTGCGCCGCTTGGCCCTGTTGCCGACCGTCGGCTGGCGCTGGGCTCATCTGCGCCAGGCCTGGGACGACCCTGCCACTCAACGGATCGCAACCATGATGATGCCGGCGTTGCTGGGCGTCAGCGTGGCGCACGTTTCCACCGTGATCAACACCCAGATTGCCTCGCACCTGACCCCTGGCAGCGTCAGTTGGCTGACCTACGCGGATCGGCTGATGGAATTCCCCACGGCCTTGCTGGGTGTCGCGCTGGGGGTGGTGCTGACGCCCCAGCTGGCCGCGGCCAAGGCCGCCGATGATGCTGAAAAGTACTCCGCCATGCTCGACTGGGGGCTGCGCCTGGTGGTCATGCTGGCGGTGCCCTGCGCGGTGGCCCTGCTGACTTTCGCCAAGCCACTGGTGGCGGTTCTCTACCACTACGGCGCCTTCACCGACAACGACGTTCAGCAAACGACCCATGCGCTGATGGGGTACGGTGCCGGCCTGCTGGGTCTCATCGCGATCAAGGTGCTGGCGCCGGGCTTCTATGCCAGCCAGGACATCCGGACCCCGGTCAAGATTGCCATTGTTGTTCTGGTGTTGACCCAGTTGCTCAACCTGGCCCTGGTTCCCGTTTTTCAACACGCCGGCCTGGCGCTGGCCATTGGCATCGGCGCCCTCGTGAACGCGACGTGGTTGCTGGTGGGGTTGCGCCGAAAGGGCAGTTACCGGCCCGCGCCGGGTTGGGGCCTGTTTGGGCTGCAGGTCCTGGCCGCCAGTGCATTGCTGGCGGTGTTCCTGATGTGGGCATCCAGCGCCTTTCACTGGACGCAACTCCAGGCGGCGCGAGGCCAACGCATCGGCTTGTTGTTCCTGCTGATCGCAGGCTCCGCCATTCTGTATTTCGGTGCGCTGTGGGCCGCTGGCCTGAAGCTGCGTCAGTTTGTCCGTCGGTGACACCGGTCGACCCCAGAGGGCTCGTGTGCGACGGATGCCGGGTCTGATGGATGGCAGCCTGGCTTTCTTCTGGATGGATCCATGCCTTTGAGCCTTCGCGCGCCGACGCCGCTGGAATATTTCGCGAGCCTGGTGGCGAGCGACGACCAGTTTCCTTTGCTGGAGGCCGCCGCCAGTCTGGCCATGGACGAATACCCGGAACTCGACGTGCAGCGCGTTCCGGGCGAGATGGACCTGTTGCTGGCTCGCCTGAAGCGGCGCGTGGCCCATGCGGTTGAGCCGGCGCAAATGCTGCAGACACTCAACCGGTACTTTTTCAGGGATCTGGGCTTCGGTGGCAACCTCAATCACTACCATGACCCGGAGAACAGCTACCTGCACGCGGTGTTGCAAACCCGCAGGGGCATACCGGTGTCATTGGCTGTGCTGTGGCTGGAACTCGCCGGCGGCATCGGGCTGTCCGTTCACGGGGTGGGCTTCCCCGGGAACTTTCTGGTCAGGGCGGACCTTCCCGACGGGTCCATCCTGCTGGACCCATTTACCGGCGAGTCATTGAACCGCGACGACCTATGGGAACGCCTGGATTCGATCCGACTCGGTGGCGACGCGAGACAGGCAACCGGAGCGCTGCTGGACGGCTACCTGCGTCCCGTGGCGCCGCGCAGCGTGATCGCGCGGATGTTGTTCAACCTGAAGGAAATCCATCGGTCGCTGGAAGACTGGCCGCGCATGCTGGCCGTGCTGGATCGCCTGTTGGTTCTCATGCCCGAGGCCTGGTCGGAATTCCGTGACCGCGGGCTCGTTCACGCCGAACTCGGCGCCCTTGCGCAGGCGGTGCAGGATCTTGAAACCTACCTGACGCGTGCACCGGCACAGCCCGATCGCGCCGCAATCGAAGACCGACTGGCTGACCTCAGGGGCAATCTGCGTCGATAGAAGCTCCGGCTGGCACGCCCGAGCCCGTCTGCATCGCCTTTAGCGCCGGTTCTTTAATCAAAAACGGCACAGCCCAGCGTGGATGGGTCATAAACCGCTACAAAAACCAGAGTGTCAGTGGGTCAGATCAGTTCAACTGACGCGCCGTCGCCGCGCGCCTGGATGCGGCCGATCTCGAACACCTGCTCGCCGGCGGCGCGCAGGGCTGCCGCGCAGCCGTCGGCGTGCGCGGCATCGATCACGACCACCATTCCGATGCCGTTGTTGAAGGTGCGGTTCATCTCGAAGTCGTCGATCCCCGCCGTCTGCTGCAGCCAGGCAAACAGTTCGCTGCGGGGCCAGCTGCTCTGGCGCAGATGGGCGGCCGTTCCCTCGGGCAACACGCGGGGGATGTTTTCCAGCAGGCCGCCCCCCGTGATGTGGGCCAGCGCCTTGATCGGGTGCAGGTCCAAGGCCGCCAGAATGCTTTTGACGTACAGCCGGGTCGGCTCCATCAGGGCCTGCCGGAAGGGCTTGCCATCGAGCAGGGCAGGGGCTGCGCTTCCCGCGCGCTCGATGCACTTGCGCACCAGGCTGAATCCGTTGGAATGCACGCCGCTGGAGGCCAAGCCCAGCACGATATCGCCGGGCGTCACGCTCGTACCGGTCAGGATCTTGGATTTCTCCACCGCACCGACCGCGAAGCCGGCCAGGTCGTACTCCCCCGGCGGATACATGCCAGGCATCTCGGCGGTTTCTCCCCCGATCAGTGCGCATCCGGACAGCTCACAGCCCCGCGCAATGCCGCCAACGACAGCGGCGGCGGTGTCCACGTCCAGCTTGCCGCAAGCGAAGTAGTCCAGGAAAAACAACGGTTCGGCGCCTTGCACCAGGACGTCGTTGACACTCATGGCGACCAGGTCGATGCCCACGGTGTCGTGCATGTTCCACTCGAATGCCAGCTTGAGCTTGGTGCCGACGCCGTCTGTGCCACTCACCAGGACAGGCTCCCGGTAGCGCTTGGGCACTTCAAAGAGGGCGCCGAAGCCGCCGATCCCGGCCAGTACCCCTTCGCGCATGGTCTTACGGGCCAGCGGCTTGATGCGTTCGACCAGCGCATCACCGGCGTCGATGTCCACGCCAGCGTCCTTGTAGTTGAGGGGGGTGGGTGGGGCAGAGTGTGTCATCGGACGGATCAGGTTGGGTAGGTGCGGGGCGCCAGCGCGCGCCCGCGCGGACAAGCAGACTAAAATCCGCCTGATTCTAAGGGTTCACCCTCTCTTCGCACTTGCTTGATCATTCCCCTTCTGCGCCGTTCCTGCCGACTGTCAGCAGGCTCTTGCGCCACAGGCCCCTTAGCGGGTCATGGATGGCAACCGGCATCCCATCCCATTTCTGCGCGGCCCTGATGGTGGTGCCACGAACGGGTTCGCACCGCATGGGCGATCGCGGCGAGGCGATTGGTCCGGCATGAAGCAGATTGCGCTGGACCTCGGCCTTGCCAGCGGGCCGACCCTCGACGGTTATTTTGCCGGCCCGAACGAGGCGGCGCTGCGCCATTTGCAGATCGGCGTTGGTGCCACGGTGCGTTCGCCCGTGCCCACCTATCTTTGGGGGGAAGCGGGTAGCGGCAAGACCCACCTGCTGACGTCCGTCCGCGAGGCCCTTCGCGAGCAAGGCGCGGTGGCGGGGTGGATGGATGCCTCGGTGCTTGAGCCGCCGGAATTCCATGAAGGATGGTCCGTGGTCCTGCTGGACGATGTCCATCTGTACACGGCGGTCCAGCAGCAGGCGGCTTTCAACTGGTTCGTCAATGCGCTGGCGCCCAAGACCGGGCTGCCGCGCTGGGTGCTGGCTGCGGGCCAGGTGCCGCCGGCCGATCTCCAACTGCGCGAAGATCTGCGCACGCGGCTGGGCTGGGGGCACATCTTTGCTCTGCAGGTGCTGGGTGAGTCGGAACGCCGTGCGGTCTTGCGTCAACAGGCGGACGCCAGAGGCATCTTCCTGCGTGACGAAGTGGTCGACTTCGTGCTCAACCGCTTCTCCCGGGACATGGGCAGCCTCATCCAACTCCTGGATGAACTGGATCGCTATGCCCTGCAGAAGCAGCGCGCGGTGACCATTCCCCTTGTCAAATCCATGCTGGAAAACGAATGACCGCCCCCAAAGCCAGACTGGTGCTGTTTGATCTTGATCACACCCTGTTGCCGATCGATTCGGACTATTGCTGGAGTGTGTTCACCACCGACATCGGGTGGACCGATTCGCAGGTGTTCCGCCAGCGCAATGACGATTTCTACGCCCATTACCAGGCCGGGACGCTGGATATTCATGATTACATCCGTTTTGCGACCGAGGCCGTGCGGCTGCAGGGGCCGGCCAGGGCAGCCGAAGCGCACGCGCGCTTCATGCGCGAGGTGGTGCAGCCCAACCTCAGGCCCGAGGCGCTGGCTCTGGTGCACAAGCATCAGGCCGCAGGCGATCAGGTGGTCATCGTCACCGCCACCAACGAGTTTGTGACGCGCCCGATTGCCACGGCATTTGGCGTCGATGAACTGATTGCGGTGGAACTTGAGCGCGGAGCGGACGGCTGGATCACTGGCGGTATTCGTGGAACGCCCTCGTTCCGCGAAGGCAAAGTCAGCCGTGTCGAACAGTGGCTGGCCGCGCACGGCCTCGACTGGAGCCGTGCCGACATCACGTTCTATTCAGACTCGGCAAACGATCTGCCGTTGCTGGAGCGGGTCGACCGACCCATCGCCACCAACCCGGATCCGCGCCTGCGCGCGGTGGCCCAGGAGCGGGGTTGGCGCATACTGGACCTGTTTTTCGACGAGACCTGAGAACAGGTACGTCCCACAATCGGCCCGCGTGACCGCGGGTCCTATTCAAGAATGATCAAGAAATTCATCGACAAACTGCTTGGAAAGACCGGTTCCCGTGCCGGCAAGCCCCGGTTCGGCAAACGCGAGGAGATCGCGGTCGACGTTCACGGTATCGACCCCAAACTGGTCGATGAGCGGGCCCTCAACGTGGTGCGCACGCTCAAGCAGGGCGGCTACGAGGCCTATATCGTGGGCGGCGCCGTGCGGGATCTTCTGGTCGGATTGCGCCCGAAGGACTTTGACGTCGCCACCAACGCCACGCCCGAGCAGGTGAAAGCCCTGTTCCGGCGGGCGTTCATCATCGGACGCCGTTTTCGCATCGTGCACGTGGTTTTCGGGCGCGGGCGCGAGCATGAGGTCATCGAGGTGTCGACCTTTCGGGCCTATCTGGACAATGTCGCTGCCGAACAGGTGGCGGGCAACGAAAAGACCAGCCGCAACGATCTGGCCGGCATGAAGCACGCCGTCGATTCCACGGGCCGTGTCCTGCGCGACAACGTCTGGGGCCCGCAGGAAGAAGACGCAGTGCGCCGCGATTTCACGATCAACGCGATGTACTACGACCCTGAGTCCCAGATTGTCGTGGACTACCACAAGGGCCTGCAGGACACGAAGAAGCGCACCCTGCGGATGATCGGTGATGCGGCGGCGCGTTACCGCGAGGATCCGGTGCGCATCATCCGCGCCGTGCGCTTCGCCGCGAAGCTCAGTGCGCTCGGATTCACGCTGGACGCCAAGACCGCAAAACCGCTGGCTGACTCTCTGGTGCTGTTGGCCGATGTGCCGCAAAGCCGGTTGTTTGACGAAATGTTGAAGCTGCTGCAGACCGGTCATGCCGTGGCCTCCATCGAGCAGTTGCGCAAGCTGGGGCTGGCGCGTGGCATCTATCCCTTGCTGGACCTGGTTGTGGAACGGGCCGACGCGCCCTTCGTCAACGCGGCTCTGCAGGACACCGACCGGCGGGTGGGCGAGGAAAAACCGGTTGCCCCGAGTTTTCTGCTCGCTTGCGTGCTGTGGGCCGATGTCCGCGATGGCTGGGCCCGGCGTGTCGCGCAACGCGAACATTCCCACCCGGCATTGCAGGATGCCATCGACGAGGTCTTCAACGCACGCATCGGCGACGTGTCCGGTCGCGGCAAGCTGGGCGGCGACATGCGCGAGATCTGGATGATGCAGCCCCGTTTCGACAAACGCGTGGGCAGCGCACCGTTCGGTCTGGTTGAGCAGGCGCGGTTTCGGGCGGCATTCGATTTCATGCGCCTGCGCGCGGAAACCGG
>ERZ795061.5685-NODE-5685-length-10146-cov-4.801605_pt1 | contig 10146 bp, 8 predicted proteins | sample MGYA00375145_ERZ795061 | MGnify/ENA primary metagenome ERZ795061 (study PRJEB30190, sample SAMN05720144) | anaerobic digester metagenome | isolation source: active sludge of municipal wastewater-treating anaerobic digesters | place: USA | collected 2014-12-22 ... | reverse complement strand
CGCATTTTCCCGCGCCCGCGTGATAGCCTGTTAGGGAAAATTCCCGGACCAGGAGAGGAACCGAAATGGGATCGAAAGTGGCGTTCATCACCGGCGCGAGCCGCGGCATCGGCAAGGCCTCGGCCATCGCGCTGGCGCAAAAGGGCTTCGACGTCGTGGTCACGGCGCGCACGCTGGAGGAGGGCGAGGCCTACGAGCACGGCTCGCGCGATTCCGACGTGAAGCCGATGCCCGGCAGCCTGCGCGCCACCGCCGCCGAGATCGAGAAACTGGGCCGGCGCGCGCTGCCGATACGCCTGGACCTGCTCGATCTCGCCTCCATCGACGCCGCGGTCGAGCGCGTCTATGCCGAGTGGGGCCGCATCGACCTGCTGGTCAACAACGGCATCTACCAGGGGCCGGGCATCATGTCGCCGGTGGACGAACTGACCCAGCAGCACCTGCACGAAATCTTCCGCGGCAACGTGTTCGCCAACGTGCACACGATCCAGCGCGTGCTGCCGCGCATGCTCGCGCAGGGGGAGGGCTGCATCATCAACGTGGTGTCGGAATCGGGGATGATCGATCCGCCGGCAGCGGCGGGCAAGGGCGGCTGGGGCTTTGCCTACGGCGCTTCCAAGGCGGCGCTGATCCGCATGGCCGGCGTGCTCAAGGTGGAATATGCCGACACGCCGCTCAATTTCTTCAACATGGAACCCGGGCTGGTCATGACCGAGGCGATGGACATGCGCCCCGACCGCGAGGATTTCATCAATTTCTACGGCGGCGCGCCGATGAAGGTGCCGGCGGCGGTCGTCGCGTGGCTGGCGACGGCGCCGCAGGCGCGCGAGCTGAACGGCCAGACCATCATGGCGCAGCGCCACTGCCTGAAGCTGAACCTGGTGCCGGAGTGGCAGCCGCCGCGACGAAGCAAATCTTGATGCCGGTCATGGCGCGGGCATCCGCCGGCGCGAAAGAATCCGGCGCAGGGGCGTTCAGCCCGCAAACAAGCAATCGAAAGAGACGGAGTCATCCCAGATGTCTGGTGCGCGCTACCTCGTGATCGTCGACCCGGCGGCAACCGGGCATCCTGCCTTCGACAGGGCACTGCTCGCAGCGCGCGATTCGCGCGGGCACATCCACCTCTTCGGTTTCTCGAGCCAACCTCCGCTTGCGGCCAACGGTGAGTCCTCGAGCGACGCGCAGGAGCGCTATCGATCGGAGGCGCTGGCCACGCTCGGTGAGCTCGCCGCCCATGCCGAAGCGCAGGGCATCGGCGTGAGCATGGAGCTGGGCTCCTCGGCCGACGTGCGACAGGAGATGGTGCAGGCCGCGGCGCGCTCGCGTGCCGACATGGTGTTCAAGTACTCGAGCGAAAGGACGCTGGCACACCGCGACCCCGGCGACTGGTTGCTGATGCGCCTGGCGCCGTGTCCGGTGCTGATGGTGAAGAACGTGCGTGACTGGAGCAGCAGGCGCGTGCTCGGGGCGGTGAATTTCGGCTCCCACGACCTGGCGCACATCAAGCTGAACAACCAGATCATCGGGGAGGCGCAGCGCTTCGCGCACGACTTCGGTTCGGAAGCGCATTTCGTGACCGCCTATGCGGACCGGAACCGCGCACCGGATCGCGTCGAGCTGGCGCGCGTCTGCGGTGTCGCGCCCGAGCGCATGCACACGGTCCAGGGCGCGGCGGCCAGCGTCATTCGCGACACCGCCGAGCGCATCGGCGCCGACCTCATCCTGATCGGCACCGTGGCGCGCAGCGGCCTGATGGGTACGGTGGTGGGCAACACCGCCGAGCGCATCCTCGACGAGACGCGCTCGGACGTGCTGGTGCTGAACTGAGGGCCTACTGGTAGATGAAGACCAGTTCGTAGACCAGCGCCGGGCGCTCCTGCCCGACCACGTGCACATTCTGCTCGAGCGTGAAGCGCGTGCCCTTGGGCAGGCGCTCGATGGACTTCACGCGATTGCGCGCATGGATCCTCGAGCCCGTCGGTACCGCCCCGGTGAAGCGCAGCTTGTCCGAGCCGTAGTTGAGCATGTTGTTGAAGCCGGTGATCTCGTAGCCTTGCGGGGTCTTCAGCCTCGGCAGCAGGATCAGCGTCAGGAAGCCGTGCGCGATCGTGGTGCCGAAGGGGCTCTGGGTCTTGCAGCGCTCCGGGTCGGTGTGGATCCAGTAGTCGTCGCCCGAGAGTTCGGCGAAGCGGTCGATCAGTTCCTGGGTCATCTCCAGTTCGTTGCTCCACGGGCCGAACTCGGTGGACACCAGTTCCTGGAGGGCCTCTACGTCGTCGAATCGGTACTGTTTCATCGGGTGCTCCTGTGGCGCGGCGGGGTTGGTCTCGGCGAAAGCGCGCTATGATAGCCGCCAGCCCCGCCGCCACCTAGACCCCGGCAACCCGGTGCGCCTGAGTGGAGATGTCAGCCGGGCGCGAAGCCTAATGTCATCGTTTTCCGGCGGCGTTTTCGGCTAATCTCTGCGCCCTGACGCGACCCGGGCGGGACGCGCAGTCTTTCTGTTTTCCGCGCGCGTCGCGGCCCACCCTCGACCAAGGAGTCAGTCATGCGTGAAGCAGTGATCGTTGAAGCCCTGCGTACTCCCATCGGACGCGGCAAGCCGGTCATCGGCGATCTGTTCGGCTTCCATCCCGCGCACCTGCTGGCGATCGCGCAGCGCGCCGTGATCGAGAAGGCAGGCGTCAAGCCCGAGGAAGTGGAGCAGCTGATCGGCGGTTGCGTCACGCAGGCCGGCGAGCAGGCCGGCAACCTGTGCCGCAACGCCTGGCTGTCGATGGGTACCAGCTACGTGCCCGGCGCCACCACGATCGACACCCAGTGCGGATCGGCGCAGCAGGCCAACCACCTGATCTCGGCGCTGGTCGCATCCGGCTCCATCGACATCGGCATCGCCTGCGGCGCGGAGGTCATGAGCCACGTGGGCCTGGGCGCCAACGTCTACAACGGCCCGGGCTTCTTCCAGCCGCCGAACTGGCCCTGGGATGGCAGCCCCGACCAGTTCGGTTCGGCCGAGCGCATCGCGAAGAACCGCGGCATCACGCGCGCCGACGTCGACGCCTTCGCGCTGGAGTCGCAGCGCCGCGCCGCGGCGGCGCAGGCTGCCGGGTACTTCGACCGCGAGATCATTCCCGTCGACGCCCCGGTCTTCGGCGAGGACGGCAAGCCCACCGGCGCCACGAAACGCGTGACCCGGGACCAGGGCGTGCGCGCGACGACGCCGGAGGGGCTCGCGGGTCTGAAGCCGGTCGCCGAGGGCGGTATCCACACGGCCGGCAACTCCTCGCAGGTCTCCGACGGCGCCTGCGCGGTGCTGTGGATGACCCGCGAGGAAGCCGAGCGCCGCGGCCTGAAGCCGCGCGCGCGCATCATCTGCGGCGTCACGGTGGGCGCGGATCCCTACTACCACCTCGACGGCCCGATCGATGCGACCAACGCGCTGTTCCGCAAGACCGGCATGAACATGGGCGACATCGATCTCGTCGAGATCAACGAGGCCTTCGCGGCGGTCGTGCTGTCCTGGGCCAGCGTGTTCAAGCCCGACATGGCCAAGGTGAACCGCAACGGCGGCGCGATCGCGCTGGGTCACCCCGTCGGCTCGACCGGCGCGCGCCTGATCACCACGGCGCTTCACGAGCTCGAGCGCACCGACAAGACCACCGCGCTGATCACGATGTGCTGCGGCGCCTCGATCGGTACCGGCACCATCATCGAACGCATCTGAACCCATCGCGAGGAGTGAGCAATGTCTGAACTGACCGGCAAGGTAGCCATCGTCACCGGCGCGGGCCGCGGACTCGGGCGCGTCGAGGCCATCCAGCTCGCGCGCCAGGGCGCGCGCGTCGTCATCAACGAGATTGGCCTGCCCGCGGCGCGCGAGGCGGCCGAGAGCGCGCGCGAGGAGATCAGGGCCTTCGGCGGTGAGGCGATCACCGTCTACGGCGACTGCGCCGACTGGAACGATTCCGAGGCGCTGTTCAAGACCGCCATCGACACCTTCGGTGACGTCAACATCGTGGTCAACAACGCCGGCTTCTGCCGCGACAAGATGATCTTCTCGATGAGCGAGGAGGAGTTCGACTCGGTGGTGCGCGTGCACCTGAAGGGGCACTTCGTGAACATGCGTCACGCCGCCGCGTACTGGCGCGAGAAGGCCAAGACCAGCGGTGGCACCGTGTACGGCCGCCTGGTCAGTACCTCCTCGGAAGCCTTCCTGTACGGCTCCGTGGGCCAGCCCAACTACGCTGCCGCCAAGGCCGGCATCGTTGCCATGACCATGGGCGCGGCGCAGGCGCTGGTGAAGTACGGCGTCACCGCAAACGTGATCATGCCGCGCGCGCGCACCGACATGACCATGGGCGGCGGCACGGCTGCCCTGTTCGAGAAGCCCGCCGAGGGTTTCGACCACTTCGATCCGGCCCACGTCGCGCCCTTCGTGGGCTACCTGGCCTCGCCGCGCTCGCAGCGGATCTCGGGCTACGTGTTCGTGGTGTGGGGAAAGCAGGTCACCGTGGTCGACGGGCCGAAGCTCGGCACCGTGTTCGAGAACGACAAGCAGTGGACCGTCGACGAGCTCGACGCCGCGCTGTCGCCGCATTTCGAGAAGCTGCGTCCGATCCTGGATGGCTTCGCCGTCGACCCGATGGCCTGATTCCTCCCGCCGTTCATCGCACGCCGGTGGGGCTTCGGCGCAGCCGGCGTGCAGCTTGCCCAGTCGCGGCACGCAAACGTTGCGCAGCGTGTGCCGGCATGCAGGTGCCGCTGGCGATCAGCTATCCTGCGTAGCAAACGCCAAGGAGAGCGGTGTTGGGCAGATTCCTGTTCCTGTTCATCTTTTTGCTGGCGACAATGTTCGCCATCGAGATGTTGCAGCCGGTGCAGCGCCACGTGGTGCTGCCGTGGACCAGCCTGCTGGCCGATGCCAGCGGCTGGCTGATGCGCCTGTTCGACGACCAGGTTGCCGTGTCCGGCAAGATCATCAGCAGCACCGTGAAGCCTTTCAGCGTGTCCATCGAGCCGGGTTGCAACGGGGTCGAGGCCATGATCGTGCTGGTGGCGGCCATCATGGCCGTGCGCGCGCCGCTCGGTTACAAGATCACGGGTTTGCTGGGCGGCTTCGTGGCCATCCAGGGGCTCAACCTGGTGCGGATCATCAGCCTGTTCTACCTCGGCCTCTGGGACCGCGAGAGCTTCGAATGGGCCCACCTGTACGTGTGGCAGGCGTTGATCATCCTGGATGCGCTGGTGGTGTTCCTGGTATGGGCGCGCTTCCTGCCCCCCGAGCCGGGATCGGGGGCCGTCGATGCCTGAGGATCGCCGCGCCAAGCGTTTCGGGGCCGTTCGCGATGTCGACTGAGACCTCGTTGCGTCCGTTCGTAGTGCGCGTGCTGCTCCTGCTCCCGCTCGCGTTCGCACTCTGGTACTTCACGGCCGCGTGGCATCTCGCGCCAGTGGTCTGGCTGTCGGAACTGATCCTGCGCTCCTGGATGCCCGATGCGGTGGCCGATCTGCGGCTGCGGGGCGATGCACTCCTGCTGGTCACGCATTTCGGCGAAGTGGGGGGGCGGCTCGTGGCCAATCCGCCGCCAGGCGAAAACCTCGGATTCCTCAGCAATCCGCTGAGCTACAGCTACTCGTTGCCCGTGTTCGCGGCGCTGGCACTGGCGACGCCAGGGCGACGCCAATGGTGGCGGCTGCTGGCCGGCCTGGCCATATTGATGCTGGTGGCGGTGGCCTCGATGCTCGCCACGCTGCTCAAGACCCTGGCCTTCGACGTGGGCTCCGTCTTCGTGGCGCAGCAGCAATGGGGCGCACTCGCCCGCAACGGCGCCGCGATGGCGTATCAGTTCGGCTCCCTGCTGCTGCCCATGGTGACGCCCGTGGTGCTGTGGCTTGCGCTGTACCGGGGCTATCTCGCCGAACTCGCGCCCGGGATCGCCTCGCGTTGGCGCGGGGCGCGCTGACTGGCTCCCGGCACAGCCAGCGACGCACCACGCCGCTCGCCCGCAAGCTGATGGCGTTTGCGGCACCCTCATTGGCTGAACAATTTTCGGCATGAATGCGGACCTAGGCGCGACAATGTCTGGATGAACCCGGGCCTGCGCGGGGCGTGCATTTTGCCGAACTCCGCCACGCCAAGCGCGTAGTCTTGCAGTGCATCATGGTGGGCCGGCGGATCGCTCCAGATCCGCGGTGGTGTGGCCCGCGTATTGCGGGATCGGGCCGAAGACTGCGGGGACATTTCCACATGGCATCAGCAAGGGTTCCCGGGAAGGGGCGTGGTGCAGCGCTCCTGATGCTGCTCGCGGGCGCCTGGCTGCTCGCCGGGTGCTCGGGCGACGCCGACGTGCCCACCGCGCGGGCCGCGGGCACGTCGGCCATGACGCTCGAACTGGACGCCAATGACGTCGTGACCGCCGAGCGGCGCGTGCTGGCGCGCCGGCTGCCCATCTCGGGCTCGCTGACACCGCTGGTGCAGAGCCAGCTGAAATCCAAGGTGGCCGGCGAGGTGCTCGAGGTCCGTCACCGCGAGGGCGACGCGGTGCGCCGCGGGGAAGTGCTGCTGCGCATCGACACGCGCAGCCAGGAGGCGCAGGTCGCGAGTCAGAAGGCGGCGCTGGACAAGGCGCGCGCAGATCTCGGCATCGCGCGGCTCAATGTCGAGAACAGCGAGCGCCTGCTGGCGAAGAAGTTCATCGCGCAGAACGTGCTCGACACCCAGAAAAGCGTCTACGCGGCGGCTCTCGCCAGCGTGCAGCTGGCCGAGGCGCAGCTGCGCCTGGCCGAGATCGGGCTTGCCGATGCCGTGGTGCGTGCCCCCTTCGACGCGGTGGTGGCGCGCCGCTTCGCCGAGCCCGGCGAGAAGGTCTCCAGCGATTCCGCGCTGCTCGAACTCGTCGACCTCTCGCGGCTCGAGCTGCAGGCCGCGGCGCCCGCCGCCGACACGCCCGCGATTGCCCCCGGCCAGCTGGCCGAGGTGCGCGTGGACGGCTTCGGCAAGCGCGTCTTCGAGGCGCGCGTGGAGCGCATCAATCCCGTCACCGAGCAGGGCTCGCGCCAGATCCTGCTCTACCTCGCGATCGACAACGCCGGCGGCGCGCTGCGTGGCGGCATGTTCGCGCAAGGGGATCTGGTGATCGAGCGCAGCGAGGCGGTGCTGGCGATACCGGCCGCGGCCGTGAAGCAGGAAGCGGGCATCGACTACGCGTGGGTGATCGAGGGCGGGGTGCTGCTGCGCAAGCAACTCACGCTGGGCGCGGCGCGCGGCGCCGAGGGCCTGGTCGAGGTGCGCGCGGGCCTGGAGGCGGGCGCGCGGCTCGTGGCCGTCGCGCTCGACGGCGTGCAGCCGGGCGTGCCGGTCACCGTGACCGGCGCGCAACGGGCGTCGGCGCCGGGCAACCTGGCGGTGGCGCCCTGAGCGTGCACCGGAGGGCAGCGCCATGTGGATGACGCGCATCAGCATCGGCCAGCCCGTGTTCGCCACCATGGTCATGCTCGCGCTCGTGGTGCTGGGCGCGTTCTCGTACCTCCGCTTGCCGGTGGAGCAGATGCCGGACGTCGAGAGCCCGGTAGTCTCCGTGATCCTGCGCTACCCGGGCGCCTCGCCCGAGGCGATCGAGAACGACCTGCTGAAGCCGATCGAGAACGCCATCAACACGGTCGACGGCATCCAGCGCATCTTTGCCACGGCGCGCGAGGGCGCCGGCTACATGAGGGTCGAGCTGCGGCTGGACACCGACATGGCCGTGGCCACCCAGGACCTGCGTGACAAGATCGCGCAGCTCGCTCCCGCGCTGCCGGAGGACGCCGACGATCCGCTGGTCACGCGCACCAACGAGCAGGACAACGCGGCTCCGGTGGTGAATCTCTCGATCCACTCCAAGACGCGCCCGCTGCGCGAACTCTCGACGCTGACCGAGCAGGTGGTGGTGAAGCGCCTGCAGAACGTGGCCGGTGTGGGCAGCGTGGTGGTCAACGGTGCCGTGGCGCGCCAGATCAAGGTGCTGCTGCGACCCGAGCAGATGCGCGCACACGGCGTGGGCGTGGACGAGGTGATCGCGGCGATCCAGGCCGCGAACCAGGACCTGCCGGCGGGTTCCATCCGCCGCGGCAACAGCGAGCAGCTGGTGCGCGTGGAGGGCCGCATCCGGGACCCGCGCGAGTTCGGCCGCATCATCGTCACCACGCGCGGCGGCGCGATGTACCTGCAACAGGGCGGGCTGCCGATCCACCTCGACCAGGTGGCCGAGATCGTCGATGGCGAGGCGGAGCCCGAGTCGGTCGCGCGCCTGAACGGTGCGCCCGCGCTCAGCCTCAACATCTTCAAGGTGCAGGGATCGAACGTGGTTGCGGTCGGGGACGGCGTGCGCGATGCCGTGGAGGAACTGACGAAGCGCCTGCCGCCGGACGTCGAATTCACGATCGTGCAGTCGAGCGCCGAGACCGTCAAGGCGCAGCTCTCCAGCGTCAAGATGACCATCCTCGAGGGCGCGGCGCTCACGGTGTTCATCGTGTTCCTGTTCCTGCACTCCTGGCGCTCCACGATCATCACCGGCCTCACGCTGCCGATCTCGGTGATCGCGACCTTCATCGTGCTGTACGCCTGCGGCTTCACCCTGAACTTCGTCACGCTGATGGCGCTCAGCCTCTGCATCGGCCTGCTGATCGACGACGCCATCGTGGTGCGCGAGAACATCGTGCGCCACCTCGGCATGGGCAAGAGCCACCGCGCCGCGGCGCAGGAAGGCACCGAGGAGATAGGCCTGGCGGTGACGGCCACGACCTTCGCGATCCTCGCGGTGTTCGTGCCGGTGGCTTTCATGGGCGGCTACGTCGGCCGCTACTTCTTTCAGTTCGGTATCACGATCGCGGTCGCGGTGCTGGTGTCGCTGTTCGTGAGTTTCACGCTGGACCCGATGCTGTCCTCGGTGTGGCGCGACCCGCCGGAGAACCGCTTTCGCCGCTTTCCCTGGCTGGGCCGGCTGATGGCGCGCATCGAGGACGCTGTCGAGGCGCTGCACCGCGGCTACGGCCGCGTGCTGGCGTGGGCGCTGCGTGACGGGCGGACCTTCCTGTTTCTCGGCAACCGCGGCATCGTGCTGTGGGGCGCGGCGGGCGTGTTCGCCGGCAGCCTGCTACTGCTGCCGATGATCGGCACCGAGTTCATCCCGAAGACCGACGAGAGCTTCATCTCGCTGCGCATCAACGTGCCCGTGGGCTCCAGCCTGGAGTACACCGACGCCAAGACCCGGCAGGTGGAGCAGGCGCTGCGCGAGTTTCCCGAGATCGCGGCGGTCGATACGCAGGTCGGCACCTACGAGGGAAAGAACTACGCGCGCCTGAACCTGCGCCTCACGGATCCCGGCGTCAGCGCACGCCGCTCGCAGCAGGAGATCGAGGGCGCGATCCGGGAACGCCTCGCGAGCATCGCCGCCATCGATCTGCAGATGGGTTTCCAGGACAGCGTGTTCGTCTCGATCCTCGGCCCCGACCCGCTGAGATTGAAGGAACTGTCGGACGAGCTGATGGCGAAGATGGCCGAGATCCCCGGTATCGCCGACCTCGTGAGCAGCGAGGCCGACGCCAATCCCACGGTGGCCGTGCGCATCAAGCGTGAGCTGGCGAGCGACCTCGGCCTCACCACGGAGCGTATCGGACGCGCGCTGCGCCCGCTGGTGGCGGGTGACGAGGTGAGCCACTGGCTGGCCCCGGACGGCCAGGATTACGACGTGATCGTGCAGCTGCCGCAGAGCGCGCGCGAGGTGGTGGACGACCTGGGCGACCTGTACCTGACCAGCACGCGGCTCGATGCCGACGGCTTGCCGCTGCTGGTGCCGCTGCGCCAGGTGGCGGAGCTGGAGCAGACCATGGGTCCGCTGCAGATCAAGCGCCTCAACCTGCAGCGGCGCGTCTCGCTCCAGGCGCGCGCCCAGGGCCGCGCCTCGGGCGACGTCGGCAGCGACGTGCAGAAGCTCATGGCGGACACGAAACTCCCGCCGGGCTACCGCTTCGACATAGGTGGCCAGCAGGAGATGATGACGCAGACGTTCAGCGCCGTCGCGGCCGCGATGGGACTGGCCGTGATCTTCATCTATTTCATCCTCGCCTCGCAGTTCGCGAGCTTCCTGCAGCCGGTGGCGATCATGG
>ERZ795061.5681-NODE-5681-length-10156-cov-5.103653_pt1 | contig 10156 bp, 10 predicted proteins | sample MGYA00375145_ERZ795061 | MGnify/ENA primary metagenome ERZ795061 (study PRJEB30190, sample SAMN05720144) | anaerobic digester metagenome | isolation source: active sludge of municipal wastewater-treating anaerobic digesters | place: USA | collected 2014-12-22 ... | reverse complement strand
ACCAGCGTGCGCCCCAGAATATCTTCGGCCTGCGGTATGTGTTCCCGCTTATATTCCACCTTGCCTTTATACGTGGGATTCGTGAACGGATATTTTTTCGAATTCGCGGTGGATTTTGCCAGAAAATGTTCCCAGTTCGGCACATAGTGCCACAGATTTCTCTTGTAGCAGACGGTGTCCACGCCTTCGGCGGCCAGCAGATTCTGGAATTTCTGCGCCTGATCTTCAGCCGGCAGGTTAAACGCCAGGAACGTGGCGGAATCGCCTTCGGGATCCGGTTTGACGCGGAATTTCACACCCGAAACATTGGCCAGAACATCCATGATGAATTTCTTATTTTTCTTCTGTTCGCCGATGAGATAATCCAGCTTGCGCAGCTGAGCCAAGCCCAAAGCGCCCTGCAGCTCATTCATCCGGAAGTTGAAACCGAGAATGGTTCGTCCTTCCAGGGCACGGCTGACTTTGGGATTATGGTCATGGCCGTGGTCATGATACCATTCCGACCGCAGATAAAATTCCTTGTTATTGGTAATCACCATGCCGCCTTCGCCGGTGGTAACTGTTTTAACGTAATCAAAGCTGAACGTTCCCATATCGCCGAAGCTGCCCAGCTTTTTGCCTTTATAGCTCGCGCCGCAACCCTGCGCGTTGTCTTCCAGAACCAGCAGCTTGTTTTTGCGGGCGACGTCCACGATCTTGTCAATGTTTGCCGCCGAACCGCACATGTGCACGGGGATGACCGCCTTGGTGTAAGGGGTTTTCTTCTTTTCGATTTCCAGGGGATCAAAATTAAGGGTATCGTCGATATCCACCATGATGGGAATGGCGCCCACTTCCATGACCGCTTCATATGTCGCTAAAAATGTGAAAGCCGGAACGAGAACATCGTCGCCTGGACCGACATCCATCGCCGTCAGCGCTACCTGGAGCGCTGAGGAACCGGAGGTTACGCCCAGTGCGTAATCGGTACCGCAATATTTGGCAAACGCCTGTTCAAACTCTCTGACCTTATAAATGCCTTTTCTTTCTTTATCAAAGCCATAACGCATCAGAATGCCCGTTTCGAGAACATCCATAACTTCTTTGATTTCTTCTTTTCCTATTAATTCTGCACCTGCCATATCGTTAACCTTCCTTTCTAAAATGCCTGCGTGTAAATTGCGATCATATCGTCCTTGGTCAGTTTACGGGGATTATTCTCCAGCGGTCTGGCTACCGTTACTGCCACGTCGGCCAGAGCCGGAAAATCCTTTTCTTTCACACCGAATGTTGAAATGGTGTCGTGGATGCCGCAATCTTCAATTAATGCTTCCACAGCCTCCAGCGCCAGATAGGCGGCCTCGCGCTCAGGCAATCCTTCAACATTTTCCCCCATGGCCTCCGCAATATCCGTAAACTTTTCCAGAGCCGAGGGCATGTTAAACGCCATGACCGCCGGCAGCAGCATGGTATTGGCCAGTCCGTGGCCGACACCGTATTTTCCTCCCAGCGGATAGGAAAGCGAATGCACCGCCGTAACGCCCGCATTGGCCAAACCGATACCGGCATATAAACTGCCCAAAAGCATTCTTTCGCGCGCGACGATATTTTTGCCGTCGTGCACACACGTGCGAAGATTTTCGGCAATCAACGCGATCGCTTCCAGGGAAAACATCTCGCTCACCGGCGAAGAATTAATGGAGGTATAGGATTCAATAGCGTGGCACAGGGCATCCAGGCCGGTATGCGCCGTCGGAACAGGCGGAAGACTGAGCGTCAGTTCCGGATCCAAAAGTGCCAGCTCCGGATACAGATAGGGGCTGTTCATGCCTTCCTTCTTTTTCAAATTCTTGCGAAGAAACACCGCGGTAAAGGTCACTTCGGATCCGGTTCCGGCAGTTGTCGGAATCATGATTTTGGGAAGTCCCGGTTTGGGAACTTTATTGAGACCGAGATAATCGGCGGCTGCGCCCTTGTTTGTCGCGATGACGGCAATGGCTTTGGCGACATCCATCGCACTGCCGCCGCCGATGCCGATGACGATATCGCATTTGTTTTTCATGGCGGCTTTTGCACCCTCATCCGCCAGTTCAATGGGCGGCTCCGCCTCCACCTTTTCATAGACTGTAAATTTAATGCCGGACGGAATCAGAACGTTGGCGACTTTTTCCAGCAAATCCGTTTTGGCCAGGTTCTTATCAATAACAACCAGAGGATTCCGGGCATGATGCTCCTTGACATGGCTCGCCAGGGTTAATAATGATCCGCTGCCGAAAACAATTTTTTTGGCGCCGGTAAATGAAAATGTTTTTCTCATAATGTCAAACCTCCATCGGTATCCATTGTATTGTGACGTTGTTTTTCATCAGATATGCATCTTTGATACATGCAATCAAACGATTAGAAAAGCAATGTTTATGGCCGCATTCACTATGGGAACTCCCCTGCAAAGTCAAGTTTTTTTGTGGCGAGCATACCACTGCAGTTGCCGGCAGATACCGCGGACAATCTTGACCTCCCGCGACAAAATTCCGGCACGGGTAAAGAAGCGGCGCAAATGCATCATCCAGTAGTCCGGGTTTTCCGGATTCAAAAATCCGATATCGGCCAGCAATGTTTTGATCTGACCGTACATGCCTTCCAGCTCCGAGGAAAGCGCCAGCTTCGGCGTTGCTTCAGACGCCGTCACCGCAATACAGGACGCAGTAAATATTTCATAACAGAGAATCATCACCGCGTGGGAAAGATTGAGAGAGGTAAATTCCCGCGATGTCGGAATCGTGACCACCATGTGACAGAGACGCAATTGCTCATTGGCCAGGCCGGTATCTTCCGGACCGAAAAGCAGGGCTACCTTGTTCTTCTGCGAAATATCCGCTATCGTCTGTGCAGCCTGGCGCGGCGTCACAAACGGACCGCGGGCTTTGCCCGTACGTGCGGTCGTCCCCACAATATAATTGAACGGACTCACCGCTTCGGCGGCATTTTCAATGTATTGAATATCATCTAAAACATCGGCGGCCAGATGCGTGGACCGCTGTCGCATTTCTTCCCTGTCAAAATCATCGGTCCCCACTACAATCATCTTACGAATGCCCGTGTTTTTTGCGGCACGGGCTACTGCGCCGATATTCCCCGCATATTTCGGTTTGTATAAAACAACACTGATATTTTTTAATTGCGTTTTCAACATGGTTTTGTTTCCTGTTTCGAAAGTATTCTAAAAAATCGTTATTCCGTTTTGTCTGTATAAATCAGCCCTCAACGATTTGCACGGAGAATTTTCGCCTGTCCCGGCCGACACCCGGACGGGTGTATAGATATTGACAAACGATTTCATTTATCCCATGATGCGACTCGACTCTCTGGAATCGTTCACCTCCATCATCCGCCCTAGGACGGTGTGGTTATGAGCTTAAATTTTTGTTTTACGCTTGCCTGAAAAGATTGGAACGCTGACCCGTATGGTAAAAGTGAAAATATCATTAATCTCTGTTGGTCTGGTCTTGCTGTTTGCTTTTTTCTTATTGCTGCCGCTGCAAAGTTTTGCCTATGATTGTTCCACCAGAGAGGGCAAACAATATCTGCGGTTGCTGGAACGTAAATTCGCCGATTACCGGTGGACGGATCTTCATCCGCGGGACATTTCCTGGGAATATCACAGAACAACCCGAAACAAACATCCGCTCATGTTTGTCCACTTCGGCAATAGTTCCAAAAACTGCGTTTTGTTTTTCGGCGGCGTGCACGGAGACGAATTACCAACGGCTTACCTGATGTTTAAACTCGCCCATTATGTAAAAGAGCATCCCGCCCTGTTTAAGGATCAATGTATTGTGATTGCACCGCTATTGAATCCCGACGGATTCTTATCCGCTCAACCAACCCGTACCAACGCCAGCGGCATTGACATTAACCGGAATTTCCCAACCAGAGACTGGAAAGCCAAAGCCATCCGCCAATGGATAGCCAAGGGAAAACAGGTTCGCTACTACCCCGGAACCAGACCGGCTTCGGAACAGGAAACGATTTTTCAGATGGCTTTAATCAAACGATTCAAACCGCAGAAAATACTGTCTGCGCATTCCCCTCTTAATTTTTTCGATTACGACGGTCCCTCATCGGACTTGGATTCCTTTGAAAAATGGATGGAGCAGATCTGCAAAGAAAGTAATCACCCGTTGAAAAAATTCGGTTATTATCCTGGGTCGCTCGGCAATTACGCAGGACATGAACGTAATATTTTTACGCTTACGCTGGAACTGCCCTCCTCCGATCCGGGACAAAGCAGCGACTACTTCGAAAAATTTCAACCGTCTATTGTAAAATTTATCCAGCTGCCCATTGTCGGATCGCCGCCTAATCTTAAGGTGCTCCGTTAATATCCGCCCGCCTTGCCTGACCCGTTCTGCAGCGTTTCCACTTGGCTGTCCGCCGGGGCTTCTGAAACGCGCCCGCTCACACAAGCCTGGCTTGCAGTCCTCAATCGGTTCTGACGGGATCAAATAATTTTTTGAGCAGGGACTGCAGGGCATAACGGGTCAGTGTATTCATGTAATGAGGCGCCCGGGCCATCCATGCGCCGATCAGAAAGACAACACAGGAGACGGCATAAGCCAGCGGCCCGCCGATCACAAAAATCAGCGGTTCGTGAAACGAAACGGCAAGAATACTTAAGACAAATATGATGGGCCAGCCGATTACGTAACTCAACGCCATGAGGACTAAACCGCCGATCAAACGGGGTGTCGGACGTTGCTTAAACTCGCTTAAATCGACGGGGTCATCCAGGATTTTCCGGATGAATTTTTTTTGGGCAAGATATTGCCCCAGGTTCTTTTTGATCATAACACATCATCTCCGGTCACAGGCGATCCGATGATCCCGCACGGTGTGAACCAGACATACATGAGACATTTTTTTTCTGCAACGGCTTTTCTGAGACGAACCCCTCCTTGACATCCCTCTGCCGGATAAGATAAAAATCGTAAAGAAAATTAACATGACACGATGATAAAATGAACTCTTCAACCAACGGCTGGGATTTTTTCGATCGCTTCTATTGTATCTCGCTTCGCAAACGGGAAGATCGCCGCCAGTCGGCCCGGAAGGAATTTGAAAAAGTCGGCCTGGCCAATCGCGTTGAATTCGTCATTGGAGAACGTCTTTCCGATGATTTCGAACGCGAAGTATACGAGGCGCACATGCTGTGTCTACGCAAGGGCCTTGAGGCGGGAGCAAAAAATATTGTCGTTTTTGAAGACGATGTCGAATTTGATCGCTTTGACCCGGAACGCCTGCAAAAATGCACTGATTTTTTACGACGACATCCCGGTTGGAAAGTTCTGCTGTTGGGAGCATTAATCCGTTCCAGCCGCAACACAGACGACCCTTGTGTTCAAAAAGTCCGCTACCAGAGTCTGACCCATGCCTACGCTCTAAACGCTCCCTATGCAAAAACCCTGGCCTACGACCCGTGGAGCGGCATTGTCAACGATACGCTTTTCCGGCCGTTGACGGAAGATGTCTACGCTGTCTGTCCCATGTGTGCTTTTCAAAAAAATTTTACCTCTGACAATTACAAATATCCCCGACTCGCCCTGATCCGTCGTTTATTCGGCGGGCTGAAACGTATTCAAAAAGCAAATGAATTTTATCAGCGGTATAAAGTCGGCGTAATCGCCGCACATCTTGCCGTTGTGATATTGATTCTTTTCCTCCTGTGGCGGGGCTGATTTTCCATCATGACCATACCGTCTGCGGCAACGCGTCAAGCCCGTGGCCGTAAAGGATCATGATGTTGCATCTTGACGAAAAAGCACCTATTGATATACAATAATAAAGCGTTAAGTTAAAATCCCTTTCGGTTTCAGACAACATTCCACCGCCTTGCTGACGTGCTGATGCAAAAAAACGCGCGGGTGAGCAAACCAACGTCAACGACTTTAAGTTTTTTTTTAAACCTGGCAGGAGGCAGCACGGGATGACACCATCCTGTTTGCCTGCATATTCATCCATCAAAACGCTGTCGGAAATCAATGGCGTATGACACGGGATAAAAACGGGTATTTTGTAAATTTCGCATATCTGTAAAGAGTTAACTTACCGGTAACATTGCTTTTATCAAAAGAAAGGAGGAACGATCATGAGCAAACTTAACTTGACGCAAGAGGAAGAAAACGAACTTTTATTAATTCTTGAGCGATATTTACCGGATATTCAAATGGAAATTGCCAATACAGACAGCAAGGAATTTCGCCGGGAACTGAAAGAGCGTGAGGTTTTTATGAATGACCTGATTGCGCGTTTGAAACGGTAAAGGGGTTTTTGTGAAACCCCTATGGATTATTCTTTTTCACATCATCCAGTCTTAGAAAATTTTTCCGTTATCAAAACAAACCGCCGGGCACGCATGACACGGGCGTCCCGGCGGTTTTCGTATCGATGAAAAATTTTTTTACGGTGTTTGCGCCTGCGTTTGAGGAGCAATTTTGATTTCCACTCTCCGGTTCATTTGTCTGCCGACCTCGGTATTGTTTGTGGCAACAGGCATGGTTTCCCCATAGCCGATCGTTTCAATACGACTGGCGGCAACACCCCGCTGAACCAGCAAGGTTTTGACGGTATTGGCGCGTCGCTGGGACAATTTCATGTTATAGTCATCGGATCCGACACTGTCGGTATGCCCTTCGATCTGAATCAATGTCTGAGGATATTGATTTAAAATGGCGGCAACCCTGTTGATTTCCGAATAAAGACCGGGGCGAACTTCCGCCGAGTTGGTATCGAAGGTCACATCGCCCTTGAACGTGACCGACAAGAGATTGCCTTCTCTGGTAACCGCTGCAGCTTCCGACGTCGCCAGAGCATCGCGCATATCCCTTTCCTGGTTGTCCATCATTGTGCCGACACCGTAGCCGCCGGCGCCGCCGATTGCAGCACCGATTGCAGCACCGATCAGCGTTGCCTTGGTATCACGGCCAATCACCTGACCCAAAACGGCTCCGGCAACCGCTCCGCCTGTAGCACCTACCAGCCCCCCCGTCTGACTTTTTGTCATCGTGCCTGTCTGTGCGCAACCGGTCAGCATCAGAGTTCCACACAGAAAAAAGCAAATAATTATCTTTTTCATTGTTATCTCCTTTTTAAACTTAATTTGTTTTTTTAATCGTGAAACGTTTGAAAAGTATATGACCTCCGCGCTGGTGCGTCAAGCGAATCTTATCGGGGAGAGCCCTTGTAATGACACGATAGACGCCGATGACAGGCCATGAATATAATTTAAAATTTGCGGCTGTTGATCTTTTTTGTTATTGCACAGGGATGAATCATGACATAGCGTTTTTGAAAAACCAGGCCCGGCAATTAAATATCGCTCTTTCGAACGGGCAACTGCAGCAGTTCGACGTCTATAAAAACGAATTGATGGACTGGAACGCCAAGACAAATCTGATTTCTGAAAAATCGGCCCGCGATATTCTTGCCCGACACTTCCTGGATTCTCTTACGGCCTTGCGGTACATCACACCGCCTGATGCAAGAATCATTGATGTGGGAAGCGGCGCCGGGTTTCCCGGTCTTCCCTTAAAAATAGCGCAGCCTTCGCTGGACCTTTATCTTCTGGAAGCCAATCGCAAGAAAGTGTCCTTTTTAAAACACATCGTGCGGCTGCTTAATCTTTCTTCCGTCGACATTATTCATGACCGCGTTGAAAACATCATCCGAGAAAATGTTTATCAGGAAAAATTTGACGTTCTGATTTCCCGGGCCTCGTTCAAATTGCCGCAACTGTGTTCATTCTGCCGGTATTTTCTCACCCCCGCAGGCCGGTTGATTGCCTTAAAAGGTCCCGGGGTGGAAGCGGAAATTCAAAAATGTTTTGAGGACCGAAATCAATCCGGAATTTATCAATTGATTCAACAGCCTATAGGGGCTCCTTTTTTGAATTCAACGCGCAAAATTATTATCGGGCAAAGATAAAAAATCCTTCTAAAAAGCACTTTTTTATGCTAGTGCTATCCACAGTTCCTGCTAAAGAACATTGTTTGCGACACTAAATAATAAATGAATAAAATCATATGCATAGCGAACCAGAAAGGTGGTGTCGGGAAAACCACGACTGCAATAAATTTATCCGCCTCTCTGGCTGCCGCGGAAAAAAAAACGTTGCTGATTGACGGCGACTCTCAGGGCAATTCCACAAGCGGTGTCGGAGTTGACAGAGCGGTGTTGGAGACGGCCAATTTGTATCATGCCATGATCGGCGATGTGCCGCTCAAAGACGTGATCATGCACACGGCAATTCCGCATCTGGACGTTGTCCCGTCCACACAGGATCTGATCGGCATCGAAGTGGAATTTGTCGGTCTGGAAGATAAAGAAAAACGGCTGAAGCAGTTATTAAACGATCTGGACGCGCGTTATGATTTTATCGTCATCGATTGCCCGCCGTCCCTGGGCGTTATGACAGTCAACGCTCTGGTCGCAGCTGATTATTTGATTGTTCCTTTACAATGTGAATATTATGCGATGGAAGGTCTGGGGTATCTTCTCAACACCGTTAAACTGGTCAAGGCGCAATTGAATCCCCATCTGGTTTTGGGCGGCATTCTGCTCACCATGTTCGATCAGCGCAATTTGCTGTCGCATCAGGTGTCCGATGATGTGCGCAAACATTTCGGTGACAAAGTATTTAAAACGGTCATTCCGCGTAACGTGCGGCTCTCGGAAAGTCCCAGTCACGGACTGCCCGTCATTCTTTACGATATTAAATCGCGCGGCGCGATGGCCTATATGGAAATGGCCAAGGAAATCATCCAAGGGGGATTGTAAATGGCACAAAAAAATGTGCTGGGAAAAGGCTTGGGCGCTATATTTCCCGATTTAATCAACAATGAATCCGATAAGAAAAAAAGTTTGTACTGCGGCATAGAAGAACTCCACCCCAATCGTTATCAGCCCCGTAAAACTTTTCATGATGATAAACAGAAGGAATTGATCGCCTCGATCAAAAGCAGCGGGATCATTCAACCGATTATCGTCCGTAAGACCAATAGCGGGTACGAAATTATCGCCGGCGAACGGCGCTGGAGGGCGGCTCAGGCTGCGGGTTTAAAAGATGTACCGATTGTAATCCGTGAAGCCAGCGACAGGGAAGCGGCAGAACTTTCGCTGATTGAAAACATTCAGCGGGAAGAATTAAATCCGCTTGAAGAAGCCGGCGCTTATGTGACCCTGATGGACCAATTCAAGCTTTCACAGGAGGACATTTCCGCACGGGTTGGAAAAGACCGGTCGACGATTTCCAACACCATTCGGCTGTTAAAATTGCCGGCTAAAATACAAAGCGCTCTGATGGCCAATCAGATTTCGGCCGGTCATGCGCGCTGTTTGCTGGCATGTCCTTCACCGGAAGAACAGATTGCCGCTTTGACCCTGATCTTAAAAAAAGATTTAAATGTCCGGGAAACGGAACGGCTGATACAACGGGCGAAAAAAATCCCGCTAGACAAAAAACAGCCTGTTAAAAAAGACCGGTTTCTCAACGATTTGGAAAAAGCCATGACGGTAAAATTACAGGCCAAAGTCCAAATCAACGGATCGGACAAAAAAGGGCTCATTGAAATCCGGTATACGTCTATGGACGAATTGAACCGCTTGTCCGGTTTAATTCTTGACGATTTACAGTAAATCAGGTTAATTAGGTATATCAACAGCTGTGGATATGTTTGTTGATAAAGGGTTTAATATGGACGCGTTTTGGGACAAAACTAGTAAAATCATTCAGGAAAAAATAAGTAAGCAGAATTTTGACACATGGATTAAGCCCATTCAAATTGTGGCGATGGAAGAGCAGTGTGTCAAGTTGGCCGTACCGAATAAATTTTTCAGGGACTGGCTGGTGGATAATTATTCCTCAACCATTAAACAATCGCTAAAGGACGCTTCCGGTCTTGATGTGAATATTGATTTTATCCTTTCCAAAACCAAAGAAACCGATCACGAGCCCAAAGCAAAACAGACCGCTGCCGCCAAAACGGCTGCTCCGGCAGTCCATAGCCGCAGTAAAACCTTTTCTTTTTTAAACGATAATTACAGTTTTGAACGATTCGTGGTCGGGTCCTGTAATCAATTTGCCCATGCCGCCTCCGTTGCGGTTGCCAAGCAGCCCGCCAAA
>ERZ795061.5680-NODE-5680-length-10158-cov-8.855093_pt1 | contig 10158 bp, 10 predicted proteins | sample MGYA00375145_ERZ795061 | MGnify/ENA primary metagenome ERZ795061 (study PRJEB30190, sample SAMN05720144) | anaerobic digester metagenome | isolation source: active sludge of municipal wastewater-treating anaerobic digesters | place: USA | collected 2014-12-22 ... | reverse complement strand
GGCGGACGCCGCCTTTTTCACCGGCTTCCTTCTCGATGAACTTGCCCTTGCCGCGGCCGCCCGCGTGGATCTGCGATTTTACGACCCAGAGCGGACCCGGCAGCGCGTCGATCGCGGCTTGCGCCTGGTCCAGCGAGGTGATCGCGACGCCCCTGGCGACCGGAGCGCCGAAGGACTTCAGGACTTCCTTCGCCTGATGCTCATGAATGTTCATGAAAAATCGCCCCTTGAGAGATGTCGCGTCGCGTGCGCGCTGGAGGCGCTTACCGCATGGGGCGCAGCGACGCAACTTGGCGGTCGTGGGAGCCCGTTTTGGTCGTTTGGGCGCCGCTCAGACCGGTTTTTCGGATGGCGTCGCCGGGGGCGCCGTCGCCTCGGGCTCGGCTGCCTTCGCGGCCGGTTCGCCCTCGTCCACGGCCTTGCCCTGCACAACACTGGTCTGTCCGAACCACTTGAAGGGAGAACGTTGCGCCCGGCCGGGCCGCGCCCGCACCACCAGCCGCCAGAGATTGGCCGCCAGCAGGGCAAAGTAGCCAAACGCCACGGCGGCAAAGACCCCCGGCTGGCCGGCCTGCGTATCGGCCACCGCGCCGGTCAGAATCGGCCCGATCACCGAGCCGCCCGCCCAGACGAACAGCATGCCGGACATGACCTGGGCGATCTGGCCCGACTCCGTCCGGTCCGTCGCGTGGGCAGCCGACACGGAATAGAAGGACAGCGCCCCTGCGCCCCACAGCGCCGACAACAGCACCGTGATCGAGAACGACACCTTGCCGGCCGTCAGGTAGAGCGCCACGCACGCCGCCAGCGCGATCGCGGACAGCGCCGCCACGATGAGCCGTCTGTCCAGCTTGTCGGACAACAGTCCCGCCGGCCATTGCGTAACCGTCCCGCCCATCATTGCCGCGATGTAGAGCGTCGCGGCCGATGCCGACCCCGCGCCCGGCTGCAGGTCCTGCGCATAAAGCGGCAGCTGGCTGGTCACGCCCGTATTGCAGAGCCCTGCCACCACAGCGCCAGCAAGCGCTGCGGGCGGGATCTTCATCATCGAGTTGAGGCTCAGCGCCTCGCGGTCCGGCAGCACAGGCTGGGCCCGCCGCGTCGCGCACAGCGGCACCACCGCCAGCACCATCAGGAGCCCCGCCCAGATGAAAGGCTTCGTATCCTCCGGCGCGTGTTCCACGATCAGCAGGGGCCCCCCGCAGATCGCGAGCTTGAGCATCAGCTGGTACATGCCCATCACCCCGCCCCGCTTGGAACGCGGCGTTGAATCCGCAATCCAGCTTTCAGCGGCCGTGAACATGATGGCCGACGCCGCCCCCTGGAAGAAGCGGAACACCGACCAGCCGACAGCATCAAACGCCAGCGCCATCGCAAGGATGCCGGCGGCATAGATCGCAGCCGAAGCCGAATAGGCGCGGATATGTCCGATCTGGCGCACAATGTCGGGCGCAAACCACGCGCCCAGCATGAACCCGGCCGAAAACGTCGCCGCAACGGCGCCCACGCCCAACGCCGATGCGCCCATATGGTCGAGCGCCAGCGGCGTCGAGACGCTGAGAATGCCGGCTGCCGCCTGCAGCAGCATGACCGCAAGGATCAGGGACGCAACGTTACGGTAGACGGTCATGACAGACTTCGCGGCGGTTCAGCGCTCTCGTTTGAGCACGCCTTACGCCGCTTCGCAGCCGCGCGCGTCTAAAATCTTGTTACTGTCGGCTGCAGTCCGCATCGATCAGCGGAGAGCCCGCGGCCCGCCATCCCGGGTAGCGCTCTGTGGAGCGCTGGGATGACGGGCCTGGTCCTGTGAAGTCGCTGCCTACGCCCCCGCCCACGTTCCATGGAAGCCGAGCGGCCAGGCGTACCCCGCCTGCCACACCGCCACCGGACCTGCGTCCACATGGCCCGCGTCGAACACGTGCACTTCGCTGCGCTGCAGCTTGGTGTTGATCGCCGTGCCGATCAGCCAGGAGTCGGTCTCCGCCGCGCCCGAACCCTTGGGGGTGAACAGGAACTCCTCGACCATGTATTCGGCGCCGAAATCGTGAATCTGCACCTTGCCGGACGACCAGTCCTGCACCGCCAGCGCCGAGCCGCCGGGCTGTCCTTCGACAGAGCCCGTGATCATCGTCGTCAGCTTGCGCGCAAGACCATGCCGGCGCGGATCGACCTGCGGGAAATCGCCAGCAATGTTTGTCTCGACCATCGTCACATCGCCCGAGACCGGGATCGTCGCCATGGTCAGTTTCGAGGAGACGCTGTCGCCCGAATACTTGCCACGGATCTCGTCCGCGCCGCCGCCCGTGCCGAGGATGGGCTGCGGATAGAAGGCCGCATCGAGCCGGATCGTGCCGTCGCTTTCCTCCCATGCCGCGCCGGTGTGGTAGAAGGAGCGTGCCGGTCCCTGCGCCCAGCGCGTCTTGGTAAGGTCGTCCTTGTCGACGATCAGATACTTCATCCCCTCTTCCGGCTTCCACACGAAGCCGTCGATGAAGGGCGGGATGTTCTTCGTCTGGATCCAGGGCTGGCACAGGATGATCAGCTTGCGCTCGGTCATCGCCCAGTCGTGCATGTAGTGCGATGCGCCGATGTCGACCATGCCGAACGACTTGGTCGAGCCATCCGGATTGATGTTGTAGATGCCGATCTTGCGGTTCGAGATCGCAAGGCCCCACACGCGGCCATCGGGCTCGCGCTTGGGGTGCGCCAGGAAGGGCATGCCCTTCAGGTCGTTCCGGAACGACTTGAGACCCTTCGTCTCCAGCGTCACCGGGTCCATGCGATAGGGCGAACCTGCTTCCCACAGCGCCAGCAACTCGCCGCCCGACATCATGACGGAGATATTGCCGGGATTCACATCGTCCGATGATCCAACCGGATAGGACGGATCACCGACCGTGCCGAAGCCCGGCGCGAGGAACTTGCCAGCCGCCATTTCAATCCGCCGCTTCTGCGTATCGACGAACTTGCCAGAATGGACCGCTTTGCCCTCGCCGATGGCGATGCGCTGGACCATGCCGTCGCCGTCGAACCAGTGGGTCGCGTAGGCGTCGCCATGTTTGAAGTGGGCCGGACCGTTCCGGTAGAGCGTTCCGGTGAGACCAGCCGGGGCCTTGCCCCGGACGAGCTTCATCTCGGCCTGCGGATAGCCGGCGGCCGGGGCGTTGGAGTAGCCAACATGCCAGCCCGGAAGGATCGGCTCGGCGAACACTTTGGGGGCCACAGCCAGCGCTGCGCCCGTCATCAGCCCCGAATGCAGGAAGAGGCGGCGGGAGAGATTCATTGTCATATTCCCTGTCGGAGCTCGATCTAGCGGATCAGCTTGATGGTGTGGGTCGTCGCCGGGGCCGCCACATCGAAAGCGGCCGCATCCCACTTCGCCGGGCCAAACTGGGCCGGCGCGCTGTTCGAGAAGGCGTAGGGCTCGGTCGGCATCCCGAACGGGTTCATGCCCATCTTCCCATCGCCGTCCACGTCATGGAACAGCTTGATCCCATAGCGACCGGGCGGCAGTTCCAGCGTCATGGTCGCCGTGTCGCCGGTGACCGGGATCGTGCCGCCATTGACCGCTTTGTCGGCACCATACCCAGCTTCGTCGTAGACGCCGAAGCTGATCGCGCCCTTGTGGTCGGCGATGTCTGTTATGGTCAGGGTCAGCGGAACCTTGCTGGTGTCAGCCAGGGCGGGCTGTGGAAAAGCCAGCACTACTGCAACCATGGCAGCTGGCACAAAGGCCATGCCGGCGAGGAATTTGTCGAGGAGGGGGAGGCGTTTCATGTTGAACTCCGTTGGTTCGGGGCTTCGCATCAGGCCGGCTACCGTTTTTGGCTGCCGACACCCCGAACTTCTCGCGGCTCCTGCCACCTCGCCACACCAATTGCGCGAAACACCGGTTTTGCTTCGTGAAACGGTGGGTTACACCGTTCGCGAAGCGTGAAATGCAGCCCGGACAGGATCGCGAAGCGCCAGTGACAGATTCGAAAAACAGCCCAGCAAGTCAGCCGGCCACCGGCCTGACCGGCAGGGCTGTGAGTATCCTCCGCGGATCCCTCATCGCCCTTGGCCTCGGCGTGATCTTCGCCTGGCTCGGCGTCTACGGCACGACGCAAATCCCCATCGTGGAGAGGGTCATCTACTGGACCGGCCTGATGGGCCTGGGGATCAGCGCCGCCGCCTTGGTGAACCCGCTGATATTCGACCGGCTCATGAAGGACTCCCACCCCTCCCTCCAGATCGCCGCTGTCGCGCTGATCATTTCGGTCCCGATAACGATCGGTCTCCTGGTGATCGAGGCCACCGAGGACGGAACTTTCGCTCAGCCCGCCTGGTGGTGGACGCAGTACTTCTACGTCGTGATCGTCTCGGCCCTGCTCACCACGGGTGGATGGGCCATCGACCGTCTCAACGGCGCCAAGGCGATGGCCCGTTCCGCCAACACCGCTCCGGGCGGTGAAGCCAGCCTCGCCTCCGTCACCTCAGCGCTAGCCTTCGCCGACCGACTGCCGCCCAAATTCCGCGCCGCCGAAATCCACGCCGTCTCGGCCGAGGACCACTATCTCCGCGTCCACACCAGCGCCGGCGAGACCATGATCCTGATGCGCCTTGCCGACGCCATCCGCGAACTGGGCGGGCTCGAAGGCATGCAGACGCATCGCTCCTGGTGGGTGGCGCGCCAGGGCCTCGCGGAGACTGCAAAGGGCGATGGCAAGGTGACGCTGAAACTCAAATCCGGCGCGGAAGCCCCGGTTAGCCGCACCTACCAGAAAGCCGTCAAGGACGCCGGCTGGCTTTAGGCCTCGTAATCACTCTCGATCTCGAATTCCGGTCCCAGCGCCACGCGCAGTTGCGGCAGCAGCGCCCTCACCCGCGTCACGAACGGCGGGTTCTCCTCGTATCCGAACATCGTCCGCGACGGCTCGACGCCCTCGCCCGAGCCGGGATCATCCCACGGGAAGGTATCGTCGTAATCCGCTACAAGCTGCTCGATCTCCGCCCTCAACTCAGCGGAGACATCCAGCATGTCCGCCTCGACCGGATAGCCAAAGCGCGCCTTTGCCTTGGCGTCGTACGCCCACAGGCACACGCCCGACCCCGCATCGAAGAAGAAGCGCAGCAACATGGTCAGATCCGTGCGTGCCGCTCGTTCGAGCCCAGCTTGTCGAGCAGCTCGGCGACAAAACGGATGTGCGCCCGCAGCCGATAGAGATCGTCGGTATAGCTCACCGGCACCTCGACCTTGCCCGTCTCGGCCTGCAGGTCTGCCAGCCGCGCGCGAACCTCAATGCGGTCCTCCGCAGTTTCTGCATTCCGGCCCGCAGTCTCAAGCTCGCGGAGGTCCTTGTACCAGACATAGATCTTTCGGCGGATGCGCCAGCGATAGATCGGCGGCGCCGCGCGAACCAGCGGGATCATCAGCGTCACCAGCGGAATGATGAGCACCCAGGTCCGCTCCAGGAAGTTGGCCACGCTGTAGGGAAAGACGCGCCGCAGGAAGCTCGGACCGCTTTCGTAGTAACGCTTGGCCTCGTCCGAGATAGCGATGTCAGTCAGTTGCGGCGTCGGAAAGCGACCTGGATCGGCCAGCAGGGATCCGCCGCCATGATCCGTGATCGCCGCCTCGATCAGCAGCGACTGCACGGCCGGATGCAGGTCGTCGCGCACAACAAGCTGGGCAACGGGGGCGATCAACATCACGTCCTGCTTCGGCAGGATTTCAGCCAGGTCGATCACACCCCGATATAGCGTCACCTCGTCGAGATAGGAGTGCCGGCGGGACAGCGCATGGGCTTCGTTCAGCGAAACAAGACCGATGGAGGGATCACGCAGCAACTCGGCAATCCATGCCGTAGCAGGTCCCGAGACGACCATCGCCGCGTCGATCTCCCCGACCTGCAACGCGGCAGCCGCCGCCTGCCCAGCCAGGGGAGAGGGCGTGAAGTCGTCCACCCCTACCCCGGCTTCCTGCAGGATCAGCGCGGCGAGAACGCGAACGCCCGACCCATCCGGACCAATGGCCACATGCAGACCCGCAAGGTCCTGCAATTCCTCCAGGGGCGCAGCACGACGATGGAATATCCAGAGGGGTTCATAGAAGAGCGCGCCAAGTGCGCTCACTCCCTCCTGCCCCGCTTCCTTGGCGAGGCCCGTTTGCACGATTGTTATGTCGGCTTGTCGCGCTTTGACCCGGGCCAGGTTGTCGACCGAGCCAGCCGTTTCGAGGACTTCGACCTCGATCCCTTCGGTGCGCAGGGCGCGGGCATAGGATTCGGCAGCCGCAGCGTAGGCGCCGCCCGATGCGCCACCGGCGATCACCACGCGCTTGGGCGGCGCGGGCGCCATGAACATGAAGGCGACGATGACGCCGAGCACCACAATGGCAATGGGCGCCGCATAGAGGCGGAGAAACTTCTTCATCTGAGGCGTCCCCGACTCGTCACGCTGGAACGCCACACTATCGCCGGATCGCGCGCCGTGAAGCGCCAAGCTCAGCCCGGCCGCACCGGCTCGAACGGCCGGTCCGGATCGTTCGGCAGGACGGTGTCCACATACTCGCGCAGTTTCTCGGTCACCGCCTGCGGATCGCCTTCAAGATGCTCGACCGGGATCTGCGGCCCGAATGTCAGGTGGAATTTGTCGCCCTGCTTGTTCAGCAGCTCGCGGAACAGCGTGATGTCGCGCAGCTCGCGGTTGAGACCACAAAAGGTGTAGTAGAGCGACGAGTTGCGTCCGCCCACATGCAGCGGTGTGATCGGCGACTTGTTCTTGCGCGCCAGCGACACCGCCGTCTGGTGCCATGGCTCATCCACCAGCTTGCCCTTGCGCATCTGGGCCAGCGCGCCCGACGGGAAGATCAGCAATACGCGTTCGTTCGCAAACGCAGCGCTCGTCCGACGCAGTGTCTCGCGCGTCTTCTGCATCGAGCGCTTTTCCTGCACCCACTCCACTGGGATGATCACCTCGGCGAAGTGCGGATTGACCCGGCACGCATCGGCATTGGCCATGATCTCGATGTCGGTCCGCATGGACCGCAAAGCCGCCAGCACGATTGATCCGTCTGCCAATCCGGTAGGATGGTTCGAGACGATCACCGCGCGGCCCGCCTTCGGCACCCGCTCCATTCCCGTACTCGTCACGCGGAGATCGAGCACGCGATCGAGATACTCGAAACACGCCTGCCCTGACTTCAACTGCTTGATTTCATCGGCCCAGCGCAGCGCCTTCCGATAGCCCAGCAACGAAAACAGCACCGGCTTCACCACCGGCCAGGACCAGTGCCCTACCCAGGTTGGGCAGCGTTCCTCGATCATGATGTCAACGATGTGCCCCTCGCGCTTTTCAGCGTCGATGAAGGCAGCAAGGCCGCGATCATTGGAGGCGTGTGGATCCATTGGCTCGGCCATCTGATTCCCCCGGGAACGGTACCGTTAGGTCCATCTTGACTTGTTAACCATTCGTAACAGATAGCGGTCCACAACAGACTTGCGGAGTTTTTCGCGCCTGCGAAACCTACAGTCAGTCGCCCGCGCGGCCGAGTCCGGGATCGGATTGCAATCCCGGCCCTTGGGGGAACGAAGATGAAAGTGCTCTGGGTGGAGGATCATGCGCGCGCCGGCGAGTTGCTGGCCGCCGCCGCTGCAGCCGCCTCGCGCAAGCGCTATGGCATCGACCTCGTCATCGCGACCTCGCTGATGGACGCCGAACGCAAGCTGCGTCTCGAGCGCTTCGACCTCGTCGTGATCGACCTCATGCTGCCTGACTCCACCGACGAAGACGCGACCGTCACGCGCATCGCCAACATGGGCAAGTTCCGCGTCGCCGTCGTCTCGGCCAGCGACAAGCGCAACGCCGTCGTCGCCAGCCTTACGCGCGCCGGCGTCGATTGCGCGCCGCAAGCCGTCGGCAAGGAAGACCTGCCGCTCGCTGACTTCGTGCGCCGGCCGGAACTTTTCCGCGACTTCATCCACGGCCTCATGCCGCCTGCCGGATCCGCCCCCACGGCCCGCGCCGCGTCGCGCTGAGACGTCTCCCCAATTCTGCCGGGTTCTGGCGTGACGCTGCTCACGTCATTGGGGCCCGCATGAAACACCTGCTCGCATTTCTGCTGATTGCGTGTGCTGCAACCCCCGCCCTCGCCCAGCCGTCTGAAGATGAAACCGCAATCCGTGCGGTGATCGCAGACTGGTACGCGCGCGTCGGACAGCAGCCCGCCGACCGGCCCTACGCTCTCTTCGCACCGGGCCACATCGACGGCGGGCCGGGCTATGCCATCCCCGCCGACCTCAACAGCGGCTCGGCAGTCATCCGTGGCCCGTGGATCAATCACGAACTGGCGGCGCAGGCGCTGGTCTTCGCCTACGACATCGACGAGCTCGTGATCGCCGGCACGCTGGCCAAGGCCGAAATCTGGGAGCGCGGCTACTTCTACGCATCCTCGCCGCAGACGACCTACGAGCGCGCCGCCGACGCCAAGTTCGTCTTCGAGAAGCAACCGAACGGCGAGTGGAAGATCCTGGCCCACGAGGCCACCAGCCAGGGCATACCGCCCAACAAGATCACCAACCCCATGCCCGACCTGCGGCCGCTCTACTACGAACGCTGCGGCCCCGCCTGCGATCCCGACAAGGACGCCGCCGAAGCGAAGAAGGGCTTGTAGGCCGCCGCGACGCGAAACCGCTTTTGCCGCCGGGCCGAACCGCGCTATCGCGGGCGGGCATGACACGCCTGAAACAGCTCTACGGCCAGCGCCTCGCCTCGGGCCAGATACAGGCCGACCTGGCGCAGGCCGAAACCGTCGAACGCCTCGACGCGCTGGCCAAGGCGCTGTCGGTCTCGCGCGGCTGGTTCGGCGCCGTCAAAACCACGCGTGGCCTTTACATGTGGGGCTCTGTCGGACGCGGGAAGTCCATGCTGATGGACCTGTTCTTCGAGAGCCTCGCGCGCAAGGACAAGCGCCGCGTCCACTTCCACGACTTCATGCTGGAAATCCACGCTTTCATCTTCGAATGGCGCAAGCTTTCGCAGGCCGAACGCCGCCGCCATCCCGCCTACGTTCGCGAGGCCGGCGATGATCCCATCGCACCCGCCGCCCGCCACATCTCCAATTCAGCCGGCGTGCTCTGCTTCGACGAATTCCACGTCACGCAGATCGCCGACGCCATGATCCTCGGCCGCCTGTTCGAACAGCTGTTCGACCGAAGCGTCACGATCGTCGCGACATCCAACCGCAAGCCAACCGATCTCTACAAGGACGGCATCAACCGCCAGCTCTTCCTGCCGTTCATCAAGCGACTGGAAGAAGAGCTCGATGTGATCGAGCTGAAGTCCGCCCGCGACTACAGGCTGGAACGCCTGACGGCCGCGCCGGTCTACTACGCGCCGCTCGGCCCCGAAGCCGACGCCGCCATGGACGCCGCCTTCAAGCGCCTCACCGGCGGCCTCGCGCCCCTCTCCGAAAAGCTGGACGTGCAGGGCCGCACGCTCATCGTGCCCGATCAGGCCGAGGGCGTCGCGCGCTTCACCTTCGACCAGCTCTGCAAGCAGCCGCTGGGCGCCGCCGACTATCTCGCTATCGCGCGCCACTACCCCACCGTACTGATCGACCGCGTGCCGAAGATGGGCAAGGACGAGCGCACATGGGCCGCGCGCTTCGTGACGCTGATCGATGCGCTCTATGAATCGAAGACCAAGCTGGTGATGTCCGCCGACGCCCAGCCCGACGACATCTACGCCGCGGGCGATGGCGCATTCGAATTCCAGCGCACCGCCAGCCGCCTGCACGAGATGCGCTCTGCCGACTACCTCGCCGCCGAACGCGAACAGGCGGCCGAATAGACGGCTTCAGCGCGCTGTGTCTGACGCGCCGCCGACCTGGCCCGGCTTTGCGCCATCCAGCCACCAGGCGAACGCTTCCGCGCGCTTGTCCTCGGGCATCACATGGCCGCCCTTGAACGTGCGCAGATCGACATCGAAGCCGAGATCCTTCAGCACCGGCGCGAAAATGTCCCGCGTCGGCTTCAGCGGCAGCACATCATCGCGCTCGCCATGCACCAGCATCACGCGCCCGCGCTCGGCGGCGTTGACCTTCATCAGTAGACCGGGTGCGAACGCCACAACCGCCTCGAACAGGTCGGCATTGTTGACGCCCAGCGACAGGCCGTA
>ERZ795061.5671-NODE-5671-length-10168-cov-9.039751_pt1 | contig 10168 bp, 10 predicted proteins | sample MGYA00375145_ERZ795061 | MGnify/ENA primary metagenome ERZ795061 (study PRJEB30190, sample SAMN05720144) | anaerobic digester metagenome | isolation source: active sludge of municipal wastewater-treating anaerobic digesters | place: USA | collected 2014-12-22 ... | reverse complement strand
CCCGACCTTGCCCGCAAGACCTACTCGATCCCGCACTGGTCGGACGGCTATTTCGACGTCGACGACAAGGGCCGCATCGCGGTGCGGCCGAAGGGCGCGAATGGCCCGGCCATCCCCCTGCCCGACGTGATCGATGCCTCGCTGGCGCAGGGCGGCAACCTGCCGGTGCTGGTGCGTTTCCCGGACATCCTGGGCGACCGCCTGGGCAAGCTGCAGGCCGCGTTCGCGCAGGCGCGCAAGGACTGGGACTACGCCGGCGGCTACACCGCGGTGTATCCGATCAAGGTCAACCAGCACGCCGGCGTGGCCGGCACCCTGGCATCGCACCACGGCGAGGGCTTCGGCCTGGAGGCCGGCAGCAAGCCGGAGCTGATGGCGGTGCTGGCGCTGTCGCGACCGGGCGGATTGATCGTCTGCAACGGCTACAAGGACCGCGAATACATCCGCTTGGCGCTGATCGGCCGCAAGCTGGGCCTGCAGACCTTCATCGTCATCGAGAAGCCGTCCGAGCTGGAGATCGCGCTGGAAGAAGCGGCCGCGCTCGGCGTGAAGCCGGGCCTGGGCGTGCGCATGCGCTTGGCCTCGCTCGGTGCCGGCAAGTGGCAGAACAGCGGCGGCGACAAGGCCAAGTTCGGGCTGGACCCGCGCCAGTTGCTCACCCTGTGGAAGTCGCTGCGCGATGCCGGCATGGGCGACTGCCTGCAGCTGCTGCATTTCCACATGGGCAGCCAGATTTCCAACGTGCGCGACATCGCCGCCGGTATGCGCGAGGCGACGCGTTATTTCGTCGAGTTGTCGCGACTCGGTGCCAACATTACCCACGTCGACGTGGGCGGTGGCCTCGGCGTCGATTACGAAGGTACCCGCAGCCGCAGCTACAACTCGGTCAACTACGGCATCCACCATTACGCGTCGAGCATCGTCCAGCCGCTGGCCGAGGCCTGCCAGGCCGAAGGGCTGGTGCCGCCGCGGATCGTCACCGAATGCGGCCGCGCGATGACCGCGCACCACGCGGTGCTGGTCGCCAACGTGTCGGAAGTCGAACAGGCACCGGAAGGCCGCGTGCCGGAGCCGCATGGCGATGAATCGCAGCCGGTGCGCCACTTGCGCGAACTGCACGAGGAAATGACCCGGCGTCCGGCGGTGGAAGTGTTCCACGAGGCCTCGCAGGCGCATGCCGAAGGCCTGTCGCTGTACACGCTCGGGCAGATCGACCTGGTCCAGCGCGCGCGCATCGACGACCTGTTCTACGCCATCGCGCATGCGGTGAAGGCGCGCCTGACCTACGACGAAAAAAGCCATCGCGACCTCCTGGACGAGCTCAGCGAACGCCTGGTCGACAAGTACTTCGTCAACTTCAGCGTGTTCGAATCCATGCCGGACGTGTGGGCGATCGACCAGGTGTTCCCGATCACCCCGATCGAGCGCCTCGACGAGGAACCGACGCGGCGCGGGATCATCGCCGACCTGACCTGCGACTCCGACGGCAAGATCGACACCTATGTCGAGAACGAGGACCTCGATTCCTCGCTGCCGCTGCACGAACTGCGCAAGGGCGAGAGCTACCGGCTTGGCTTCTTCCTGGTCGGCGCGTACCAGGAAATCCTCGGCGACATCCACAACCTGTTCGGCGACACCGACGCGATCGAAGTGCGCTGCGAGGGCGACGGCCATCGCATCGTCCAGCAGCGTCGTGGCGATACCACCGACGTGATGCTGGACTACGTGGGTTACAAGCTGCAGGACCTGCGCGATGCCTACAACGGCAAGGTCGATGCCGCCCACCTGTCCGCCGAGGAAAGCGCGATGCTCAAGGCGGCGCTGGAAGCGGGCCTGACCGCGTACACCTACCTCGACGACACCCCGCAGTGAGCGCGGGGTCGGCGACGCCGACCCGCCTGCCGGGGCTGGACCTGCTGCGCGCCATCGCGGTGCTGTGGACGATGCAGTTCCACGGTTTCATCGTCGGCGGGCTCGGCGAGGACTGGCACTGGCTGGAGCGCTATGGCTGGATGGGCGTGGATCTGTTCTTCGTGCTCAGCGGCTACCTGATCGGCGGGCAGCTGCTGCGGCCGCTGGCGCGCGGCGAATCGCCGTCGTTGCGGGACTTCTATCTCAAGCGCGCGTTCCGGATCCTGCCGGCGTTCTGGGTGGTGCTGGCGATCTACCTGCTGTGGCCGGGGTTTCGCGAGGCGCCGGGCATGGAGCCGTGGTGGAAGTTCGCGCTGTTCGTCGTCAACCTCGACATCGACTACGCCAGCAACGCGGCGTTCTCGCACGCGTGGTCGCTGTGCGTGGAGGAGCATTTCTACCTGCTGTTCCCGGCGCTCGCATTGCTGCTGGCGCGCAAGCCGTCGGCGACGAAGTTCTGGATCGCGTGCATTGTCGTCCTGCTGGGCGGCATCGCGCTGCGCACCGGCGCGTGGCTGCATTTCGACGCGTTGCAACCGCAGCGTGCGTGGTTCGTCGAGGACATCTACTACCCCACGTGGAATCGCCTCGATGGCCTGTTGATGGGCGTGATGCTGGCGACGTGGCAGGCCTATCGGCCGGCGTCGTGGACACGCATGGCGAAGCACGCGAATGTTGCGGCGTTGCTGGGCGTGGCGGTGCTCGTGCTGGCGTTCTGGCTTTTCCGCGAGCGCACCGGGCTGCTCGGCAACAGCATCGGCTGGCCGGTGCTGTCGTTGGCGCTCGCGCTGCTGGTCTTCGCCGGCGCGCAGCCACATGGATTGCTGGGCAAGCGCGCGCTGCCCGGTGCCGCATGGATCGCGGCGATCTCGTTCAGCCTCTACCTGGTGCACAAACCGATGTATGGCGTGGTGCAGTCGCGGCTTGGCGAATGGCTGGAAGGTCGCGGCATCGTGGCGTATGCGGTGTACGGGGTGGCGTCGCTGCTGGCGGCGGCGCTGCTGTACTACGCGGTGGAGAAACCGTTCCTGCGCCTGCGCGGACGGGTGTTGTCGCGCGATCGCGTCGCCCCCGCCGCTTGAGCGAGGCCTAGCGGGATGCCGTGATCGGCGGCTCCGCCGTCGCGGCCGGCTTGGCCGGCGTTCGCCATGGCGCGACCACCAGGACCACGCCCGCCAGTACCAGCAATGCGCCAATGATGCGCACCGCATCGACCGGCTTGGGTGCCTGCAGGATGCCCAACTGATCCAGCAGCAATGACGCAGTCACCTGGCCGAGGACGGCCAGGCAGATCATCCCGGCCGCGCCGATGCGCGGGATCAGCAAGGTGAAACAGGCCACGTAGATCGCACCGAACACGCCGCCGGCCCAGACCCATGCCGGCAGTTTCAGGCTGCCCTGCATCAGGAACGGCGTGCGCGTGGCGACCAGGTAGGCACCGAGCATCGCGGTGCCGACCAGGAACGACACGAAGGCCGCGACCACCGGCCCGCCGATGTGCATGCCCAGGCGCGCGTTGATCAGGCCCTGCAGCGGCAACACCGCGCCGATCAGCACCGCCACCAGCATCGCGCCGACGAGGTTCACGGGCGCGGCTCGCGATGGACCTGGAAGCCCGCCACCGACTGCGAGGTCGGCATGATTTCCAGCCGGTTGATGTTGAGGTGCGCCGGCAGGTTGGCGACCCAGAAGATCGCCTCGGCGATGTCCTCGGCGGTCATCGGGTTGGCACCGGTGTACAGCGTGTCCGACGCGGCCTGGTCGCCATGGGTGCGGACCACGGTGAATTCGGTTTCGGCCATGCCGGGTTCGATGGTGGTCACGCGCACGCCGGTGCCGTGCAGGTCGGAGCGCAGGCCCTGGCTGAAATGGCTGACGAAGGCCTTGCTGCCGCCATAGGCATTGCCGCCGGGATACGGATAGACGCCGGCGACCGAGCTGATGTTGATGATCGCGCCCTTGCGCGCGATCAGCTGCGGCAGCAGCGCATGGGTCAGCGTCACCAGCGCGGTGACGTTGGTGTCGATCATGGTCTTCCAGTCGGACAGCAGTGCGTGCTGCGCCGGCTTGGTGCCCTGCGCCAGGCCCGCGTTGTTGACCAGCAGGTCGATGCCGCGGAAGCGCGCCGGCAATGCCTCCAGCGCGGCGCGCATCGCGGCTTCATCGCGGATGTCGAAGCAGGCGGTGTGCACGGCCTCGCCGAGTTCGGCGCTTAGTGCGTCGAGGCGGTCGGCGCGGCGGCCGGTGGCGATGACCTGCCAGCCGGCGGCGACGAAGCGGCGCGCGGCGGCGCGGCCAAACCCGGCGGTGGCGCCGGTGATGAGGGCGGTGCGTGGGGAGTGTGCGTCCATGCCGCCATTCTAGGCGGCGGCGCTCACCAGATGCCCGGCAACAGGCGCTTGGTCTCGCGTGCGTAGGCCAGGTAGTCGGCCGGGAAGGCCGTGGCCAGTACCGTTTCCTCGATACGTATCCGGCGCAGGAACGCCAGGGTCACCGGCACCACCACGACCAGCAGCGCGAGGAGGTCGCCCAGGCACAGGGCGAAGCCGTAGAACGTGGCCAATGCGCCGGTGTACGAGGGATGCCGGAGCCATCGATAGGGGCCGTCGCGGACGATGCGATGGTCGTCGCGGATCGCGACGTCCACGGTGAAGTACTGTGCCAGCATCCGGATCGCCCACCAGCGGAACAGCAGGCCGGCGATCATCAGCGCCAGGCCCAGCGTGAACAGCATGGTCCGCGGCGGTTCCGGGATCGGCCACGGGCGCAGGAACGAGAGCCACACGCCGACGCCGATGCAGGCGTAGATGACCAGGATGAGCAGGCGCAGGGTGCCGGCATCGCGCTGGCGGCTGCGGTCCGCGGAGCGGTGCGTCCAGCCGAGCCAGAGTTCGCTGGCGGCCCAGGCGGCGCAGGCGACGTAAAACACGGTGATCGGGTTCATGTCATGTGCCGGATTGATCGGTCGGTTTTTTGACGGTCTTGCGTGCGATCGCGGGCTTGGCCAGCTTGTCGTCGGACTTGGCCGGCGCGGCCTTGCGCTTGCGCCCGGAGCTTGCCTTGCCGCTGGTCCTGGCCTTGCTGGCGCGATGCTTTTCCAGCATGTCCTCGGCCAGCAGCACGTCCTCGGAGAGGATGCCGGCCGCCTTGGCCACCGCGATCCGCGCCTGCGCCTTGTTCTCGTCGGGATTGGCCAGCAGCAGTTCACGGATGGCGTCGCGCAGCGCGGCTTCGGCATTGCGCTTCAGGGTGGCTTTCTCGCCGCGCTGGAGCAGCGCCATCAGCGCATCGACGACGGGTTTGATCAACGCGGTTTCGATGGCCATGGCACGCATCCTTCCGGGGCCGGCACTGTGCGGCCGGAGTGTCTCAGGGATCGCGATGCTGCGCGAACAGCCAGTCGCGCCACCGGTCGCCGGGGACGAGATCGCCCGGTGGCATGTGCGCCAGGCCGACATAGCGGCGCATCCGCACCTGCCGGCCGCCGGCGGCACGGATGGCGGCCACCATCGCGCGATCCGCATCGATGGGATTTTCGCTATCGGCATCGCCATGCAGGACCAGGATCGGCACGTGCGTCAGTTGATCGGCCACGGCGCGATCGGGGGCGATGCCGCTGATCGGCACCGCCGCGGCGAACAGGTCCGGCCGTGCCAGCAGCGACAGCCACGTGGCCGATCCGCCCATCGAGAAGCCGCTTGCGTAGAGGCGCGTCCGATCCACCGGTTGTCGCGCGATGACCGCATCGACCAGTTCCAGCGCGGCCCCCAATGCGGGCGCCGCGACGGCGCTGCGGGGCACCATCGGATCGTCGTAATTCGCGCTGCGAACGGGGAACTGCGGCACCAGCACGAAGGCCGGATGGCGCGCGCGGATGGCGGGAATCGCCCAGGCGCGCGCGGCGAAATCGCGTTCGACCTGCGCGCGGTTGTCGCTGCCGATGGCGCCGGACCCGTGGAACTGCACGATCAGCGGATAGCGCCGACCGGGTTCGATGTGCGCGGGTGTGAGCAGGCGATACGGCAGCGTGGTGCCGTCGCGTGCGGTGAAGCTGCCTGCAACGAAATCGTCCGCCGAGATGGCCGCCGCCGGACTGCGGTCCAGCGGCGGGGTGCCGCGCACCAGGGTCTCGCCCGCGTTGCCGGCGCAGCCCGCCAGCAGGGCCACGCAGGCGAGCACGACGAAGCGCATCAGTTGGTCTTGACCGCCATCGCCGGCAGGCCGCCGCCGGACAGCCTGGCCTTGGCATCGGCCAGTTCCGACGCGCTGCCGTAAGGTCCCATGCGCACGCGATAGACCGTCTTGCCGCCGATCTGCGCGGATTCGACGCGCGCGTTCAGGCCGAGCATCGCGATCTTCGCCTTGACCGTTTCCGCGTCGCCGGACGCGCCGAACGCGCCAGCCTGCAGCAGGTAGCGGGTGTCGTCCGTACCGGCCGCCGCTGCTGGCGTGCCTGTCGTGGCCGCGGTCGATGCCGCCGTTGCCGCCGAGGTCGCCGGCGTGGTGGACGGCGTCTCCGCGATCGGCGTCGGCAGGCTGCCATCGGCACCGGGCGTGGTGCCAGCCGTCGCCGCCGGTTGTGCGGCCTTGGCCTGTGCGTCGGCTTCCGCCTTGGCGCTGGCGGCCAGCTCGGCATCCGTCATCTGCACGCCTTCGCCGGGGAGCAGCGTGTAGAAGTCGTACTGGGTCTGCTTCGGCTTGTCGGCGTCGGGCTTGGTGGTATCGGTCGCGGTATCGGGGGCGATCGCCTCGCCGTCTTCGGTGGTCGCTGCCGGCTGCGCATCCGGATTGGGCTTCGGCCGGAAGAAGCCGTCGGCACCGCCTTCGGACTTGAGGATGCGCGGCACCGCCAGCACCACTGCCAGCGTGACCAGCACGCCGATCACCAGCCAGGCCCAGCCCGGCAAACCGTTCGATCCATTGCGTCGCGCCTGCGACTTGCCGCGTCGTGCTGCCATTTACCCGATCCTCATTTACATCTTCTCCGGGGCGCTGACGCCAAGCAGGTCGAGTCCGTTGGCCAGCACCTGCCGCGTCGCCAGTGCCAATGCCAGGCGCGCGTCGCGCAGCGCGCCATCCTCCACCAGTACTGGCGATGCGTGGTACCAGCCGTGGAATGCGTTCGCCAGTTCACGCAGGTATTGCGCGACCAGATGCGGTTCCAGCGTGGTGCCGGCGGCTTCGACCACTTCCGGGAAGCGCGACAGTTCGCGCATCAGGTCCTGCGCCGGCGCGTCATCGAGGAGGTGCAGCGACGCATGGCCGTTCGCCGCATCGTACGCATAGCCTTTCTCGCCGGCCTGGCGCAGCAGGCTGCACACGCGCGCATGCGCGTACTGCACGTAGTAGACCGGATTGTCGTTGGACTGCGAACGGGCCAGGTCGATGTCGAAGGTCAGCTGCGAATCCGGCTTGCGCGCGACCAGGAACCAGCGCACCGCGTCGGCGCTGGTTTCCTCGATCAGGTCGCGCAGGGTCAGGTAGCTGCCGGCGCGCTTGGACAGCTTCACTTCCTCGCCGCCGCGCATCACCGTGACCATCTGGTGCAGCACGTAGTCCGGGTAACCGGCCGGGATGCCGCAGTCCAGCGCCTGCAGGCCGGCTTTCACCCGCGCCAGCGAACCGTGGTGGTCGGCGCCCAGTTCGGTGACCGCGCGCTCGTAGCCACGCTGCCATTTGCTCAGGTGATAGGCCACGTCCGGCACGAAATACGTGTACGTGCCGTCGGACTTGCGCATCACGCGGTCCTTGTCGTCGCCGAAATCGGTGGTGCGCAACCACAGCGCGCCGCCTTCCTCGTAGGTGTGGCCGTGGGCGATCAGCTCGCGCACGGTCTCCTCGACCTTGCCATCGGCATACAGCGACGACTCCAGGAAATAACGATCGAACGCCACGCCGAACGCGGCCAGGTCGGCATTCTGTTCGCGACGCAAATACGCGACGGCGAACTTGCGGATGGCGTCGAGATCACCGGCATCGTCCTTGCCGGTCACCACGTGGCCTTCGACCTCCACGCTGTCGCCGCGCAGGTAGGCCGCGGCCACGTCGCCGATGTAGTCGCCGTTGTACGCATCCGCCGGCCACGCCTCGTCGCCGGGCTTCAGGCCCCGCGCGCGCGCCTGCGTGGAGCGGGCGAGGTTCTCGATCTGCACGCCGGCATCGTTGTAGTAGAACTCGCGCTTCACGTTCCAGCCGTTGGCGGCCATCACCCGCGCGATGCAGTCGCCGATCACGCCGGCGCGGCCGTGGCCGACATGCAGGGGGCCGGTCGGATTGGCCGACACGTATTCCACGCCGACGGTCTTGCCATTGCCGCTGGCATTGCGGCCGAAGCCGTCCGCGGCGACATGGATATCGCGCACCTGCAGCTGCCAGGCGGCAGGCGTCAGGTGGACGTTGATGAAGCCGGGCCCCGCGAGTTCGATCTTCGCGATGGCATCCGATGCCGGCAGGGCATCGACCAGTTGCTGCGCCAGCGCGCGCGGATTGGTCTTCGCCCCGCTCTTGCCAAGCTCACGGGCCAGCAGCATCGCTGCATTGGTCGAGAAGTCGCCGTGGGCGCGCTCCTTCGGTCGCTCGATCACGAACTCGGGCGAGGCAAGGTCGACGGGCAGGGTGCCGGCGGCACGCAGGGCGGACAGGCCCTGTTCGATCAGGGCGCGGAGCTGGGTTTTCACGAAGGATCAGGCAGCCGTTTCAATGGCTGCGCATTGTACGCGAGGCGGCTCGCGCGACGTTTCAGCCCGCCAACTCCAGCCGCCGTTCAATGCGTTCCAGCCGTGCGTTGTAGCCGTCGAGCAGCACTTGCTGCTGGGCATCAGTGACGGCAAGTGCGCCAAGGTGCTGGATGATCGCCGCTTGCCCGGCTTCAAGGTTGCCGGCGCGGCGCGTCAAATCTTCAAGCTTGCGCTCGATGCGATCCTGCCCGGCTTGGAAGCGTTTTAGATGCTCGAGCATCAGGTTCTCGGCATTGCCCATGGAAACCTCGATTGAGGGTAGCAGGTTGGTAGCGGGTGAGGCCTCATACCAGCCCCCGCCCCGCCATCGACAGCGGTGGGCCGTCGCCGATGACGAAGTGGTCGAGCAGGCGGATGTCGACCAGCCCCAGCGCCTGCTTGATGCGGGCGGTGACCGCGCGGTCGGCGGCGCTGGGTTCGGGATTCCCGCTGGGGTGGTTGTGGCCGACGATCACCGCCGCCGCTCCGCGTGCCAGCGCGCGTTCGACCAGTGCGCGCGGATGCACTTCGGCGCCGTCGATGCTGCCGCGGAACAATTCCTCGAAGCCCAGTGCGCGATGGCGGGTGTCGAGGAACAGCGCGGCGAACACCTCGTGGGCCAGGCCGCGCAGGCGCTGGGCGAAATAGCGCCCGGCCGCAGCAGGATCGCCCAACATTTCGCCGCGCTCGAGTTGTGCGGCCAGGTGGCGGTGGCCCAGTTCCAGTGCCGCGGACAATGCGCAGGCGCGGGCCGGGCCGATCCCGCGCAGCCGGGTCATCGCTCGTGGCTCGCGATCGAGCAGGGCGCGCAGGCCGCCTTCCGCGGCGAGCAGGTCGCGCGCGCTGGCCACCGCATCGCGGCCGGCCGTGCCTGAGCCCAGGAAGATCGCCAGCAGTTCGGCGTCGGACAGGCTGCCGGCGCCGTGGGCCAGCAGTTTTTCGCGGGGGCGTTCGCCTTCTGGCCAGTCACGGATGTGCATGCGGCCAGCGTGCATCGGTGCGTCGCGATGCGGCATCGGTGCGGCATCGACCATCGGGTAAGCTGGTCGCCCGTCACGTGGTCAGGAAACCGGCCGGATGCAGGCTCCGCCTACAACCCCCGATACGCACCGCGTCCTGCTCTGCGTCTGCGGCGGGATCGCCGCCTACAAGGCCGCAGAACTGCTGCGCCGGTTGCGCGATGCCGGTGCCGATGTGCAGGTCGCCATGACCGACAACGCGCAGCGGTTCGTGACCGCGCAGACCTTCCAGGCCTTGTCGCACCGCACGGTGCGCACGAGTTTGTGGGACGAGGGCGCCGAGGCTGCGATGGGACATCTGGAACTGGCCGGCTGGGCGCAACGAGTGATCGTGGCGCCGGCGACCGCCAACACCATTGCCAAGCTGGCGCATGGGCTGGCCGACGACCTGGTCAGCACCCTCTGCCTGGCCACCGAGGCGCCGCTGGCAATCGCCCCGGCGATGAACCACCGGATGTGGCGGCATCCTGCGACCCAGGCGAATGTCGCCGTGCTGCGTTCGCGCGGCGTGCAGGTGATCGG
>ERZ795061.5670-NODE-5670-length-10169-cov-5.183211_pt1 | contig 10169 bp, 7 predicted proteins | sample MGYA00375145_ERZ795061 | MGnify/ENA primary metagenome ERZ795061 (study PRJEB30190, sample SAMN05720144) | anaerobic digester metagenome | isolation source: active sludge of municipal wastewater-treating anaerobic digesters | place: USA | collected 2014-12-22 ... | reverse complement strand
GAACACCCCGAGGGTGTAATCATTTTTGATCACCATGATCCGGTCCTCCTGCCGAATCACATCATCTCCGAGGCGGATCTCAGGAAGATTCCCATCTTGGGGGTTGAGAAGGTGGCGAAGCCTGCTATTGAGGTTGGTAACCCCCAAAATACCAGAGTGACGAGGGGACAGAACCTGGAAAGTTGACACCTTCCCGGTCGCATCGTCAGATTTTCGTTTCGAGTACAGAGAGACAGCTTTCGCCTCAATGTAGTCCAGGGCCTCTTCCTCAGTGCGAACCTGAACAAGGGAGAAATCTGACTCTGGATCGCACTCCGGGACAGATCCCTTGTAGATGTCGTGGGCTGCGTACACGATGGCCGATGTGTCATCCTGACGGAAAACCTGGGTGAGGTTGACAGTAGGGAATCTCCCGGAGTTGATCATGTCCCGAAGAACGTTCCCAGGACCGACCGATGGAAGCTGAGCCGCGTCCCCCACGATGACCATGCGGCACTGGGGGGATGTGCAAGTCAGCAACCTGTAAATGAGGTACTGGTCAATCATCGAGGCTTCATCCACGATGACCACCTCTGCCGGATGGGGATTTTCCGGACCGTACCCCCACTTCTCGGTATCCGGGGTTCCAAAAGTGGATTCTGATGATGTTTCCCCGGTGATCCCGGCGTAGGTCGACTCCCTCTTCTCCTCGCTGGACCCCTTGGCGTAGAAAGCTCTATGGATAGTGTATGCGGTGGCCCCGGTCGTCTCCGACAGGCGTTTCGCGGCGATCCCAGTGGGGGCACACAGCAGAAATCTGATCCCGGCGCTCTGAAGGATCCGAACCACGGCCTTGAGAGAAGTGGTCTTCCCTGTTCCGGGAAGACCCGTAAAGATGGACACCGGCTGAGTCAAGGCGTTGCGAACGCCCTCTTTCTGCATGTCCGACAGTTCAAGTCGCTCGAGGGTGTCCCACTCCTTGATCGCGGTTTCGATCACCTTGTCGAGCTTGGGCCGCTTCTTCCGGGCCTCTTTCTCCGTCATCACCCCCATGGAGGCGAGACGCTGGATGTAGGCGTGAACATCCAATCCGCCTTTGCCGAACCCAGCAGTCACCTGCCGGATCGTCAGCCTGTCGGCGGACTCCTTCTCCAGGTTGTAGGACCAGGGGTCGTACACGGCGGTCAAACCGGACCGGGTTGACCTGTCCACCACGAGAATCTTGGCCTTGTGGCAGTCAGCCAAGGCCTGGGCCAGAGCCTCTTTCGTGATGTCGGGGATGAGAGCCTGCACCTCAACAAACAACTGGCCGGTAGTCAGGAACATGTGACCGTAGTTCCTCTGTTCCTTCGTGACGTAGATGACCGCCCCCCTAGCCCTGTTCCGGTCATCCTGAAGCCCGAGACGACCGGCGATCTCATCAGCCTGCTGGAAAGTAATGCCCTCCACCCGCACCAGTTCCCAGGGATTCGATGACAGAACAGCCTCAGCTGAATCCCCGAAAGTTGCCCACACTTCACGGACTTTCCCCGAAGGGAGCCCGAGATCGTTCAAGAAGTCCAGGGCCTTGAAATAGGTCTGGGATGACTGCCATCTCTGGACGATATACTTGGCGGTGAAAGCGTTGACCCCGGGGATCATCGCTAGTGCCTTCTCATCTCCAAGATTCGTTAGAAATTGGGAGTCACCCCCAGAATTCATTCGGATCAGTTTGAGAATCATTTCCCCAACGCCGTTGGATGCGAGAATCTTTACGGCGGTGTCGGCGTCCCACCCCCGAGACAGCACAGGGGCCTTGGTGATGGCCAACTGATGGCCGTACTCTTTGTGCGTTGTCCAGTCCGCTTCGAACCCAAACCATGTTCCCGTCTGGATGGACATGCCGGGAATGTGGCCCCGGACAACAACTCGAGCATCCGGGTCCAGGGGGTTCTTGTCGTCGAGAGTGACCCTAAGGATGTAGAACGCTTTAGTAGGGTCCTCATACACGACGCTATGGACTCTGCCAGAGAAATACGGCACTACTTCATCCCCCTCAATGCACTATGGAGTTGGCCAAGCATGGCTTGAAGCTGACTGGCTTGGACTCCGATGGCTTCAACCCGGTCCATACCGACCGTCTTGGCTAGGCTCTCCCGGAGTTTCTCGAGGTCGACGATAGTGACCGCAGCGATTCGTCCGTAGTGCCCTTCCATCTGGTGGAGGGGAATGGACACCACTTCCCCCTCGAACGTCACCAACTGCCACCCGTCCGGGCAATCCAGAACCCCGCGACCAGCCACGCTGAGAAGGAAACTCGGGTCCTCATGATGACCCGCCGGACACTTGCCAGAGGCCTGCCACATACAGCACCCGCCACCCCATCTGTCCGGAACTAGTGGAATATTGGGGAGGTGGTGCATGGCCAGTTGGATCTCCCGACCCCGGAATCGTTTGAGGATTTCCTCGACACTCGTTTCAGTCCCGTCGAAAGACCTGGCCTTGAGACACCCTTCTGCGTCCTTGTAGAAGAGGCCTTCGATCAGGATCGTGTCGAACCCTTCCTGCATGGGTCCTCCCATCCAGGGACATTACCCATTCTCGGAGGTCTGATGGGGCTACTTCTGAGTGTCCGGAAGACGGACCATGCAGGAGTCGTTCGAACAGAACCGGTCCTCAGACGCCGAGTCATGAGTGGGGGTCGAGAAATTCAGCGGCGAGATGCGGGACATCAGGGATTCGTACTGGTCCCGGTCAATGGCCTGGTAGGGCGGGAACCTGTAACCATGTTCCTTCTCATCACCTGCAGGAAGCATGGACAAGCCCTTGAGGGATGTCTCAAAAACCTCCAGGCAGGTCTTGAGGTCTGCCTTCTCGTCCGGGCGGAACGTAATCGTCACGGAGACCTGGTTGTCAGCCCAGTGCTTCTGCATATCAACTGCATTGGCAAACTGTTCCCATACAGTAACATGGTCCTTGCCCTTCGAGAAGTTCTCCTCGTGGACCGGGAACCCGACCACTGAGGTGTCATCCGCGTAGGGATCAGGATGGACCTCGTAACCAGCATTCACGCAAGCCTGAACAAGGGGTGAAGTGTTTGCTACCCGGACCCACCGAATGTAGTACTCGGAATGTGGATAATGGATGCCCGGGGTGGCCCCGCACAGCAGGGACACAGTGCCAGAAGGCTTCACTGAGGTCTTCTTGATGGACAACGGAACCCCTAGCCAATCAGAATATATCTGGTCCATACTCTCGATGTACCCATAACCCTTGTCACACCAGTTGAGGAACTCCCGCCGACCAAGTTTTTTGATAGCCTGGGTGATACCCGACATCGAACACCCAATGCGTCGGTTGCGGGTCATCACTGCGTTGGCTCGGGGGTCATGGGTCGGGACCAGTGTGACAGTCTTGGCGTATAGGTACGCCATTTTGAGGGTCCGCTCGAAATCCTCGTAGGTGTCGTGGTGGGCCGGGTAGGTCTCCACTAGGTTGCACTGGTACGTCAGGACGTTGCCGAACACCGCCATGTGGTTCTCGGGTTCATCAAAACAGTAGGTCGTGTGGAGCCCCGGCAAGCGCTCGACCCGAACCACCTTCTGTTTGCGTGCCCTGTCGATGTTCCCGTTCGGGTGGGCGTTGTTCCTAGCCGTGCGTGACCCGATGTTCTGGGCACGCTTGATGCGCGTCGGGATCTCCCCGCACTCGAAACTCGGGATCTGGCAGTACCAGAGAGCGTAGTTGCGGACTCCAAAGTTGGTCTCCGCCCCCGCATCCTCGAACAGTCGAATGGTCGCATGGTTGATGCCCACCCGGCGCAAAAGCACCTGAAGATCACGCATCTTGGGCTCAGACCCGTAGATCCGATAACCCTCGGCAGGACCGCCCGCGTTGGTGACCGAACCGTCAGCCTCGATCCAGCCCGCCACGAAATCCAGAATCGAAGCCCTGCTCATCGAGAACACGGCCGAAGTCAGTCCTCGGCCCTTGTCGTTGAGGACTTCGGCCTCCTCGATGGAAAGCAACCCGTGCAGAGAAAGTCGGTTCACGGGGTCCGTGTAGCCTTCGAGGGTCTGAGACTTCCACCAGACGCCCTGAACGTCCAGATCCCGCAGACGCGCCTTTTCCCCACAGACCGTGACCACCGGGTAGGCGTAGCCCTGCGTGCGGTTGATGAACCCGTCCCCCGTGAACAGCCCCATCTCGAATGCGACCGGGTTGAACACCCCCTCGATGGGCGCATCGATCTCGAAGGGCACCACTTGACTGCCCCGCACCAGATCCTTTGTCTCGACCCGGCGGAACACCCGCTCCCCTTCGGGAAGGACATGCCATCCGTGATTGGCTGTGCAGTCCAAATGAGAGCCATCTGAGAGAGTCACCCGGAACAGTTCCCGATCATGCCCGGTGACGCGGGGCACCACCTCCGACCAACCGTCCCCATTCCAGACCCTCACCGGAACCCCGACCCGGGACTCGATGAGGGCCACTCCGTCGTGCATCTGGATGGGGGTGTCACCAGACACACAAAGTTCAAAGGATTCAAGTGGTTGTTCGCCGCAGGGATTGGTACCCATAATCCTACGATCCTTATAGTCCGGGGGATCCGCCATGCGGCCGAAAGCCCTAGAGTTATCCAACCACATGATGCCGGGTTCCCCGTTGACGGACACGGAATCAACAATCACCGAATAATCCATCCCGACGCGGGCAAAAACAGAATTATTCGAAGCCCACCTCCGGTCGTTGAGAGCTTCCTGGTCCTGTTTGAGAGTGAGAAAATCGGTGTCCTCAGGCTCCCCGAACATGATCTCGGCCGTCCGACGGACCCCTCCGGCCACAACACATCTGCCGACATAGTTGAATACATCCACAATATGTGTAGATGTAATCCGGAAGGGGTCCCCAGAACCAGAGAAATTGGCCTTGGCTTTTTCAATTCTGCCCTGGTTATCCTGCCAAGCAACTTCCCATTTGGCGGTAATGCCCTTTGGCAGAAGAAGATTGGTAACACCCTCGATCAGCAGGTGCAGGGGCTTCGGACCGGACGCAATGCCTCCGAACGTCTTGATTGGCGTCCCTCGCCCTCGGACCTTCGAGTAGTCGATGACGGTGGGAAACGCATTCTTCCCGACGAATGAGTTGAGGACAGTCCTCAGTAGGTCAACCCACCCCTCGCGGGAGTCGGCCACGACGTAAGGCTCATCTGTCAGGCGGGGAGTGATGATGCGGACCTTGCCCGCACCACGGGTGTCGCCACCCACGCCAACTCCGAGCATGGACATATCCATGAGGAAACAGAAGGGGGCCGCGAAATCCTCACCGATGAGATCGGTGCTCACGAACGCACAGTTCTGCAGGGCCGCTGATCCCCGGTCGTACACGAGGTCGGTCCCCATGACCCACAGGCCACGACCGGGCGGGGTGAACTTGAAGTCCCACATGCGCTGGAACATGTCCTGTGCCGACCCCTGAGCCTTGTCCTCCTTCCACGGGAGGCCCATTTGGCGGCAGTGAATCTTCTGGATGTTGAAGCACCCTTCCACCACACGCTGACAGGTTTGCCACCACTCCTCGGTCGTCCCGTCCGGAAGGTCCCGAGCATAGGTCCTCTTGTAGGTGAAATAGCCCAAGCCGCCGAACCCCCATTTGGGTTGTCGGCCCTTGAATTGATCAAGGAACGACTGACTCAAGGAGAAAACACGCACTTTGCGGTCTGCGGCCTGGGGCTCAAAAATCATTTTGCTACTCCGACGGGTTTTGGCCTATCTGAGGGCACAGCAAAAAAGCCGATGGAGTCACAGCACCCTACCACCGTCCCTTTGCAGAATCAGGCTATAAAAAGCCTACCGGGGGCCTCCACAGACCCCGATCAACCCTGTCGTCAGGACGGCCCATGGCTTGATACCACCGTTGAACACGGCACGTTCGGCCCCGGCCAGAACCCGCACCAGTTTAGCCACGTCCTTCCGGGGCCACCGTCGGACTTGGGGGAGAACCTTGTTCACATAGAGCCAAGGCTTGATGCCCATCCGGGAAGCCGCGTCATCTGGTGGAACGTTCTTCTCCACCAGATCGGAAGCGGCAAGCCACTTGGACACCGAAACCCATAGCAGGCGAGTAATCTGGATCGTCGGATCGTCTTTCGCAGTCAGGCGAATCCTCTCGAGTGACCTCATGATGCCTTTTCGGTCCCTCATGGCCAGAGCCTCCATGAGGGGATTCACGGATGCTTGAAGTAGCGGGGCCATGCCATCATTGATATGATCCACCGTGATCTCGTCCGACCCGTCCACGTCGGCCAGGATGCACATCTTCTGGATCTCGAAAGCCAGGAATCCAAGGTCCGTCCCCACACGCTGGACAAGTGCAGAAGCCTTGTCGAGGGTCAGAGTCTTGCCGTAGGAATCTGCCTCATTCATGCAGAATGAGGCCGCGACCCTCTCAGCTTCCCAGAATGGGGGCTCCGGGAAGTTCGCATGAGCCTTCCCCAAGCTCTTCACGAAGATGCCGAAACGGGTGTTCCCCCTCGGTTCGCCGGGGTGATCCAGGACAAGGACCACATCCTGGTCCTTTTTTTCAGAGTGACCTTTGATTAGATTGATGTCGGCCTTCTCGGGGTTGGACACGAACACCACAGTCTTCCGGTCATCATCCAGGAACAGATCTGTAGTGCCGTACAGGGCCGTCAGGAGTTCGCTCTTGTCGGAGCCATCGGCATAGTCCAGCTTGTAACCTTGCTCCAGGAAAGACCTCTGAACACCCTTTAGGTACCGGCGGCGCAGGAACTCCTGCGCCCCAGTTACTGCCAGGACTGAAGGACGCCCAACTGCCATCACGACACCAACACGGAGACAACCTCGACAATCGTGGGGGGTGCATTCGGTGGCCTGCCCCACAAAGCGATCTTTCGGATCCGATCCCACATCCTCAGGTTCGCCGGGTCATCGAGATCCTCAGCCAGCACGTCCGCCATGGCCCAAAGGAGGTCGATGCCCCGGAACCGCTTCTTCTTGATCCTACCTTCGCCATCTCTGGAGTTATCAGGATCAGGGTCACCACCACCTTCGCGGGCACCTTCGAGAAGGGTTGAAAGTAAGTAGTAGTTCCCTCGGAGGGTCTCACTGATGACCCTCCGAGCCAGCTCGATCATCTCCTTGTCAGACTTCAGGTCGCCAGGTGCCCAGATACCCAGGCACCGTGACCGGATCGTCTCACGGACGCCACCATAGTCATCTGCCCACAGAATGATCCGGGTGTAGGGGGTTGGGGGTTCCTCAACGGTCTTGAGGAGGGCATCCATGGCCTTCTCGTTCTTCGCGTTGTCGATAGGGCCGACAACAATGAACCCGATCTTCTCACCCACGGGGTCTGACATCGCCAGCTCGACGATCTCTCGTGCGTCCCCCACCTTTAGACCATCATCCCCGAAAGGTGGGGCGACCAGCCTACCTGTGCTGGTGGCTTCTGAAATAGCTGCATTACGAGCGCCGGGACCGTGAAATAGGTGAACGGACGACACCTGGACCTCCTAGAGGTCCATACCCCCACAGCCGGGAAATGGATCTACCGTCAGGTGGTGATCGTGAAGACGCCGTTGCAGGTACAGCAGCGATAGCGGATCATCCGGCCGCCCGAAGCCACGTTGAATTGTCCGAGACCGGGGGCGAGATTGTTGTTTTGTTGGAAGACGATCACCGCGTAATTTCCCGTGCATCCTTTCTTGGCCCGGCATGCGATCCAGACTTTCTTGGGTTCGTTCGTGGGCGTGTCAGTCACAAAAGCCTCCATCAAGGTGGAATCAGTCCCATCTTCAGAAGTCTACCCCTCAACTCTGCCTCGAGGACGTTCACAAGGTCGGGAAATTTGAGATTGGAGAACTGGCAGTCAAGCAAGACGGGAACAACAGCTCCTTGCCAAACGTCCCACCGGACGACCTGAGGGAAACTGAAAGGATCAAGCACCGGAAGGGCTTTCGGTGTCTGCCGAGAAGGGAACACGTACACCTCTCGAGAAGGATGAGCACGAGTCGTCCCGGGGAACTCCAGGGTAGCCCAGTTATATAGGTAGCAGGCAGCACTGATAGCCAATGTTCGAGGGTTGATAGGGGTGACTGTCATCTCTACCTCCTATTGAGATTCTGTATAGGCATTCTCGTCACCACCTATAGGGAAATCTCATGTAGGCTTCTGAATCTTCTAGGACAAGTAAGATTCCTGAGTTGATTTCTCGGGGTCATAGAACCCCGCGATTGTTTCGATCTTTCAAAACTCGTAGGACTAGGGTGCAGCTCGAGAATGACCCAAAGGCCAAATCCCTACCGAATTGTGGACGACCAACACCTGTTCCCTACAGTTGTTGTCGTAGAATGAACTTTAGGAACTTTGTTTGATCCAGTTCTACTTTCACTTCTATTTCTGTTTCAGGGGAACCCTTCGGGTTCCAGATCAGGAGTCAATCTCTACAGCCCACTCCCGATCCAGTGTCACAGATCCTTTCGAGGGGATCGTGACCGAAGAGCTCATGGTGCGCTAGAAGTAGGTGATCAACACCATCACCTGAGAGCTCACCACCAGTTCCCTCCAGCCATCTTCGTGGGAGTTGAAGATTGGTTAGGGACAAGCCCATCGTTTTTGAAGCCTCTTTGTTGGGAGAGGGTGATCTCTTACCCAACAAAGGATCTTGAGGCATTTCCAGCCGGTCTTTTGTCAAAGACCCCTTGGATCCAGGCGACGCCGCGTTAGGTCAAAGCCTTTCGCTCCGGTTTCCCGGATGCTGGATCATCATGATCATCTCGGGCTGTGGGATGATCACTAGTCCCCCAAGTTATCGCTTCATGAAACCCTTTCGGGACGACGAAGCTGGAACTGGGGTTTCTCCAGCACACCCTGTTTGTCAAACAGGTTGGATCCAAGCACCATGACCAGGAGGATTATAACCAACACCAAAATTCTGTCAAGGGGTCAAATGCAGTGGTGGAAGAAGTAAATGGAAGCCACACGAACCACTAGAGATGCCCGTTTCCGGGGCGGAAGAATCTTGTCGATTACTTCTCGAGGCACAGACTCCCCAAGGGGCTCTAGGTGTTTTTCCAATAGCCTTTGGTTGATTTTGTTCATGAGGGGGCGGTTATTCCACAGGGCCGAGAAGAAATCCCTCCATGCCGGAACCCACGTCCTTGAGTAGAACGTCTGGTAGGCGACCCCGAAGTGGTCAGCCACGGTTGGATAAGTGTTCGGCTTCTTGCTTTCAGTCAGGTCCAACCAGTAATTCATGTATTTACCTCTGGTTGGATTACGGTTCCAGACCTCCCGCATGAACTTCCGGACCTCATCACCAAGTGGATCAGACATGTCGTAGAAGAACACGTTTGCTAGATACTCGGCCGCAGAGGCCTCTTCAGCCGGACCCCATCCTTCGGGTAGATCCGCCTGCGACACATCCCTTACTCGCCCTTCCTCGTCTTCGGACATTTGCTCTAGACGATGCCGTGCAAGATTTTGAACCTTCCGTTTGAGCATGGTGGTCAGGACGCCGGAAGCCACAGACGTGGGGGTTTCTTCCCCTTTCTTGATCTTGTCAGTCAGGTATTTTCCAGCAAGGTAGGGGGCACGTTCCAGCCTTTCATTGACAGAGGTGTCTATAGGGATGCCCATCAGGGAGTTGTTGATGACATCAGAAGGCTCGATGTTGAGGCGAAAAGAACGAATAGCCCCAGATAGCGTCCGCTGAAGGACGTTGAACAGACTACGCGACCTTTCTGCTAGCCACTCGGGATTGATTCCAGTTTTCTCAAAAGCAGCCCGAGCCTTCGTCAGAGCGTAACTCTTGGGTTTATTCCACCACGAGTCAACCGGTACCCCCGCCGCACCTTCCAGGATCTGGAGACGAAGTAGGAGGTCGTAGTCCGCGGCCAAGTCGGCTTTCAGCCATCGTGAAGCCAGACGGGCCTCCGGGGAGGTGTCTTTCTTCAGGTTCTTCAGGACTTCGCTTGCAATCCGGATGTCCATGCTTCCACTCCAAAGGTTCTCATCCCGACAGGCGAATTTTATAGAAACCTCACCGTCTTTCGAAAGGTCCAAAAAATCACTTGACACGCCCTGTCTGACGGGTAGGATTTGAGTGTCTAAGCTGGACCCGCTAGGTCATAGCCCAGTCCAAGCTGAGACTACTCAAACCCAAGGCAAGACGCCTACGGGCCGTTGCCT
>ERZ795061.5661-NODE-5661-length-10178-cov-4.627186_pt1 | contig 10178 bp, 3 predicted proteins | sample MGYA00375145_ERZ795061 | MGnify/ENA primary metagenome ERZ795061 (study PRJEB30190, sample SAMN05720144) | anaerobic digester metagenome | isolation source: active sludge of municipal wastewater-treating anaerobic digesters | place: USA | collected 2014-12-22 ... | reverse complement strand
CCTCAAGTAGCGGCCCGCGCACTAAGCACCCAGTAACTGCAGCACCCGCCCCCGCAACGCCTCCGGCTGCACATCTTGCGGCGCACTGGCCGCACCCACATTCAAGCCCACGCTGCTGAACGCCCCCCGGCGAAACGGCCGCACCATGGCGCCGCCTTGTTCTACGCGGCTGAAGAACGAGCCCCACAGATTGGTCAGCGCCATCGGCACGACCGGCACGGTTTGGCCCTGCTGCGTGGTGCGTTCCAGAATCTTCATGATGCCGCCCTTGAACTCTTGCAGCGTGCCGTCGCGGGTGATGCCGCCTTCCGGAAAGATGCACAACAGGTCGCCATCACGCAGCACCTGGGCGGCGGCGTCGAACGCGGCTTCGTAGGCCTGTGGGTCTTCGGCACGGGGAGCAATCGGAATCGCCTTGGCCAGGCGGAACAACCAGCCCAGCACCGGCACCTTGAAGATGTTGTGGTCCATGATGAAACGGATTGGTCGCGGGCTGGCCGCCATCAGCAGCACCGCGTCGATAAAGCTCACGTGGTTGCACACCAGAATCGCCGCACCCTCGGTGGGAATGTGCTCATCGCCTTGCACCTTGAAGCGGTAGATGAAGTGCGACAGCACCCAGGCGACAAAACGCAGCAGGTACTCAGGTACCAGCATAAAGATATAGAACGCGACCACCGCATTGGCCAGGCCGGTGAACAGAAAGATCTGCGGAATGGTGAAGCCGCTCTTGAGCAGAGCACCAGCAATCACCGAGCTGCCGATCATGAACAGGGCGTTCAGGATATTGTTGGCGGCGATGATGCGGGCGCGGTGCGTAGCCTGGCTGCGCAACTGGATCAGCGCATACATGGGCACGCTGTACAGGCCGGCAAACAGGCTCAAGAGCGCCAGGTCCGCCATCACGCGCCAATGGGCAGGCTGCGCCAGGAAGGCGCTCAATCCCATGACTTCGGAGGCGGGCAGGCCGTTGGACGCAAAGTACAAATCCACGGCAAACACACTCATGCCAATGGCGCCCAGCGGCACCAGGCCGATTTCCACATGGCGGCGGCTCATGACCTCGCACAACAGCGAGCCGGTGCCGATGCCGATGGAGAACACCACCAGCAGGAGGGAAGCCACCTGCTCATTGCCGTGCAGCACCTCCTTGGCCAGGCTGGGGAACTGGCTCAGGAACACCGCGCCAAAAAACCACATCCAGCTGATGCCCAGCAGCGAGCGAAACACGACCAGGTTGCCGTGCGCCAGCTTCAGGTTGCGCAGGGTCTCGCTGATGGGGTTCCAGTTGATCTTCAGGCCGGGATCGGTGGCCGGTGCCTTGGGGATATAGCCCGCAACGATGCGCCCTGCCATGGCCATGACCAGACAGGCGATGGCCACGGTTTCGTGCCCGATGGTGGGGATGGCGACCAGCAAACCGCCCACCACATTGCCCAGCAAGATGGCGACAAAGGTGCCCATCTCCACCATGCCGTTGCCGCCAGTCAGCTCGCGCTCGGACAGCACCTGGGGCAACAGCGCAAACTTCACCGGGCCAAACAGCGTGGAGTGCACGCCCATCAAAAAGGTGCACAGCAGCAGCACGTCAACCTGGTCGTTCATGAAGCCATAGGCGGCGATGGCCATGATGACAATCTCCAGGTTTTTTACAAACCGGATCATCAGCGTCTTGTCGTACTTGTCTGTCAACTGCCCAGCCGTGGCAGAAAACAGCAGAAACGGCAGGATGAACAGCGCACCAATCACCAGGCCCGCCATGGCGGGTGGCAGCCAGCCGACGCTGAGTTGGTAAGTCACCATCACGGTGAAGGCAAACTTGAACAGGTTGTCGTTGGCCGCGCCGGAAAACTGGGTCAGGAAGAACGGCGCAAAGCGGCGCTGGCGCAACAGCGCAAACTGGTTGGGGTGGGCATGCGGATCGGCAAACGCTGTCGCCGCGGGGCTCAGGGTCTCAGTCGCCACGGTGTTACCTCGAAAGTTGGGAAGTTTGTTGAATCACGCGCTACGCCGATAGTTGCTATATCTATGATAGCTAGTTATGTATATTCTACGAGGGCTACAGACCAATTTGGCTTGCAAGTCAGGCATCCAGCTGTTGCAGAAGCTGCGCGCAGTGGTTGACAGCACTGGCAAAGTCAAACTGGACGATGGACTGGGACAGGGCGTCAAAACCATCCATCGCCACCACGGACGGATTGGTTCGCAGGCCGGAGTGGGTCTCCAGCGCGCGCAGGTCGCTGGCGAGCAGCAAGGCGTGCAACTCCTGCAGGGCTGTGCGAACGATTGTGCGGTCATGTTTTGACAGTGCGGGCGCAGCCGCGGTACGCACGCGGGAGGCATCCAAGCCGGACTGACGCAACTGCGGCAGGAGCAGGTGTACCGTGCGCTCGACCGTGCCGCGAAAGGTCTCGCGCAGCGGTGCCAGATCTTGCGCTGGCGCATTGCTCTTGACGGCCAGTTCTGTTGCTTTTGTGACCGCTGCCAGGTAGGTGGCGCCCACGGTGGCTGACAGACCCTTGAAGGTATGCAGCAGGCGCCCCGCCTCCGCCAGATCACCGCTATTCAGCAGAGCGTCGAGTTGATCCGGTTGGCTGGGCAGTTCTGCCAGATATGACGCCACGACATCGGCGTACAGATCTGCATTGCCACCGAGCCGCGCAATGGCATCATCGGTGTCCATCCGGTCCACGGCCGGCATGTCAGCGGGCAATGGGGTCGGTTTGGCGGCTGGCGCACTGGCGCCTATGCGGGGGCGGCGTGTGTGTTGCAGCAGAACCTCGATCAAATTAGGCAGATCAAAAGGCTTGCCCACATGGTCGTTCATGCCGGCGCGCAGGCAGTCTTCGCGGTCCGAAGCCATTGCGTTGGCGGTCATGGCAATGATAGGCAGTGTTGCCAGACCCATGTCCTGGCGGATGAAGCGGGTGGCGGCGTAACCGTCCATGACGGGCATCTGAATGTCCATGAGCACGGCACTGAAGGGCTGCTGCGCATTGGCAACCGCATCCACCCCAGCCTGGCCGTTGTCTGCAATCTCCACGATCGCACCCTCGGCGCTCAGGAGCTCGCGGGCTACCTGCTGGTTGATGAGGTTGTCTTCGACGACCAGCAGGCGCATGCCCTCGAGCTGCCCGCTTGTGCTGGAGCGCAGCCTCGGCTTGGTGCGCAGATTGCTCAGCCCGGCCCGTGCATCCACAATGGCATCGAATAGCATGGACGCGGTAATGGGCTTGACCAGAAAAGCGTTTAGGCGCGCCTGTTCCTGTGCACTGCGCTGTGACAGCAATTCACGGCCATGGGCAGTGACCATCACCATCACCGGGGTTTGCACCTGCGGACCCAATTGGTGGATGCGGTCTATGGTCTCCCAGCCGTCCATGTCGGGCATCATCCAGTCCACCAACATGGCGTCATAGGGGGGCTGCTTGGTGCGAGCCCGGGCTTCGATCAGCGCCAGCGCCTGCAGGCCGCCAGCCGCTGCGTCCACACGCCAGCCCCAGGACTGGGCCATTGCGGTTGTCAGGTCCCGTGCGGTTTCGCTGTCATCCACGACCAGTATGTTCATGGGCATGGGCGTGCGCTGCGCGGGCGGGTTGGCATCTCCGGGCACTTGCAGGGCATTGCCCAGCTTCACGTTGAAGTGGAACGTGCTGCCGCGGTTGAGCACACTGTCCAGCGCCAGGTGACCGCCCATCAATTCAATCAGTTGCTTGCAGATCGACAGGCCCAGCCCGGTGCCACCAAAGCGCCGCGTGGTAGAGGACTCTGCCTGTGAGAAGCCCTGGAATATGCGCAACTGGTTTTCGGGCGCAATGCCGATTCCGCTGTCCCTAACGGCGATGTGTAGCAGCGTTTCCCGGTCGGTGCGCGACAGCACCCTGAACTGCACCACCACTTCGCCCTTGGGTGTGAACTTGATGGCGTTGCCGGCCAGGTTGATCAGCACCTGCTGCAGCCGCATGGCATCGCCTACCAGTACGGGCGGCATGGCGGGGTCCAGGTCAAAAAGCACCTCCAGCGGCTTGTTGCCTACATTGGCCGACAGGATGACCGAGAGGTCGCGCAGCAGTCGGTCGATGCGGAAGGGCTGCGGGTCCAGCTCCATCTTGCCGGCTTCAATTTTGGAGAAGTCCAGCACATCGTTGAGCAGGCCCAGAAGTGATTTGGCAGCACCTTCTGCCTTGCTGGCGTAGTCTATTTGCCGGGCCGTTAGATCGGTGTTGTTCAGCAGCTTGAGCATGCCCAGAATGGCATTCATGGGCGTGCGGATCTCGTGGCTCATGTTGGCTACAAACTGGCTCTTGGACCGCGAGGCCTCTTGTGCTGCCTCGGTGGCACGCACCAGCTCGGTGATGTCGGTGTACGTGGTGACAAAGCCGCCATCGGGCATGGGCGCACCGCGCACTTCCAGTGTCCTTCCGTCTCCGCGCTGGCGTTGAAACCGGTGGGCTTGCGCCAGCTTTGCGCGCTCCACAATGGACTTCACAATGGCCGCGCGGTCGCCGTCGCCATATTCACCACGCTCGGCATTGAACCGGATGATGGAATCGAACCGCACCACCTCTGGCTCGAACAACCAGGCAGGAAAGTCCAGCAGGGTGCGAAACAGCTGGTTTTCTGCCACCAGATTCAACTGGTCGTCGATGACGCTCAAGCCCACCGGAATATTGGCCAGAATGTTCTTCATCAGCACGTTCTTCTGGCGCACTTCTTCTTCCAATTTGCGCCGCTGTGTAATGTCCTGAAAAATGCCAACCAGGCGAATGCGCTGTCCATCCCGGTACTCGGCCTCACCGGCACAGCGCACCCAGATGGGTCGTGTCATTGCGGTGACAAGGGGCAGTTCAAGGTCCCAGGGTTTACCTGTTTTTGTGGCCGCTGCGATGGCTACCCGGATCTCTTCCCGGGCGTCGGGTGCAAAAAAGGCGATGGACTCTTCCAGCGTTGGTTGGTGCCCATTGGCCACATCGTGGATCAGGCAGGTCTGGTCCGACCAGTCGATGCGGTTTTCCACCAGGTCGTACTGCCAGCGCCCGATACCGGCAATGCGGCCCGCACGAGCCAGGAAGGCTGCACTGTCGCGCAGCGCGGCGGCTGATTCCTTGAGTTCAGCTTCGGCCGCCTTGGCCTCCGATATGTCCAGGTTGATGCCGTACAGCCACTCCGGCTGGCCGTCGGGCGTTCGGGTGAACAGGCGGCCCCGGGTCAATTGCCATATCCAGTGTCCATCCTTGTGGCGGATGCGTCCTTCAAACTCGTAGGTCTCGCGCTGGCCCGACAGGTGTTCGGCCAGGCGCTGGCGGGCCAGCAGGGCGTCTTCCGGGTGCAGTGCGTTGCGCCACAGCCTGTTGGGATCGCCGTTGGTCTCTTCCAGCGTGTAGCCAATCATTTCGGCCCATCGCGCGCTCACGATGCCCTGGTCGGTCTGGTGGTTCCACTCCCAGGTTCCGGCGCGCGTGCCGGTAATGATGTTGTCCAGGCGTTGGCGTTCGGCGTCCAGGGTCTGTTGCGCATGCTTGATGGCCGTGATGTCTGTCCGGACTGAAACGTACTTCTCTATGCCATGGTCGCCAAAGAAGGGCGCAATCACGGTGTCTACCCAATAGGGCGTGCCATCTTTAGCCGTGTTGCAGACCTCTCCGCGCCACACGTAGCCACTGGAAATGGTCTTCCAGACACCTTCCCAGAACTCCCGGGGCTGCACCTCCGAACGCACAATCCGGTGGTTTTGACCGATCAATTCCGCTTTGCTGTAGCCGCTGATTTGGCTGAACATCTCATTGGCGTAGGTGATGTTGCCCGCCGGGTCGGCAATCGACACGATGGAGTACATGTTGATCGCATCCATCAATGTTTGCGACTCGCGCAGCGCATCCAGCCGGGCAGTCTGTGCTTCACGCCGCTCGCTATCGAGGCGGCTCAGGTTGGCCTGGGTTTGAGCCAGCCGCTGCAGCACGCTGTCGGCCGGAGCAGACTGGGTGTCGATAGGGCTGGTGAAATCGCCCTCGCCAATGCGTGTGATGTGGGTATGCAGCGCGTCAGGCGTTGCACCCAGAATATTGCGCAAAGCCCGCCGCGTCTGCACCATGACCACCAGCAAAGCCAATGCAGCAGCAATCAGGATCCAGCGCAGCACCGTGGCGCGCATCTGTGCCTGTTGGACCGCAAGGCGCGTGCGTTCTTCCACCATGTCGTACACGTCACTGATGGGCTGCATGATGGCGGCCTTCAGCTGGTGGTACGCCGGGTCGTGGAGCTTGGCCACGGCTTGCAAGTGGCTGGCCGATCCGATGGCAGCGGGGCTTTCTACCATCGCCATGGCTTCACGCTCGGTGCGGGCCAGCGCATCCGAGTTGGACTTTGCCTGCGCCAGTTTGGCGAGTTCTGTGTCGGTAAATGATGCCTGGCGCATCAACTCCAGCAGGCTGATCGCTTGGCCAATGCCTTCATCCGGGCGAAGCTTCGCAGCGGACACATGGTCCCAGTAGATGCTTTGGTAGTTTGCCGGGCGTGCTTGGCGGCCGTCACGGATCTCGACGATGTCGTCGTAGTATTTTTTGTAGCTTGCGTCACCAGTTGCAACATAGGTGCGCGCCATGCGTGTCAGGTCGTCTGAGGACTGGCGCAACTCGTTTGCCAACAACACGGAACGCAGTCGCGCAACACTGGCCGCATCCACCTGTCCCTCGGAGAATGTGTAGATGCCAAACAAGGCGCCCACTGTCACCAGCATGCCGACGCCCAGCCAGATTTTGCGGGAAAACAAAGAGTGTTGGTGCAGCATCAACGGCGTCGATTCTTGCTTTTGAAGGGGGTGCGCCATTCTACGCACGCCCACAGTTGGAACCGGAGTGTGTGCAGCTGCTACAGTGGCCCGGTCACACACAATGGGGAAACCATGTTCACAACGTACGCGCGTGCCCTGTGCATCGCCCTGCTGACCGCGGTCAGCGTTTTGCAGGTGCAGGCCGCACCGAGTTTGTCGGATCCGTTGCCGGTGGGGCCGCAGGTCACGGTGGGCCAACTGTCCAATGGTCTGACCTACTACATCCAGAAGAACAACCGCCCCGAAAGACGGCTTGAGCTGCGCCTGGTGGTCAAGGCCGGCTCTATCCTGGAAGACGAAGACCAGTTGGGCCTGGCCCACTTCACCGAGCACATGGCATTCAATGGCTCGACCCATTTCAAGAAGCATGAACTGGTGTCTTACCTGCAGTCTATCGGACTCAAATTTGGTGCCGACCTGAATGCCTACACCGGCTTCAATGAAACGGTCTACATCCTGCCGATTCCGACCGACAAGCCCGAGAACATTGAAAAGGGTTTTCTGGTGCTGGAGGACTGGGCGCACGGCGTGAGCTTTGTGGACGCGGACATAGAGCTGGAGCGTGCCATCGTGCTGGAAGAGTTGCGCCTGGGCAAGGGTGCGCAGGACCGCATGAACAAGGTGGTGCTGCCCAAGATTTTCAGCGGCTCATCCTATGCCAAGCGCCTGCCCATTGGCACTGAAGACAGTCTCAAGGGTTTTCAGTACGACGCCATCAAGCGGTTTTACAGGGACTGGTACCGCCCCAATCTGATGGCCGTGGTGGTGGTGGGCGACATCGAGGTTGCCGCTGCTCGGACTCTGGTGGAGTCCCACTTCGGCAAGCTCAAGAACCCGCAGAACGAGCGCCCCCGCACCTACCCCACCATTCCCGCGCGTGGAGATTCGGAAGCCGTGGTGGTGACAGACCGTGAAGCCACCAACAACGTCATGATGATCCGCTACCCGGTGCAGGCCGCGCCCACGGTGACCACCTTGGGTGACTACCGGCAGTCCATGGTGGAGCAGCTGTTTGGCGCCATGCTGGGCCAACGCATGCAAGAGCTCACACAAAAAGCCAACCCGCCTTTCGTCGGCGGGGGCAGCAGCGTCAGCCGTCTGGTACCCGGTTACCGTTCGTTTCAATCCGGTGCCATGCTGGGCCGCCAGGGTGTGGAGCCCGCAGCAGATGCCCTGGTGCAGGAGAACGCACGCGCACGCCAGTTCGGCTTTAGCGAAGCGGAACTGGAACGCAGCAAAAAAGATACGTTACGCAATGTCGAAAACGCTTTTGCCGAGCGCGAAAAGACCGACTCAGCCCGTTACGCAGCCGAATACTTGCGCAATTTTCTGGAGAGCGAAACCATTCCAGGCATTGAAAATGAACTGGCCTATACCCGCGCCCTGCTGCCCACCATTGGTCTGGCAGATGTGAACGCGTTTGCCCGCTCGGTCATTCCCGAAAAAGCCGCCAAGCTGGTGATCTACACCGGAACCACCAAGACCGACGCCCCAGCACCCGCAGAGCCCCAATTGCTGGCCAGCGTGGTAGCCGCCGAGCAAAAAACCGTGAGCGCCAACGTAGAGAAGGCCCTGGCGTCCAGCCTGCTGGCAACCCTGCCCACCGGGGGCACTGTGTTGGCCGAGCGCCAGAATGCCGCGCTGGGTGTGACCGAGTGGGACCTATCCAATGGTGTCAAGGTCATCCTCAAGCCGACCGATTTCAAGAACGACGAGATACTGCTCAGCGCCACCCGGTTCGGAGGGCAGTCGCTGTTCGACCAGGCGGACATGTACAACGCAGGCTATGCCAGCTCAATCGTTTCTGCCATGGGTCTGGGTGGATTTACACCGACTGAATTGCAGAAAATGCTGGCAGGCAAAGTTGCATCGGTCAACGCGGGCCTGGGCGGCCTCACCGAAAACGTGAGCGCGTCGTCCAGCCCAGCGGATCTGGAAACCATGTTGCAGCTGCTGACCCTGAAGTTTGGTAACCCGCGGGTGGACCCCGCGCTGTTCCAGTCCTATGTCAGCCGCGCACAGGATGCCGCCCGCAATGCCACCGCACGTCCGGAGTCGGTTTTTTCCGATGCGTTGCAGACCACGCTCTACGGCTCCCACCCGCGTACCTGGCTGACGCCGCGCCCGGCCCATTTTGACCAGCTCAGCCTGGAGCGTGTAAGGGCCATTTACCAGCAGCGGTTTGCCAGCGCCAAGGGCATGACCTTTCTGCTGGTGGGCAGCTTCTCGACATCCGTCATCAAGCCACTGGTGGCCCGGTACCTGGGCAGCTTGCCCACGTCGGATATTTCGGCCTCCTATTTCGACCTCGGCATGCGCCCGGTCTCGGGTGTGGTGAAGAAGGACGTGCGGGCCGGCAGCGAGCCCAAGAGTCTGGTCTCCATCAACTTCGCGGGGGCTGCAGCGTATTCGGAGACCGAGCAAATGCGGGTGTCGGCTCTGGTTGAGGTGCTCAACATCAAGATCATCGACGTGCTGCGCGAGAAACTCACGCTGATCTACGGTGGGGGCATGCGCGGCGGCCTGGGGCGTGACCCGTATGGCAACTTCATGCTGGGCATGTCCTTACCCTGTGCACCGGAAAATGTGGACAAGGTGGTGGCGGCAGCCTTTGGAGAAATCCGGAAGATCCAGGAGGCCGGTCCTGAAGCCTCCGATCTGGCCAAGGTCAAACAGAACTGGCTGACCAAGCACCGCGAAAACCTGCGCGAAAACCGCTACTGGATGGGCAAACTGCAGACTGCAGAGTTGTACAAGACCGACCCCGCCCTATTGCTGGACTACGAGAAGCAGGTGTCAGCCCTAACCGTGGACGACATCAAAGGCGCGGCGCAGCGCTACCTGAAGAGCGACAACTACGTGCAAGTGGTGCTATACCCTGAAAAATAGATTATTTTCTCGGCGCGTGGAGCTGGATGAAGCGGCCAATCTCGTCAAAGGCCTGGCGCGCTTCGGTCAGTTCCGGGTTGAAGATGTGCCACACATGCACCACGTGGTTCCAAGTTTGCAGGGTAACCGGTGAGCCCGCCGCGCTGGCCTTGTTGGCATAGCGCACGCTGTCGTCTACCAGCATTTCAATGTCGCTGGCGTGTATCAGCAGTGGGGGCAGTCCGGCCAGGTCGCCGAATACGGGTGACACCAGCGGATCATTCGGGCGGATGCGGTGCCGAAACCAGGCCATCCACAGCAGCACCGCGCGCGGCACGCGCGACAAGGGTCCAAACAACGGTCCCAACATGGCGTCGGTTTTGATGTTGGCGCGCAGGCTGGGGCTACCCAGCGTGCCGTCGGTCGCCGGTGACAGTGCCACCGCAGCATTGGGTGCGCGCAGGCTCTGATCCCGCACCCA
>ERZ795061.5651-NODE-5651-length-10192-cov-4.828154_pt1 | contig 10192 bp, 8 predicted proteins | sample MGYA00375145_ERZ795061 | MGnify/ENA primary metagenome ERZ795061 (study PRJEB30190, sample SAMN05720144) | anaerobic digester metagenome | isolation source: active sludge of municipal wastewater-treating anaerobic digesters | place: USA | collected 2014-12-22 ... | reverse complement strand
GTGATACAGGTAACACCCAATACTTTTTCCATTATGGGTGCAATAACTCTTTCTTTTTTATGCTTGCCGACAATCACCATAGTGCGTCCGGCAAAAGATATTTGTTCAGGCATGTTCGAGTTTGATGTGTATGTTTGATTTTACTTTTATTGTTGAACCGTTCGCTTCAGATTGTTTAAAAACCTGAATTAAGCGCGCGCGTTCTTTTTTCAATTCCTCAACCAGTTCGCGGGCCTCCTGATCGGGTTTGCCAAATCGAATTTCAGCGCTCAGATTGCGAATGTTGAGGGCATTAATCTGATAATTAATCATGCCGATAACCAGCTCATGTGCTTCAGCTGATGTGTAATTTCCTTCCAGAAGTTTAATTGTTTGAAGTGGATACATATTATTTTGATTTAAATGCTGATTGAGATATGTTCATGCTAAGTAAAACGGTGCCCACAATGGCTAAAGACACATAAAACGGTTGCAGCATATAGCTGTCGGTTACCAGTGAGAGTATAAAAAAAGTCAGCGTGCCGATTACATTAAACCAGAAGGCTAAGAATTGTTTGCGCCATTTTCTAGCGACTTTTTTTGTTTGCAGAGATGTTGATTCAGTGTTGTGAATAGTTTCCATTGTTTTGATTTTGACACACTTCTTCCTGTTCCATTTTCAGGAATAGTGCAGATTTTCTGAACGTTTACTTTAGGCGCACTCACCATCGACGCGACCCCTTACATCGCGTCGTGGTGGTGCTTTGCGGTCTATGAGCAAGGATGGTGTTCATCCCAGTTGCCAGGTTATTGGCCCTGCCCTAATGAATAGGCGGGTTTGCCATCAAAGGCATATAAATTTTCTGTCTTAATGGTGTCGATATTTTTAGCGACTGCAGCAGACAGGATATTGACAATCATATGTTTATCCAGCGTGCCCCCATTATCCGGTTTAAATCTGCAGCGCCAGTGATCGGTGCAGAATGTTTCTTCAAATCCTTCCGGCCACACTTTGATTCCGCGATTGGTAATCATGGACAAAGAAACTTCCGGTGTATTTAACTGCTGCATGATTTGTGCAAGTTCATCCGGATTTTCACCAGGCCAGTGTACAAACACATCAAGACCAACTAAATCCTTTTTAGAAGGTTTTTTGCGCGTGTATTTCGGCAGTTGGATGCTGTGTGCTTTTTCATAGTGTACTGCATGCAGAATTTCAGGTTTTTGTCCGAGACGGGCAATGACCGCTTCTGCAAATCCGCTGGTTCCAACTTTTTCTTTACTCACACCTTCTTTATAAATATCGTAAGTGTGCACTCCATCTTCGATTGTTTTCAACCAGGCATTTTGCACACGTTCAGCAACTTCCGTTTGCCCGATATGATTCAGCATCATAATGGCCCCCTGTAATAATCCGGATGGGTTTGCCATATCCTGTCCTGCGCGGCGAGGTGCAGAACCGTGAATAGCCTCGAACATGGCGCATTCTGTACCAATATTTGCTGACCCGGCCAGACCAACCGAACCGGCAATTTGAGCGGCAACATCAGAAAGAACATCGCCATACAAATTAGGCATCACGATTACATCAAATGCTTCCGGAGTGTCGGCCATTTTGGCTGCGCCGATGTCGATAATCCAATGTTCATTCTGAATATCCGGATATTCGGCGGCAATTTCTTCAAACACTTTATGAAACAAACCGTCTGTTTGCTTCATGATATTATCTTTTGTAAAACAGGTTACTTTTTTTCGTCCGTACTGACGCGCATATTCAAAAGCGTAACGCACAATTTTTTCGCAACCCGGTCTGCTGATCAGCTTCAGGCATTGAACCACCTCATCTGTTTGCTGATGTTCGATGCCGGCGTATAAATCTTCTTCATTTTCACGCACAATCACAATATCCATGTTGGGATGCTTTGTTTTAACGAAGGGATGAAGCGACATACAAGGGCGGATGTTGGCATACAACCCCAGGAATTTGCGCGTAGTTACATTCAAACTTTTATAACCACCACCTTGTGGTGTTGTAATGGGTGCTTTTAAAAACACTTTATTGCGACGAATAATATCCCAGGCCTCTTTGGCTATTCCGGAGGTGTTGCCGGCTAAGTATACCTTTTCGCCAACCTCAATTTCGTCGATTTCAATTTGAGCGCCGGCGGCCTTGATAATAGACAGTGTAGCATCCATAATCTCCGGACCTATACCGTCTCCTTTTGCAATAGTGATTCTTGTCATTTTTGGTGTTGTTTAAGTTTGATGACGCAAATTTGGGGTGGTTTGTTCATATATTATTATTTAACTTTGTTATAGGATACATAAATTATTTTTATGAACTACACCCTACATCAACTCCGTATATTTCTCAAAGTCGTTGAAACTGCCAGCATTACCAAGGCGGCTGAAGCCTTGCATTTAACGCAACCTGCAGTTTCCATTCAATTAAAAAATTTACAGGACCAGTTTGATATTCCGCTTACCGAAGTGGTGCACAAAAAGTTGTACATAACTGATTTCGGTAAAGAGATTGCCCGGGCAGCCGAGAATATTTTAAACGAAGTGGATGCCATTGCATACCGGACACAAGCTTTTAAAGGTGAGCTGTCGGGCAGGTTACGCATAAGTGTGGTGAGCACCGGTAAGTATGTGATTCCCTATTTTTTATCAGAATTTCTGAAACAAAATCCAGCCGTAGAACTCGAGCTTGACGTAACCAACAAATCGCGTGTGGTTGAAAATCTCTGGCAAAACGAGGTGGATTTTTCATTGGTTTCTGTTTTACCGGAACAGTTGCGCTTGCATAAAATTGAATTAATGCCCAATAAACTCTTTCTGGTAGGTGCCGAAAATCCGGCAGGTGCATTAAAAGGCAGAAAACTACTCGAACAGTTGCCTTTAATATTCCGGGAAAAGGGTTCGGCCACCCGCGCAGCTATGGAAACATTCCTCGATAAACACAATCCGGAAATCAGAAAAAAAATTGAGCTGACGTCAAACGAGGCCGTGAAACAGGCAGTAATGGCTGGTTTAGGCTGTTCTATTGTTCCGCTGATTGGTATTCGCAATGAATTGGTTAACAGGCAAATGCAAATTATTCCCTATCGTGGATTGCCAATTAAATCGACCTGGAATCTGGTTTGGCTGGTCGAAAAAAAATTGAGTCCCGTGGCATCTGCTTACAGTCAATATCTGCAGCAAAACAAGGATCGACTGGTGCTTCAGCATTTCGGCTGGTGCGATAAATACAAATGATTTTTATAATTTTGCACCTCGTTCCTATATATTTCAGCTAATGCATTGGCTGATTAACTTCTTTCGGGCCTATAGCTCATTCGGTTAGAGCAACTGACTCATAATCAGTAGGTGCCTGGTTCGATTCCAGGTGGGCCCACTTCACCTTGATAAAATTGCCCTGTTTCTCCATAGAAAAACAGGGCAATTTATTTTTAAGACGAAGGTTTTCAGATTGCGCTTACTTACTTTTTCGAGGATGCATTTAACTCCTGCCACGCGCATACAGCATGGTTAAGCCCATAAGCTCCTCTGCTAAATCCGTGCGCAAATCAGAAGCAGACATCCGCCACAACCAGTTATTTACTGTTGTGCCAGGGAGGTTCATTCGTGCCTCTGTGCCTAATCGCAATAAATCCTGCATCGGAACAATGGCTGTTTGTGCCACCGACGACCAGGCAGCGCGAATCAAATCCTTGCAAATATCCCGGCCATCACTATTCAGATATAACATCATATATCGCTTATCATCCTCTTTTGCAGATTGAAACCAACCTAGCGCTGTATCATTGTCATGTGTGCCGGTATATACAACACAATTGGATGTATAATTATGCGGTATATAATCATTCGCCTCGGATGAATCGAATGCGAATTGCAATATTTTCATTCCCGGCAATCCAAAATGATCGCGTAATTCAATTACATCCGGTGTAATCAATCCTAAATCCTCCGCAATAATCGGAATTTCGCCGAGTGCGTCCTGAATAGCCTGAAATAATTTTTTTCCGGGCCCATCAACCCACTCGCCCGTAACGGCTGTAGGTGCGCCATAAGGTATGCTCCAATAACCGGCAAAACCACGGAAATGATCAACGCGAATTAAATCATATAATTCCAGATTGCTGCGGATACGCGCTATCCACCACGCAAAATTATCCTCCTCCATTTTCGCATAATCGTAAATAGGATTTCCCCAAAGCTGACCTGTTTCACTAAAATAATCCGGAGGGCATCCACCCACTACCAGAGGCGTTTTATTTGCATCAAATTGAAATAATTCGGGATTGCACCAGGTATCGCTGCTGTCCATCGCTACATAAATTGGAATATCGCCGATAATCTGCACGCCATGTTGATTAGCATATTGTTTAATGACTTTCCATTGTTTAAAAAACATGAATTGCAGAAAAGCGTGGAACCCCATTTCAGATGCCAGTGCTTCCTGCTCATTGGCCAGCGTATCCGCATCACGCAAACGGTAAGCATCTTCCCATTCGTACCAGGGTCGTTTTTCAAATTTATCTTTTAGTGCCATGAATAAACAATAATCGTTTATCCAGGATTGTTGTGTATGCATGAAAGTGCCATAATCCGCATGTGCATCGGCATCAAAAGATTCAAATGCTTTGCGCAGCACCTGCATTTTAAAATCGATAACCGCACCATAATCAACCACGTTAGGATGAGCATCGTGCCAGGCCGGAATATCTGGTGCCTGCAAAAATCCATCTGCACACAATTGATCCAGGTCAATCAGATACGGGTTTCCGGCATTGCTGGAGAAACACTGGTAAGGCGAATCGCCATATCCCGTAGGACCAAGCGGCAAAATCTGCCAATAGGTCTGTCGCGCCTTCACCAGAAAGTCGATAAAACTTCTCGCTGCGGCACCTAATGCGCCAATGCCATGATTACCCGGTAATGATGTGGGGTGCAACAGCACTCCCGAAGCGCGTTTCTGCATGTTTGTTACAATTATGCTGCAAAATAAATGAATCCCGATAGGAAATAAAATGACCCCTGTCGGCAACAGGGGTCAGGTTGGTCATTATAGGATGTAATCTGTTGAAAGAAAATTGCTTTTCCTGTTATCCAGAATATCGTTCGCTATTTCACGATTGATACCGGAATCTTTAAAAGCAACTGTTGTACGGATGCTGAACACACGCAAAGCGTCTGTTACACTTAAAGTACCTTCTGCAGAATCTTTTCGGCCATTAAACGGATATTTATCCGGACCGCGTTGACATTGCGAATTAATATTCAACCGGCACACTTGATTTACCAGCGGGTCGATGAGGTTTGCCATAGCATCATGATCGGTGCCAAAAATAGATGCCTGCTGACCGTAATTGCTGTTTTGTATATAATGGATAGGTTCGTCAATATGTGAAAAGGTGGCTATCGGAATTACAGGTCCGAATTGCTCTTCATGCCATACGCGCATTTTATTGTTTACAGGGAACAAAACGGCCGGATAACAAAAACTTAAATGCTGTTCGCCACCGAGGTTATTGAGTATACGCGCACCATTTGCCTGCGCATCAGCAATTAATTCTTTCAGATACTGCGGTTTGTTTTCTTCAGGCAAGGGCGTCAACATCACTTTATCATCCCAGGGCATGCCATATTTTAACTTACTGAGTTTATCCAGATATTTTTCCAGAAATGCATCAGCAATGCTTTCATGCACAAAAATCATTTTTAAAGCTGTGCAGCGCTGACCATTAAATGATAACGAGCCGGTAATACATTCCGATGCAGCAATTTCTAAATCAGCATCGGGCATAATAATTGCCGGATTCTTAGCCTCAAGACCCAGGCATGCACGCAGGCGATTTGGTTTTGGATGGGCTCTCCGTATAATATTAGCCACACGACTGGTTCCGATAAAAGCGAAGACATCCACTTTACCAGATTCCATTATGGGATTTATGATTTCTTTGCCTTCGCCATACAGCATATTCACCACACCGGCGGGGAAGGCATTGCGGAAACATTCCTGCAAAGGATGTATGAGCAATACACCATATTTTGCCGGTTTAAATAAAATGGTATTTCCCATAATCAATGCCGGAATTAAGGTGCTGAAGGTTTCATTTAACGGATAGTTATATGGCCCCATGCATAGCACCACACCAAGTGGACCGCGTCGAATCTGTGCGTAAATACCTTCTTCTTTCTGAATGCGTGAAGAGGTGCGATCCAGTTCTTTCAAAGCATCAATGGTATCATAAATATATTGAACCGTTCTGTCAAATTCTTTTTCTGAATCACCTCGTGATTTTCCAATTTCCCACATTAATAAGCGCACAACTTCTTCACGCTTTGTTTTCATCTGTTCGGTGAAATTGATTAAACAATCGATGCGCTTACGAACCGACATGGTTGGCCATTCACCTCTGCCAAGATTATATGCCTGAACTGCAGATTCCAATGCCTCCATGGCAGCATCTACACTGATATGCGGAATCTCACCAACCACGACACGTTCAGCTGTTTGGCCTTTACGTACATAAATCGGAGATACCACTTGTGTAAACGGACCATCCCATTTGCGCATGGTGCCGTTTACTAAATATGCATGTTGTAAAATCGGAAAGGGAAGTTGTGCGTTTTCAGGAATGGCATCGTAAGATGGAAAAATGTTTTCGAATTGATGTACTGTTGTTGTCATGTTTATTGCCTGATAAATTTTGCGACCTGCACAGATGTTGGGCAGATCATTTTAAGTAAATACTGTCCTTGCGGAAGTTGGTTTGCAGAGAGATAATTATTGCCGGCATATACCGTTGTTGTATATACTAATTTCCCGGTCATATCATATATCTCAGCCTGTGCATCTACCGGTTGTGCGGTAAAAAACAACATATCGTCTGTAGGATTCGGATATAGCTGAAATGTTTGCGAAGCGGATAAACCGGAAATAGATACCGGTGTTGTGATATCAATCAATTCATCGCGTAAATCTCCTTGCACATATACAGCGAAACTGCGAGGTGGTATTTCCAAATACACCTGATTATCACCCTGAACGGTAATTGTAGGATAGGGTGTAAGTGAAAAAATATCGGTTAATGTATCTCCGGCAAAAATATTAGCTGTATTAATCGTTTGGTCAACCTTCAGTGTGTTGCCACTAAAGTTAATGGCGACAATTACTTCTCTATCGCTTTCTGAATAACTCAGCTGATAGATTAAAGAAGTATTCGCGCCGCCGGAAATATAATTGGCTGTATAAGGTGATGAAAACCGGCTTAAATAATCGACAAATGTAGCTCCATAAATATATCGGTCATGGGCTTCCATTAATCCGTTAATCACATATTTCAAATTACCCGGAGCGTAATAATCTGTGAAATACACACAGGGCACACCTAATTTATTATTGGTAAGAATATAGGCATAAGCTAATATCGGATCATTATCTACCGGTTGTCCGGCATCACGAAAATCGTGGTTATTAATAAATGTCACCACATTAAACCCGCTGCCACCTGCTCCATCTACAATACTGCTGTTAAATACATTTCGCACGTCGTAGCCAAATGCATCACAGGCTTGTTCGAGGCTATTGCGGAGCGCAAAATCAAATACCCGGGGTTTAATGGCATTGCGTGTATCTTCATCCATTGATGCATAAACTTGATCTATCCATCCTTTCAAAACAAATGGACTAAAATCATAGGACTCGCCAACAACCATATTTGGATCCTGTCCTGCATCGTGTAAGGCATCTAACAAATCGCCTACAAACCAGGCAGGAAAATGTTTGACAGCATCCATACGAAATCCGCGAATGCCTTCCTCAGCCCACATATATTTTGTGTAATCAATCAGTGTTGATTGTGTAGATGTAACTGTTTGATCCACATCATAATAAAAATACATGGCGTCTAAATCGCCGGATAATTGTGTTGGGTTTCCGTTTGGCTTAAAGTTGAGGTAATTCATCACGCCTTCACCACTTGGCACATTAGAAAAATCCGTCATGGTTTGATATCTGATCTGCGATTGAATATCTGCTGCTGCAGCGCCACTCCAAAGTCCATAAACAAAATGATCAGACATATCACCGAGTCCGCCGGCACCTGTATTTGTCATTCTGAACCATAATGTATCGCCAGATGCTAAAAAATCTGCGGCTGATAACGTTAAGGCAAACTCATCAGTACCACAACCATTATCAATTACGGCATTTTTTCTTTTTCCAAGCAGGATACTGTTATTGCCTTCGCCACAATCTGCTCCACCGTTTGGTTCAACTTCATCACTTGGTGCAGTAACGTTATCCTGTGCTACCGCATTTGTCCAAAATTGCACCTGATAAGGTTTATCATAAAAATTAGGATGTGCGCTGGCTGAGTGAATTTTAAAATAGTAAGTACCTGCGCCATTTCCGGATGCGCCACCCAGTGGGAGATAACATTGATATCTGTCAGATGGAAATGGCTGATCACCCGATGCCACTTTGGTGTAATTCATATTTTCGATCCATCCTTCAACTGCGCCATTATCTTCCCAATTACCTCCATCGCGATGATTGTAAATCATATCCGCAACCATGTATAATCCTAAATCCGAGTAAACAGATTTCAAATTCTCAAATCCTTCGCGATCGCCCCATCTGGCAGGACCATAATCGCCGATATCATAATAATCCCAAACATTATAGCCCATGCTGGTAGAACCTGCTCTTGACTTAGCCAGAGGCGGCAGCCAGATATGTGTAAAGCCGGCTTCCTTTAATGCCGGACCTTCAGCGGCGAGATAATCAATCTGATTACCGATGCCGGCATAGAAATAGGGATAGTTCCAATTCCAACCCTGCATCATAAACTCCGGCGATTGCGCATCAGCGCGGTGAAATGTGCCTGATATCGCACATGCAACTAAACTTAAAACAACATTTCTCATCATGCGCATGTGTTATGTAATTTTATGCCTGACGACAAAAATACCTATTAATGCAATGTCATTTGATACCTTTGGTAAGAAAACCTACTATGATGCACTTTCGACTCTTAGGGATGTTGTTGTTCACTGTTTTGTTTAAGCAAGGACTTACACAAATGACGATTCGCGTTACTGAAGTGCCTCAATATTTTACACCGCTATTAGATACGCTTTACATTGCCGGTAATTTTAACAGTTGGGCAGCCGGTGATGCCGCCTATCAACTGACGCCACAACCTGACGGGTCGTATACCATTGCGCTGAGCGGTAGTGATGGTGATACACTTGAATATAAATTTACAAGGGGCGATTGGGCAAGAGTTGAAACACAATCTGATGGCAGTTTCTTATCCAACCGTGTTTCTATTTATAATACAGGTTCAACTGTTGATTGTGTGATTGCCGATTGGGATGATACAAATGGTTCGCATACTATAGCAGGAAATGTGTTTGAATTAGATTATAATTTTTTCATTCCGCAATACAATCGTGTTCGTCGTATCTGGATGTATTTGCCTCCTGATTATTTCACTTCAACTGAACATTATCCGGTTGTGTATATGCACGATGGTCAGAATGTATTTGATCAGGCAAGTAGCTTTGCCGGTGAATGGGATGCCGATGGCACCATGCAAACCTTAATCAGCGGCGGACATACCAAAGCGATTATTGTTGGCATTGCAAATGGCGAAGTTGACCGCATTGATGAATATACGCCCTGGGCGCATCCGTCATATGGTGGTGGTGATGGCGAACGCTATGCTGATTTTTTAGTGGAAACACTTAAGCCTTATATCGACGCGCATTACAGAACACTTCCTGAAAGAGAAAATACTGTAATAGGCGGCAGTAGTTTAGGTGGGTTGATTTCTTATTATGCAGCGCTGCAATATGATTCTGTTTTTGGAAAGGCATTTATTTTTTCACCCAGTTTTTGGTATTCAGATTCGGTGAACGCATTTACGAATCAGTTTGAAAAAAATGATGCTTCGAAATTGTATTTCATGGCAGGTTTATATGAAGATGTGGATATGGTGCCGGATATGGAATTGATTTATGATGAAATGGAGGCGGTTGGGTTCACTCCTGCTGAATACATTTCCGTTATCAGAGCGGATGGTGCGCATAGCGAATGGTTTTGGAAACGGGAGTTGGATGAGGCGTTGTTGTGGTTGTTTGAAAATATTGAACCTTTGAGTGCTGAGGCGTTGCAGCCATTGAGTTTGGTGCGGTATGA